>Ga0105044_10003749_pt1 | contig 20836 bp, 14 predicted proteins | sample MAT01_FD_78092 | JGI IMG/M metagenome (GOLD analysis project Ga0105044, IMG submission 78092) | Freshwater microbial communities from Lake Fryxell liftoff mats and glacier meltwater in Antarctica - MAT-01 | ecosystem: Environmental > Aquatic > Freshwater > Ice > Liftoff microbial mat | place...
CTGGAACAGCAATCCCGCCGTCGAAACGCTCGCCAACGGGCCCTCGCACACCATCGCAGGCAAGGGCATTATCTCCGCGCGACTCTTCAACAACGGAACGCTCTCGCCGGGTGTCGCGCCGGGTTCCAGCGGGCAACTCGACTTCAATTCCCAGATCTGCACCATGGGCTCGACGTCCCGCTTCCTCTGCAACATCAACGGCACGGCCGTCGCCGACTTCGACCGTCTGACCGGCACGGCAAGCCGCGCCATCAATGGCACGCTTCAGGTGGTCTTCGGCTACAACCCCACCACGCTCGATGAGTTCGACATCATCACCGGCCCCTACACCGGACGCTTCACCACCCTCATCCTGCCCAAGGGCTTCTACATCGAGTACGGCCCCACTGTCAAGATCGTCTTCAACGGCTGCATCTCTGACTGGGACCAGGACGGCGATTCCGACTCCGACGATATCACTCAGTTCTTCGCCGACTTCGAGAACGGCGAATCCGATTTCGATCAGGACGGCGACGCCGATTCCGACGACATCATCGCTTTCTTCGCCGCGTTCGAGGCAGGCTGCTGAGTCTGCCGGTGGTCCATGCCCGCGATCGATCGGAAGCGCCGATCGCGGGCCGGGGCTTCAACGGCCCCCGGCTTTGGCCCCGGCTCTGACCCCCGCCGTTCTTGGATGAGGTCCCGTGCGGCGGCAGCCTGCCGGTCTTCGGAATAACTTGCCCGGACTATGCGATTCTTCAATCGAACGATTGTCGATGAATCACGCCCTTCAATCACAGAAGATTGTTCCTCGCAGGTACGGGAGAATCCGCTGACTCCTCGCCCATCGCGTTGCGAAAATGGAAGGCGCGGGCAGATGTTGCCACGAGCAGAGGAGGTCGTCGCCGGCATCAAGCCACGGGCGTTACATTCGCGATAGTCACCGTCCCGCCAGATTTATTCGTTGTCCGCGCGCCAAAACGACCGATCTCTGCCTTTCTAGGGTCGGCAAAGGCCACGCGGGTGGTCCTTGCCACGTTTTGGCCGGCCCTAAGGCCACCGGAGACGTAGACGCGTGCCACAACAGTCCCACACCGGAACAGGTTCTGCCGCGCCGGTAGGCACCGGTGAGCGTGAAGTCGCGTCGGGCGAGTGCGCGATCAGCATCGCCGATGCCGCGGGTCATTTCTGGCGAACTATCTGGAACCATCCGGCGAACGACGAGGTCAAGTCGGTCCGGGGGTCACCCCACGTTCTGCTCGCGGGCGACCGCCTGCACGTCCCGCCGATTGTGATTAAAGAAGAGGACGGCGCCACCGAACAGCGCCACCGCTTCCGCCGCAAGGGCATCCCCATCACCTTCGAGATCGTTGTCAAAGAGAACGGCAAACCACTCGCGGGTGAGCGCTACATCATCGTCATCGAGGGCCGGATGGATTCCGGGACCATCCCCTCCGATGGCAAGGTGACGGTTAAAATGTTCCCCAGCGATCGGACGGGTGAGCTCCGCGTCGGGGAGGGCGAGAACGTGCGTACCTTCCCGCTCGGGATCGGTGAACTCGATCCCGCGCATTCGCGCACCGGAGCCGAGGCCCGCCTGGCCAACCTGGGCCGAATCGGCGACTGCCCGGATGATGAAGACTTCGCCGCCGCGATTCGCAAGTTCCAGAAAGACAATGACCTCGAACGAACCGGCGAACTCAACGACGCCACCGCCAGCAAACTCGCCGAGGTCCACGGCTCCTAGTTCAGCGAACCTTTCGCTCGCTTTCCCGCCCGTTCCACGATCAAGAGAGGTATGCACCGATGAAGACGTCCGCGGGTTTGGTGGAGTTCGTCCTGCCGGAAGGCTGGCGAGATTCAACGAGTTACGTCTTTCGTTCCCGCGATGAGGAAGTCGAAGTTACCCTCGCCTATTCGCCCATGGGCCCCGACGCCACGCCCGAAGACATCCTCGATCCGATCGAACGCAAACTCAAGGCCACAGGCTTGGGCACCGACATCGTCCGCGGCGTTCGCAACGCCGCGGGCCTCCCCTGCAGCACCCTCGTCACCCGTGCCAAATCCCCTTCCGACGTCGACGAAACCGTGATGCACGTTGTCACCTTCATCCCACGAAAAGGCACCGGGGCCACCCTCACCGGCACCTCCACCGCCGATCACGAGGCGGCTCTCAAGTCGGGCGTCTCCAAGATTCTTGAGTCCATGTCGCTCGCCACCCGCCCCTGATGCCCGCCTTCGCTGCGGGTTTCGCCGCATCTCAGCAGCCGATCGAGGAGTCTCATGCCGCAACTTGTTCCTTGGATCCCCAGAGCGGGCGCGGCGTCGGCCACCATGCGGTCCGCCACGCCAGTCTCGCGGGACGGCTCGCAGACGCTCGACCGCGAGTTGTGGCCCGTTATCATGGTCCCCGGCATCATGGGCTCCCGCATCGAGATGGCCAGCGGCACCGACCGCATCTGGGATCCCGACCGAACTCGCTTCATGTTGTGGCTGATGACCCAGTCGCCCGACACCCTCACCCGCCACTACAACTACCGCCTGAATCCGGGTCGCACGATGGGCTCCATCTACGACGACGATAACAACGCCTATGAAAGCCAGGACGCCGCGGAGCGGGCCTTCGGCCTCACTCGCAATCAGCGAAACTGGGGCTCGGTCTCATGGGAGTACTACGGACCCGGAACCCTCGCCATGCAACGCGCCATCGCCGCCCAAGGGGGCGTCATGTGGTGCTTCGGCTACGACTGGCGAGAACCCAACCAGGACACCGGGCTGGCCCTCAAGAACTTCATCAAGAACACCGTCCGGCCCACCTCGCCCTACAAGCCCATCATCATCACTCACTCCATGGGCGGCCTCGTCACCCGCGCGGGCTGTGCCATCCACGAAATGGAGTCCTTGGTCTCCGCGGTCATCCACACCATGATGCCCACCCACGGAGCCGCCGAGTGCTACGCCAGCATCAAGTCCGGCGGCATGGCTGGTGCCTTCGCCTACCTCATCGGCGACACCCCGCAGGAAGTCCAGTGCACATCGTCAGGCGTCGCGGGCATGTATCAGTTGATGTGCAACAACCTCTACCCCGACCCCACATGGCTCAGCCTAGACAGCCGCCTCGGCCCGGCCGGCACCCCCTCTTCCACCACCCACCACACCGCCGATATGTACACCATCTATCGCGAAGCCAATGCCATGGTCGGCTTGGTCAAACATTCTGAGTTTGCCACGGGTGTTGTGAACGTCGGCTCCAGCCGCTACGTCAACACCACCCGCCGCGTTCTCAGCCACATCCTCGAGAACATCGATATGGCCGAGAACTACCACACCAACCAGGTCCGCAACTACTGCCATCCGCAAACTTGGCTGATCGCCGGGACGGGCAAGAACACCGTCACCGATGTCAACGTGGCATACACCCAACCCACCTACCACGGCACGCCCCTCAACCCCGTCGCCGTCACCACCCACACGGCCACCACACTCGGCGACGCCACCGTGCCCTTGGTGAGCGCCCGCGCGCTCGAGTCTCACGCCAACTGCCAGGGCGGGTTCGTCACCAGCGGCAACAACGAACACTCGGGTTCCGTGAACGATCCCGTCGTGATCCCCGCAATGGTGAACCTCATCCAGACGGCCCGCACCCAGACCGCCACGCGGTGGTAACAGGCTGTAGTCGCGGCACTTGCGCCAGCCGTCTTGAAACGAACTCGCCCTCCGCCCGTTCGTACAAGGAGACGGAACCGCCAACGATGCGCATCAAGTGTTTGCGCACACCCGCTACCGTTCCCGTGCGGGCCCACCGCCCGGCATACATTTCGTGGAGATCTTGACATATGCAGATTGCTCGAAACGCCGTCACCACCTTTCTGGCGGCCGCTGTGTTCGCGTGCCCGGCACTCGGCCAGCCCCTCGCCAAACCGGTTTCCCAGCCCAACAGCCGGCCCGACGCCGGCGCCGTCCCGGAGGTTTCGACCTCCGACGCCGACCTCAACTTTGCCCGCAGCCTTTCCAAGGCTTTCAAAAACGTCGCCGCCGTCGCCGAACCCGCGGTCGTTCACATCACGAGCCTCAACACCGTTCGCATGCGCCGCAACTTCTTCGATACTCGCGGCGAGTCCCGTGTCGTCCAGAGCGGGCTGGGATCGGGCCTGCTCGTCTCGGCCGACGGTTACATCCTGACCAACAACCACGTGGTCCAGGCGGCCGAGCAACTCAAGGTCAAGATGAACAACGGCGCCGAGTTCGAGGCCAAGATCGTCGGCCGTGACGAACTAACCGACCTCGCCGTTATCAAGATCGATGCCGACGGGCTCTCGTACCTTCAGTTCGGCGATTCCGACTCGCTCGAAGTCGGTGAATGGGTCGTCGCCATCGGCAGCCCTTTCGGATTCTCCAGCACCGTCACCGCCGGCATCGTGAGCGCCAAGGGCCGCTCGATCACGCCCCGCGAGACCGGTCGCAACTACGAGGATTTCATCCAGACCGACGCCGCCATCAACCCCGGCAACAGTGGCGGACCGCTCCTTAATTTGGAGGGCCATGTCATCGGTGTCAACTCCGCCATCGCCAGCCGCACCGGTGGCTACGAGGGCATCGGCTTCGCCATCCCGGCGACGATCGCCAAGGCCGTGATGGAGAACATCATCCTCAACAAACGGGTCGTCCGGGGCGGCCTCGGCATCTCACTCGCCGATGCCCCCACCGCCGAACACGGCCAACGCCGCCCCGGCGTTCGGGTCGCGGCAGTCGTCGATGGCAGCCCCGCCGAAAAAGCGGGCATTCGCGAGGGTGACATCGTGCTCAAGTATCGGGGCCGGGCCTACAACGAAGAAGGCATTCTTCGCACCGCCATCGCGATCACCCCGCCCGGCACCGAGGTCGATATCGAACTCGACCGCAGCGGCACCCCCCGCACGATCAAAGCCACTCTCACCGACCAAGCCACCGCCGCGGGCAACACCTATCTCCCCGCCATCGGTGTCACCTTCCGCCCCGCCAACAAGCAAATGGCCCGACAGATCGCTCAGGAAACCGGTGTCCGAAACAGCCAGCCTCTTGAGATCGTCGAAACCGATCCCGACGGCTTGGCCCGGCAAGCCGGGATTCAAGCCGGCGACATCATCGTCGGCATCAACGGCGAAACCATCAGCGATCTTGAAGCCGTCCGGTCATCCTTCGGCGAAATCGACTTGGGCCGCGGCGTCCGACTCAACCTCGTCCGAGGTGGCATGATGGGCTATGTCGACCTGCGCGATTGACCGCGACGGGCGTGCCAGCGGCCCCTACACGATCGTCAACACCCAAATCATCACGACCATCAACACCGAATAGACCACGTAGGTCACCGCCGCGACGCCCCATGCATCCTGGACGTCCAGGTCAAACAACTCGACCAGCAGATACACGTAAAGAATCCCACCGCCGAGGAACATCAGCAAGCCACTGAAGGGCAGCGTGCTCGCGCCCAGCAGAGCCGCCGCCAAGTCGACCAGCCCCAAGATCCCCGCGAAACGCAGGAGTGTGAGTTTGAAGGGTGCGTCAAGCCCGACCCACGAGAGCCCGCACACGATGAACGCACCGGTGATAAGCGTTACCCGAACCGGAAATCCTGCGGCGAACCACACCGCGTCCGACCATCCGTCGTCAATCCCCGTGATGAGGAAGGCCAGTACGAACCCGATCGCGGCCATGATCGCGGGCTTCTGGTATTCCCACCGAGTCACTTCCTCCGACACTTCGCTGAGAGATTCGCTCTGCGATGACACCGTGTTCCGCGTGCCGCATTCCGGGCACACAAGGTCGCGGAGCCCCGCGAGGTCGTAGTTGCACTGTTTGCACCGGAGCGGCTCGGTCCGAGGCCCCTCCGCCGCGGTTCGTCGGCCGTGCTGAACCTCGAACAGCGATGAAATCTTGCCGCACAACGAACACCGTGTCTGTCCAGGCTTCATTGCCGCATTGCAGTTCGGGCAGGGGGCCCGCGTGATGGTGGTTTCGGCCCGCGGAGCCAGCGGAATCGTGTCCAACGCCGGGTCCGAACCCAGATCGATCACCTCGTTCGATGGACGCGTGGCAGTGTCGGCGCACCCCACGCACAAACGCCGCCCTTTTTGGTCGGTTAACTGCCCTTGGGCCTCGCGGCCGCACCGAAAGCAGAGGTTGGAGATGCGGGCTGGCAGTTGTTCGTTTCCTGTTCGCATTGTATGATAAACCAGCGCGATCGGTTGCATCCGGGTATTTTCCCCGTTCGCGCGCCGGTGCTTGGAACGGGCCTCTTTCTCAATGCAGAGGGTGCCCGCGTAGGAGTCGTCATGGACGAAGATGAAAAGCCCGTGGAAACGACCGTTGTCGGCTGGGTTCGCAATACACTGGAGCGCATCGTTCAGTCTAAAAAGCCCCGTACGAAACCTGCCTTTCAGACCAAGGCATTGGCCAAACGGGCCCAGAACAAGGCGAACAAAAAGATGAGCCGCGACGCCTTCCCGCAAACGCTGAACCCCACTTGGTGGGACGTCCGCCTCGACGGCGGCGATGAAGCATCAATGCGCGAACTGCGCAACCACATCATGACCATCTACGCCGAGCCTCTCAAGGCCTACTTCCTGGGCTCGTCCTTCCGCGAAATGGGTGAGGCGGACGACATCGTTCAGGGCTTTTTCAGCGACCGGCTTGCACGCCCGGATTATCTTCGCCAGTGGCGTGCCAGCGGCAAAAAACTGCGCCGCTGGCTGATGAACGGCCTTTGCTTCTACCTCCGCGAGTGCATCACCAAAGAGAACCAGCGCAGTGCCACCGGCACCCGTGTACTGGCGGAGATGGCGGGCACCGACGAAACACAGTCCAAGGCGATGGACCTCGCCTTCCTTCGATCCGTCGTCCAGAACGCCCTCAAAGCGGCCGGCACCGAGTGCGGCGCCCGCGGCCTCCAGGACCACTGGGATTACTTCTGCGCCTACCACCTCCACGGGCGTGCCTGCGACGACCTGGCCGCCGAGAACGGGCTCGACCGCGACCGCATGTGGGTGATGATCCGCACCGGCCAACGCCGATTCGCGCGGGCCGTTCGCGATCACTTGGCCGAAGATGGAGCCCGCGCCGAGGATATCGACGACGAGATCCAGTCCCTCCTCGACCTGTCGAACACCTGAACCCCCACATCCCTCTTAAAAGGCGTCACGGAGCGTCAAACACATGTTCAGCCACCAGCCCGACAGTTCTCCCGACCCCATTCCGCTCCCGCCCACCGGTTTGGGCATCGATCAATCGATGGCCACACGCCTCATACGGCTCGGCCTGTCCGCGCAGGGCCGCCCCATCGATGATGTCATCGCCCGTCTTGAAAGGGCCGACGGCGAAGTCTGGTTCGAGCACAGCCTCACCTGCGAACCCCTCAACGCCATCCGAACTGCGCCGACCAAACCCGCATCGCTCGACGCCCTCAAGCTCGCCAAAGAATCCGCCAAGCGAATGCTCCGCAGCCCGTCGGACGCCGATGAACGACTCCGCGGCGTCCTCGCCTACTTCGTTTCCGTCGGCGTGGCTCTGGCCCAGCACGGCCAACTCATCTGTGGCCGTTCCAACGGCGAGGTCCAGTCGGTCCTCGCCGATCTTGCCACCGCCGTTCCCCAAGAGTGGTCGGCCATCATGGCCCGCGCGAGCCGCGCCGTCTGATTTATGGCGGCAGCAGTCACGCGATCAATGGGCTGTCCGTTCAGGCCACCATCCCGCGGGCCGCGATTGATTCCGGCGTCATGCCCGCCATCGGGTAGTGCATCTGCAAAGCCTCACCCAAGTGAACCGGGTCCGAGAGCAGCAACTGGCACGCATGACCCATCCGCCACCCGGCGAATTTGAGGGCCCGGACGAGGTGTTCTTGGGTGGTCACCGCGATCAGGTCACTCCCTTTGAATTCCAATGGCAGCAGGCAGAACTGCCACGCTTGGCGGCGCGAGACCGCCTCGAGGGCTCGTTGGTTGACGTTATAGTTTCGCGGGTCGATGTGCGGCGCAAACATCGCGTACTGCTCGGCCCACGCCCGCTCGACCGCGCTCGGGCTGACGCCGAACATCTCTTCGGCGATGGCGCCGAAGGGCCCGCCCCGCAGGCTCTGGGCCTCCAGCACTGCGTCTCGCTGCTCCTCCGTCAGCACATTGTTCCGAACCAGCAGGTCGCCAAGATGAAGTGTGGTCAATTGTTCCTCGCTTCCAAAGTTCGCCGTCCACGGGCCGCACGTTTCGGCGTGCCCCCGTAAGCGGCCGGACGAATGAAACCATCGACCCCGCCCCGACGCTCGTGCAAGCATGGCTGCGCTTTTCCGATTCAGTAACGCTCAGTTCGACCACGTGCGATGCGTGACGGGCTCGTCGCGGTCGGGCGGATTGTGGCAAGGTGTTCCGCACAATCTGTCGCCCCGATGCAAGAATCTCCTTGCCAAACCCGCCTCGATATGCGACAGGTCGCCGGCTGCAATAGGTCAAAACGGGTGCGATCCCCCCTTGCAAACCTCCTCACCTCCCGAACCCCACCGGCCCCAATTCCGAACAATGATCCATACATGGACTACGCCTCCTGGTCGGACTGGCTCGCCGCGGCTTTGGTGATCGTTTTCGGACTCGTGGGTGTCGTGCTCACCGTGGTCACTTTGCCCGGCCTGTGGCTCACGCTCCTCGTTGCAGGCGGTATGTGGTGGTGGAAGCCGGGCTTCTTCAATTGGTGGACCTTCGGACTCTGCATCGGCCTCGCCGTTATCGCCGAGGTCATCGAACTCGTCGCGGGTACGGCCGGTGCGAGCAAGGCCGGCGCGAGCCGAACCGGCTCCATCGTCGCTGGCATCGGATCGCTCATTGGGGCGATCGTCTGTGCACCCTTTTTCTTCCCCATTGGATCGATCGCCGGGGGCGTTCTGGGTGCGGCGGCGGGCGCCATCGCCATCGAACGAGGGCTTAAGAAAAAAACTTGGGAGCAAGCCACGCAGGCAGGTCAAGGCGCGGCGATCGGTCGCATCATCGCGACCGCCGCCAAGGTCTCCCTCGCGGTCGTAATAGCGGTCATCCTGTCGGTTGGCGTGTTCGTTCCCTAACCATGGCCCGGAAAGCCGCGAAACGGCCCTCCGGAGGAACCGCCTGCATGAAGGCCGCGCAAAGGCTGCGTGGAGCCGCCCGCGGGGCGGTCGGATTCGGTATCCTTAGGCGAAGCGCGGGGCTTTCCGGGTCGATGTTCTGGTAAAGGGATATGCCAGGGTCCGGAAATCGTCCTTACGGCACAATTCGTTCGCGCTTTCACCGGCGAACTTGAGCGGGGTGACATGGCTCACGGAGCGAGAATCGGGCCCGAACCAATCCAGGAATATGCCCCCGGCCAGCGCGCCCAGGGCCGCATCGATCAGAAAGCAGACACCCTCCCCCCGGAATCCCCCGCCGGCACCAACGGGAAGCATCAAACTATGACCGAAGTCCGTCTCCAACCGGACGTAGACACGGGCGTCAAGCACTTTGTGCTCGACACCAACGTGCTGCTGCACAACCCGGACGCCGTCTTTGTGTTCAAGGAACACCACGTTGTCATCCCCTTCATGGTCATCGAAGAACTCGATAAGATGAAGCGGAAGGAGGACGACCTGGGCCGCAACGCCCGGGCCTGCATCCGTCACCTCGATCGCCTCCGCAGCATCGGTCAACTGGCCGACGGCGTCGAATGGGGACTCCTCAGCAACCGCATCAACTCCGGGATGGCCGTCGGGCCGGGTGGCATCACCGGCACCGTCCGCATCGACGTGAACGATTACGCCCGTCCGCGCGCCATCAGCGAAGATTCGCCCGACAACCGCATCATCGCGGTCGCCCTTGCGCTCCACCAGAAGGGCCTGCGAACCGTCTTTGTCACCAAAGATCTCGCCGCCCGGATCAAGGCCGATTCGCTGAGCATCCCCACCGAGGACTTCCAGAATCAGAAGGTCGATGCCGACCGCCTTTATACCGGTTACCTCACCGCCTCGACCGATGGTGCGCTTATCGATGAACTCTACCGCGACCGCCTGCTTCCGCTCGATCGGTTGGCCGAGATCCTCCTCGAAGAATCCGAGGATGGTTCCATCTATCAACGCGAACTCAGCCCCAATCAGTACGTGGTCCTCAAAGACAAGGACGATGAGAACCACACCGGTCTGGCCCGCCGCCTGGGCGACACCGACCACGTCATCCCTGTGACGGGGCCGCGCAAACCCGTCTTCGGGATCATGGCCCGCAACGTGCAGCAGACCATGGCCATCGACATGCTCTTGGACGATGAGATCAAACTCGTCACGCTCCTGGGCGGGGCGGGCACGGGCAAAACCCTGCTGGCCATCGCCGCGGGCATGTCCAAAGTCTTCAACGAAGAACGCTACGAAAAACTCCTGGTCGCCCGCCCCATCATGCCGCTGGGCCGCGACATCGGGTATCTGCCCGGCAGCAAGGACGAGAAACTGGGTGCATGGATGCAGCCCATCTTCGACAACCTGGGCTACCTCCTCAGCACCCGCGGCGCAAACCTCAACGCCGAGAGCCACTCGACCGAGCAACGCATCGAGAAACTCATGGCCGACGGCAAACTCGTGCTCGAACCCCTGACCTACATCCGCGGCCGGTCGATCGCCCACCAGTTCATGATCGTCGACGAGGCCCAGAATTTGACGCCGCACGAAGTCAAGACGATCGCGAGCCGCGTCGGTGAGGGCACCAAACTGGTGCTCACCGGTGACGTCCAACAGATCGATAACCCCTACCTCGATCAATCCAGCAACGGGCTTTCCTACGCCGCGGAAAAGATGAAGGGCGTGCGCATTTTCGGGCACGTCACTCTGGCCAAGAGCGAGCGGAGCGAACTGGCGAGCCTCGCGGCATCAAGGTTGTAACACGAGTTCGACACAACCGTGCGCACAATCTTGGCGGTGTCCCGTCGGGCGGGCTGTTACATCTTCTGGAGCGTCGGGATGCCCAAGGTCGTAAGCCCGTCTTCCAGAACCCGCCCGGTGATTGAGCACAACCGCAGCCGCGCATCGCGGAGCCCGGGTTCTGTGGCGTTCAGCACGTGGCACTGGTCGTAGAAACTGCTGAAGGCCCCGGCGACGTCATACAGAAACTGGCAAATCCGGTGGGGTTCAAGAGCCTCGGCCGCCGTAGCAACGGTGGAGGGGTATCGCAGGAGGGCCATCGCCAGCGTCTTCTCGGCGGGCTGCTCGATGCGGAACGGTGCCGATCGCCACTCATCGCCCACACCCTTCTCGAGCGCGTTGCGGAAGACGTTGCGGACCCGGACAAGCGCGTACAGAAGGTACGGGCCGGTATTTCCCTCGAAGGCCAGCATGCGATCGAAACTGAACATGTAATCTCGGGCACGATCATTCGAGAGATCCGAGTACTTGAGGGCCGCGATACCCACGGCCTCGGCGATCGTCGCCGCTTCAGCGGGTGCAAGGTCGGCGTTCTTGGCCTTCACGGCGTTGCCGGCCCGCGTGATGGTCTCCTCGATCAGGTCCGCGAGTTTCACGGACTCACCGCTGCGGGTCTTGAAAGGCTTGCCGTCCTCGCCCAGCACACTGCCGAACGCGGCGTGCCGCAACACCGCCGGCACTCCCGTGTCCGGATGAAACGCATAACCCGCCCGCAGGCTGCCCGCGAAAACCTGCTTCATGTGAAGGGCCTGCCGGGCATCGATGCAGTAGGCCGCGCGATGGGCCTTCAGAGTTTGCACACGACGCCGGACCGCGGCGATATCCGTCGTGGCATAGAGGTATCCGCCGTCCGTCTTGCGGATCAAGCAAGGTTCCTTGATGGGCTCAAAGACCGCAGCGCCGTGGGGCGTTTCGTAAGGCGGAGCATCGAGGCGAATGATGAGGGCTCCCTGATCGACCTCTGCGATGCCGCGGGACGTGAGATCTTGGAGCATGGGGGCCAACTCATCGGCGTAACTGGATTCACCTGCGGAGTGGGCCTCGGTAACGGCGACGTTGAGCCGTTTGCAAACGGCGATGCACTCCGCCATGGTGATCCGCTGAATGCGTTGCCAGACGGCGTGCGTGGCAGGGTCCTTGGCCTGAAGTTTGACAAGTGTGGCCTTGGCGTGAGTGAACGCCTCGGTCGCGCCCCCGACCTGCTCCTCGAGTTCCGCGATGGCCTTGGGGTGGCCCCACTCGCGGGCAGCCAAAAGGCCCCCCATGTCGCGCTGGCACTCGGCCTGCGCAGCCTTGTACGCGGCATCAAGGTCATCGAGCGTCAGCGAATCCAGCGAGCGAGTGCCGGCCTCGGCCTCGCGCACCAAGCGGGCCGTCACCATGGCGATGTTGAGGCCCCAGTCGCCGACGTGATTCTGACGGATGACGTTGTGGCCCAGCCGTTCGAGCAAGCGGGCAATCGCGTCGCCGATGACGGGCGAACGCAGATGACCGACGTGCATCTGTTTGGCGAGGTTGACACCCATCAGGTCAACCACGACATTCTCGCGCGGAACCACCGGCGGGATGCCCAAGTCCGGGCGGTCGAGGTGAACAAGAAGGCCGCCCAGCGCACCAGACTTGAGACGGATGTTGATAAAGCCCGGCCCCGCGATGGAGGCCTCCGTCAGCGGTTCAATCAGGACGTTGAGGGCCGGATCGTCGGAAGCCTTGGCAAGGACGGCCAGCGCAGCGTCACGCGGCTTTGTTCCCACAATCTTGGCGAGTGCCATGGCCGCGTTGCATTGAAAGTCGCCGAACTGGGTGTTCTTGGCTGGCGCCAGCGCGGGTTCGCGCTGGTCGGCGCGGAGGGATGGGAAGGCCAGCCCGATTGAGGCCGAGAAGCGGTCGACGAGGATCGCGAGCGGGTCGAAATTGGCTGGTGAAGTGGCGTCGGGCATGGGGCCAAAGCGTAGAAGGTCGAGGGGAATGAAAAACCCCGGCCGAAGGCGGCCGGGGATGGGTGTTCAGAGAGTCATGGCTGTAGCAGAATCAGCAGCCGGCTTCCCAGCGGTTGAAGAATTCGATGACATCGTCCGAATCGGTGTCGCCATCGCCGTCGGCATCGCCCTCGCCATTGTCCCAATCGGCGAAGAAGGACACGATATCATCGGAATCGCTGTCGCCGTCGAAGTCCCAATCGCTCGGGCAGTCGGGGAGGAACTCGAACTCAAAATCCATTGCGCCGGTGCTGATCCCGGGGAATGCGCTGCCGTTCAGTGAAACCTTGATGAGGTAGGTGATCCCGCTGGTCGCGTCAAAGTTGTTGATGGCCGAGTTGTTGGTGAAAATGCTCGCGTTGTCGTTGCAGGCGAGGGCCGTGTAATCAATGCACTGGCCGTTGAGGGTGAAAGCGCAGCGGTTGTAGATGGACATCACGGTGTTGAAGTCGCTGCCCACGGTATTGGTAAAAATGCGGCCGTTGGTGGGAGCCCGGAAGCGGTACCACACCGAGTGGCTCGTGGTGCCGACACAGGGGTCGTCGTTCTCGCAGAACGTTGAGGTTGCGTAGAAGACGTCGGCGGGCGGGGGATCAAAGAGACCGATGGCCGAAGGGATTGTGGTGGCGTTGCTGCAGGAGTCGTTGGTTGGGGCAGTGGGGCTGTAGTCGAAGTTAAAATCAAGGCGTCCGCCGCCTTCCGCGTTGTAGTCCGCGACCTTGATGACCACCGAGTTGCCCGCCTCGACGGGGATGTTGCTGAGCGCGGATTGAAACCCGCCCGAGTCGTCGTTGCAGCCCAGTTCCGCGGGCTGGATGCAGAAACCGTTGATGTTGAACGTGCATCCCTCAAAGACCGAGAGCACGGTGTCGTAGTCGGAACCCGCGGTGTCGATGCTGATGACGCCGTCGTGCTCCGGTGTGAAGCGGTAATAGACGCTGTTGCTGTTGGTGGTTGCGCCACAGTCCTCATCGGGTTCGCACGCCGACGTCGTCGCGAGGTCGGTATCGGCGAGTGGCGGGCGGTAAGAGAAATCTCCCGTGCCGGGGTCGGTGATGACCGTGGCGGTGCTGCACGAATCGTTGGAGGGAGGGGTGGCCGTGAAGGAGAAGTTGAAATCGAGGTCGCCGCCCCCCGAAGCCCCGCCAAACTTGGCCACCTTGATGGTCACGCTGTTGTCGATGCTCACCGGTATATTGATGAGTTGCGACTGGAGCCCCGTGCCGCTGTCGTCGTCGCACGCGAGTTCGGTTGGTTCGAGCCGGATGCCGTTGAGGAAGAGCACGCAACCCTCGAAGACGCTGAGCACGGTGTCGTAGTCACTCCCGTTGGTGTTGATGTTCAGCACCCCGGAGTTGGGCGGCGTAAAGCGGTAGAACACCGAGTTGTTGTTGAAGGAACTGCCGCACGCCTCATCGGGCTCCAAGAGGCTCGAGGTGGCCCACCGCACGTTCACATTCGCCGGGTTGTAGGCGTTGCTGGGGATGACGGTCGCGCCCGAGCAGGTGTCGTTCGTCGGTGAGTATTCGGTCATCGTGTTGTACGCGTTGGTGAAGCCCCGGGCATAAAACGTGTCGAAACCCGCAGCGCCCAAGTCCACGCAACCGTTGTACACGGCAGTCCGGCACTGGCTCGCGGTCGCGAAGGGGTGCTGCGAGAAGAACAAAGCAGCCACGCCCGCGGCCATAGGGCTCGCAGCGCTCGTCCCACCGAAGTAGGTGTAGTCGCCCGAGGTGTAGCCGCCCGTTCCCGTCCGATCAGTCGAATAGACGGCGGTCCCGGGTGCCGCGAGATCGAGCCCCGTTCCGTAGTTGCTGAAGTTGGTCAGCGTGCCATTGGGCTCGAGCGCGGCCACCGAGATCACGTTCGGGGCACTCGAGGGGAAGACAACTTGCGGGTCGCCCACTCCGTCGGAGCCGCCGTTACCCGCCGATGCGAAGTGAACGACGCCGCTCGTCCACGTGTTCGTGTACATGTCTGATATGGCATCATCCTGTCCAACGCTAAAGCTTGCATTGCTGATGCGGGCTCCGTAATCGCGTCCCCAGTCCAGAGCGTTGACGACCCACACACTCTCGTACGCGTCAAAGGAATTGCTGCACGCTCCCCCATTAATGTCCGCGATCTTGGCCATGATCACCCGGGTGCCGGGCGCCGTGCCGGTCGCGCCCAGTTCATTATCCAATGTTTCAGCGATGCACCCGGAGACGCTTGTCCCGTGGCGTTCGCAGCTCGTCGAGTGCGCACCGTTGCCCACACCGTTGGCCGCACCCGTCGTGAAGTCGCGCCCATCAAGGAAAACCAAGTCGGGGTGGTTGGTCTGGATGCCGTCGTCCATCACCAAACTGATGACACTGGTGGTGCCACGCTGCAGGTCCCACGCCAAGTCCGTGTCCATGTCACGGTCGGAGACTCCGTTGAGACCGTTGTACGTCCCGCCAGTGTTGCGGTGGCCCCACTGAAAGTTCCAAAGCGGATCCGTCGGCTCATACGCCTCCTTCACCAGGCTCTGAATCGCCGAAGGGTGGGCCCAGCGGAACTGGGGATTCTGCGCCATCGCGTTGATCGCCGCCATCACCCGGAAGCCGTTCTTCTCCGTGGTCGTCAACTCCATGGCGCCGGCCATGTCGCCCAGCAGGGGATTCGTAACTCTGAACGTGCCGGCGAGACGTGCCGCCGCCACCACAGGATCCACGCCTTCATTCACGCGAACAAGAGCCCGCTCGGTGGGCGTGTAGATCCCGCCCTCGATGAAAGGGTTCTGAAACACGGGCCCCGCGAACGAAACGCCGTTGGCGATCACCCGCTGAACAACGTTGTCCGCGGCTTTCACATCCGCAAGCGGCAGCGCCAGCGCAACCAGCGTGTACCCGTTCACCGTGCTGTGCCCCTCCGCAGCGATCACCAGCCCCGCGGCCACAACAGCGGCCTTGGCAGCGTCCTGATTCGGCGCCTTCACCAACAGACGGAACGAATCAAGGTGCATCGGGACTGCGACACCCCGGAGGTACCGGAAATTAGGCGTTGCCGCATCAGACTTGAGCGGTGCCTGGGCGAACACCGCGGCGAGTTGGCGATCCATGGCCTCCCGCTTCACGGTGGCCAAGGTTTCATCCTGGGGTTCGTCCGATTTGGGGCGTGCGGCCTCAATATCGACCTTCGCGACGCCCTCATGGTCAAAAGCACCGTTCGCGTCGAACGTGCTGGCGACTTCACCGGGTTCGCCGGTCGAATCCGGCGGCGTGGCGAACGCGCCTGTGGCACTGAGAAGTGAGCCCGCCGCGACAAAGAGACACCATTGATTGTTTCGAGCGTTCAACATTAATCTTTCCCTTTCCATTGTGGCCGGTGCGAAAACCCCTCGCTGCGATTCGGCCACAGGTGAGTGCGACAAAAGTCCGGAAAACAGATCAGGATTGGTGGCCGCACAGTGCATGAAGCACTCCCATCCGCGTGATGTCGCAACCCAACAACTGCCATAAAGCGAGTGGCAGCAGAGGCGTGCGGCTTCCCCCCCCCGTCAACTCCGGCCCGCAAACGCTTTCCGGTCGCCCGCGTCGCCCCGTGCCCGTCGCGCAATAATGCCGAGCGGCGTCACCGCTGATGCCCGCCCTTATGACTTCCCACATCCCCACGCCCCCGCCCCCTCCTGAGCCGCGACTGCCCGCCGCGAGCGATCGGGTTACGAAACTGCTCGGGATGGCGGAGGATGGCAACTCGGCCGCCGCTTCCGAACTCCTGCCGCTGGTCTATGAAGAGTTGCGCCGATTGGCGGAATCGCAGTTGTCGCGAGAGCGCGGCCCCATCACGCTCCAGGCGACGGCTCTGGTGCACGAAGCGTGGCTGCGGCTCGTGGGGTCGGCACCGGGCGATGCCCGTCAGTGGCACGGTCGGGCCCACTTCTTCAACGCCGCTGCACGGGCGATGCGGCGGATCTTGGTGGATCGCGCCCGGACGGCCAACGCCGCAAAGCGCGGCGGCGGTGCGCTCCGTCAGGAACTGGATGAGCACGTCATGACGGCCCACGGCGACACGCCCTCGGCAACGAACCCGCCGGTGGACGTGTTGTTGCTCGATCGGGCGTTGCATTCTCTGGAGTCGCACGATGCCTCCCAGGCAGAGGTCGTCATGCTGCGGTACTTTGCGGGCCTGTCGATTGAAGAGACGGCCGCGGCGGTCGGTCGGTCGTCCGCAACGGTCAAGCGCGAGTGGTCTTTCGCGCGTGCGTGGCTTCGCCGAGAGATTGAACTGGCCCGGCCCGACGAGGATGAGCGATGAACGGCCAAGATTCGGCGTTCCAGCGGTCGCGGGATCTCTTCTTGCGGGCCATCGAACTGCATCCAGACCGCCGCACCGAGTTCCTGCTGGCCGAGTGCCCGGAAGAATCGGTGCGGGTGGAAGTCGAGGAATTGCTGCGGCTGCACGAGAGCGACGGGGAGTTTCTTGAGCGTTCGGCCATTGAATCACTCTCCGATGCCGAGTTGATGGACGACCTCCCGGCGGGAGAGGTGGTGGCGGGCTTCACGATCGCATCGGTCCTTGGGCGGGGCGGGATGGGCGTCGTGTACCGGGCGCGGCAGGAGACGCCCGTGCGCGACGTAGCGCTGAAGTTGATCCGCCCCGGGCTCTTGTCGCGCGACACCGTCCGGAGGTTCTCGCAAGAAGCCGCGGCGCTTGCCCGCTTGCAGCACCCGGGTATCGCACAGGTGTTCCAGGCGGGCACCACGCCAGTCCGGGGGTCGCCCCGTCCGTTCCTCGCGATGGAACTGGTCGAAGGCATCTCGATCTGCGCCTATGCAGACTCAAAAGGCTTGAGCGTGCGGGACCGCGTGGAACTTTTTACGAAGGCCTGTGATGCGGTTCACCACGCCCACGTGCGGGGAGTCGTTCATCGAGACCTCAAGCCCGCAAACATCATTGTGGACGAAGCGGGGTCGCCGCGGATACTGGACTTCGGCATCGCGCGGCTGGCAGAACGGAGCGAAACCCAAGGCTCAACTCTCGCCGGGCAGGTCGTGGGCACGCTCGCCTACATGAGCCCCGAACAGGCCTCGGGCGATGCGATCGGCGTCGACAGCCGAGCCGATGTCTATTCGCTGGGAGTGTTGCTCTTCGAACTGTTGTGCCGCAGCTTGCCAATTGATGTCTCGGCCATGCCTCTGGCGGACGCGTTGCGGGCCTCCGCGGAGCGCGAGCCGGTACGGCCGTCGATAAGCAACCCAGAGGTGAAGGGTGACCTCGAAGCGATCATCCTGCACGCTCTGGAGAAGGAACCCGCCCGTCGGTATCAACACGCATCAACGCTGGCCGATGATCTGCGGCGATACCTGAAAGACGAGCCGGTGGCCGCCCGACCGGCGACAACGTTCTACACCATCCGTAAGTTTGCCCGTCGGCACCGCGTGCTGGTCGGCTCGCTGGCGCTGGTTATGACAACGCTGGTCGCGGCGGTGGTCGTGACGGGTGCGGCACTGGTTCGGTCCAACGAAGCGGTCAAACGGTCGGACCGCGTGAACCGCTATCTCCGCGGCATGCTGCAACTGGATCCCGCGCAGATCCGCGGGCGCGACCTGAGCGCGTTGCGGCTGCTGCTCGATTCGGCGGTCAAGAAATCTGGCGTGCTGGACGAAGATCCAATCTCGAAGGCCGCCGTCGAGGCGATTCTCGCAAACGCCTATTGGGAGTTCGGGTACCCCAGCGAGGCCCGCCCGCTGCTCGAGGTCGCGTACCCGATCCTGCGAGAGCGTGCGGGAAAATCGCACCACGACACATTGTTCGCGATGGACGCCCTCGCGATTCTGCGGATGCACGCCATGGAATACGCATCAGCCGAGGCGCTGCTGCGAGAGAGCATCCTGCTGCGCCGTGCCGCACAGGGCGAAGACAGCCGGCTCGCCTTTCTCGCACAGAACAATCTCGTGATTGTGCTCGAGCGTGACCTTCAGTTCAACGAGGCTCTGAAGGTTTCGGACGACCTGGTGGCCCGGCGGACGGCCGTCTCAGGCGTGGGGTCCCCCGAGGCCGCCAAGGCCCTGAGCGGGCGCGCCGGGTTGCTGCTGCGGCTCTACCGCTTTGACGAAGCCGTCGCGATCCTTCCCGGGGTCGTGCAGACGATGACCGAGGCCCAGGGAGCGGAGCATCCGGACACAATCTCGGCATCACAGTTTTTGGTGAGCGCCCTCAGAGATGTCGGACGCGAGGAGGAAGCCCTCGTGTTGTCGGAGCGTGTAGTGGGTATGCTCCGCAACTCGTTCGGCCTCGACCACCCGCGAACCATGGAGGCGGAACTTCAGTTCTTCCCGTTGCTGGCTTCGGTCGGGAGGGCAGAAGAGGCCGATGTCCTCGTGACCTCGCTCCTCGAGCGATATCCAAAGGTGATGGGCGAGAACCACCCAAACCTCATGACGCTCTACGGGAACGGGGCCCAAGTAGCAACGACCGTCGGCGACTTTGAACGCGCAAACCGGCTCTCCACACTCGCCGAGCGCCAGTGCCGCGCGCTGCTGCCCGATAATCATCCAGCCCATGGACGCATGTTGATGATCCGGGCAAGCACTCTCCGCAACGTGGGGCTCACTTTTGATGAGGCCGCGGTGCTCGAAGAGGCTTTCGAGCGTTTCACGACCATTGAGCCCAAGGATGCGTCGTCCGCCGTCCGGGCGGCGCGCCTGCTCGCCGAGTTGTGCCTGAAGGGCGAGAAGACCGAGAAGGCAGAAAAATGTGCCGCTGAATGGAAAGCGAGGGCGGATCAACTGGAGGAAGCAGCCGGAGCCGGGGCGAGTGGCGAGGCCGATGAGGATTAAGCCCGTGTCAAGAATCGCCGGGCAGGCAAAACTGGAGGCATCGAACCACCAATAATGGTGCATGCGAGTTCCTGTTGCGGCCGTGTGTGTGTTGGCTGCCTTCCAGTCGTTCAATCATGTCTCTGGCCAAACAGCCGTGGCCGTGTCGCAGATCGGCGATTTGAACATGGCGTCGGTGACAACGGCGACCCCTGAAGACGACGGCGTGTTTTCGTCCATCGGACGCTGGTTCGGCCGAAGGTCCGACTCTGTTCGGGCTACGTTCGCTGCCCACCCGACCCATGGTGCACCCCAGGGCCTTTCGATTCTTACCTCGATGCCGGAGTCCGAATTCGATGGGTGCCCGCTGTTGGTATGGGCTCCGCTCGAGTTCCAGGACGTCCCCCTCCACGCGGTGATTCTCGTTCACGGTCTCGATGAACCGGGCAACATCTGGGACGATCTCGCGCCGCATCTCTACAGAGCCGGCCACGCGGTCGTGCGCTTTGATTACCCCAACGATCAGGGGCTCGCGGAATCCGGCAGCCTGTTGGCGGACGCCCTGCGCGAGTTGATGGCCCGCGGCACCCGCGAGGTGTCATTCGTCGGGCACTCCATGGGCGGCCTCGTCATCCGCGAGGCCTTGACCGGTTACGAGGGCTACGGCGGTGTACTGGCAGGCCGCTACGACCTCCCGGAAGTCGGCCGCGTGATCACCGTGGCCACGCCCAACGGTGGCTCAGAGTTTGCCCGCTTCCGCGGCGTGCTTGAAGTTCGGGAACGCCTCGGACGCGTGCTGGACCACGATGAACCCGATTGGTTCGACCTTTTCCGAAATCCTGACGGGGACGGCCAAGCGGGGAAAGACCTGACGCCGGGGTCCGAGTTCTTGGCGACGTTGGCCACGCGGCCGTGTCCGGAGGGGTTGCGGCACACCGCCATCATCTCGCGCTGGGTGTCGCCCGCGGGCACCCGTATCGAGAAGTTCATCAATGGTGAGAACATGCGTAGCCTCTTGGGCGCCCGGCGCGCGGACCAATGGCTGAGCGGCCTTGAGGCCAAATCCAACATGCTGGGCGACGGGGTGGTGAGCATGGATTCCGGTTGCGCAGCGGACGCCTCGGACACAGTGATCCTCAGTGGCGACCACCGAAGTTTGCTGTCGC
>Ga0105044_10003750_pt1 | contig 20826 bp, 17 predicted proteins | sample MAT01_FD_78092 | JGI IMG/M metagenome (GOLD analysis project Ga0105044, IMG submission 78092) | Freshwater microbial communities from Lake Fryxell liftoff mats and glacier meltwater in Antarctica - MAT-01 | ecosystem: Environmental > Aquatic > Freshwater > Ice > Liftoff microbial mat | place...
GCTTTCTTCCTACTCTTACTCGTAATCCTACTCTTGCTCTTGACCGTGACCGAAAACGACCTGGCGATGAGGGGATTAGGAGGAGGAGGAGGAGGAAGATTAGGATTACGAGTAAGAGTACGGGTAAGAGTACGAGTAGGATTAAGAGTAGGATTACGGGTGGGGCTGGTATGAACGAATCGCCGACACATCTGGAATTGCCGGGGAGCGTGCGCGCGCAGTTGCGGACGTTTGCGCGGCGGTTGTGGCTGGTGGAGACGGCGGTGGCGGTGCTGGGCGCGGTGGGCGGGGTGTTGGTGGCGTATCTGATTTTGTTTGTGGCGGACCGGGTGGGGGAGACGCCGATGTTGTTGCGGGTGGTGTTGGCGGCGGGGAGTCTGGCGTGCGCAGTGGTGTGCGCGTGGTTGTGGTTGCGGCGGTGGGTGTGGCACCGCCGGGACGACCGGGAGTTGGCGACGTTGGTGCAGCGGAAGTACGCGCGGTTGGGGGATCGGTTGTTGGGGATTGTGGAGTTGGCGGATCCGCGGAGCCGGCCGGGGAATGTGTCGGAGGAGTTGTGCCGGGCGGCGATGGAACAGGTGGCGGCGGCGGCGGCGCCGTTGGATTTTGCGGCGGCGGTGGAGACGCGGCGGTCGCGCTGGTTGACGGGGGCGGTGATGGGGTTGCTCGCGTTGGCGGTGGCGGCGGTGGCGTTGGTGCCGGCGGCGGGTTGGAATGTGTGGTTGCGATTGGTGAAGCCGGTCGCGTCGATCAGCCGGTACACGCTGACGAAGTTCGGGCCGCTCGACGAAAAACGGGTTGTGCCGTACGGCGAGCCGTTCGCGATTTCGTTTCGGTTGGCGGACGATTCGCGGTGGGTGCCGACGCAGGCGCGCGCCCGGTTCGAGGAACAACGGCCGGTGGAGGCGACGGGGCGCGGCGGCGTTTTCCAGTTGGAGTTGCCGGGGCAGACGCGGAACGGGGTATTGACGATTTTTGCCGGCGACGCGCAGCAGCGCGTGCAGATCAAGCCGGTGTATCGGCCGGAGTTGGTGGAGTTGCAGGCGACGGTGACGTGGCCGGAGTATTTGGGTTATGCGCCGAGCACGCAAGATGTGCGGAATGGCCGGGTGACGGTGTTGGCCGGCAGTTCGGTGGCGTTGGGCGGTCGGGTGAGCCGGGAGTTGGCGAGTGTCACGAGTCCAGAGTTGACCCCGGCGGTGGCGGGGGATCGGTTTGGGGTGGCGGGTCAGTTGGTGAGCGGGCCGGCGCAGTGGACGTTGGCGTGGGTGGATGTGTGGGGGTTGGCGGGGAAGGAGCCGTTGGTGGTGTCGGTGCAGGCGGAGCCGGATGCGCCGCCGCGGGTGGATTGCCGGGGGATGGAGCGGGTGGTGGCGATTTTGGAGGATGAGGCGGTGGAGTTTCAGGTGGTGAGCGACGACGATTATGGGGTGCGGGAGATGGGGTTGGAATGGGCGGCGGCGGGGAATGAGGATTTGGGGATCGCGCCGGCGAAGGGGACGGTGCGGTTGGCGGAGGGCGGGCCGCGCCTGCGGGAGTTGGCGGCGCCGATGCGGTTTTCGCCGAAGGCGCTGGGGTTGGGGCCGCAGCGGGTGACGGTGCAGGCGACGGCGGTGGATTATTTTCCGGGCCGGGAGCCGTCGTTGTCGCCGGTGTATCAGATTTATATTTTGGATCGGATCGAGCACGCGAAATTGGTGCAACAGCAGTTGGAGCGGTTGCAGGAGAAGTTGGAGGAGTTGGCGCGGTTGGAGGAGAGTTTGTTCGAGCAGAATCAGCAGTTGAAGGAGGATTTGCAGGCAGCGGACGCGGCGGAGCGGTTGCGGGAGCAGCAGCGGGCGGAGCAGTTGAATGCGGAGCGGTTGGAGAAGTTGTTGGAGGAGGGGCTGAAGTTGTTGAAGGAGGCGTTGCGGAATCCGACGATCGGGGAGCAGGTGGTGCGGGAGTGGGCGAAGTTGTTGCAGAAGTTGCAGGAGTTGGCGGAGCAGAAGATGCCGGCGGTGGCGAAGTCGTTGGGGCAGGCCCAGCAGTCGCAGGGGGAGGCGCGCGAGGGGAAGATGGGCGAGGCGTTGGCGCAGCAGCAGGAGGTGTTGAAGGAGATGTTGGAGTCGTTGAAGAAGATGAGCGAGACGCAGGAGCAGTTGGTGGCCGGGAATTTTGTGAATCGGTTGAAGCAGGCCGCCGAGTTGGAGCAGGGAATCGCGCGGGATTTGACGAAGCTGGTGCCGGAGACGATTGGGTTGTCCGCCGATAAGTTGCCCGCGTTGTTGAAGGTGCGGCTGGGCCGGGTCGAGGAGCGACAGACGCGGAATCAGAAGAATGTGAAATATCTGCGGGATGATTTGGGGGGCTTTTTCAGTCGGACCCGGGCGAAGTTGTATGGGGTGGTGCATGAGGAGATGGTGCAGGTGCGGGTGGCGGAGGAGTTGGAGGCGTTGGCCGCGCAGATTGCCGCGAATGTGGGGATGCAGGCGATTGAGCAGGCGAATCGGTGGGTGGGACAGTTGACGCAGTGGGCGGAGAAATTGACGCCGCCGAGCGAAAGTGCCGGCGGTGGTGGCGGGGGCGGCGGCGGTGGGGGTGGGCCGTCGCCGGAGATGATTCAGTTGATGATGAAATTGTTGCGGATGCGATTGACGGAGGAGGGGCTGCGGGATCAGACGCGGTTTTTGGATGAGCATCGCGGGTCGGAGGAGCAGTACGGGAGCGCGGCGGGCCGGCTGGAGCGGTTGCAGCGGGCGTTGGTGGAGGCGATTGAGCCGTTGCAGGATCCGCGGATGCCGCCGCCGTTGTTGCAGTTGCTTGGTCAGGTGCAGGAGGCGATGGAGGATGCGGCGGATTTGTTGGCGGAGCCGGCGACGGGCGGGGAGACGATTGGGGCGCAGACGGAAGTGATCGAGTTGTTGGCTGCGGCCGCGGAGCAGGCCGGCGGGGGCGGGAGTGGGGAAGGTTCGGGAAGCGATAGCGGGATGATGGCGATGTTGATGCGGATGTTGGGCATGGGGATGGGCGCGGGGCCAGCCGGCGGGGGGAATCCCAGCGGCGGTGATACGAATCAGCCCAGTCCGTCCGATGGTGGGGATCCGACGGGACGGCGGCCGGGCGAGCGTGAGGTGGAGAAGGCCACGGGGCGGGATGTGAATACGTTTCCCGCCGAGTTTCGGGAGGCGTTGGAGGGATATTTTAACGCAGTGGAAGGAGGGTCGAAGTGAGACGCGGATGGATACTGGCGGGACTCGGCGTGTTGTTGGTGGCGGGGCCGGTGGCGGCGCAGGAGTTGTTTGGGCGGGCGACGGACACGATTCCGGATGATGTGGAGACGGTGTATTTGAAGGGGTTGAAGTTCATCGCGAATTCCGGTTTGGGCGAGGCCGGGGTGCGGGATGGTTATGGGAATCAGCCGGGGGTGGTGGGGTTGGCGGTGATGGCGATGTTGGCGCATGGCGAGGATCCGAATTATGGGCCGTATAGTGTGCCGATCCGGCGCGGGTTGGATTTTATTTTGCGGACCGCAAACAAGCAGACCGGGTATTTGGGGTCTTCGATGTATAACCACGGGTTTGCGACGTTGGCGTTGGCGGAGGCGTACGGGGCGGTGGATGATGCGCGGCTGGGGCCGGCGTTGCGGCAGGCGGTGGATTTGATTGTGGCGTCGCAGGCGCGGAACAGTTTGGGCGCGTGGCGGTATTCGCCGGAGAGCGATGACGCGGATACGACGGTTTCGGGGGCGCAGTTGGTGGCGTTGTTTGCGGCGCGCAATGCCGGGTTGGCGGTGTCGGATGAAGCGATTCAGAAGGGGTTGCGATTTTTTATCCGGTGCTCGGCGCCGGGCGGCGGGTTTGGGTACACGGATGCGAACGGGCCGAATAATCCGCGGTCGGCGATTGGGGCGTTGGTGTTTGCATTGGCCAAGCAGAAGGACGCGGCGGTGTATCTGGCGGCGGTGAAATTCGTGGCGCGCGATCCGTTCCGGGATGACAATTATCCGTTTTACTACCATTACTACGTGTCGCAGGCATTGTTTCACGCGGACCTCGCGGCGTGGCAGGGGTGGAATCAGCGGAATGTGAAGTTGTTGATGAGCACGCAAAATTCGGATGGTAGTTGGGACGGGAATCACGGGCGGATGTTTGCCACGTCGTGTGCGCTGTTGTCGCTGGCGTTGAACTATCGGTTTTTACCAATCTACGAAAGGTGAGGATATGAAAGCGGACAGGATGATCCAGTGGCTCGGGGTGTTGATGGTCGGCGCGGGGCCGGTCATGGCGGAAATTGAAATTGTGATTCCGCCGGTCGCCCAAGTGCAGCGCCGGGGGGTGGGAATCAATGTGCCTCCGCCCGCCGCCGCTGCGTCCCGGGTGATGCCGGGGGTGGTGACGAGTGATACGTTGCTGTTTCGCAACGGGGATATGTTGCGGGGAAGTTTGTTGTCGGTTCTGCCGGAGTCGGCGGTGCGGTGGAGTCACCCGGATGCCAAGCAGCCCATCGAATTCGCACTCACGAACGTGGTGCAGATCAAGTTGGTGGGCAAGCCGGCGGGGACGACGAAGGAGGGCGGCGCGATCGTGCGGTTGACGAACGGGGATGAATTGCGCGGCGAAATCGTGTCGTTGGACGCGGAGAAGTTGACGCTCGCGACGTGGTACGCGGGGCAGGTGCAGATTCAGCGGACGATGTTGCAGAGCATCGTCCCGCAAACCGCGACGCGCGCGACGTTGTTGGCTGAGTTGACCGGGACAGATGGCTGGGTGCGGCCGCAGGGCGATAATGCGTGGACCTACCGGAACGGCGCGTTCGTTTCCGCGACCGCCGGGAGCATCGGTCGTGATTTGAAGATGGGGGATCGCATGCGGATGGATTTTGATTTGAGCTGGCGGAATTTCCCGTATCTGCAAGTGGGGTTGTACACCGACAACCTGGAAAATCTTTACGGGAACTCTTACATGCTGCAGATCAGCGGGAACACGGTGTATCTCCAGCGCGGCCGGGCGCGGAATTTCAATAATCTCGGCGGCAGCGTGAATCTCGAAAACTTCCAGCAACGCGGCCGGGCGAAGTTGACGGTGCTTGTGGATAAGCCGAAGCGCTCGGTGACGTTGTTGGTGGACGGGGTGATGGCGAAGCAATGGGTGGATCCCGCTGAGTTTGCCGGCGGGGGCACCGGCCTCATGTTCCAATCGCAAGGGCAGGGGCCGATGCGATTAGCGAATCTGGCGGTGACCGATTGGGATGGCGAGCTGGACACCGGCGGCAGCAAGGCCGCGGCCAAGCAGGAAGACATCATTCGGTTTGTGAATAACGACAAGGTATCCGGCCAGCTCAAGTCCATTGCGAACAAGCTCATCTCCTTCGGCACCGCGTTCGCGACGCTCGATATTCCGGCGGAGCGCGCCGTGGAGATCGAGTTTGCGACGGAGAAAGCGGAACGGGCGCGCCGGCAGACACAGGATGTGCGCGCCGTCTTTCATGATGGTGGCGGCGTGACCGTGGCGTTGGAGAAGCTCGATGACCAATCGCTCGTCGGTACCAGCGAAAATTTCGGCAAGCGCACGTTTGCGCGGAGCGCGTTTCGCGAATTGCGAATACACATCTACGATGAAACCGCGCAACCGGCCAAAGAAGACGAATGGGATTTCTGAAACGGCGCGGCGGGGCGTGATTAGCGCTGCACCCGGGCGCTGCCGCCGCCCATGACTTTCTCGACTTCCTTCACGGTCGCCATCGAAGTGTCGCCGGGCGTGGTCATCGCCAATGCGCCGTGCGCTGCGCCGTAGTCCACGGCTTTTTGCGGGTCGCCGGTCTGGAGAAAACCGTAAATCAGCCCACTGGCAAAACTATCGCCGCCACCCACCCGGTCGAGAATTTCCAAGCCGGGATACCGCCGGCTCTCGTAGAACTTGCCGTCCATCCAACAGATCGCGCTCCAATCATTCTGCGTCGCGGTAATCACAGATCGTAACGTCGTCGCCGCGACCTTGAAATTCGAGAACTCGCCGACGGCCTTCTCGATCATCTTCTTGAACGCGCCGGTCTCGATCTTCGTGATGTTGTGGTCAATGCCCTCGACTTCAAACCCGAGGCACGCCGTGAAATCTTCCTCATTCCCAATCATCACATCCACAGACCGGGCAATCTCGCGATTCACTTCCCGCGCCTTCTTCTCTCCGCCGATGCTCTTCCACAAACTCGGCCGGTAATTCAAGTCGTAGCTCACAATCGTCCCGTGCCGGCTCGCGGCCTTCACCGCCTCGACCGTCAAGGCCGCCGTCGTCTCGCTCAACGCCGCGAAGATGCCCCCGGTATGAAACCACCGCACGCCGAGCTTGCCGAAGATGTAATCCCAGTCGAAATCGCCGGGCTTGAGCTGACTCGCCGCCGAGTTGCCGCGATCCGAAACGCCCACTGCGCCGCGAATCCCAAACCCGCGTTCCGTGAAGTTCAACCCATTGCGAACCGTCCGGCCAATCCCATCGTCGGCCTTCCACTGAATCAAATCCGTCGCCACGCCGCCCTGCAGGATGAAATCTTCGAGGAGATGTCCCACTTCATTGTCCACCAACGCCGTGCACACCGCCGTCTTCAGCCCAAAACATTTCCGCAACCCCCGCGCGACGTTGTATTCCCCGCCGCCTTCCCACGCCGTGAACGCCCGCGCCGTGCGAATACGGCCCTCGCCGGGGTCGAGTCGCAGCATGATTTCGCCGAGTGAAAGTTGATCGAAGGTGAATTGGTCGCGGAATTTCATTTGAATTGTCCTTTCAATGCCCACAGTCCGAGTGCCGGATTGCTGATGTAGAAAACGCCATTGTCATTGAATCCGTCTTGCAGTTTCTCGACCGGGTAATCCGCCAAGTGGCCGGCCTCGAAGCCGACCGACCGGATCGCGTCGGCGCTCACGCCGGGGCCGGGACAGTACGTGACGCGGAACCGGCCTTCGCTGGAACCGTGAATCAAATGCGCTGCGGCGCTCAGATTTTGCGCAAGTTCGGGATCATGTTTCACCGCCGCCAAGGCAGCCGGCGTACCCCGGTAACCGTACTGGCGGATCAGCCGGTCAATTTCGGGGTCTTCGCCAAATTCTTTCAAGCCGGGCGCGAGAATGATCAGTTCGCCCCCATCCGCCAAGGCCATGCGAGTCCGGTAGATCGCCTTGTTGCCGAGCCACGTGCTTTTGAATTCATGCGGATCGAGATAGACGATCACCTTCGGCAACGGTGCCGGCAGGAGATCGAGATTCACCTGTTGCGCCAGCTTCGCCCCGGTCTCAAACGTCGCGTCGTCGTCGCCGATATACAACCCGCGCATCGCCATGCCGGCCGCAGTCTTCTGCATCACGGTCAACACGTACACGATCGGCAAGTCTTTCAGAAAAGTCTGCACGCCGTAATTGAACAAGCGCCGGACCGGCGTATCAATGTGCCCCATCATCCGTTCCATGCCGTACACAGCGCCGAGGAAGTGAGACTTATTAATCGAATCCGGGCCGCCTGCGCCGGTCATGATATTCTTCGTGTAATTCGCGATGCCGACGACTTCGTGCGGGACGAGCTGGCCGACGGACACAATCAGATCATACCCGGCAAAGAGTTGGTGGCTGATCTCGACACGCACGTCGTAGTCGAGCATCCCGCCCGACCAGTCCTTGATCAACGAGCCGGGTACAGTGCCGACGTGGCGGACTTGGTTGCGCCAATCGTGGACGAGAAACCGGTTGAGTGGAATCTTGGCCCCGTACATCATGCGAAGTTGTTGCTCCGTCATCGGCGAATGCGTGCCGATGGTTGGCATGATGTCCACTTGCGCGGTCGGCGCGAACATCTCGTACAACAGATTCGTCAACTCCCCAGCCCCCGAGTTAGACCGGGTATGATCGGGCGGCAGCAACAACACTTTGCGCGCGGAGCGATTCAACATCTGCAACGCCGCGCGCTTGTCGGCGGTCGCGATGTTGTCGGTGGCGCTGCCGCGAGAAAAATAATTCATCGCTGCACGCGGGCGTTACCCTTCCAAATGCTCCACACTTGATCTTCGTCTGCCGGTTGCGCGTAGTCGGTCAACATCGTCGTCGCCAACGCGCCGGTGGCCCAGCCGAATTGGATCCACTTCTCCGGCTCCCAGCCTTTGAGAATTGCGTAGAGCAGACCCCCGACAAAACCGTCGCCGCCGCCGATCCGGTCGAGGACCGTGATGTCGCGCGGCTCCACGACGAACCACTCCTCGCCGGTTACCATGATCGCGCCCCAGAGGTGGTGGTTCCCATGGATGACTTCGCGCAGCGTCGTGCCGTAGGTCGAAGCGTTCGGGTACGCCTGCTTCACTCGGTTGATCATTTCTTTGAAGTCTTCAATCTCGGACTTCAATCCCTTGCCGCCCGCTGCCGGGCCTTTGACGCCGAGACAGAGTTGGAAGTCTTCCTCGTTGCCAACGAGGATATCCGCCACACTCGCGATCTCGGCGAAGATGGCGGAGAGTTCCTGCTCGCGACCTTTCCAGAACGTCGCGCGGTAATTCAAGTCGAACGAAATCTTCGTGCCGTGTTTCTTCGCGGCCCGGGCGAGTGCGAGGCAGAACTGCCCGGTCTCGGGCGACAACGCGCCAATCAAGCCGGACAGGTGAACGATCTGGACGCCTTCCTTGCCGAAGATCCGGTCGAGATCGAAATCTTTCACATTCAACGTGCGGCCGATTTCACCGGCACGGTCGTTCCAGACGCGCGGGCCACGCGAACCGTACCCGCTGTCGGCGATGTTGAACTGGTGCCGGTACCCCCACGGCCCGCCCTGCGGAACTTCGACGCCCTCGTAGTCCATGTGCCGGCTGCGGAGGTTGTCCTTGATCAACTGCGCGATCGGGCTGCCTTTCACGAACGTCGTCAGGATCTTCACCGGCAGACCGAGATACGACGAGACACTCGCGACGTTGGTCTCGGCACTGGTGACGTGCATCATGAATGTCCCGCCGCCGTGCACTGGCTGCCCGCTCGGCGGCGTGATTCGGATGCCCATGCTGGTGGGCACGACCAGCGCGTACCGGCAGTTGTTCTTCAGCTCAATTCTCATAGAGATTTTTCTACCACGAAAGACACGAAAGACACGAAAAAAGGCGGGCCAACTCGATCATCCGGCACGAACGTCTGCGTTTCCGCCGTAGCGACCATGGAGAGCCGAGGTGTCGGCAGACCCCGGCATGTTTTTCTTGTAGCTGCGTTTCTGTGAGGCGCGGCCTGCGCTGCTTGGGCGTTTCACTGAAGCGCCCCTACACCAGTGGTAGTCACACAATCCGCCCGGCAGCGGGGCAGTGGCGGAACTTCAAACGGTATACGCGCGCGAGGTGGTGGTGCCGCCGTGGCCGGTCCAGTTGGTGTGGAAGAATTCGCCGCGGGGTTTGTCCACACGTTCGTAGGTGTGGGCGCCGAAGTAGTCGCGCTGGGCTTGGAGCAGGTTGGCGGGGAGGCGGTCGCTCCGGTAGCCGTCGAAGTAGGCGAGGGCGCTGCTCAGGCAGGGGACGGGCAGGCCCAGCTTGGTGGCGAGTATGATCGTGCGGCGCCAGCCGGTTTGACGGCTGCTGACCGCTTTCTTGAAGAATCGGTCGAGCAGCAGATTCTGCAGGTCGGCTTTGCGCTTGAACGCCTTTGTGATGTCGCCGAGAAACGCCGAGCGAATGATGCAACCCCCACGCCAGACCAGGGCGATGCCGCCGTAGTTGAGGTTCCAGTTGTGCGTCTTGGCGGCGGCGCGCATGAGTTGGTAGCCTTGGGCGTAGCTGACGAGTTTGGCGGCGTAGAGCGCGGCGCGGAGATCTTTGATGGCTTTCTGCTTGTCGCCCTTGAACGTACTGACTTTGCCTTTGATTTCCTGCGCAGCAGCGACGCGTTCTTCTTTGACGGCGGAGAGGCAACGCGCAAAAACTGCCTCGCCGATGAGCGTCAACGGCATGCCGTCGTCCAGCGCGGCGTTGACCGTCCACTTACCGGTGCCTTTCTGACCGGCGGCGTCGAGAATGACGTCCACAATCGCCGTCCCGGTCTCGTCCTTGTAGCCGAGAATGTCGCGGGTGATTTCGATGAGATAGCTATCGAGTTCGCCGGTGTTCCATTCGGTGAACACGGCGTGCATTTCCTCGTTGGTCAGACCGAGGCCGCGTTTCATGAGGTCGTACGTCTCACAGATCAACTGCATGTCGCCATACTCGATGCCGTTGTGGACCATCTTCACGAAATGGCCGGCGCCGTTTTCGCCAATCCAGTCACAGCACGGATCGCCTTCCGGCGTCCTCGCACAGATGGCTTGGAAAATGGGCTGGATATGTTTCCACGCGGCCGGGCTGCCGCCCGGCATCAGCGACGGTCCTTTCAACGCGCCTTCCTCGCCGCCCGAGACGCCACTGCCGACGTAGAGGAGTCCCTTGGCTTCGACTTCCTTGGTGCGGCGGATGGTGTCGGTGAACAAACTGTTCCCGCCATCAATCAGGATGTCGCCCGGCTCGCACAACGGGACGAGTTGCTGGATCAGTTCATCCACCGCCGTGCCGGCTTTGACGAGCACGATGATCTTCCGCGGTTTCTTCAGCGACTGGACAAACTCCGGTAGCGAATGCGTGCCGGTGACCGGCTTGCCTTTGGCCCGGCCAGTCACGAATTCGTCCACTTTGCTTGTCGTCCGGTTAAACACGGAAATCGGGAAGCCGTGGTTGGCGATGTTGAGGGCGAGATTTTCGCCCATGACCGCAAGACCGATGAGGCCGATATCTGATTGCATGGTTGTCTCCTTAAATTGTTTGCGAAAGATAACCGCCGTCCACCCGAATGTCAGTACCCGTCACGAACCCGCTGGCCTTGCCGGATGCGAGGAACACCGCGGCGCCGACGAGTTCCCGGGCTTCCCCGAACCGATTCATGGGCGTGTGACCGAGAATTGCTTGGGCGCGCGGCGTCGGTGTGCCGTCATCCTTGAAGAGCAGTGGGCGATTCTGTTCGGCGGGGAAAAAGCCGGGGGTGATCGAGTTCACGCGGACGCCTTTGCCGGCCCATTCGCGGGCGAGGAATTGGGTGAGGTTGAGAACGGCGGCTTTGGCGGCGGAATACGCGACGACGCGGGACAGGGGGAGGTGAGCGGAAACGCTGGCGATGTTGATGATTGAGCCGCGGGTCATGGCGGCACCAAAAATCTGACAGGGGAGGAGAACGCCGCCCACGAGATTGAGGTCGAACACCCCGGCCCAGTTCTCGCGGGGAATCTTCTCGAAGGGGAGTTCTGCGGTGACGGTGGCTTTGGGGTCATTGCCACCGGCGGCGTTGACGAGAATGGTCGGCACGCCGGTTTGCGCGAACGCCTGACGCAGGCTGCCGGCATCGGTGGCATCGGCGGCAACGAACGGCAACTCGCTGCGTTTCGTGCGGCCAATGACCGTCACTTTCGCGCCGGCATCCGCCAACCCGTGCGCAATCGCGCCGCCCAAAACGCCGGTTCCACCAATGACCACCGCCGTTTCGCCGCTCAGATCAAAGAGATTCATGCGGCCATGTGTAACGAAAGCCGGGTGGACTGGCAAGCCGCGCCACGGTTGATTTTGCGGGGGGCTGCCGATACAGTTGGCGCGTGATGATACTCCGATGGGCCATCATGTGTTTGGCACTGGCCGGCACCGCGTTGGGGCAGACCCCGACACCGGAGTCGCTGGTGGCAGAAGGCGTCACGCTGGAGGCAACCGACCCGGCGGCGGCCATTGCCAAATATCAGGCCGCCCTGGAGTTGAACCCTGTCTATTTTCCCGCTCACGTGCGTTGGTTGACCAGTCTGCAACGCCTGACCCAACAGGCGTCCAACAGTGACGAGCGCAACCGGCTTGTCCAAACCTTGTCGGAACGGTTTACGGCGGCGTCACGCTGCACGGAAGCGGATTGGCGATTTTTCGTGCAATGGGCCACCGTGGAAGCCGAGCGTGCCGGCACGGTACCGGCAACGGAGCGGACCGCCGTGCTGGTCAAAATGGCCGAGCTGGCAGGTGGCGCGGTGGTGTTGGCACCGGCGGGAGAAGCCCAAGATGCCGCGCGGTTGCAACAGGCCGCGCTACTCATCGCCAAGGTCTCGGATTTGAGCAGCGAGGATCTGCAGCGCCAGTTTTACCAGCAAGCGGCGCAATCGTTCGCCGCTGTGCCACTGGCCAAGCTGAATCAGGCGGCGCAGGAAGCTTGGGCGGTGGCGCTGTTGCACGGTGGGCGGTTGGCGGGCGATCGCAAACAACAGTTGGACGCGGTGAAGCGGTTTGAGACGTTGCTGGCGGCGGACCCCGACAACGTGTTACGCCAGTACAACCTCGCCTGCGGCTACGCCGTGCTGGGGGCGACAACAAACGCGCTCGCGACCCTGCGACCCGCGCTGGCCAACGATAAAAGCGGCGCCGTACTCCGCGCGATCAAACACGATGTCGAATGGCGCGAATTGCGAGACACCCCTGAGTTCCAGCGGTTGCTGCAAGCCACTGATCCGGCGGCGGACAAGTTTCTGGCCGAAGGCGCGGCGCGCCAGATGGCGGCCGAACGAACCTCGGCGACGCAGCAGGCCGCGCAGCATTACCTCGCCGCGCTGGAACAATATGAAAAGGCCCTGCAATTGCGGCCCGAGTTCGTGACCGCGCGCTGGAAAATGGCCGTGTGCTACGAACGGTTGGCGGCGCTCACCGAGCCGGGGGAAGCGCGCCTCCGATTTTTACAGAGCGCGCATCAGCAATACGCGGTGGCCGCCGCCGGGCGGGACGTGGATTGGAAACTGTACCATCAGTGGGCGAGTTTTCTGATGCGCGATGTTGCCACCGCTTTCACTGTCGCGGCCGACCAGCGATTGATGTTGGAACAATCACGGTCGGCGTTTGGAGAGGCTTTGCAGCGCGTCAAATTCAGCGCGGACCAAGCGCAAATCCAAACCGATCTGGGTTGGTGTCTCGTGCGGTTGGCGCAGGTGACGACGGATGGAAAACGGCAGCAAGCGTTGAACAACGAAGCGACGCAACATTTTGCCGCAGCCATCAAAGTACCGCAATTCGCCAACACCGCCCGGCCCTACGCCGGGTGGGGGTTGGCGCAACTGGAGATGGCGCGGTCGCAACATAACCGGCTGCTCGTCCGGCAAGCAGTGGAGCGGTTGCAGACCGCTGCGGAAAAAGACCCCAGCGATGCTGACGTGCAGTTTCATCTGAGCCGGGCGTATGCGTTGCTGCGGCAACGCGCCGATGCGCTGCGGCATTTGCGCCAGAGCATTGCGTTGGCGCCCGCCGGCACCTATGCCAAGCAGGCACAGGCCAGTCCCGAGTGGGAAGCGTACCGCGCCGATCCCGAGTTCCAAGAAATTCTCAACGTGCCCGCTCCCAGCGCACCGACGATTGAGACTACGTTGCCGCGGATTTCTGGCCGGTGACCACCACGATGGAGTGGATCTCCAGCCGGGGCAGGACGAGGCGGATTTTTCCGTTGCTGTAGGTGAACGGCAGCGGTGTGCCGTGCGGCGCGAGGGTCACGGCACGGGGCCGGTGCGCGCTCTGGATGCTGAGGCAGAGCGGGCCGATCGGCGGAATTTCGTCGTGGATATACACGTTGGTGTCGGCGTGCGGGCCGGCGGTGTTGACGAGATGGATGGCGAGCTTGCCGTTGATCTGATTCACGCAGACATCTACGGCGTGCGAGCCGGTCACCTCGACCAGCGGTCGCGGAAACAGGCGCCGCACCAGCTCGCCCAGAAACTGGCGGGCGGTTGGTGTCGCGGCTGTCTGGTACCGGTGCCCCACGTTCACATACAAACCGGCGATCTTCCCGCGCCCATACCGGGCGATGGACGCGGCGACGTGCGCCGGGCCGACCGGGTCGTTCTGGGAAAACAGGCGGCCGACCGGCTCGGCACCGGGGCGCAGGCGAACCGGTTGGAAGGCGCCGCCGCAGCCGCCGAGCACGCCGTCGTGTTCCAGCCAGACCGGCTTCTCCACCGGTTTGCCGCGGCGAACGATACGTAATTCCTTTTCAAACAACTTGGCCGCGTGCGCGCCGATTACGAGCAAGTTGCCGCCCGCGCGGACATACGCCAACAACTGACGCCGGTAAGCGGATTTGGCGTCGGCCCATTCTGGCCAGACGAGCAGGGGATACCGGTTGAGTTGACCGGGCAAGTGGTGATCTTGCAGGACGGTGACGGATTGTTGATTGTCGAGCAGGCATTGGAGCGTGCCGCGTGCGGCGACATATTCGCCGGTCCAAGGCGCAAACAGGTTTTTGGTCCGGCGATAGTGCGCGGCGTTGTGCAGGAGCAGGCCGACCTGTGGCACGGGCGTCGCCCGATGGCTCATGCGTTGCCGGCTCCGGCAGAAACGCGCGACCTCGGCCATGCCGTTCATCTGCCACTCGGCGACGGAGGCGTCGCGGTGTTGCGTGTAGTACACCTGAAACCCGCCGCCCAACGCGAGCACCACGGCGGCTTCGCGCTGGAGTTGCGGGGCGGATTTGGTGCTGCGGCATTTGTCTTCCCACCGCCCGGCAAAACCCCACGCCATCAGGTCCCACGGTTTACCTTGCAGTTGCAGACACCGGCCTTCCCAGCGGGCGGCGTTGACGCTGTCCTGCATCGAGAAGTCGCCTGACAGGAAATCAACGTTGGCGGTGACCGGTTCCGGCATGAGGGAGCTGAACGCCCAGTTGCTGGCGATTTGAAAATTGGGATTGTGCCGGTGGAGTTCGTCCACGTAATGCCGCAGGTACCGGCGAAACGCCTCGCGGTTGAATTCCACAAAGGCATGATGCCGCGGGTCGCCCGGCTTGCCCACCGGCTTGCCGAAGAGTTGTCGCACGCGCGCGCCGTAATCCACCTGCGCCGCCCAGCAATCACCGTCCACCCACGCGCCGTCCACGCCATACACGTCGCTGAGTTCTTTCAATTGCGGAATCAAGAGCTTGTCGGCATACGGGCCGAAGAGGCTGGTGGCTTTCTTGTCCGGCTTGCCCTTTTCGTCGCGGCGCGCCCACGCCGGGTGGCGGGTCACGGCTTCCGTGTCCCAGACGCCGGAATGATGGACGAACAATGCGACGCCATGCTGTGCCGTCACATCGCGCCAGATGCGCAACTGGTCACGGACAAAGCCGGGCGCCCGATGACCGACTTTGGTCGGATAAGATGACAGCCCCCGGTGGCCTTTGTTGTCGCACTGGAGGTAATCGGGCCGGACGAGTTTGATGATGCGGGCGATCATGGCGGGCGTGACGCGCTGCCCGATCTCATGGCAGTCATCCCCGGCATGGAAATCGAAATGGATTCCCAAGAACGAATCCGCGCGGCGCAGCCGAGGCTTGGTAGTCATGTGGGTCGGTGAGTTAGCGGTAGCCGGGGAGAAACTTTTTCTCAGCGGCAAACAATTCCAGCGCCATCTTCTGAATCTGGGCGGGTGAGCAGATGGCGGCGGTCAACGGATCGAGCATCAAGGCGTGGATCGCGGCCTCTTTGCTGCGTTCGATGGCGGCGGTGGCGCCGAGTTCATGGAAATACATGTGGCTGGCGCACAGGCCGGCCATCTGCGGCGGCAGCGCGCCATAGACGGTGGGGTTGATGCCGTTGCGGTCAATCATACAAGCGACTTCAACACAGCCATCGGTCGGCAGATTGCTGATCAACGGACCGCCGGTGCGATGGTTGTTGATGACGTTGCCGTGGATCCGGAAGGGGGTGTTTTTCTCCCGCGCTTCGATGATCCAGCTCGCGTATTCCCAACTCCGTTCCCGCTCCAGCTTGTCTTTACCGGCGAGGAGGCGCAGCCGGTCGCGGTCGGCGTTCTTGCGCCAGGTCGGCCAGTTGCTGGCATAGAAGCGCGTGCCGCCGTCGTAGCCTTCGCGGCAATACGCATCCAGAATCTTTTGGTTCTTCCGGTAATACGGCAGGTACTCGCTGAGGTGGCCGCTGCTCTCGGTGATGAACGCGCCGAAGTGCAGCAGCATGTCCTTGCGCACAATGTCCCGATGCCACTCGGGGGCGTCCCAGTGATATTGGCTGGCGCGCTTGAGTTTCGGGCGGCCTTCCTTAAGCGTGCGGGCGATGTCCGCCGTCGCCTTGCGTTTCAACAGGGGATAGAGGTCGCGCCCCTTGTGTTTGAACGTGGTGATCCACGCGAGGTGGTTGATGCCGGCGCATTCCCATTCGCATTCGTCATAGGGCACGCCCGCCCGGCCCGCCAGCAGATGCGTGGTGCCCTGGACGCTGTGACAGAGGCCGACGACTTTCATGCTCGTCGTGCGGGCGGCGGCGAGGCACATCATGCTCATCGGGTTGGTGTAATTCAGGACGAGGGCGTCCGGACAAAGTCGCTCCGCATCGCGCAAGACATCGAGCCACACGGGAATCGTGCGCAGTGCCTTGAACAAGCCACCCGGCCCGATGGTGTCGCCGATGCATTGGTCCACGCCATACTTGAGCGGGATATCGTTGTCGTAACGGACGCAGTCGAGGCCGCTGACTTCGATGCAGTTGGTGATGTAGGTGCTGCCTTTGAGCACGTCGCGCCGGTTGGTGGACGCGGAGACTTTCCACGAGTCGGCTTTGCCCAGTTGCGCCACCAGTTTGGTGATGACGCCGTGCATCGTCTTCAGGCGCGAGGCGTCAATGTCCACCAACGCAATCTCGCCCCGGTCGTTGCCGGGAATCCGCAGCACGTCGTTCAACAAGGTCGGCGTAAATGCGCTGCCGGCGCCGAACAGCGTCACTTTGATCGGTCGCAGCATCTTGCCGGGTAAACCGACCTGAGTGTCCGCAGCTTTCATGTGTTCGACGTGACCTTTGCTTTTCGCCATGGGAGTCTCCTAGTGGGTGGGGAAAGATACTAGGGAAGGTGGCCGGCCTTGCAAGTGCAAAGGAGACTGCGCTTGGGCTTGACGCCGGCAGGGGTGACGCCTCACACTCAGGCATGTCTGAAATCCTCCAGTTCCTGAAACATGGCGCGGCGCGCATTACGCCGCGGGTCGTGAGCAACTTGTTGACGCAGATTCCGCTGCTCAAAGCGGAGTTCACGCAGATCAACGCGCCCAAGTTTCCGCACTTGGTGGATCAACTGGAATTTCTCGCCGATGTAGTCGAAGACTTTGCCGAAGGCGCCGACCTCGAGTTGCCGTACGCGACCGTCGCGGACGCCACGTTTGCGCTCCTGTACGCCCATCGCAAAGTGGATTTGATTCCCGACTTCGTACCCAATCTCGGCCGGGCCGACGATTCCTCGGTAGTGCGCGCGGTGCTGATTGAACACGAACGTCCGCTGATGTTCTACGCCGCCCGGCATGGGTTGAATTGGACCGCGGTCAGCACCCAGCCCTAATCCCAGCCCAATTCCGTCAGGCGTTCCTCATCAATGCCAAAGTGGTGGGCGACTTCGTGGATCACCGTCCGCGCGACCTCGCGGCGAATTTCCGCCGGGTCATCGAACTCCTCCAGAAACGGCAGCCGGTAGATCGTGATCTCGTCCGGCAGCCCCGCGTAATCCACCGAGCGTTCCGTCAACGGCGTGCCGGTGTAAAGGCCGAACAGGGTTTCCTCGTCGCCCAGTTCTAATTCCGCGCGCACATCGGCGCGGGGTTCGTCCTCGATGACGATCACGACGTTGTCCATCAGCCGGCGGAACTCGACGGGGATCAGCGCGAGGGATTCCGTGACGAGTTTTTCAAATTGAGTGGGGGACACGGGACGATCCAAGTGTCATCAATTCCGGGCGGTGCCCCAGCGCCGGTGTAGAAAGCGCTCGACAGGGGAAAACAGAATCTTGTCGGCCAGCAAACCGATGACGATGATGACGATCATGATGCCGACAACGGCATCCATCGCGTGCAGTTCCCGGCCGTAATGCAGCAGGTGACCCAGACCGAACCCGGTCAGGATGGTGATGTAAATCTCCGCCGCCATCAGGGACCGCCACGCGAACGCCCACCCCTGTTTCATGCCGGTCATGATGAACGGTAACGACGCCGGGAAGATCACTTTCAGCCAGGTGTGAAATCCTTTCGACCCCATCGTTCGCGCCGCGCGGGCATAAATCGGTGGGACACTGCGCACGCCGGCATCCGTCGCGAGCGTGACGGACCAAAGCGACCCCATGATGACGATGAAGAACATCGCCGTCTCCGTCTGGCCAAACCAGAGCAACGCCAGTGGCGCCCAGCACACGCTCGGCAATGTTTGCAGGCCGAGTGCCAACACGCCGATGGTGTCTTCGCAGAACTTGAAGCGCGCGTTAAGCAAGCCGAGCGGCAGGCCGATCACGAGACTGACGACGTACCCCAGCACCAACCGCTTCAGCGTGACGTAGCTGGCTTCGAGCAGCGTCTTGTCTTGAATGGAGGTGACGAAGTACCGGCCCACGTCGAGCGGCGAAGGGACGAGAACCGGTGACCAAGTTTCGCGGCGCACGAGGTATTCCCAGATGCCAATGAGAATCACGAAAAAGAGAATGGCGATGAGCCAGCGTTTCATTCCGCCACCTCCGTGTGTTCCGGTTTCAAATGCAGTTTGAGCGCGCGGGTGATTTCGGTGGAGTACTTCGCGAGATCCACACTGTTGATGTCGCGCGGCCGAGGCAGGGTCACCTCGAATTGCTCCTGAATCCGACCCGGATGCGGCGAGAACAGCACGACCCGGTCGCCCAAGCAGGCCGCTTCGCGCACGTTGTGGGTGACGAAGACGATGGTTTTCTTGCGTTCGGCCCAGATGCGTTGGATATCGCCGTAGAGCTGTTCGCGCGTGAGCGCATCCAAGGCGGCGAACGGTTCATCCATCAAGAGCACACGCGGATTCGGCGCGAGGGCGCGGGCGAGAGCGACGCGCTGTTTCATGCCGCCGGACAACTCATGAATGTTGGCGTGGATGAATTTATCAAGCCCCACGAGTTTGAGGTAAAACAGCGCGACTTCGCGGCGTTCGTTGCGGTTGAGGTTGGGTTTGAGCTTCAGGCCGAACAAAACATTGTCGAGCACGTCCAGCCAGGGGAACAGCGCGGATTCCTGAAACATCACCATGCGTTCCCGGCCCGGGCCGGTGACGGGTTTGCCGTCCGCGAGAACTTGTCCGCCATCCGGTGATTCCAGCCCGGCAATGATGCTGAGCAGGGTGGACTTACCGCAACCGCTGGGGCCGACGAGACAGACAAACTCGCCTTCGTGGACGTTCAGCGAAACGTTGTCCAACGCATGGACGGAGCCGCGGTTGGTGCGGAACGTTTTCGACACGCGATCCACCGCCAGTTTTTCCGGCGTGACGTTACGAAGTTCTTCGGCAATGCCAGTCATGGCACCTCGGTCAGTCCCCGTTCCCGCAAGATTTCATTCAACAGCCGCAGATCGTAAATGCGGGACAGGTCGGGCTTCTGTTTGATGAATCCGATCCGGTGCGCGTCCTCCGCAGACTTGAGCAGCGACGCGCGGACCGGGTCGTGGGTCAGTTTCAGTCGCGGCCACGCACCGTCAAGTGTCGCCGCCGGCAACGCCCGGGTGGTTTCGGCTTTGATTTCTTCGTTGAAGATGCGCTTGGCCTCAACGGGGTTGTCGTTGATCCACTGCGTCAACTCCACATGCGCCGCGATCCATTTCTTCAATAGCTCCGGTCGATCCCGCAAAAACTTTACGCTGCTGACAAGGTGGGTCGTCACGTACTGGCCGTCCGGCCAGAGGGCACCCTCGTCGAGGTACAATTTTCCACCGGCTTCGAGTTGGAGCCGGGTGACCCACGGTTCAACTGTCCACACAGCGTCGAGATCGCCTTTTTTGAAGAGGGCGAGTTGGTCCGGATTAGCGGTAGGGATGACCAGCGCCTCGCCGCCGGTCATGGTGACGCGCAACCCTTTCGACTGGAGCCACGCGCGGGCCGCGACATCCTGCGTGTTGCCGAGTTGCGGCGTGGCAATCTTCTTCCCCTTGAAATCGGCGTCGGTTTTAATACGACCATCGGCTTGCACCACCAACGCCGCGCCCCCACTGCACGCGCCGGCCACGATGCGGATTTCTTCGCCCCGGGATTTCAAGTGCGCGTTGATGGCCGGATTCGGGCCGACGTAGGTGATGTCAACCGCGCGGGTAAAAATCGCCTCCATCGCCGTGGGGCCGGCGTTGTACACGAACCATTCAATCTTCACAGCCGGCCCCAGCCGCTCCTCAAACCAACCCTTGCCGGCCCGCGACAGCCCGTGCGCAATGACGCCTTGCGCATGGGTGATGTTGGGAAAATGGCCGACGCGCAGGACGGTTGGCTCCGCGTGCGAACTTGCGGCGGTGACGATCAGCAGCAGAATCGCAACAATCTGGTTCATCGGTTTGTTTCCAAGAAGGGTAAGGGGGCTTTGTCGCGCCGGAGTTTGCGCAACGTCACCTCGACGGTGTCTGCCAGCGTATACTTGTCGAGGATGTTGGCGATGGCGTTGCGCACGTCCACCATCAACAACCGCAGCCCGCAATGCGCTTCATCCGGGCAGCTACAGGATTCATACGCGGTGACGCTGGCGCAGCGGATCGGGGCCAACGGTCCCTCGATTTTGCGCACCACATCGCCGATTTTGATTTTGTTCATTGGCTTGGCAAGGAAATAGCCGCCGTTCACCCCGCGCTTACTGTCGAGATAGCCGGCTTCCTTCATTTCCAGAAGAATGGCTTCGAGAAACTTGATCGGGATGTTTTCCTTCTCGGAGAGTTCGCGGATGCGGATGAGCGGGCGTCCCAGTTCTTGGGCAATCCCGATATCAATCATGGCTCGCAAAGCGTATTCGCCGCGTTTCGTCAGCTTCATACGAAGTAAAGTCTACCGAGTTACTAGAGAAATGCAACTCCGA
>Ga0105044_10003752_pt1 | contig 20817 bp, 20 predicted proteins | sample MAT01_FD_78092 | JGI IMG/M metagenome (GOLD analysis project Ga0105044, IMG submission 78092) | Freshwater microbial communities from Lake Fryxell liftoff mats and glacier meltwater in Antarctica - MAT-01 | ecosystem: Environmental > Aquatic > Freshwater > Ice > Liftoff microbial mat | place...
ACCTCACCAACGGCGAACCCGGTCCCGGTCCCGGTGACGGCGCTCCCGGTGACCTCACCAACGGCGAACCCGGTCCCGGTCCCACCGTGCCGGATCCGACGGTCCCCGAGACGACCGTGCCTGCACCGGAGGTCCTCGGCGATTCCCTCGAGTCGGCGTCGCCGGAGTCGCTGGCGTACACCGGCAGCGAGCTGGGTACGGCGGGTGCCGGACTGGCGCTGCTGGCCGCCGGTGGCGCAACGATGGTCGTGGCCCGGCGACGCAAGCAGGCCAGCGCCTGATCACCACGGTTTCCCACCACCTCGGTCGACGGCCCCGGACTGCTCCAAGCGGTCCGGGGTCGTCGCCGGTTCGCCCTTCATTGGACCGTGATGCCGCACCAGGCGGCTTCAGTGCGCAATGAACACGAACCCGGGACCGGGGTGCTCAGGACAACATGGCCTGGGTGATCGACAACCCGAGTCGGCGGGAACCCACATCGTGCTCGATCACTTTGACCGTCACCCGCTCGCCGGTCATAACGATCTGGTCCGGCCGGAGTCCCATCTGCTCCGTGAGCTGGCTGGTGTGGATCAGGCCCTCGGCCCCGGACTCGATCAGCCGGGCAAACGCGCCGTACTCCACCACCGAGGTGATCTCGGCATCGATCACCTGGCCCAGCTCGACTGCTACGAGCGGGTCGGCAACTATCCGCTTCATGGAGAGTCCGACTCGGCGGCGGGACTTGTTGATCTCGATCACCTCGACCTCGACCGCTTGGCCCACCGCGACCGCGGACTCCAGATCTCGAATCCGGTTCCACGAGATCTCGCTGCGATGCACCAGTCCCCGGACGCCCGCCCCGAGCTCGATCTGCGCACCGAACTCGAGGATGGCCACGACCTGACCGGTCACCCGAGCGCCGACGGTCAGGCTCGACATGGTCGAACGTTCGGCGGACCGACGCTGACGTCGCACCAGGTCCCGTCGTGACACCACGATCTTCTCGGCGACTCGGTCCAGTTCGATGACGAGCACCTCGACGCAGGTGCCCACGAGCGCACCGGCCTCCGTTCCGGGCTCGACATCGAAGTGGGAGCCGGGCAGGAAGGCCCGCAGTCCGAGCAACTCGGCAACCACGCCACCCTTGGTCTCCCGAAGCACGGAGACCGTCACCGGGGTCCGCTCGGCGAACAGCGCCTCGACCTGATCCCAGGCCTCGAACTGCGACGCCCATCGGTGACTCAGTAGGACACGACCAGCGCTGTCGGTCCGGGAGAGCACTGCCACCCGCAACGTGCCGCCGGGCGTCGGACCGGCACCGGGCGCCAGGTCCTTGCGCTCGACGAACCCTTGCCGCCCGTCCGCCAGCGCAGCAACGGCCCCGCGCTCGTCGCATGAGGTGACCGTCACCTCGACCACGGTGGGACGGATCGTCTCCGGACGCTTCGGCGGCACGACCAGAGGTGGCTGGTACCCGGGCTCACCCATGGATGCAGTGTGGCGCGGACACTGCCCGCGCCGGGTATCAGCCTGCGGTCAATCCTGAGTCCGCGCTGATCACCGCACCGTGGATCTGGCGGGCTTCATCCGACGCCACGAAGGCCAGGATGGCTGCCAACTCCGTGGCATCCGCCATCCCGCGGAAGCCCATGGCCGGCGCGAGCAGCTTGAAGTCCAGATCCTCCGGAAGGCCAACGGCGTGGGTCATGGGCGTGTCGACACCACCCGGAGCGACACAGTTCACCCGAACAGCGCTGCGCACGACCTCCATGGCCAGGCCTTTGGTGAAGTGAGTGACGCCGGCCTTGGTCGCTCCGTACGCCACGGCGTAGGGCGAGCCCATCAGCCCCGCGTTGGACGCAACATTGACGATGCTCCCCCGATTCAGTTCGAGCATCCCAGGGAGGGCCGCCTGGCACATCCAGATGGTGCCGACCAGGTTGACCCCGACCATGAGATCGAGTTCGGTCTGGGTCAGATCACGGAAGTGGCCCATCCGCAGCACGCCCGCCACGTTGAGCAACATGTCGGCGGTGCCGATCGTCTCACCGCACGCCGCCACCGCCGCCAGGCAGTCCTCACGAGAGGAGACGTCGGTCCGACGCACTCCATGTCCATCACCCAATTCCGCGGCCAGGCCCTGCAGCCCGGCGTCGTCGATGTCGATCCCGAAGACCCGCGCCCCGTCCTCGGCAAAGCGCAGTGCGGTGGCCCGGCCCATTCCGGAAGCGGCGCCAGTGATGATGGCTACCCGAGTGTCGAATCGACCCATGTGACTGTCCCCCTGAGATCTGACGGTGTGTCAGATACGGTAGCGGCGCCGAACCAGACGGCACGAAGGGACAGAGGAATGGAAGCCTGCGGTACTGATGCGGCGGTCGAGGTCGGCGCCATGTTGTTCACCCTGGTCGACCCCCACGTGGGGTTCGAAGCGGCCTACAACCGCTGGTACGAACGCGACCACTTCTACGGCGGTTGTCTCATCGGGCCATGGCTCTTCGCCGGATGCCGGTGGGTGTCTCCCCGGTCCCACAAGGACCTCCGATTCCCGTCGGACTCGGTGGTGGCGTCGCCGGTGCGGTCGGGGAGCTTCCTCGCGACGTACTTCATCCACAAGGGCCACGAGGCGGAACACCTCGCTTGGGCCACGGCGCAGGTCCACGAGCTCTATGGCAACGGTCGCGGCTTCGACGAGCGGACGCACGCGCACACAGCGCTCTACTTCCATCGACGCGATTGGTACCGGGACGAGGATCCGGTCCCGGTGCACCTGGCGCTCGACCATCGGTACGCCGGTCTGGTGTCGATCCACGTGGACCGCGCCGAGGGCGTGAGTGCTGCGGACTACGACGACTGGTTCGAGTCGATCGGAGCTCCACCAATCCTGGCCGCTGGTTCGGCCGTCTCGACCGTCTGTTCCTGGCGACCCATCATCCCGAAGCTCCCGGAGGGCCAACAGGCTCCCATGGACCTCGGGTCCGGTCCCGGGACGCCGGCACGAAGCGCCCAGCTCTGGTTCTGCGACGCCGATCCGTCCTCGTTCTGGGCCGATGTCATCGCCCACGCCGACGCGGTGGACGACTCCGGGATCGGCCGCGTCGTTCTGGCGGCACCGTTCATCCCCACCGTGGTGGGCACCGACCGCTATTGCGACGAGCTCTGGTGAGCCGCCAGGAACTCCACGGTGCGGTCCCAGGCCAGGGCCTCCGCCGCTGAGTCGTGGGCCTCGACGCTCTCGGTCTCGGCAAAGAAGTGCCGAGCCCCGGCGTAGTGGTGGATCACAACCGACTTGTCGAGCAACAACAGGTGCGCGTGCATCTCGGTGTCGAGGTCCTCGGACACGACCTCGTCGTCGGTCCCGAAGTGTCCGAGGATCGGCGCCCGAAGGTCGGAGAAGTCGATGTCCTGGGTGCCGTAGTACGCCACGGCGGCCGACACCGAGAGCGGCTGACGGGTGGCAGCCCACACCGCCCACGACGCGCCCATGGACCAGCCGATCACCGCTACACCACCCTCGGGGTTGCGGGTCTGGGTCCGCAGGGCCACCAGGCTGGACAGGACCAGCGCCGCGGTGGTGTTCGGATCGGATGCCGCGAGCTCCAACTCGGCCTCGGCCGAAGTGTCCGGCTGCACCCCTGCCATGAGATCCGGTGCCAGGGCGACGTAGCCGAGGTCGGCCAGGGCGTGACAGCGCTCCTTGCACGCCGGCGTGAGTCCCCACCACGACGACAACACCATCACGCCCGGCCCGACACCCGCCCCGCCCTCGGGGTGCACCAGGTATGCCTCGCCCGCCGTGCCCATGCGCTCAGCCTGCCACGGGTACCGTCGGAAACATGATCCGGCCCACCAACGTTCGCCGGCCCGGGCGACGCGGCGGGCGACGCGGCGGGATCCGAGGCCGCGCAGCGGCGCTGGCCTATCCCCTGGACGACCACTCCATCGTGGTGGCAGCCATGAAGCGGGCCGATCACGGCATCGCCGATCACCTGGTCTCCGACACCGACCTCCAGGTCGCACTGAATCGTCTCTGTCGCTCCTTGGCGGACGAAGCAGGACTCTCGTTCGGCGGGCGACGAGCCGCCCACCTGCTGCTCGTCGATCTCGTGACGCGGCGCGCCGCCATCGACGCGACCCGCCCCGAGCCTCGCCACCACTTCGAGGGACTGACCGTGACGGTGGGACTGCCGGCCGATCCCATCGGCTCCGTCGAGTCCTCCTTGGACCTGGCCGACCCCGGCTGGGAGCTCCGCTGGCACGTCCCGTCATGGGTCGAGTGGTGCGAGGAGTCGTTCGACCATGATCGTCATCTCAGATGGATCGCCGGTCACCGTCTCGACGAGGGTCGCCACGACCTGATCACCATGACACCGCTCCGGGGCGGGGAGCCGTTGGCCGAGACGCTTCCCGGCGCCCGGATCGTGGTCGACGCGTCGGTTCCGGATCCGGGACCACTGGTGTCGGCCGCCATCGAGGCACGGGCAGCTGGAGGGTCAACCGTCACCGAGGAGGCCACTCGAAAGTGGGTCGAGTGGCGATGGGAGGTGTGGAGCGGCCGACTGGCCAAGCGGGCCCACGAACCAGGCCTCGACGTCGGTCCGGTTTGAGCCCGGCTCCGGATCGGGGCAGCGCGCCGTCCCACAGAGGCGTCAACAGCACTTTCACCGCACTCTCAACAGCGCCGCCTCGAGCGGGCGTCTCCAGCGACTTCAGGCCGATCGGGCCCGGCGAACCGACTCGGCGTCGAGCCGCTTGGCCGTATCCCGGATGATCGCCTTCAGGAAGGCGAGGATCGGTCGAGCCAGCAGGGGCGGCGCCGACTCGAACGACCCCGACCATTCGAGCGCAGTGCCGTCGCCCGACGGGGTGAGTCGGACGTGGGCCCGATAGCCCTCGGTCGGCAATCCCCGCTCGACGACGTAGGACATGTGGGCGGGTCGATCGAACTCCACCACGCGTTCGACGGCTCCGATCCGGCCGGCCCCCAGGAAACGACGGGCGCCGACACCGTTGCGGTCAGGCGTCCCTTCGGTGAGCAGTCGACCGGTGCGAGCCGGGGTCCAGGACACGTACCCGGCGTGATCGGACACGACCTCGAACACGATGTCGGGTGGGGCGTCGATGTACCGGTTGACGACATAGGAGTACGGCATGGCCGCCAGTCTGGTGCCGCACGCCATCCGAATCGAACCGGGACGCAGCCCAGGCGTGGATGACTCAGGCGATCCGCTGCGGCAGACGACCGACCAGGGTCGAGGCGCCCACGGCGACCAGGGCGCACACCACCCAGGTGACGCCGACGCTGACCAGGACGGACACATCGAGCCGGTCACCGCTGGCCACGATCGCCCCGCCGAGACCGGCGCCGATACTGACGCCCAGGACGTCGCAGAGCTGCAGAGCCGAGCTGGCGAACCCCTCGCGGCCTGGCTCCGCCGAGGCCAACACCGCGACCGACAGCGACGAGAAGGCCAAGCCGATGCCCAGTCCGGAGATGGCGGTGCCGAGGAACACGATGCCCGGCGGTATCGAGTCGATGGTGCCGAGGGTCATCACACCCACTCCGGCGGCGACCAGGAGGAACCCGGCGCGAACCGGTGACCTCGGGCCGACCGAGCGGATCCAGCGCTGCTGGATCCACGACCCGGCGGTCCAGGTGATCGAGCTGACCATCAGCGCCACCGCCGCGAACGTCGTCGATCGTCCCCGGCCGTCGACGATCATGAGCGCTATGTAGAAGTCCGCACCGAAGAACGCGAAGGTCAACAGGCCTTTGAGGGCGCACGCGGCCGCCGTACCAGGCGCCGCACGCAACGTCCCCTCGGGGGTCAACTTCCGGAAGGCCGGCACCGCCATGGCCACGCCGGCCATCACGAGAGGAAGCGCTGCCCACGGGTTGCCCAGGGTCGCTGCCGCCATCACCGCTCCCACCCCGACGGCCAACCTTGCCGCCGTGCCCAGCGCCGACGGTTCGTCGGACGGATCCACCGGCGGCGGGACCCGTCGGACCACCCGAGCCACCAACGCGCCCAACACGATGGCCACGGGGACCACCCCGCCGAAGACCCAACGCCAACCGAGCCGTTCGCCGACCAGGCTGGCGAGGACTGGTCCACCCAGCGAGGGGACGACCCAGGCCGTCGACAGCCATGCGAACATGCGGGGGCGTTCCTCCGGCGGGAATCCTCGCCCGATGCAGACGTAGGCAACGGCGGGGGCCATGCCCGAGCCGAATCCCTGGATGACCCGCCCGCCGATGAGCGCCGGCATGCTGGGCGCAAACGCCGAGGCAATCAGCCCGAGGACGTAGAAGGCGTACCCGAACAGCAGCGGATGCAGCGCGGGCGAACGGTCCGCCCACCGGCCGGCGGTGACGATCCCGACCAGCTGGGCCAACGTGAAGGCGGACCCGATCCAGCCGTACAACCAGAGGTCGCCCAGGTCGCGTTCGACCAGTGGGAGCACCGCCGCAATGGACATCTGCTCCAGGGCGATGATCGTGACGAGTGCGACGAGCGCCGCAGCCAGTGGACGTCGGCTGCGGCGCTCCGTGATCACGCCGCCATGTTGGCGGCGACGAAGTCCCAGTTCACCAGGTGATCGAGGTAGGTCTGGATGTAGTTCGGGCGAGCGTTGCGGAAATCGATGTAGTACGCGTGCTCCCAGACATCGATGGTCAGCAACGCCTTCTGGCTGTGCTTCATGGGCAGATCCGCGTTGGCCGTCTTCACGATGTCCAGCTTGGAGCCGTCGTGCACCAACCACGCCCAGCCCGAACCGAACTGCGTGGTGGCGGCCTCCTTGAACTTGGTGGCGAAGCCATCGTAGGAACCGAACGCCGAGCTGATCGCCTCGCCGACCTCACCAGTGGGTGCGCCACCACCGTTGGGCGCCAGGGAGTTCCAGTAGAAGGTGTGGTTCCAGATCTGCGCGGAGTTGTTGAACACGCCCGCCTCGGAACTCATGATCACGTCTTCGAGGCTGGCGTTCTCCTGGTCGGTGCCCGCCAGCAGGTTGTTCAGGTTCGTGACGTAGGTCTGATGGTGCTTGCCATGGTGGAAGTCGAGCGTCTCGCCCGAGATGTGCGGTGCGAGTGCTTCGCGGTCGTAGGGAAGGAGCGGGAGTTCGAACGCCATTTTCGTACCTCGTCTGTGGGGAATCTGGTCGGGTCGACCGGAGCTGAGGCTAACCCGCCGGTTCGGGACGTGATTCCCGGGTCGGCCGCTCCGAACCCATGTGCCACGCTGACCCGCATGGACTACCGCCGTCTGCCGATCGAGATCGAGTCCCCGGAGGAGCGTGGCTACGACACGATCGCGAACAACCTGACCGAGTCGTCGGTCCGCGACCTGTCGTTCGGCGATCTCGACCTCGACCTGTCGGACCTGGTTCTGGCCTATGGCGATCATCGGGGCGAACCGGGCCTCCGGGAGCTCATCGCTGCCGACGCCGGCCCCGGGATCACTGCGGACCAGGTACTCACTGCGCCAGGAGCGGCAGCCGCGCTGTTCTTCGTCGCCACATCGCTGCTCGGTCCAGGCGATCACGCGGTGATCCAGCACACGAACTACTCGACCAACCTCGAGACCCCCCGGCTGCTGGGCGCCGAGATCACACCGATTGCCCTGCGCTTCTCCGACCGGTTCGAGATGGACATCGACCAAGTCGCCGCACTGGTGCGCCCCGGAGTCACCAAGCTGATCTCGATCACCGTTCCCCACAATCCGACGGGAACCATGCCTCCCCTCGCCGACCTGCATCGGCTGGTCGAACTGGCCGAATCGAGCGGCGCGTGGCTGTTGGTGGACGAGACCTATCGGGGGCTGACCCATGACGAGCCGTACCCGTCGGCCGCGACGCTGTCCGATCGGGCCATCTCGGTGTGTTCGCTCTCGAAGTCCTTTGGCCTGCCCGGGATACGACTCGGTTGGGCTGTCACGACCGACACGGCGATGGCCGAGCGGTTGCTGGCCGCCAAGGAACAGGTGGTGATCTGCACCTCGGTGCTCGACGAGGCCGTGGCTGGCGCTGCACTGGGCTCCGCGGGCCGTCTACTCCCGCCCATCCGCACGATGTGCACGGAGCACCGTGCCATCGTGTCGGACTGGATGGCCGAACAGACGCTGGTCAGCTGGGTGGAACCGACGGGTGGGGTGGTGTGCTTCCCGAGGCTGGACGATGCAGTCGACCCGAACCGATTCATCGCGATGTTGAACGACGCCGGCACGTTCGTGGGCGAGGGCCACTGGTTCGACGCCGACGCCCGGCACTTCCGACTCGGCTATGGCTGGCCGACCACCGACGAGCTGCGAGCCGGGCTGGCCGACATCACCGCCGCTGCGTGCGCACGGCTGTAGCCGTTCTGCGAGGCTGGCAGCATGGGCGCGTCCGATGCCCTCCGCGCAGGTGCGATCGCCATCGGGGTCGTTGCGATCGCTCCCGCCACGTGGCGGATCGCCGAGTTGCTCCCGACTGCGGTTCAGGACGGACCCGATGCCGACTACGCGTGGGGACCCCCGCACATCACGAACGGGGTGGCGATCGCCATCGGGGTCGTCGGGCTCGCTCTGGCGACCATGGGAGGCGTTGTCGTAGCGCTCGCGATTCGCGGCGACAGGATACGGCGAGGCTGGATCGGGGTCCTCGCCCCGCTCGTGGCTCTCGCCGCTTACGTGGGCGTCGGCTATTCGGTTCTCACCACGCCGGTGATCGGAGCCAACATCGGCGGCGGGCTGGTGCTGCTCGGAGCGATTCCCGCAGCCATTGGTCTGATCTCGGCCACCATCTTCTTCGCTCGTCGACTGTTGCGTCGGACCGACCACCGAGCAGAGCGCTCAGCCCGAGTAGAAGTCGGTCGCCAGCGGTCCGAGCCAGACCGAGAGCAGCAGGCCGGCCACCGTCAAGATCACGGCGATGATGATCACGGCGACGATGATGATGGCCGGGGAGGTCTGTCCGAATCGGGATCGGCCTGACGATCCGGCTGCTCCGAGAACGGTCCCACCGCCGAGGCCCCAGGGATCGGCCGGCGCACTGCGCTCCACCCACAGGCCGTTGCGGAGGTCGACCACCGATTCGTCGGGCCCCACTCCGCCAGGCAACACCTCGTCGTGTTGCGTCTCATCTGCGCTGAACGGGCTGGGCCGGCTCGAACGGCTCACGTCCGGCGCGGCTGAGCCGGTGGCGAACAGGCCGGTGGCGCGTTGCTCGATCTCGCGTTGCTCGATCTCGCGCGGTGATCCCAACGACGTCATGGTTCCCTCCCCGTCCCGGCCGAGCACTCTAGGTGGCGAGACGTTCACGCGCCACGAGATCGTGGAGAGCGCGAGACTTCACGCCATGACCGATCCGTACCAGCCCGACCCGGCACACCGCTTCACCTTCGGCCTCTGGACCGTTGGGAATCAGGGACGGGACCCATTCGGGCACGAGGTCCGGCCGGCACTCGACCCAGTCGACTCGGTGCGCGCCCTGGCCGATCTGGGGGCCTACGGCGTCAACCTCCACGACAACGACCTGGTCCCGAACGGGGCCACCGCCAGCGAACGGGAAGCCATCGTCAAGCGGTTCCGAGCGGCGCTGGACCAGACCGGTATGAAAGTTCCGATGGCCACCACGAACCTGTTCTCGCTCCCGATCTTCAAGGAAGGCGCCTTCACCGCCAACGACCCGGCCGTGCGACAGGTCGCCGTGGCCAAGACGTTCGACTCGATCGACCTCGGAGCGGAACTCGGCGCTCAGGTGTACGTCATGTGGGGTGGCCGCGAGGGCATGGAGTGCGAGTCGGCCAAGGACGTGCGCACCGCCCTCGACTGATACGCGGAGGCCGTCGACCTGTGCTGCGCGTACATCAACGAACGCGGCTACCACCTGCGGATCGCGCTCGAACCAAAGCCGAACGAGCCCCGCGGCGACATGTTCCTGCCCACGGTCGGCCATGCCCTGGCCTTCATCGGCCAGTTGGAATGGCCGGACATGGTCGGCCTGAACCCCGAGTTCGCCCACGAGACCATGTCGGGCCTCAACTTCACGCACGCCGTGGCTCAGACCCTGTGGCACGGGAAGCTCTTCCACATCGATCTCAATGCACAACGGATCGGCAAGTACGACCAGGACTTCCGGTTCGGCTCGGAAGGAATCCGGGACGCCTTTCACCTGGTTCGCCTGCTCGAGGATGCCCAGTGGGACGGCATGCGCCACTTCGACGCACACGCCTACCGCACCGAGTCTCCGCAGGGCGTCTGGGACTTCGCAACGGGATGCATGCGCACCTATCTGATCCTGGCCGAGAAGGCCGCGCGGTTCCGCACCGATCCCGAGATCCAGGCAGCCCTCGAGGTGGCCCAGGCGGACCGACTGGCCGAGCCCACGTCACCCGAAGGGTTCGGCCCCGACGCACTCGACGCCATTCGCTCACGTGCGGCCGCCGCAGACCAGGATGTGCTGGCGGCGCAGGGGTACGGACACGAGCGTTTGGACCAACTGGTGACGGAGCTCCTCCTGGGCGTGCGCTGATGCCGCTCGTCGCCGGCGTGGACAGCTCCACCCAGTCGACCAAGGTTCAGATCCGCGACCTCGACAGCGGTGTGCTGGTCGCCGAGGGACGAGCGGCCCACCCGGTGGTGACGCCCCCGGTCTCCCAACAGGATCCCGCCTCTTGGCTCGCGGCATTCAGCGACGCATGGGACCAGGGCACGGCGACGCTGACCGCCGCGGCACGGTCGAGGCGCGACGTCGTGGCCATCTCGGTGGCCGGTCAGCAACACGGGATGGTGGCGTGTGACCCGACCGGCGTCCCCCTGCACCCAGCGGTGCTGTGGAACGACACGACCGCCGCCCCCGACGCGGACAGGTTGATCGGACGCCTCCCCGGCGGGGCCGCCGGCTGGGCGCAGGCCTGCGGGTCGGTGCCGGTCGCCGCGTTCACCATTGCCAAGCTGTCGTGGCTCCACCGCACGGCACCCGAGGTGTGGTCCCGGGTGCAACGGGTCTGCCTCCCCCATGACTGGCTCACCTGGCAGTTGACCGGCCAGTTCGTCACCGACCGGGGAGACGCATCGGGAACCGGGTACTGGTCACCGGCCGGGGGCGGTTACCGATGGGACCTGTTGGCGTTCGTCGACGAGGAGCGGGACTGGTCCACCGCACTCCCCCGCGTGCTCGATCCGGCCGAGCCGGCCGGGATGTGGTCGGTGGACGGGGTCGAGGTCCTGGTCGCCGCCGGCACGGGCGACAACATGGCCGCTGCGCTGGGGATCGGAGTGCTGCCGGGCGACGTCGTCATCTCGATCGGCACCTCCGGAACCATCTTCACGGTCGCTGAGTCACCGACGGCTGATCCGTCGGGTGCGGTGGCCGGGTTCGCCGATGCCAACGGTCGATTCCTGCCGCTGGTGTGCACCCTCAACGCGGCCAAGGTCACCGACGCCATCGCCCGGTTGCTCGGGGTGGATGCCTCCGACCTCGACGCACTGGCACTTGCGGCGGAACCCGGCGCCGGCGGAGTGACGGTGGTGCCCTACTTCGACGGCGAGCGGACGCCGAACCTGCCGGAGGCCACCGGTTCGATCACTGGTCTGCGCTCCGACGTCCGGCCCGAGCAGTTGGCCCGAGCCGCCGTCGAAGGGGTGGTCGGCGGCCTGCTGGCCGGTCGCCATGCACTGGCCGCCCACGCCCGCATCGATACCGACCGCCTGTGGTTGGTCGGAGGAGGCGCCCGATCCGCCGCCTACCGTCAGGTCTTCGCCGAGCGGACCGGCGCAGAGATCCTGACCTCCGCCATCGATGAGGTCGTGGCGCTGGGAGCATGCGTCCAAGCCGCCGCCGCCTTCACCGCGTCCGATCCCGACGACGTCCGTCGGGCCTGGGGATCACTTCAGGCGTGAGCTCCGTCAGCGCCTTCAGCCCTGCGTTCCAGCCGTCGGGCCACCAGGTACGCGCCCACAGCAGTGGCCAGGATGGCGACGGCGATCCACCAGAGCTGCCCGACTCCACGCGCCTGGTCGTCGAGCGAGGCCATGACTGCCACGAACAGGGCGACCAGGCCGACGGCCAGTCCGATCGTTGATGCCAGGAGCAGCAACGCCGGCGGTCGACCGGCCCGGGCGGCCATCGACGTGTCGACGATCAGGACGGCACAAAGCCCGGCCAGCGAAAGTGGCACCACGGGCGAAGTGTACGGCGGGGCACGGGGACGTGGCCTCGGATGCGGATGTGGGGCGTCAGCCGGCAGCGCCGTCAGCGATGGTGGAAGCTGGCGCTCCGCTCGACGAGGTCACCCTCGTCCAACTGCCACAGTTCCAGCACGGCGCCGGCACCCGCCGCCCCGGACGGTTGGCGGAGGTTGGCAAAACCCAGCAACTCCCGGGCCCGCTCGGGCAGGGTGGCAGCGAAGTCGTGGCCGATGCCCATGGGCACCGCCTCCTCGGGCGTCAGCCATCCGACCAGGTAGGACAGGTAGATCCCCTTGCGCCACTCATCGGTCGTGGTGTTGTGTCCCCCACCGTGCACAGTGGAGCCCAGGTAGACCAACGCGCTGCCGGCTTCCATCTCGACCGCTCCCGCCCGACTGAGGTCGAACGGTTCGTCCAGCGGCTGGCGGTGACTCCCAGGGATCACCACGGTGGAGCCGACCTCAGGTCGATACCCCCCCAGCGAGACCAGCACCGAGATCTGCAGATCGATCCCGAGACGAGCGGCATGCGCCCAGTTGAGGTCGTCTCGGTGGAGCGGCTGTGCGGCGTTACCCGGACCGATGAAGATCGTCTCCATCTGCGACATCCAGTAGTCCCCGCAGTACGGGAGCAGGGCCACATCCGCCACGCGTTGCAGCGTGGGGTGGAGCACCAACTCGTCCACGATCGTGCGGCTCTTTCGGGCCAGACCCTGGATCCGCACGGTGTTCGCCCCATAGAAGTCGTCGTCGTGACCGTGCTCACGAAAGCCGGGGTTCCGGGCTTCGACGTGGGGAGCCAGATCGGCGTCGATGCGATCCACCGTGCCCACCGTGATCAGATCGTCGATCACGAGGGCTCCGTCGCGCTGGAGGATCTCGGTCAACTTCTCGGCGTGGGCGCTCACAGCCAGGTGCTCGAGGTCTGCAACCGGGGCAACACTTGGCACCTCGTCACCCTAGGAGGCATTCGGCGGAAGTTCGCGGCAGGTAGCAGCGGTATCGACCGGATCAGGACCGCTCAGCCGACAGCACGACCGCAGAGGCCATCACGAGAGGAACGCTCCGGAAACAGTTGACAGCTCCTTATGATCGAACTAATGTTCGTCCTATGACACCTCTCGCCGACGACCTCCAAGGTCTGTCGACACGTCTTGGCGAGCTCGTGGTCGGGCTGGAGCCCGACCTCCTCCCCCTGCCGGAAGTCACCGGTGCGTGGGCGGCATTCGTCGAACTGGAACGCCTCGCCGCCGCCGGAAAGATTCTGGTAGCTCGGCGGGTGTCGGAGAGTGGCCAGTGGTCCCGTGCGGGCTTCGCCCATCCGGAGGATTTCATTGCCGACCGGGCAGGAACCTCGACCGGTCGCGCCCGGTCCGAGTTGGACACCTCCAAGCGGCTCGCCGATCTCGACCAGACTGCCGATGCCCTTCGTCGAGGCGAGCTCTCGCCAGAACAGGCCGACGCCATCAGCGACGCTGCACTGGTCAACCCGTCGGCGGAGGCCGACCTGCTCGATCACGCCAAGAAGAACTCGGTCAAGGATCTCAAGGACCAGTGCGGTCGCAAGAAGGCCGCCGGGGACCCCGACCCGGAAGCCACCCGCCGTCGCATTCATGCCAACCGTCGGGCCCGCACCTGGAAGGACAGCGAGGGCGGGTGGAACTTCGCAGCGCGCGGGACCGTCGACGCCGGCGCCGAGTTCCACCACGTCTGGGATCGACTGATCGACCAACGATTCGAAGCTGGCCGGCAAGCTGGTTCCAGGGAACTGCGAGCGGCGTACGGATTCGATGCTCTCATCGATCTGGCACGGGGCGCCGCGAACCAGTCAGGCGGAGACCTCACGACCGTCAGCCAGCGTCAAGACGGCGCTCATCAAGACGGCGCTCATCAAGACGGCGACGCGGCGAGTGGGCCGACTCGATCGAGCTCGACCAACCCGAAGCACCTTGCGCTGATTCGAGTGGACCTTGCGGCCCTCATACGGGGTCGGGTCGAGCACGACGAACTCTGTGAGATCACTGGCCTCGGGCCGCTGCCCGTCCGAGTCATCCGGGACCTCCTCGGTGACTCCATCATGAAGCTGGTGATCACCCGCGGGTCCGACGTCGCCAATGTCACCCATCTCGGGCGCGGCGTGAACGTCGCACAGCAGGTCGCCCTGCTGTGGAGCGATCCGACCTGCCGGGTCGAGGGATGCCATCGCACCCGATTGGAAAACGATCATCGCGAGGACTGGGCTCGGACCCATCACACCAGGCTCGACGAGATCGATCCCTTGTGCGGCCATCACCACGGCCTGAAGACCACGGTCGGCTGGGCGATGGTGAGTGGATCAGGGCGACGACCGTTCGTGCCCCCCGAGGATCCACGCCATCCCCGGTTCGATCCCGGTCGGCCCATCGATCCCGGTCGGCCCATCGATCCCGGTCGACCCGGATCGAGGTCTGACCAAAAACCGGTCGGCCCGCCCCGCGCCCGGGGCAGCGGTACAACTGTCCGACAGGGTCAAGAACGCCAGGCGAGCTGAGGGCCTCGGCCCCTGCACCCAGTCGGCTGCGCCTGAGTTGGCTGTGCTCAGCGGGGAGTCACGATTCGCACCTGGGAGTCAGTGGAGACCGCCACCCGGCCGTCGCTGAGACGGACGGCGTCGAGCGAGCACGGGATGTCCGCCCGGTCGGTCCGATCGGCCCAACGCGCCATGCCGTCAGGCGCGATCGGCACCTCGGTCACCACACCACTGATCCAGCCACAGATCCAGGCCACCCCAGGCCGGAGCTCCAGCATGCCCGCCGGTGCGATGTGCTCGTCGCCCGATCCCAGGTCAGACACCACTGTCGCCCCCGCTTCAGTGGTCACGCCCAGTCGCTCCGGCCCATCCTTCGGGACGTTGTCGGCGACCAGCAACCGGTCCGAACCGTCGACCGCCACAGCGAACGGGTTGTTCCAATCGGTCGACACGATCCGCGGCTGTTGGGACTTCTCGCCGTCCGGATCCAACGACACCAGGGCGCTGCGCAGGTCGTCCATCGGCGGGTCCGCTGTTCGGCGCTGCAGGCGATCACCGATACTCAACACCAGCCGCCCCCGCCACCACACCAGCCGCCCACCGCTGGCCTGTGTCGCGGCAGCGGGTCCGACCCACACCTCCCGGCGAGACTCACCGACCACCTCGGACACCACCATCCGGTTGTCGCTGCCCCGCACCCACGCCGCAAAGATCCTGGCCCCCGAGGGATCAGTGGCCAAGCCGGTCAGACCGACCTGGAGCGGGAATCCGCCGTCGGGGGCGACCGGCAGCACCGCCACCACCTCCGACCGACCGACACCGAGAGCCCCTGAGCCGGAGCCGGAGCCGGAGCCGGCGATCTCGGACAGTCGCAAGATCTTTCCGGTGGCGAGTTCGCCGACCAGTAGCGCACCGTTGGGCAACGCCACCAGCGATGCCGGGAAGTCCGTCTCGACATCCAGGGGCGCACCCCGGGGCACCACCGTCGACCGCGCATCGTCCGCAACGTCGCCCCGGGTCTCGTCGCCGCCCCGGGCCTCGTTACCGCCGGAACATCCGACCAGCACCGCTCCGAGGATGACCGGGCCCACCACCAACACGTTCAACAGCCGGCGCCGCGGCGTGCGCCCGGGGACGCGCCAGGGCAAACCGGTCACCCCGGACCGGCCACTCACCCGGGACGAACCCGGAGCGTGGCGATCTGGAAGGGCGAGAGACGCAACTCGACGACCTGGCCGCTCTCACTCAACGCCGCCGAATCACCATCGGCGAGCCCTCCGAGGCCTGGTGCCGGCTCAGGAGGTGGGCCATCCTCGAGCGCGCTGACCAACCAAACCGACTCCACCGGGCCACCGAACCCGACGTTGGTGCGGGCCTTGCCGCCAAAGCTCTCGTAGAGCCGCACGATCAGATCACCCGATCCGTCCTCGGCCGCCTTGACCGCTTCGACGATCACGCCGTCGTGATCGACCGTGACCACTGGCGGGACGACCTCACCGAACGCTCCGCCATCGGCCGCTATCGAGCGGACCGGAGTGTTCAGCCGGTAGCCCTCGGCCACGATGCCGGCTCGGCGGAACGGGCCGGCGTGCGGACAGATGGCGTAGGTGAAGGTGTGGCGACCCACATCGGCCTGCGGGTCGGGGAACTGTGCGCCCTTGACCACAGTGAGCCGCAAGTTGGTCCCGGTGCCCCCGTCGGCCAGACGGAGTCGGGTCACGTCGTGCCCGTAGCGCCCGTCGTTGAGCATGGCGACTCCGAAGCCCGATTCACCGACGTCGATCCAACGGTGCGCACAGATCTCGAAACGAGCGGTGTCCCACGACGTGTTCGTGTGGATGGGTGTACGGATGTGACCGAACTGGATGTCGCGAACCACGTCGGTGGTCGCCACGTCGACCGGCCAGGCCACCTTCAACAGGTGCTTGCGCTCCTGCCAGTCGAGATCAATGACCACGTCGAGCCGCGTGGACCCGGCGCGCAGCTCGAACGTCTCCACCAACGTGGAGGATCCGAACGTCCGGGTGACCCTGATCCGGCCGACGAGGGGACCGGCGTCGATGACCTCGATGCGATCGACCGAGTCCAGCTCGATGGTTCGGTGCCGGTAGTACTCCTCGATGTCCCACGCGTCGTACTCGATGGGATGGTCAGGGTGCAGCTGCCAGCGGCTGCCGGCATGGCCCGCCGCCAGGGTCTGTCGCCCGCTGGACGAATGCACGAGCGATGTCACCTGGCCGATGTCGTCGAAGGCCACCGACAGCAACCCGTTGTCGAGCGAGCGTTCGCCGACCACGACCGGCGCGGCGGCCGGACGGGGTTCAGCCACGGCCAGGCCGAGGGCGGGCACGTGGACCGATAGCGCCACTCGACCGTCGGCCAAAGTCTGGGTGAGCTCGGACGTCAGTCCCGCAACGTCGTCCACCACCACCACCCCGTCCACCGGATGGGGCGCGGGGTTGGCCAGGAGCGGGCGGGCCGAGCCACTGGTCAACGAGCCGAGTGCATCGGTGATGACCTCGTCGAGGTCGGCCAGCACTGCGGCGTACTCGGCTTCGGCCACTCGATGGACCCAGCCGATCGAACTGCCCGGGAGGATGTCGTGGAACTGGTTGAGCAGCACGGTCTTCCACAGCCGGTCCAGCCGGGCCAGCGGGTAACCGGCCTCGGGCGATCCGCCGTAGGCGGCCGTCGCCCACAGCTCGGCCTCTCGCAGTGCCAGCTCGCATCGACGGTTGCCGACCTTGGTGCGGGCCTGGCTGGTGTAGGTACCGCGATGCATCTCGAAGTACAGCTCGCCGACCCAGACGGGCGCGTCGTGGTACTCGGCCATGGCGGCGTCGAAGAACGCCTCGGGGGTGCCGATCTCCACTCGGGGCAGCCCCTCCAGGTCGCGGATTCGGTGGAACCGGTGCAGCATGTCCGGGCTCGGTCCGCCGCCGCCGTCACCCCAGCCGAACGGCATGAGGGACTGTGTGGCACGTCCGTGTTCCAGGAAGTTCGACTCGCTGAAGGCCAGTTCCTCCACATCCACCATGGCGTTGTAGGTATCGACCGGCGGAAAGTGGGTGAACACCCGGCTTCCGTCGATGCCCTCCCACCAGAACGTCTGGTGCGGGAACCGGTTGGTCCGGTTCCAGCTGAGCTTCTGGGTCAGGAACCGCTCGGCGCCACCCAGGCGGTAGATCTGTGGCATCGAGGCGGGGTATCCGAAGACATCGGGGATCCACACCTCGGTGCAGCGGACGCCGAAGTGCTCGGCAAAGAACCGTTGCCCGTGCACGAACTGGCGGAGCAGCGCCTCGCCGCCGGGCACGTTGCCGTCGGCCTCGACCCAGCTGCCCCCCACCGGGATCCACTGTCCCCGCTCGGCGGCCTCCTGCATCCCGGCGAAAACGGTCGGGTAGTGGTCTTTCATCCACTCGTACTGAGCCGCCTGACTGCAGGCGAACTTGAACTCCGGCTCGTCGCGCATGAGTTCGAGCACGTTCGAGAACGTTCGGCTGCACTTGCGGATCGTCTCTCGGACCGGCCAGAGCCAGGCCGAGTCCATGTGGGCGTGGCCGATGGCGGTGATGTTGTGGGCGCTCGGGACCGCCGGCCGGCTGAGCACACCCGCCAGTTCGGCCCGCGCGGCGCTGACGGTGCCCCGGATGTCGGCCGGGTCCAGCGCATCGATGCACCGCTCCAGGGCGATCAGCACCTCGGCGCGGCGGGGCTGACCCGATGGCAAGGTCTTCAGCAGTCCCCGGCAGACGTGGATATCGTGATGCAGGTCGAACGCGTCAGCGTCGATCACCCCGACGACGGCCGACCCGAGCGTGTACCGGGGTGTCCGGGGAGCGGTGAGCACGTCGCTGTTGGGGTCGGGGAAGCCATCGGCGATCGACGGGTTGGAGGCAGCCTCGACCAGGACCTCGATGCGCTCCCCTTCGATCGCAGCGTCACGGACCCGCACCACGTTGTTCCTCGGGTGAAGTCCTCGACGGGGCCGCCAATCTCCCTCGGCGTGCTGTTCCCAGATCAAGCCCTCGGCCTGGAACCCCGGGCTGTTGTGATCGAAGCCCAGATCGATCTGCACGTCCAACGGTCGTCCCGCCAGGGCGGCCGGGACGACCGCCGAGTACCGGAACCAGGTGGTCCCCCACGGCGGTCCCCACGGGGTGCCCCTGGCAATCGGGCTGTAGGTGGCGTCCAACGCGACCTTGACATCGACCGGTTCGCCGGGCGCACCAGTGGAATCGACGGGCACCTCCCACCGCTCCACGTCGAGCGACAGCCGCTGCTCCCAGAGCGCGCCGAGAACCCACCGGTAGTAGACGCTGGCGATCCGGGACTCCAGGATCGCATCGGTTCGGTGCACGGTCGGTCTCCTGGGGTGTCAGTCGGGCTGATTCATCATGGCGTCCGCAGACATGGCGAAGTACGCGTCGAACCGATCCCGAGCCAGCTGGGGCGGAGCCAATTCGTCGAGCGCGCCGGTCATGGCGGCCAGCCACCGGTCCCGCTCGTCGGCGCCGATCACGAACGGAACGTGGCGCATCCGCAATCGAGGATGACCGCGCTGTTCGGAGTAGGTGGTGGGGCCGCCCCAGTACTGACCGAGGAAGAGCGCGAGTCGCTCACGGGCCGGGCCGAGATCGGTCGGGTCCGGGTAGAGCGCCAACAGCGGCGGATCGTCGGCCACCCGCCGGTAGAACGCGGCGACCAGTTCATCGAAGAACGGCTGACCGCCGACGAAGTCGAAGACGGTCAGCTGTTCGGCGTCGGACACCGGGCCATCCTAGGAACGCTCGCGTCGGCTCCGCTCAGGGGCGCCGTCAGATGCTCTGCCAGTCCGGCTTGGCCCGGTACACCTCGAGGTAGTGCTCCGCCTGGTCCAACAACGACGCCGCCTCGCGGTCGACGACCACCGTCACGTGTGGATGGAGTTGCAGGGCCGAGGCAGGAACCGACGCCGTCACGGGACCCTCAACTGCCGCGGCGACGGCAGCCGCCTTCACCTGGCCGGTGGCGATCAGCACCAGATGTCGATGCTCCAGGATGGTGCCGATGCCCTGGGTCAACACATGGCGGGGAACGTCCTCGGCTTGCTCGAAGAATCGGGCATTGTCGGCCATCGAGGCCGCCGTCAGTGTCTTGAGTCGGGTACGGGATGCCAGCGACGAGCCGGGCTCGTTGAAGCCGATGTGACCATCGCGGCCGATCCCGAGCAGTTGCAGGTCCACTCCGCCTGCGTCGCTGATGGCCCGCTCGTATGCCGCGCACGCAGCCGGCACGTCGCGTCCAGAGGCATCCGGGGAGTGAACCGCCGTCGGGGAGATATCGATGTGATCGGTGAACTCCCGCTCGATGACCGCCCGGTAGGACTGCGGATGCCCCGGTTGCAGTCCGAGATACTCGTCGAGGGTGAACACCGTGGCGTTCGAGAAGCTGAGGTCGCGCCGGTGGCGGGCGATCAGTTCGGCGTAGACGCCCAGTGGCGAGCTGCCCGTGGCCAGGCCCAGCACCGGTCGATCACCGCCGCTCACCACGGACTCGATGGCGTCGGCGATCAGGGTGGCGATCAGATCCGGCCGGTCGAGGATGACGATCTCCATGGGATTCGGCCGTCAACCGCGGAGGGCGTCGGCCACGGCTTCGACAGTCGCGGCATCGTGATGGGTCTCGGGCAGGTAGATCACGACCAGTTGGCAGCCCGCTTCATCCAAGGCTGCGCAGTGGTCGACCATGGCGGCCGGCCCGCCGGTCGGGTCGTACGGGGTCTGGGCGGTGGTCACGATCTCGGCCGGATCACGTCCGATGTCCGCGCAGTGACCGGCCAGGATCTCCACTGTCTCGGCGAACCCGGGACCGAAGCTGAACGGGGCGTTCCAGTAGTCGGCGTATCGGGCCACGGCCCGCAGCGTCCGTTTGGGCCCAGCGCCCCCGATCCAGATCGGGGGCCCGCCTATCTGGATCGGCTTGGGCTCGCAGTAGGCATCGGCCAGCGGGAAGAACGGGCTGGGACGAGTGACCGGGGTGGGCCCGAACAGGGACCGGATGACCTCGCACGCCTCGTCGAATCGATCGAACCGCTCGCCCAGCGGCGCCAGCTCCATGCCGTACGCGTCGAACTCCGGCTGGTTCCATCCGGCGCCGATCCCCAGCTCCA
>Ga0105044_10003753_pt1 | contig 20807 bp, 11 predicted proteins | sample MAT01_FD_78092 | JGI IMG/M metagenome (GOLD analysis project Ga0105044, IMG submission 78092) | Freshwater microbial communities from Lake Fryxell liftoff mats and glacier meltwater in Antarctica - MAT-01 | ecosystem: Environmental > Aquatic > Freshwater > Ice > Liftoff microbial mat | place...
CGTCGTGGCAGCGGACGTTCCAGCGGCCAGGCCAGCGCCACGGGCGCCGGAGTTGGTGATATTGATCACGGAATCACCCACATGCAAGTTCGAAGCATAGCGAACCTGAAAAGGGGTATCCACCGTGACGTTAGGTTGGGCAAAAGCAACCACCGAAAGCGCGAAGGACGCGATTAGAGTGGTGCGGAAAGTGACTAAGGACATGTAAACTACCTCCGGCTAAACATTATCACTGGCTGGGGTTAAGTGCAACACCTTACACCCTAATTTGTACCCCGCTTCCCTATTTCGGTACTACCAGCTCTACACGCGTCTAGGGGTACTAGTCTTCCCTACATTCTTGGTTCTAGTAAGCTAACTCACAGATGCCTATTGACAACATCCAGGGGGTTACCGTCCCCCACATCGTGCTACTCAAATCACCGTTCATGATCTCACTCAGTTATACAAACAAATCACAATTTTCTTAATATGACTTTTGACTCAGTACGTACTATGGTACGTACTGATAACTCCCTTAATCTATCCCCACCCGGCACCAGTCAATCTCAATTGACTCAGCTCGCCGACTTCCCCTAAACTGAGAATGTCACCTACCACTCCCTGATGGCGATCTCCTGCTCATTGGATGGGGCTTCGCCTGCTGTTCTCCGGATCCCGCCGCGGAATCCTCCCCTGGGCCTATTGGAATGTTTGAGATCCGCCGATAGTCCGACTATCTCGAGGGGCTTGTCGGGTGATACGTGTGCTTGGGTGAGTATGGATGGAAGGTCGATAGTTTCGTGGGCGAAAACGGAGGTGCTCGAAGAATGCGGATGCAAATAATCCCGATGGCTGGGGAGCGGAGGCGTCTGGCCCGGCTATTGCTTTTGACCGCCCTGCTGCTGGCCAGCCCCATGATTTCGCGGCTGGATGCCGCCTTCATTGCTCCTTACGCGCCAGGAAACTTCACGCTTACCAATACGAACGCTGACGGCTTCATCGAGTTCAGACTCGACGGATCGCTGGTGATCACCGGAGGCAACACCGGCAGCGGACTCGCCGGTAGTACGAACCTGTTGGTTTCTTCCGTGGGCAACGGCATGGTCTCCTTCAATTTCGCCTACTTTACCTTGGACGACGTGCTGGCCGAAGTGGCCGGCTACATGGTCGGGGGCACTTTCACCCAACTCGCCGACCGCAATGGCGAGGCCGGTCCCGTCAGCTTTAGCGTCACCTCCGGGCAGACATTTGGGTTTCGCATTGACACGGCTGACAACCAAGCCGAGCCAGGCTACTTAACCATCACCAACTTCCAGGCGCCCTCCGGCCCCGGCGGCTCCCAGATACCCGAACCCTCCACTTGGCTGACTGGATTGGCCGGATTGGCGATCCTCTTCGGGCGCAAGATTCAAGGATTTCGATCATGAAAATCAATCGCTTTGCCCTCGCGTACGCGGTCCTCTCCCTAGGAACCGTTTTTGGCCAAACATCCCAGATCAGTTATGGCGGCACCAACGTTACGGGTCAATTTGTCCTGGTCCGCTCGGTAAACCCGTCTCAACTGGGAGCCAGCCGGACCCTTTCGGTCCGTCCGGCCCTAGAAGCCGCGGACAACTCCGAACCCGTCCAGCCCGCTGCGGACCCAGAGGTCTTCGAGGCGATGCCCCGCATCCTGCGCCGCCTACGACCGCCCCAGGACCAGGAGTCGACCGCCGATGCCATCAAGGGCGCCCTCGGTTCGGCCCGCTTCGCCACCGGCCTGCCGACAGTCACCGGCCTGCCGATCACTTCCCTTCCCGGCGGCTTCAACGGCTTAACCCATGCCGATCAGCGCAACGCCGAAAGCGGGAATCAGTTCAACACCGAACCCCCCAACCCAGGCATCGCCGTCGCCAATGGCTACGTCCTGCTCGGCGTCAACAACGCCATCCAGGTGTATAGCCTCACCGGCACGCCCCTGCTACCTCGCGTTTTGAGCTCCAACGAACTTTATGGCGTCGCCCCGGCCATCATCCGCGCCACCGGGGTCAATGGCGTATATCCCACCGACATGCGGGTGTTTCACGATCAGTCCATCAACCGCTGGTTCGTCCTTCAACGCGCCCAGGACTATGACGCCTTCGGCAATACGGTCGGCTCATCCAAGCTGTACATGGCCGTCAGCCAGAGTGCGGACCCCACGGCCGGCTACAACATCTATGTAATGGACACCACCGACGCGCCCAACCCCGGCTGCCCTTGCGTGGCCGATTACCCCTCCATCGGCGCCGATCAACATGGCTTCTACATCAGCTCGAACGAATTCAATTCCTTCAGCGAAAGCTTTGTGAATGCCCAGGTGCACGCCATTTCGAAAGCCTCTTTGGCGGCAGGAGTCGTCAATCCCATCACCTTCCGCTTCCGGCTTCCCTTCACCACCGGTTACGAATTTGCGATTCAGCCGGCCATCACACCCCCGGGCGCATCCTACCTTGTGGGCTCAAACGGCGTCCAATACTTTGTGAGCACCCGCGGCAACGCCTCTGCCGACAACAAGATCGCCGTCTTTGCGATTCACAATACCGCGTCGCTCGGAACCGTCAACCCCAACCTGACCATGGTCCAGATTCAGTCATCAACCATCACCTACACCTCGCCGGACGTGGCCACGCAAAGGCCAGGCACCTTGCCCTATGGGTCCACCATCGGGGCATCGCTCTCTTTCATTGACGGCGGCGACACCCGCATTCAGGGCGTCACCTTCGCCGGCGGCCGAATTTATGCCACCATGGCTACGGCCGTTATCGATGAGACCGGCCGCCAAGTGATCGGGGGCGGCTTCGTCATCTTTTCGCCTTCCTTCCGCAACGGCATCCTCTCAGCCCCGGTGCTGCGGCAAGGTTACTTCGCCGTTCGTGGGAATCACCTGCTTCGGTCTTCGATTGCCGTCAACGCCCAAGGCCGTGGCGCGATCGCCGCCTCCTTGGTAGGCCCCGACCATTTTCCAAGCGCTGTGTATTTGCCCATCGAAACCTTCTCTGGGCCATCATCCGTGCGACTGGTGCAGGCCGGTTCTGCCCCGCAGGACGGATTCACGGGTTACCAAAACGGCTTTGGGCCTGGCTTGGCCCGCTGGGGTGACTATTCCTCGCCCTTCGTTTCCAGCGATGGTTCCTTCTGGATGGGCGTGCAGTATATCCCCAACTTAACTCGTACCCAGTTTGCTAACTGGGGCACGTACATCACTCGGTACTAGGACTTACACAACTTACTCACCTCAGGGAAACGTCTTACCCGTCCCCCTCTTCTGGGGTAATAATTGCAACATCTCGCGTAAACTCAACAATCAATTCGACTAATTTACCTCCTCATGCCGTAGCATGGTTCTCAGGAGGATTTATGACGAATCGACAATTCCATGTACCCTTTCGTTTGGCTCTACTTTTTGCCACCGCCCTGGCGGCTCAACCCCAGGCCATTGTTCATCAGATTTCTTTGCCCAACACGATGAACTGGTGCGAAGACAGCCTCATCCGCAACTTGTTTTCCGAAATTAACTCGCTACGCACCCAACGCGGATTGCCCGCTCTCCGGTCCGACAAACTCGGTGACAAAGTAGCGGAACTACGAGCCGTGCAGTTTGCCAACTATATGGCGACTCACTCCACCACCACGCCCGGCTTTAATCCGCACCAAGGCTACGATACCACCGCGGCCGGCGTTGGCTACAACATCGTCAGTGAGAATCTGGCTTACCTTTCCCTGTATCCAAGCTGGATTGTATGGTCCATCTGGCAGACTCCGCTCCACTTGGCGGCGATGCTCAATTCGCAGGCCAATATCGCCGGTGTCTCCTGCATCATGTTTGACGGCGGCCCATTCTGGACCTACGTGCCCGGTATCGCCGGCGGCGCCGCCATCCCGACGCCAACGCCATCTCCGGCCCCGACGCCAGCCCCCACCCCAACGCCAACGCCCCCCACCCCACCCACCTCCGGCAACTCCACTACCGGGGCTCTCGATGGGGAACAATCCAAGTTCCTCGCCCTCATCAACGCCTACCGCGCGCAAAACGGCGCCCCCCCGCTGCAAGTCTCGGTCGCGCTGCAAAATGCCAGCCAGTGGATGAGCAACGATATGGCCAAGCGCGGCTTCGGCAACCACGTCGATAGCCTCGGCCGCAGCGCTTCTGCTCGCATGGCCGATTTCGGCTACACCTACTTTCCCAAAGGCGAAAACATCGCCGGCGGACTCGACGACGCCCAAGGTACCTTCGACCAATGGAAGAACAACTGCGCCGCCGACGCGAGCGGACGCTGCACCTACCCCCACCGGATGAACATGCTCAACCCCAGCTATGTCGTGCTCGGCATTGGCCGCGCCTACGGCCCCGGCACCGTCTTTGGCTGGTTTTGGACCACGAACTTCGGCGGCTTCCTCGACCGGACCATTAACCAACCCGGAACCACGACCCCCGCCCCAACTCCCTCGAATCCGGCCCCCTCCAATCCAGTACCGGCGCCTACGCCAACCCCATCGACCCCGGTCACCCCCGGAGCCATCCCCGTGATTTCTTCCTTCGTCGCCAATCCACCCTTCATTCTCGCCGGACAAGTGAGTACCCTTTCCTGGAACACCACCGGCGCCACCTCACTTACGATCGACGTCATCGGCAACGTTACTGGCGCTACGTCGCGCCAAGTTACTCCCACCCGAAACACCACTTACCGTCTCACCGCCACCAATGCCTCTGGCAGTAGCTTTGCCATCGTCACCTTGGCCGTCGCCGGCAATACGCCGGCCGCCCCGGCGGCGGACACCCAACCGCCCTCTACGCCGTCAGTCACCGCCGGCTCGGCCAGCGGACCCAACCAGGTAAACCTCACTTGGTCCACCGCCACCGACAACGTTGGCGTCACCGGGTATCAAGTATTTCGCAATAACACTTTAATTGCGAATACGTCCAGCGCCGCACTTACTTTTTCCGACTTCACACCCAGCGCCGCCTCCACTTACAGCTACACGGTGCGCGCCTTCGATGCCGCCTCGAATTTCTCGAGTTTCAGCGCGGCTCGTACGGTAACCACTCCAGCCTCTCCCATTTACAATCCGCCAACCACTCCGGCGCCCGCACCAGCCGCGCCCAGCGCTCCGACTAACTCCTCCTGCGCCGCTCCCGCCACCAATGCATTCACCGGATGTTACTACAACAACGTCACTTTGAGCGGAAGTCCTTCTCTGGTCCGTACCGATCGGGTGGTGGACTTCAACTGGGGCACCGGCACGCCGGCCCCCTCCGTCACGCCGCTCAACTTCTCCGCCCGCTGGCAAGGTAATTTCAGCTTCCAGGCCGGCGCATACGCCTTCAGCACCTTGGCCTCCGATGGGCTCCGGCTCTACATTGACGGCGAATTGATTCTGGATCGTTGGCGGGATCAGCCCGGCTACATGTTCAATCTCCGCCGCACCCTCACCGCCGGACAACATCTGGTTACCGTTGAGTATTACCAGCGGACGGGCTTACCCCTCATCGGTGTGTCCTGGCAGAAGAATTAAGTTACTCCCGCAAAAGAAACCGCCACGCCTGGAAAGGCATGGCGGTTTTTTCTTCACTAAGCCAACCCTTAGTTTGTTACTTGCACCGTTAGCGAGGTCGCCGACCGCGGTAGCGAGAAGCCGGCCAACGGCGCGGGCAACGAGATTAACGTCGTGCCGCTCGCCAAGGGTTGGATCGGCACTTCCACAGCCGACATACCGCCGGTCATCACCACCTGCCCCGGAAGGGAAGCCCTGGTGGGACTGCTATTGCCTAGCGGGATCGTTAAGGTGAGTCCACCGGCGAGAGCCTGTCCCTGCACGAAGGCATTCGTGCTGGGGTCAAGAAGCGCGGTGGTAACGGTGGCCGGCCTCGTGCCGCCGGACAACGTTATCGCGAGCGGGAACCCGATGCCGAAGGGTCCCGTAATGATCAGTCCCGAAGGTGCCAGGTTCACGGTAGACGTTCTCACCTGATATCCCGACGCCGTGGCCGTGTAAGTAGCCGTCCCCGACGAGGCCCGGCCCTGCAGATAGTAGATCGCTGAGATCTGGCCGGCATTCAAGGCGAGGTTGATGGAACTGGCACCGGCGCCGTCTTCGGTCGCCGACAAGAGCAGGTTAGGTGAGTTACTCGACAACGTGACGGTTAAGCCGCCAACCGGCACCGCTTGACCCAACTGAAGGTTGCCGGGGGCCTGCAGGTTGCTGCCGACCATCTCATTATCCTCAATCACCAAGCCGGGCACCCGCACGGTAACCGTCAAGGAGCCGCCGCTGGCTGCGGACGAGAAGCCCGTGGGCGGCGTCAGGCTGATCAAGCTGGTGCCGACCCCCGCCGGTTGGAATTGGGCCGTCGCCGTACCCACACCCCCCGTGAAGCGCACCGGAGAGCCCGTGATTGTGCCGGTGGCTGGCGTGGCGCTCGCCATGGCCACATCCAGCGTCAAGCCTCCGCGCACCGCCTGCGGATCCACCGGATTGAAGCTCGCGTCCAGACGCGTCGAGCGCAGCGTGAGAGGGCTGCTGGCGGCGCCGGTGGTGGTGAAGAAGTCCGTACCGACACCGAACGGACCGCTGACGACGAAGCTCGAACGCGTCAACGTCACTGAGCCGTTCACGTCGCCGAAACCCGGCGAACTCGCCCTGAAGTTCACCACGCCATTGTTGGCCAATCCCTGCACGTAGAAGTCCGCCGACGCCGTGCGCCCCGTCGGAATTTCGATCGTAATCGAACTGGAGCCCACCGCCGTGGCGGAGGTAGCAAACATCACCTTGCCGGGATCGCCGCTCGTAATCGTCACCCTCATGCCCGCCGCCGGAGAGGGGGCGTTCAAGCGGATATTGGTCGTGGTTTGCAGATTTTCGCCCAACGTCACCGCTGTCGTAATCATGGTCGCCGAAGTCACCGTGGCTACCAAGGCGTCCGCACCCGCGCCCGGAAGGCTATAGCCCGTGGGCCCCACCGCCGTCAGCAGCGCAATGCCGGGCGACCCGACCGCCGAAAACGTCGCGGCGGCCGAAGCGTTGCCGCCGGCAATCGTCACCGTGTTCGGAACCAATGCGCCCACCAGTCCAGGCACATTCGTAATCGATACCTGCACCGACAAGCCGCCGCGAATTTGCTGACTTTCGGCAAAATTCAACGAGCCATCCAGGCGGGCTGCGGATACCGTCAGTCCCACATTGCTACCTAGGCCGAGCGTGAAGCTCTGCGTCGCCGGACTATTCGGACCACTCAGCACGAAGCCGGAAGGCGCCAATGTCACGGTACCCACGCCGCTGTTGAGACCCGCCGAAGTCACCGTTACATTCGAGATGCCGCTGCTCGTCAAGCCTTGCACATAGAAGCTCGCCGTGGCCGAGCCCTCCCCTACGTTAGAGGTCAATTGTGACGAACCCGCGTCGGTAGGCCGTCCCGCCACCAGCACCGAACCTGGGTCGCTCGAAGCAATCGTCACCCGTTGGCCGCCTGCGGGGGCCACGTTCGGCAAGGTGAGCGTCATCAGTGTTTGTAGATTCTGGCCCACCGTTACCGGCGCCAGCGAGATGGAGTTGCCGCCCCCTCCGCCACCACCGCCGCTTGGCGGCGGCACTACCGGCGCCGTGTTGGTCAGCGAGAAGGTCGCGGGGCTGGCCACGCCCGCCACCGAGGCCGATACCACATAGGCACCCGCCATTCCATTGGCCACCGGCAACGCCGAACTGGCTAAGCCGGAGAGATTGGTTACGCCCGTCGTCGCACTGAGACTGGCGCCCGCGCCACTGAACGGCGCGCTGAAAGTCACGGTTACGCCAGACATCGCATTTCCCTGCCCGTCCCGTACCAGCGCCACCAGCGGACTGCCGAATGAAGTATTCACCAGCGCACTCTGTCCACTACCGCTCGAGGCGATTACCAGCGCCGGCGGCGCCGCCGCCACCGTCACCGTCCGGCTGGCCGAAGTGTAGCCCGTCCCCGTGGCCGAAATGTTCGCCGACCCCACGCTCACAGCCGTCAGTAGCGGCACCGTCGCGGACTGGGTTTGCCCGGCTGGCACCGTCACCGTTAGCGGCGAAACGCTCACCGCGCCCCCGCTGCTGGCCAAGCTCACTACCACGCCGCCCGCGCCCGCCGGTGTCGAAAGCGTCACCGGGAAGTTCATCGTTTGTCCCGGAATCATCGGCGCCGCCGCCGGCAGCACGATTGCGCCGGAAACCACCGTCGAGCTCACCACCACGCCCAAGCTGGCATCGCCCGCCTGCGCCGAGGTGACGTTGATCGTCACCGACCCCGCCGAAACGCCCGTCACCGGTACCGTCACCGCCGTTGTCGTCGCGGAAAACACCAGCGTTTGCGGCACGCTCGCCACGCTCGGATTGCTCGAAGTTAACGTCACCGTCACCCCGCCCTGCGGCGCCGGACCGGAAAGGGAAAGCAGGATATTCTCCGTCGCCGTCCCCGTCACCGCCAAAGTGGGCGACGGGAAACTCAGGCCCAGGCCCACCCGTACCACTGTCCGCGTCGGGTTTAGGCCCACGGCCGAAACCGATACCGTCACCGAACCTGCGTTCCAGCCGGTAATCCGCGCCTGCGATAGCGGTGTGGTTTGCCCTTCGTTGAAAACTACGTTCTGGATCGATAGCGACGCCCGCGACGGGTCACTGCTCGTCACTTCCACGAACGTCGTACCCACCGAAGGCCGCTGCAACGTAATGGGGAAGGTGACCTGCTCACCCACCGGCACCACCAGATTCATCGGCAAGTTGATATCCGGCGGGCTGAAGGTAATGTTGGCCGTGGTTTCGGCCAATTCCGCAGACCCCACCCGGATCACTGCCGAGCCGGGCGCCACGCCAGTCACCACCAATGAGGTAGTGGCGGAGCCGGCTGCGAATGTCACCGTCGACGGAACCGTCGCCACGGCCGGGTTCGTCGAACTTACGTTCATCGTCAAGCCGCGCGCCGGTGCCGGGCCGGATAACACTACCGTCAGGTTCCGGGTGCCCGTGTCGACAAATGTAACTGTATTCGGGGTCAAACTTAGCGAGGCCCCCACCGTCGTCGTTTGTGAAGCCGGCGCATAGCCCCAGGCCGTCGCACCGATCGTCGCCGTTCCCAGGTCCAAGCCCTGCACCACTACCGGAGAACTGGGCGTCGTCGCCCCGGCCGCAAAATCTACCCGCGGCGTTATCTGCACCCGGGCCGGATTACTGCTGGCCAGGTTCACCACGGTGCCGCCCGCCGGTGCCGGTGCTGAAAGCGTCAAAGCCAGAGTGCCTTGCGTTCCCAGCACCATCGACACCGTCGCCGGCAACTGCAAGTTGCCACGATTGCTTACCGTCGTCGTTTGCGAAGCCGGCGCATAGCCCCAAGCCGTCGCTCCGATCGTTACCGTTCCCAGGTCCAAGCCCTGCACGACCACCGGAGTGGTGGGCGTCGTCGCCCCGGCCGCAAACTCCACGCTCACCGGAATCTGCACGCGGGCCGGGTTGCTATTGGTCAGGGTCACCACGGTGCCCCCCGCCGGCGCCGGTGCCGATAGCGTCAAAGCCAGCGTGCCGGGCGTCCCCAGCACCATCGACAACGTCGCCGGCAACAGCAGGTTGCCACGATTGGTGGCCGTCGTCGTTTGCGAAGCCGAGTTATAGCCCCGAGCCGTCGCACCGATCGTCACCGTCCCCAGTTGCAAGCCGCGCACCACCACCGGTGCATTGGGCGCCGTCGCCCCGGCCAGAATTTCCACGCTCACCGGTATCTCCACCAGAGTCGGGTTGCTATTCGTTAGGGTCACCACCACGCCACCCACCGGCGCCGGCGTCGAAAGCGTCAAATCCAGCGTCCCAGGGGTCCCCAGCGCCAGCGACACCGTCGCCGGCAACAGCAGGTTGCCACGATTGGTGGCCGTCGTCGTTTGCGAAGCCGAGTTGTAGCCCCGAGCCGTCGCACCGATCGTCACCGTTCCCAGTTCCAAGCCCCGCACCGCTATCGGCGCACTGGGCGTCGTCGCCCCGGCCAGAATCTCCACGCTCACCGGTGTCTCCACCAGGGTCGGGTTGCTATTGGTTAGCGTCACCACCACGCCACCCACCGGCGCCGGCGTCGAAAGCGTCAAATCCAGCGTCCCAGGAGTCCCCAGCGCCAGCGACACCGTTGCCGGCAATAGCAGGTTGCCACGATTGGTGGCCGTCGTCGTTTGCGAAGCCGAGTTATAGCCCCGAGCCGTCACACCGATCGTTACCGTTCCCAGTTCCAAGCCCCGCACCACTACCGGCCCACTGGGCGCCGTCGCCCCGGCCGCAATCTCCACGCTCACCGGTATCTCCACCAGAGTCGGGTTGCTATTGGTTAGGGTCACCACCACGCCTCCCACCGGCGCCGGCGTCGAAAGCGTTAAAGCCAAAGTGCCAGGCGTCCCCAGCGCGAGCGACGCCGTCGCCGGCAACAGTAGGTTGCCGCGATTGGTTGCCGTCATCGCTTGTGAGGCTGGTGAATAGCCCAAGGCCGTTGCACCGATCGTCACCGTTCCCAGTTCCAAGCCCTGCACCACTACCGGCGTGCTGGGCGCCGTCGCCCCGGCCAGAATCTCCACGCTCTGGGGATTTATCTGCACCAGGGTCGGGTTGCTATTCGTCAGGGTCACCACCACGCCACCCACTGGAGCCGGCGTAGAGAGCGTCAAAGCCAGAGTGCCGGGCGTCCCCAGCGCGACCGACGCCGTCGCCGGCAGTTGGAGGATGCCGCGGTCGGTCACCGTCACCGTCAGTGAAGCCGGCGCGCTCGAGACATACCCGTTGTTCACCACCAATTGCAAAGTGTAGGAGCCCGGCAAATCCGGGCTGAACGTGGGGTTGGCCAACGTGCTCGAAAGCACCGCGGCGCTGCCGGAGGGCTTTGACGTCAAAGACCAGGCATAGGTCAACGGCAGCGACTGCGGATCGGTGCCCGTGCCGGCCAGCGCCACCACCGCTCCCTGCGGTACGGTCTGATTTGCGCCCGGCGCCGCCGTCGGCGCCAACGGCACCGTCACTTGAATCCCCCTCGTCATCGGACCAAAACCGCTGGCCGTCGCCGTAATCGTCGCCGTACCCAATGCTCCCGCCGTCACCCGTGCTACCACGGACGCCTGCGTTTGGCCAGGCGGAATCGTCACACTCGTCGGGCTGATCGCCACCACATTGCTGGCGTTGCTCGACAGGTTTACCGTCACGCCCCCGGCCGCCGCCGGCACTGTCAAAGCAATCGGATAATCCAACACCTGCGCCTGCGTCATCGTCGCCGCCGTCGGCAACAGGATCGCGCCGAGTAGTGAACCAGTCACCGCCACCGTCGTCACCGCCGTGTTCAGGGTCGGGGCGGTGGCCGTCACCGTCACCGTACCGCCTGCCAGGCCGTTCAGCCGCGGCTGCGCCACCGGCTGCGTCTGCCCCGCGTTAAACTGCACCGTCGCCGCCGAAAACGTGGCTTTCGTGGGGTCGCTCACTTGCAGCGTTACCGTCGTCGCCGCGGCGGCCGGATTGGCCAAAGACACATTGAAACTCACCTGATCGGCCGGCGCCACGCTGACATTGGCCGGAAGGAGGATGTCCTGCCGGTTTAAGGTCACGTTGGCGGTAGCCTCGGCTACGTCCGGCAGCAGGCTGGCCCTAATCACCGAAGTCCCGCCTGGCGTCACCGGCGTCACCTCGATGTTGGCGGTCGTCGCGCTCTGCGCAAAGCTCACCGTCGCGGGCACGGTTACTACCGAGGGATTGGTCGAAACGAGATTCACCGTCAAACCACCCACCGGCGCTGGACCGGAGAGCCTTATCGTGAAACTGCCGGGCGCGCGATCGTCAAACGTCAGGCTGGTCGGGCTGAACGTCAAAGTCGCTCGCACCTGAAGGGTCACCGTGACGGGTAAACTCGCATAGAAACCGTCGTTCACGATTAACTGAACCACGTAAGTGCCCAATCGATCCGCCATCAAGGTAGGCGTGGCGCTCGTCGGCGCGGCCAACGTCGCCGTGCTTCCCGCCGGACGTGACGTGAAGGACCAGGAGTAAGTCAGCGCATCACCATCCGCGTCCGATGAGCCACTCCCGTTCAGACTAACGAGGACGCCCAGATTCACACTCTGCGCGGCGCCCGCATTCCCCACCGGCGCCGTCCCGGACGTGTTGATGTTCACCGTAACCGGAGCACTATCCAAATAGCTATTATTGGCAATCAGCTGCGCCACGAATAATCCGGCTTTGTCCGCGGTAAACGTCGGCCGCGCACTTGCCGGATTGCTCAGCACCGCGTTACTGTTCGTGGGCCGCGTCGTTAAGGACCACGTGTAAGTCAAGGGCTGATTCTGCGGATCGGTGCCCGTCGCATTCAGTGTCACCAACGCGCCCTGCTGCACTGACTGGCCCAGACCGGGGTTAGCCGTCGGCGGCTGAATCGAATTGGACGAAATCGTCACCGTCACCGGCGTACTGTTCGAGTTCCAATCATTGACGATCAACTGCGCCACGTAAGTGCCCGGCCTATCGAGCGTAAAGGTGGGGTTTACCGCCGTCGGGCTGCTAAATGCGGCCACGCTGCCCGTTGGCACCGAATTCCAGCTCCACAAGTAGGTCAACGCGTCGCCGTCCACGTCGGTCGATCCGGCCCCCGTTAATTGCACCGTCGAATTCAAGGCGCCCGACTGCGCCGGGCCCGCATTGGCCACCGGTGCCGTATTGCGCGTCGAGATCGTTACCATTTCCGGCGAACTGTCGTTCCTTCCGTCGCTCACGACGAGTTGAATTACGTAAGTACCGGCGCGATCCACCCGGAACTGCGGCATCACCAAGGTCGGCGTATTCAACGCCGCCGTGCTGCCCGCCGGCCTCGAAACAAAAGACCACAAATAAGTTAATGCATCGCCGTTGATATCGGAAGACCGGCTGCCGTCTAACTGCACTAAAGTCGTCAGGCCAACACTCTGGTTACGTCCGGCGTTCGCCACCGGTATCGAGTTCCCCGTGCTGATATACACCACCGAGGAATCACTGGCGCCCAGGTTAGTCACCGTCAGCCGGATCCCGTACACGCCGGCCGCGTCCGTCACAAAGGTCGGATTGACCGAGTTCGGATTCACGATCGCCGCTGCGGACGGGATCGGTCGGATGATAAATGCCCAGCTGTAAGTAAGTGCGCCCGATCCCGGCGGCGACGTCGAACCACTGCCGTTCAGATATACCGTCGCCGACACGGCCACCGTTTGGTTCGGACCCGCTACGGCCGACGGCGCGCGGATATTCGAGAAATTCCAGACAATCGTATTCACCTCAAAGGGCAAGGCGCGGTCCACCCGCAAAGTAATCGCATTCGTGCTGGACACCGTCGCGCCGGTGGGGATCGCGCCAAAGCGCAGGATTCCCTGTAGGGGCACCACATTCGCCGAAATGCCCACGATCGTCGCCGTGAGCGACGCCCGCGCCGCCCCCGTGTTGGTAACGTCCGCCCGGAGGTCGTAATCCGACACCGTGGACGAAATCCGCCTCTCCTCACCGACATACCGATAATTGGCGATCGTCAAATCACCAGTAACCTGAGCCATCGCCGGAAGGGCTACCATCATGGACACAAATAGACGCACGTATTGCATAACGTTTTTCCTTAGATCAGAAACTCTTCTCGGCCTCTAGCCAAAACTCAGGTCACTCACGAAACGGTGCTCCAAAACACCGAACCGCTACTTACTTCACCTTCGCTTCAATTCGAACCCTCGGGCCCCCTCGGAAAGGGGCATCGGTCGCCAACCTGTAAGCCGCGTCGCATAGCAACAACATGACTCCTCCGGTTGTAAAACATGTTGAAATATACCTCAATCCTAGCATTGGTTTCTCAAAACTCAAGGGTTTCTGTAGGAGCTACAGTACCGAAAAAGTACTAGTAGGACAAAGGTCCTTACTGTACCTATAAATTGGTCTCGATTCGTCTATTTAGTACTAAGAAATCGGTTCGCTATGGGGCAAACTATGGGTCTATCGACAGCCCGGCACCGGAGCACTATGCCCGCAAAAGCCTTAGAACTACTACCAGTAGTAGTCCTACCGTCGCCGACGCGTACCCCCACTGTGGTTTTCCCCTCACCACCCCCGTTTACCCCGCTTCCCGGCCCGAAACCTAGGCACCAGAGCGCCCTTTCCAATGCCCACCTGCGGCCCTCTTGATTACGGGCATATACTGTATAACAATGCTCCGACATCTTGTTTTCCTAGCCCTCGGACTCGCCGGCGCCGGCGCCCTGAGCGTAGTCGCCTTTGAACGCAATGAACCAGTCAATAGCCTCTGGCTGGTCGTCGCCGCCGTCTGCACTTACATCGTGGCCTACCGCTACTATCACCGCTGGATTGCCACCAAAATTCTCGCCCTCGACAACCGCGCCACTCCGGCCGAGCGCCTCGACAACGGCATCGACTATGAACCCACCCATAAGTGGATCGTCTTCGGCCACCACTTCGCGGCTATCGCCGGCCCCGGCCCTTTAGTCGGCCCCGTCCTCGCCGCCCAGTTCGGCTATCTGCCCGGCACCCTCTGGATCGTCCTCGGCGCCGCCCTCGGTGGTGCCGTGCACGACCTCGTGATCCTCGCCGCCTCCATTCGCCGGAACGGCAAGAGCCTGGGCGAAATGGCCAAAGAGGAAATCGGCAAAGTCGGCGGCTTCACCGCTCTGGTGACGGTCTACCTCATCATGATCATCCTGCTCGCTGTCGTCGGCCTGGTCGTCGTCAACGCCCTCCGCGACTCCCCCTGGGGCACCTTCACCATCGCCGCCACCATCCCCATCGCCCTCTTCATGGGCGTCTACCTGCGCTACCTCCGCCCCGGCCGCGTCCAGGAGGTCTCCGTCATCGGCTTCTTCCTCATCATGGCCGCCATCTTCGGCGGCCAGTGGGTTTCGCAGAACCCGGCCTGGGCCGCCGCCTTCACCTGGACCGGCCCCGCCCTCGCCATCGCCATGATCCTCTACGGCTTCAGCGCCAGCACCCTGCCCGTCTGGCTCCTGCTCGCCCCACGCGATTACCTCTCGAGCTTCGTCAAGATCGGCGTCGCGGCACTGCTGGCCGGCGGCGTTCTCCTGGTGCACCCCCAAATGCAACTCCCCGCCCTCACCCAGTTCGTCGACGGCACCGGCCCCGTCTTCGCCGGCGCCGTCTTCCCGTTTTGCTTCATCACCATCGGCTGCGGGGCGCTATCGGGCTTCCACTCGTTGATCTCCTCGGGCACCACGCCCAAGATGCTCTCGCACGAATCGCATGCCCTGCCCGTCGCGGCCGGCACGATGCTCACCGAAGGCGTTGTGGCGATTCTCGCGCTGGTCGCTGCTTGCTCCCTGCAACCCGGCGTCTACTTCGCCGTCAACTCGCCGGCCGCGCTGATCGGCTCGACGCCCGAAGCCGCCGCCCTCACCATCTCGAACTGGGGCTATCCCGTCACCACGGCTCAGATGGCCAAACTCGCCACCGACGTGGGCGAAGGCACCCTTTTCCACCGCACCGGCGGTGCACCCACCTTGGCGCTCGGCATGGCGCAAATCTTCGCCTCCACCGGCATGGGGGCCGCCCTGGTTGCCTTCTGGTATCACTTCGCCATCATGTTCGAAGCCCTGTTTATCTTGACCGTGATCGACGCCGGTACCCGTGTCGGCCGATTCTTACTGCAAGATTTACTCGGTAACATCTATGCCCCCCTCGGCCGCACCAGTTGGATGCCGGGAGTGATTTTCACCAGCGCCATCGTGGTAATTTCCTGGGGTTATTTCCTCTACCAAGGCGTGATCGATCCCTTAGGCGGAGTAAATTCACTATGGCCCATGTTCGGCATCGCCAACCAGTTACTCGGCGTGATCGCCCTCGCCGTCGGTACTACCATCTTACTCAAGAAACACGGCGCAAGTAAGATGTGGATCACTCTACTACCCATGGTCTGGCTGGTATCGGTTACTTTTACTGCCGCCTACCAGAAAGTATTTTCTCCCCTGCCGCGCCTGGGATTCCTCGCGCAGGCCGAACAATTGCAGACTCTGATCGACACCGGCAAGCTCGCCGCCATCGCTCTGGCGCAGACCGAGACCCTGATCTTCAACGCCCGTCTCAACGCCACCATTTGCTGTGTATTTATTCTCTTAGTCACCTTGATCCTCCTCGACTCCTTCCGCGTCTGGGCCGGAATCCTCAGCGGACAACGCTCATCGCAGCTCAACGAAACGCCCTTCGTACCCTCCTCACTTACTCCGGAAGAAGCCTAGTTACAATCAAATAGTCGAGTAAATAAATATTATAAATAGTAAGTAACTCAGAAATTATCGTAGTTACTAAATAATAAGTTACTTAGCAATAACGCGCCCATGACCCTCTCCGCCCCAGCACTCGCCGCCCTACTCGACGGACTACCGCACCCCATCCCCGGCGCGAGCGGCCGCCAACCCATCCACACCGTCTACGGCGGCGCCCAACTCTTCGCCCCGGGCATCGCCCGCAAATTGGGTGACCGCGCTCTGGCCGCCCTTGCGCACTATGGCCCCCCGGACGGCATCTCAACCGCCGTGGCCAAGCGCATCGCCGCCAAGCTCCGGAACGAACCCGTCGAGGACTTCCGCATCGACTTCGAGGACGGCTTCGGCCCCCGCTCCGACGCCGAAGAGGACCACTTCGCCATCGCCGCCGCTCAGGCGATCCACGCCGAGAGCCAGCCAACTCGGCTCGGCCTCCGCGTTCGCTGCCTGAACGCCGAAACCGGCGCCCGCTGCCTCCGCACCCTTGACTTATTCCTCACCCGAGCGCAGACCCTGCCGAAAGGCTTCCGTGTCACCTTACCCAAAATCGAATCGCCCCGCCAAGTGGAGCACTTCGTCGGGGCCCTCACCCAGATCGAAACCGCGCTCGGTCTCACCGCACGAGTGCAGCTCGAGATCATGATCGAAACCCCCGCCGCCACCCAGTGCCTTCCCCAATTGCGCGCAGCCGGCGACGGCCGCATCGTAGGCGCGCACCTCGGCGCCTATGACTATTTGGCTTGGTGCGGAGTCCCCGCGCAGGAGCAACACTTGCTCCATCCCCTCTGCGACCACCTGCGGGCCCAGATGCAAGCCGCCTACGGGGGCACCGGTATCGCCCTCGTCGACGGAGTGACGACCATCTTCCCCGTGCCCGTCGACAAAACCCACCCGGAGAATCCGCTCAACCAAAAGTCTGTGCAGGAGGGCTGGCGCCTGCACATGGCCCACATCCGCCATTCGCTCCACTTCGGCTTCTACCAAAGTTGGGACCTGCACCCCGCCCAACTGGTTTCGCGCTACGCCGCCGTCTATGACTATTTCGAACGCAGCCAAGCCGAACACGGCCGCCGGCTCAAAGCATTTATAGCGTCAGCCGCCCAAGCCACCCTAGCCGGCAACCACTTCGACGACGTCGCCAGCGCCCAAGGCCTGCTCGACTATTTCCTGCGCGCCCGCGCCTGCCAGGCACTCACCGACAGGGAGATCGAGCAACTCACCGGCCTCACGCCAGCCACGCTCGAGACCCGCTCCTTTGCCCAAATCTTATTCCACCGTCACTGACTTCGCCAGATTGCGCGGCTGATCCACATCGCAACCCCGGCGCACGGCGATGTGATATGCCAGCAGTTGCATGGGCACAATCTCCAGGATCGGCAGCAGCAACTCATTCGTCACCGGCACGGACAGGAAATGGTCCGCCATCTTGGCCACCACTTCGTCGCCTTTGTTGGCGATCGCGAGCACTACGCCCGAACGCGCTTTCACTTCCTGGATGTTCGACAGCGTCTTCTCATAGCGCACCCGGCTGCCTTCGTCTTCGGGATCGTAAGTGGCAATCACCACCACGGGCAGCGTCTCATCGATCAGCGCATTCGGCCCGTGCTTCATCTCGCCAGCCGGATAGCCTTCGGCGTGGATGTAGGAGATCTCCTTCAGCTTCAGCGCCCCTTCGAGCGCCATCGGGAAGTGAATGCCGCGGCCAAGATACAGGAAGTCCTTCGCCGTATGCAGCTTCTTCACCAGTTCCGGATAGATGTCGTCGTTCGAGAGAATCCGCTCGAGCTTACCCGGCAACTGCGCCGCTTCCTGCATCAGCTTCAGCGACAACTCATCGCTCAATTGCCCCCGCTGCTGGCCGAGGTACATGGCGAGGATAAACAGCGCCGTGAGCTGCGCCGTAAAGGCCTTGGTCGACGCCACGCCGATTTCCGGCCCCGCATGGGTCATGATGGTGCCCGAAGCCTCGCGCGTCATCATGGAGCCAATCACATTGCAGATCACCAGTGTCTTTGAGCCCTTGGCCTTGCTCTCGCGCTGCGCCGCCAAAGTATCGGCCGTCTCTCCCGATTGCGAGATCAACACCGTGAGGGTTTCGGGGCCAATGATCGGATCACGGTAACGGTACTCGCTGCCGTAGTCGACCTCCACGGGGATCCGCGCCAAGCGCTCGATCATGAACTTGCCCGCCAGCGCCGCGTGCCAACTAGTGCCGCAAGCGATAATCCGCACGTTTCGGAACCCGGCAAACTCCGCCGGCGTGATGCTCATCTCATCCAGAAATACGCGCCCCGTCTCCTGCCCAATCCGGCCCAGCATCGTGTCGCGCACACTGCGCGGCTGCTCATAGATCTCCTTGAGCATGAAATGCTTGTAGCCGCCCTTCTCGGCCATGATCGGGTCCCACAGAATGCGCTGCACGGCGCGCTGGATCTGCTTGCCGGCAAAGTCGGTCAGTTGGACGCCATCGGCCGTCAGCACCGCCATTTCGCCATCGCCCAGGAAGAGAATGTCGCGCGTGTGGTTCAGGATCGCCGGCACGTCAGAGGCCAGAAAATATTCGCCATCGCCTAAGCCCACCACCGCTGGCGGACCCAACCGCGCCGCCACAATCTTGTGCGGATCGAGCTTCGAAATCACTCCAATCGCAAACACGCCGCGGATCTGGTTCACCGTCGCCCGCACCGCATCTTCCAACTTGCCCTTGAAGTGCCTCTCAATCAGATGCGCGATCACTTCGGTATCGGTCTCCGAGACAAACACGTGGCCCGCCGCTTCGAGCTCGTGCTTTAGCTCGAGGTAATTCTCGACAATGCCGTTGTGCACGACGACCAGGTTGCCCTTGCTGTCCCGATGCGGATGGGCGTTCTCTTCGGTGGGGCGTCCGTGGGTGGCCCAGCGGGTATGGCCGATGCCATAAGTCCCCTCCATGGGGTTAGCCCGCACCACCTCTTCGAGGTTACGCAGCTTGCCAGAGGCGCGACGTACGTTCAGGCTAGTGGCGCCGTTCTCGCCTTCGAGGACGGCGATCCCCGCCGAGTCATACCCCCGGTATTCGAGCCGCCGTAGCCCGTCCAAAATGATCGGCACGGCCTTGCGCTGCCCAATGTAGCCAACAATTCCACACATGCGATGTTACTTCCGCCTCACTCCAAGAAATTCGTCTTAACCGCGGCAAAACTGTACAATGAAGGCGATTTGCCCACCCGTGCTGAAGTTCAAACCTTTGTCGACACCCTGCCCTTCAACTCGCTCATCGGCGTCCGCGTCACCGGCGTCTATCGCGACGGCGTACGCCTGGAATGCCAGTTGCGGGAGGAATTGAAGAACGCCTTGGGGACCCTGCACGGCGGGGTTTATGCCAGCCTAGCCGACGCGGCGGTCGGCATTTCTATTGTGTCCCACTTTGAGTTCAAACGCAAAGCGACCACGGTCGAGATGAAGCTCAACTATTTCCTGCCCATCACCGAAGGCAAACTGATCGCCCGCGGCAAGCTCCTCCGCATCGGAAGCTCACTCGCCGTGGGCAGCGTCGAGATGTTCAACAACAAGAAGCAACTGGCCGGCGCGGCATTGATAACGTACAAGCTCCTTTAGATTGGGCTTAACAACTCACTCTCGTTTTGAGAGCATCTTTTCGTGCAAGTGATTAGCCGGAGAGCATTGCGAGTATTCTCCGATACTCACCCGGAGGCGGAAACCCCGCTCGACGCTTGGTATCGGACTGTCAGGCGGCTGCGATGGACCAGTATTGTCGATGTTCGCCAGACCTATCCCCATGCGGACGCCGTCGGCGAGTTCACCATCTTCAACATTGCCGGCAACCGGTACCGGCTGGCGGCTTACGTCAGCAATCGAACAGGCTGCGTCTACGTCCGCCACGTCATAAGTCACACGAGTCTAGCCGGAGAGTATGGACTTGATTAGAAATCCTTTGCTCGAAGTAGACCCAAAACAATACGGCCGATTGCTGGCGCGCAAGCTGCCGACAGTGATTCGTACCGAAGAAGAAAATCAACGTGCGTTGGCCGAAATCGAGGAACTCGACTGGCGCCACCAGAAGCACTCTCCGGAAGAGCGGGAATACTTTGAGTTGTTAACCGTATTGATGGAAGCCTTTGAGGACGAGCACTACTCGCTCTCTGGCGTGACTCCGGACAGTATCCTGCGTGGACTTATGGAAGAGCACCGCCTGCGCCAGCGGGATCTACTCGACGTCTTCGGGTCGAGCACGGATGAATCCGCAGTGAGCGGCGACCCGATACACTGCCCGTCCAACTACTCGGCAGGCGGTCGCGCCACTGGCTTCGCCAGCACCGGACCCGGACTATCGACGGGCACCTTGTAATTGAAGAAGCCGATCATCATCTCCTCAAACGTCTGGTCGCCCCAACGCACCAGCTTCGAAGGGTCGGGGTTGAACTTATTGTTCGGCGAATTGTCGTACCAAGCCGTGGCTTCCATCTTCGATCCCGCGGGGATCTTGAGCGGCTTATCCAACACATAACTGATCTGCCAGTTAAAGTCGTACTTCGGCAC
>Ga0105044_10003760_pt1 | contig 20798 bp, 19 predicted proteins | sample MAT01_FD_78092 | JGI IMG/M metagenome (GOLD analysis project Ga0105044, IMG submission 78092) | Freshwater microbial communities from Lake Fryxell liftoff mats and glacier meltwater in Antarctica - MAT-01 | ecosystem: Environmental > Aquatic > Freshwater > Ice > Liftoff microbial mat | place...
AAATACCTGAATGGAACTTTGAAAATTGAGCCACCAAAAACTGTTCGTAAATGGAATCGTTCCATAACAGTGGAAGGGGCCAGGCAACATAATCTTAAAAATATTACAGTTGAATTTCCATTGAATGTATTGTGCGTAGTAAGTGGTGTTAGTGGAAGTGGTAAAACCACCTTAGTAAAACAAATACTTTATCCCGCCTTGCGAAAATTGAAAGGTGAGCTGGGTGATAAGATAGGCTTTCACAAACAAATTACTGGTGATGTTGAAGGTATTGCCCTAATAGAAATGGTGGACCAGAATCCTATTGGTAAATCATCAAGAAGTAATCCTGTTACTTATATAAAGGCGTATGATGAAATACGGGATTTATATGCCAGTCAGCCGTTGAGCAAGATGAGGGGCTTTCAACCAAAGCATTTTTCTTTTAATGTGGATGGTGGCCGTTGCGATACCTGCAAAGGCGAAGGAGAACAGGTAGTGGAAATGCAGTTCCTGGCTGACGTACACCTGACCTGCGAATCATGCGGGGGAAAAAGATTTAAGGAAGAAGTGCTGGAAGTAAAGTACAAGGATAAAAACATTTATGATGTGCTGGAGATGAGTGTAGATGAAGCCATCAATTTCTTTTATGATGAAAAGAACCTGTCAAAAGCTATTCAGCCATTGAGTGATGTTGGTTTAGGATATGTAAAGCTTGGTCAATCGTCTGATACCTTATCCGGTGGGGAAGCACAACGGGTAAAGCTGGCATCATTTCTCGGAAAAGGAAGGGCTAATAATAAAATCCTTTTCATTTTTGATGAGCCGACTACGGGATTGCATTTTCATGATATAAATAAACTGCTTACTTCTTTTAACGCTTTGATAGAACAAGGACATTCTATTTTGGTGATAGAACATAACACCGATGTTATTAAAAGTGCTGATTGGGTGATTGATCTTGGCCCTGAAGCAGGCGATGCCGGTGGCGAATTATTATTTGCCGGTAAACCTGCTGATTTAAAGAAATTTAAGGGGAGCCATACAGCTAAATATTTATAACTGTGTAATCTTATTCATCAATTCCTGCTTGTTATTCCTATTGAGTGGAATAGCCTGTCGGAAAATAGCTTTTTTAGCTATTGCTTGATAGTATGGTCCTCCAATGGGGGCCGTGTATCCGTATTTTTGCGAAAAAAAGGGATTGTAAGCAGCCCCTGTAAAAGGATAAAATAAAGGAATATCTTATAAGCCTATACGCAGTATTCATTCTCATTAGGGTGGCCAAATAACGTAAACATCATCAGCTCCTTTATTTATTTTTTATGCGGGATGCCTCAACCCACATGTCATATTTGGACTCAAAAGCATCATTATGGATATACCACTCCTTGTTTCTTACATATAATACTGTGGATGGATACCATTTACCATTTTCTTCCACCATTACCTTATCACCTGGTTTCCATGCACCGGCCACTGGTGCATTGGATTGAATAGTTGCAGGAGGCTCTGCTTTAGTTGTGCCAACATTATTTTTGATACGGGCCAGCTCGATAGTTTTTTCAAAATATTGTTTTGCTTTACTAAACCTGAAAGGAGATTTAATATCGGCTCTTTCAAGAGTAACCAATAGCAGCGACTCATAAACTCCGGTCTCTGGTGTGCTGATTCTTTCTTTATAATAAATTTTTGCAAAAAACTGAAGCTTTTTAGGGTTAACCCAATCAATTTTTGGTTCATCAGCTTTTATACTGTCAAAACTTAGTTTTGATTGCATACTCACCACTAATTCAGAAGGCTCTGTCATCATTTTTGCCCTTAACATTTTTGCCAGAGTATCATTTGCAGGGACTGGCAAGTCAATGCTTTTGTATTCACTATGGGTTAAACCACTCCAGGTTTTTTTGCAAATACTGCCTGTACATTCATAATAGGCGGCCATATGACGAACCATAGTAACCCCGGTTGCACCGTCCACATCTTCCGGCTTTACCGGAAGCACAGTCCTGAATGATGCTTTCCATAAATAATGGTCTTTGTACCATTCTTTGTCAATAGTAATTCCTTCTACGCCAGTAACACCATTTTTTAGAAAGTCAGTTTTTACCTGCGTTTGCGATGGTTGAGCCATCAATTGCAGAAAGGCCATAGAGGCAATTAATAAAATCAGAAAGTTTTTTTTCATTTTCACAAGTTTTTTTATTGCCATTCAGTTTGTTAATGGCTACATTTTGTTTTGAATAGCACTTACTTATTCACAGAATGCAACAGCCGCTGAAGCAGGCTGAATTGGTTAAGTAAATTCAATAGTGGCGGTCAGCAATTTAGTGTACATTTTCAAATATTCAGGATAATGGCCCCTAAATTTTTTATCTCCCCCTCTTTTTTTCATGTGCAACTCTGGCAGGGGTAAAATCCTCCACAACAGAACATTAAGTTGCAACCGTTTGAGTGAACAGCAGGATTTTTTATCGAAGGCTTTCTTTTGGCAAGTAGTTAGCGGAGCTTGTCCAGCGATTTCACCATCTTTTCATCCTTCCTGATATTGCGGAAAGCCATAAAATAACCTGCTACGATTACAAAAGGCAATATGCAAAACAACGCCGGCGTAGCTTTTGTAAGCTTATTCATCTGGCTGATATAGAGTATAATAATTATAATAGCAATCAGTAGCCCTATGAGGCAAAGTTTTATTTGCAGTTTACGATCTTTATAAAGAAAGATTATTGCAGCAGACAGAATAAGCGAAGCTCCTGTGAATATTAATAAAAGGAAATCGCTTCCGGCTTTTATAGTTTTATCAACCTCAATACCTTTTTCCAATCCCTTGCCGGTGGCAAATGGAAACATAAAGGAAAATAATGCAGCCAATGTGGCGAGAAGTAACCAAAGTGTTTGCTGACGCTGAATCATGACGAATGATTTTGTTAATGCTAAGTAACGGAAAAATTAAATCTTAGCCCAATTCGGGATATAATGGAAACTGTTGCACAAATGTTTTCACTTCTTTCCTTACATCGGCAATTACAGCTTCATCATCGGCGTTCATCAATACTTTGTCAATCATTGCTACTATTGTTTCCATGTGTGCTTCTTCCATACCACGGGTGGTTACCGCAGGCACACCTACCCGTATACCCGAAGTAACAAACGGTGATTTATCATCAAACGGCACTGCATTTCTATTGAGGGTTATATGTGCTTTGTCCAATGTTTCCTGTGCTTTTTTACCCGTCAGGTTCTTATTTCGCAGGTCAATCAGCATAAGGTGATTGTCTGTTCCGTTGCTGATTAGCTGGTAACCTCTTGCTACAAATGCTTTGGCCATTGCCTGCGCATTGGTGATTACTTGTTGCCCATAATCTTTAAACGAACCGTCCAGTATTTCACCAAAGGCAATTGCCTTAGCAGCGATAACATGTTCCAATGGTCCGCCTTGTGTGCCGGGGAAAACGGCAAGGTCGAGCAACTGGCTCATGAGTCTTGTATTTCCTTTTGGGTCTTTGATGCCCCATGGGTTTTCAAAATCATGACGAAGGGTAATGATGCCACCCCTTGGCCCCCGCAATGTTTTGTGCGTTGTTGAAGTAACGATATGACAATGGTCAAACGGGTCGTTTAATAATCCTGAAGCAATCAATCCTGCCGGATGGGCAATATCAGCCAACACAACCGCCCCAATTTCATCAGCCACAGCACGGATGCGTTTATATTCCCAATCACGGCTGTAAGCAGAGGCTCCGCAGATAATCATTTTTGGTTTTTCTTTTCTGGCAGTTGCTTCAAGCTGGTCATAATCTACAATGCCATCTTTGGTAACACCGTAATGTAATGCCTGGTATGTTTTGCCGCTGAAGTTGGCGGGGCTGCCATGTGTAAGGTGGCCACCCATGCTTAAATCAAGACCTAAAATTTTTTCTCCCGGTTTCATTACAGCTAAAAAAACAGCACCATTGGCTTGGGCGCCGCTGTGTGGTTGTACATTAGCCCAACTTGTATTGAAAACTTTCTTTAACCTTTCGATGGCCAGTGTTTCTATTTCATCTACTACTTCGCAGCCGCCATAGTAACGTTTGCCGGGATAGCCTTCTGCATATTTATTGGTAGGACAGGTGCCCGTGGCCTGCATTACCTGTAAGGATGTAAAATTTTCAGAAGCGATTAGTTCAATGCCATTACGTTGTCGTTCCAGTTCTTTGTTGATTAAATCGAAAACAAGTGTGTCTCTTTGCATTTTATTTAACCGCTGAGAAAAAGAGTATATTGAGTAAACGCAGAGATACTCTGCGCTGTCTCCTTTTCTCATGTTCTCTGCGGTGATATTGTTGAGTAGAGAAGAGGAAGTACAAGTGTGTTCTTCGTACCTCAGGATAAACTGTGCAACAGAACGATGTACAGAATTACCAGAGTTAGTAACACAATTTAATACTGATGCAAAAGTAAGTTAGAAGCTGATGTAATGGGTTTTCAAGCCCGGATTTTTGTTTATTTCAAAATCCTTACTTTCGTTGGCTTTTGATTAGTTACCAAACCACTGCGGTTCATCAATGAAAGCCATTATACCAGTAGCCGGCGCAGGCACCAAGTTGCGTCCACATAGTTACACTCAGCCTAAAGCACTCATTCCGCTTGCAGGAAAGACGGTTCTCAGTATTATTATTGACCAGTTGAAAGGAGCCGGGATTAATGAGTTTGTTTTCATCGTCGGATATCTTGGTGATAAGATACAGGATTATGTAAAAAGCAAATACCCGGAACTGAAAGCCCACTATGTACACCAGGTGGACAGACAAGGTGTGGGTCATGCCATCCGGCTAACCAGGAATATTGTGGCCCAGGATGAAGTGTTTGTGGTACTTGGGGATACGATTTGTGAATACGATGTGCAGGAAGTGGTAAACAGTCCTTTTTCCATGATTGGGGTGCGGAAGGTGGATGACCCAAGGGATTTTGGTGTAGCAGAAATTGAAGATGATCAGTTCATCAGCCATGTGGTAGAAAAGCCACAGATACCAAAATCAAATATGGCGTTGGTAGGTGTTTATAAAATCAAGGAAAGTGAGCAAATGTTTCAGTGCCTGGAAAATAATATCCGGCAGGGGCTTCGCAGTCATGGTGAGTATAGTTTGACAGATGCACTGGATTGTATGATTCAGGCCGGAGCAAGGTTTCAATCATTTAAAGTAGAAAACTGGTTTGATTGTGGCCGCAAGGAAACCTTGCTGGAATCAAATGCCATTCTGCTCAAAAAATTTGCTGTAAAAACAGATGCCGCACAGTTTGAAAATACAGTAATCGTTCACCCAGTAAGCATTGCTGCTAATTGTACTATAAAAAATTCTATTATCGGGCCGAATGTATCCATTGGGGAAAATGCTATCATTGACTACTCCATTGTAAAAAATTCTATCATCGGTTCTTTTTCTAACCTTTTTGATATTGTATTGGATGATTCTGTTATTGGCAGCGACACCAATCTTCGTGGTGAAACCCGGTCGCTGAATATCGGGGATAATACGAGTATTGATTTGGGATAAATTACCTGAGCCGTTTTATCCAATAATTACTTATTCTTTGATGTGTTAATGCCACAATCCAGATTGTTTTATTCTTTTGAACCTGAAAAATAATTTTGTAAGGAAATCTTTTTAATAGAGCTCTCCGGATTTTAAGTCTTTTATGAAGGATAAAGTAATAAAGAGGATTAGCGGCTATTCTTTCGTAGCATTTTTCAGTTCTGATTCAAAGTCAAGTACCAGTGCATGGTTGAGGGCTTCATATTTTAGGAGAACATCATCAATTTCCGGATGAATATCAGGATGGAAGATTAACTTATACGACATTTCTCCATTGCTTTAGCCATTTCAGATGGTCGTTCAGCGAATTGCCTTTTACCTTGCCTGTTTCGAGTTCATTGAGTCGTGAGGTGACTTTTTTCCATTGTTCTGTGGTGAGGTCTTTTTTTGCAGTATCGTCGGGAGTGTATAAATCTTTTTGAAGTGTATTGTAAAGTTTGAGTTTTTGATTTTTCGTCAATTTCTTCACTTCTTTAAGTATCTTTTCCATACTTTTTATTTTAAAGTTAGAACTTAATTTTGATAAAATATTTGCATGGCAGCCACTTCATTCTCCAACAGAATTACCAAACTCTTCCACATCGAATATCCCATCATCCAGGCAGGAATGATATGGGCCAGCGGCTGGCGGTTAGCCAGTGCTGTCAGCAATGCCGGAGGATTAGGAATCATAGGCAGCGGTTCGATGTATCCTGATGTCTTACGGGAACATATCCGTAAATGTAAATCCGCTACTAACAGTCCCTTTGGTGTAAATGTACCCTTACTGTATCCTGATATTGACAAGCATATTCAAATTATATTGGAAGAAGGAATGAAAATAGTTTTCACTTCCGCAGGTAACCCGAAAACATGGACAAGTATTCTCAAACAAAATGGAATTGCCGTTGTTCATGTAGTTAGCTCTTCAAAATTTGCAAAGAAATCTGAAGATGCGGGATGTGATGCTGTGGTAGCGGAAGGGTTTGAAGCAGGTGGACATAACGGCAGAGAAGAAACAACTACGATGGTGTTGATTCCTGCTGTGGTGAATGCAGTTAACATACCGGTGATTGCCGCAGGTGGTATAGCAGATGGAAAACAAATGCTGGCTGCCATGGTGCTGGGTGCAGAAGGAGTACAGATGGGTAGCCGGTTTGTGGCAAGTGAAGAGGCTTCTTCTCATATCAACTTTAAAAATATAGTGATTAATTCCCAGGAAGGAGATACGCAGCTAACATTGAAACAACTGACACCTGTGCGGTTGATGAAAAATGGTTTTTTTAAAAAAGTACAGGAGGCAGAGTTGAATGGAGCAACGGCAGAGGAATTACATACGTTGTTAGGAAGAGCAAGGGCCAAAAAGGGAATGTTTGAAGGAGATTTGGCCGAAGGCGAACTGGAAATAGGGCAGGTAAGTGCTTTGCTGGATGGTATTTTGCCAGCCGGGGATATTGTAAGAAATGTGTGGGAAGAGTTTATGAACGGTTTGGCCAATCCGGTGAAAATGCTTTAATTTTATCGTACACCACCAGAACTGGAAACGAAAAGTGATGAAGGGGTATTAGTAAAGCCATTCAAAATAAGTAAAATGAAACGAAAATTTTTTATGCTGGCAATTTCCCTCTTGGGATTCGCAGTAGCTAAAGCCAGCGATGGTGGCCCCGGCGATGGAAAAAAAGATGAAGTGAACGGGGTAGTTCTTCATTCGGAGACTAAGAAGCCTTTAAAAGATGTAAGCGTAACGGCTATATTAATTTCTAAGAAAGAAAAAGTGGTACTGACTGAAGAGGATGGAGAATATGCCTTTGATGAACTAAAGCCAGGTACTTACAAATTCATTTTTGAAAAAAGTGGGTTCAAGAAAATTACTAAAGAAAAAGTGGTGATAAAAACAAACGAAGCCTTTCAGTTGAATATAGAAATGATTGAAAGCAATGATTTTGAAATTATGCCTTCGCCTTTCCACTTCTCTGATTTCTAATTTAAGTTTAAATTTTTTTATAAAAAAAAGTCCCGTCTCGTTTAAACGAGACGGGGCTTTTTGTTTTTCATGGCTAGTAGGGGCAAACACAGATATTAATCCATATCTATATCAAAATCATCATCAGTTTTTTCGATGTTGAATTTTTTATGCTTTTCCAGGAAATTGCGGTACTTGTTGTAAGTCTGTTCTGAGGCTTTCTTTCCATTGATAAACAGGTCACCGTCTTTGTGTTTTAATGTATAACCTTCTTTTTTATTGATAAGGCCATCATTGTCCAATCCATCTACAAAGGCTTTGTATTCTTTTATTTCGACCCTGGCTTTTTCAATTTCTACTTTTGCCTTTTGCATTTCCTTTTCCATTTTTGGACCAAGTTCTTTCATTTCCTCTCCGAGCTTTTTCATCTCTTCATCCAGCTTCTTCATATCCACCTCTTTCATTTGTTGCATTTCTACTTTCATTTTATCCCAATCTACTCTGGCAAGAGATTCCTGCACCTCTTTCTGGATTTTGGCCATATCTAAATCTTTCATGGCAGCAGCCACCTCGTCTTTTATCTTATTAAAATCAACTTTAGCTAAAGATTCCTGCACCTCTTTCTGGATTTTAACCATATCTACTTCTTTCATGGCTTTTTCAATTTCCATTTTAATTTTATCGCCATTAATACTCTTCATCGCTTCAGCAATCTCTTTCTGGATTTTATCCATGTCCACTTTCCAGTCGGCATTATCAAGTTCATCCAATACGTCATCCAGGTCACGGACTTTTTTATCCTTATCCGTTGATTTCTTTTTTGGGGTTGTGTCGTTAACTGATTGTCCGTAGTGTCCGGTACTTTGTTTTTGCCCCCACGATACGAGACCCACTGTAAGAATAATGGCAAATAGGGCCAGCAGCAATGGTGCGGCTTTTGGGTTTGTTGGTTTCATACATGTTGTTTTTAAAATGGCTAATTGGTCATCACGAATTATTTCGTATCAAATATACGATTGACTTCGTATAAAGTTACAGATTGCAGAAGATAAGGAGAATTTTAACAAAAAAGCCATCCACCGGTCGGCGGATGGCTTTAAAAATTAGTTGGTACCCAATCAATTTTTTCTAAAAGCCCATTTCAGCATTTCTTTCCAGCTTGGCTTTTTGCCATACATTAATATACCCGTGCGGTAAATTTTAGCGGCAAACCATACTGTAAAAATAAAGCCGAGTATCAGCATTGCCATTGATAAGCAGAGTTGCCACCAGGGAACTGTATTAGGCACACCAAAAGGTATCCTTGCCATCATTACAATGGGGGAGCTAAAAGGGATTATACTTGCCCATACTGCAATTTGACTGGTTGGGTTAGCAATAGCTGAACTCATTATCGCAATAGAAATAATTACCAGCATGGTTATAGGGAAGCTAAGCGATTGTGCCTCTCTCATATCTTCATTCACTGCACTGCCGATGGCACCATATAAAGAAGCATAAAAAAAGAAACCAGCCAGAAAGTAGAAGCCAAAGCAGAATAATATCAACGGCACATCTACACTCGAAAACATTTGTTGCATATTGCCCACCATTGCATTGGCGATGCCTCCACCGCCTGTTGCTTTGCCTATGTTGTAAACAATCAAGACAAATGCAATCCACAAGAAGAACTGTGTAAGTGCCACTAAACCTATACCCAGAATTTTTCCCAGCATCATCTGAAATGGTTTTACGGATGAAACAATTACTTCTGCAATGCGGCTTGTCTTTTCTTCCATCACACCCATCATTACCTGCGAGCCATAAATAAGCAGGATCAGATAAATAAGAAAGCCACAGGCAAAAGCAATGCCCTCAGCCGTTTTGGCATTGGCTTTTTCGTCTTTTAAATTGCTTGATGAAACCGTGATGCGGTTATCGGTCAGTATTTTTCTTTTCTCTGCATCAATACCAAGGTTTTCGTTTTTTACTTCATCCCAAATACGGTTTAGTTTAACTTCCAATCCGGCAGTTGAAGTTCCGCCATAGGATTTATTGGCTTTAAATAAAAGGGCATTTGTTCTGGCTGATTGCCAGGTCATCGCTGGTATTACAATGTATCCATCATATCCCGCTGCTTTATAATCTGCTATTATTTTATTGGCACTGTCTTTAATAAATACTAAAGTAGAGCCATTGTCAATATTATTTTGCTTGCTTAATGCCTGTTCTGTAAAATAGCCCGATGAATCAATGATGGCTATACGGAGATTCTGTTTGCTTTTCTCAGCAATGTATCCCATACCAAAGATTAATGCCAGGTAAAGCAGCGGAAACAGTAAAGTGGAAATGATAAAAGTTTTTTTCCTGACTCTTGTCAGGTATTCTCTTTTTATAATGAGCCATATTTTATGCATGAGGAATAATTTAGTTGGTTTGAAAGTGGTTATACTTTTTGAAACTGACGGGCTGTTGGTGTTCCTTCTACCAGTTTGATGAAAATATCATTAAGCGAAGGAAGTATTTCATTAAATGAATTGATGGCCGCACCATTTTGCAACAGGTATTGCAGCACATCGTTTGGCCGGTTGCCTTCTTTTATTTTTACGATATGTGAAGCCCCTTTTGTTCCAACTTCTTCAAAAGGCGCATTTCCATTTAGCGAGGGCATCAGGTCTGCGCCAATGCTAAAGAGATTTTCTTTGAAATCCTGCTTTATCTGTTTTACCGTACCATCTAATATTTTGATTCCCTTATTTACAAGAGCAATATGATCGCAGATTTCTTCTACCTGCTCCATACGGTGGGTACTGAAAATGATGGTGGCCCCATTTTTAGCGAGGTTAAATATTTCATCTTTAATAAGATTACTGTTTACCGGGTCCAGGCCGCTGAAAGGCTCATCAAGGATGATAAGTTTGGGATTGTGCAATACGGTGGTAACAAACTGGAGTTTCTGACTCATCCCTTTTGAAAGGTCCTCTACTTTTTTATTCCACCAGCTTTCCATTTCAAACTTGATGAACCATTGTTTGATCTTGGTCAGTGCATCACTTTTGCTCAATCCTTTTAGTTGTGCCAGGTACATCGTCTGTTCACCAATCTTCATCTTTTTATACAAGCCCCTTTCTTCCGGCATGTATCCAATGTGTTCTACGTCATTAATGGGGTCAAACTTTTTGCCATCAAAAATTATCTGGCCTTCATCGGGATAAAATATCCCGGTTATCATCCGGATAAGGGTGGTTTTACCGGCACCGTTGGGTCCCAACAGGCCGAATATTTGTCCCCGTTCTACCGACAGGCTGATATCATCCACTGCTTTTTGGGTGGCGAAATATTTCTTCAGATTTTGCAGTTCCAGTAAGGCCATAAGTGTTTAATTGAAACGCAAAAATAGTTGTCCTGCCGGTATAGCTATAAAAAATCGGCGAATGGTGGGAATATTGCCGTAAACTGCACTTGTGAATTGAATGATGATGGTTTTTGACTTGCTTTTTTTAATCAATTTTACAAGAGGTATAAAAACGGATATTATGCGCAGATTTTTCCTCCAGGCTTTCTTATTAGCTAATGTCTTTTTTTTCAGCAGCTGGGGTTTTCTTGTTCATCGCACTATTCACCAGTTGGCGGTGTACGAATTACCCAAACCCATGCAGCCGTTTTTTTATAAAAACATGGGTTATCTCGTCGAAAATTCAGGACGGCCTGATCAGCGTCGTAACCAGGATTCTACGGAGGCCCCAAAACATTTTATAGACCTGGAAGCATTTGGCGATTCGGCCGCATGGAAAATGCCTTTTAAATGGGATGATGCGGTAAAACTTTTTACTAAAGACAGTTTGCTGGAGTATGGTTATGTGCCGTATCATATAATAACAATGAAAAATAAATTGACGGATGCATTTCGTTCCGGCAACAAAGACAGTATCCTGTTATATGCAACCGACCTTGCCCACTATATTGGTGATGCGAATGTGCCGTTACATACTTCTCTTAATTATGATGGACAACTGACTAATCAAACAGGCCTGCATAGCCTGTGGGAAAGCATGGTGCCGGAAATAGAAATTGAGCAATATAATTTGTACAGCCACCACAAAGCAAACTACTTGTCCGATCCTGAACAATCAGTTTGGGATTGCATCAGAAGGGCACATAAGCTGTTGCCGGATGTGTTCGGCAAAGAAATTGAAGCGACAAAAGAATTTGTTGACTCAACAAAATTCAGAACGCAGATACGACGGGGTAAGGAAGTAAAATCGTTTACTTCGGCTTTTGCCAAATCATATAATAAATTGCTTGGTCAAACCATCAATGACCAATTATTGAACTCTGCCAGGATGATTGCTGATTTCTGGTACACCGCCTGGGTAGATGCCGGTAAGCCTGAATTATCTTCTCTTCTTTCACAACCTTTTGAAAAGAAAGATAAAACTGCTTTCAAGGAAGAGCATAAAGCCTGGAAAAAAAATGAACTGATAGAAAAGAAGCTACTTATTTCCCGTAAACAGGCAACACAAAAGTAGCAGTTATAAAATTTTAAGGGCAATCATGTTGGCTATACGTTCTCCATCCATAGCTGCACTAACAATACCACCGGCATAACCAGCACCCTCGCCGCACGGGTAAAGATTTTTTATTTGAGGATGTTGCAGGCTTTCAGCATCTCTTGGAATACGGACAGGGGAGGATGTTCTTGACTCGGTAGCTACCACCACCGCATCATTAGTAAAATAGCCCCGCATTTTTTTACCATATTCTTTAAATGCCTGTTGCAGACTATTGTGAATAAAAGACGGCAATACTTCTTTCAATGAAGTGGAATGAAGGCCGGGCAGATAAGAGCAATCTGGAAGAGAAGACGATACTTTATTTTCAGCAAAATCAACCAACCGTTGGGCCGGGGCTACAAATTTTCCGCCACCGGCAATAAAAGTTTTTGCCTCAACAAATTTTTGAAACTCCATTAACAATAGGGGGCTTTTGGAATTATTAATTATTAATTTTTCATTCTTAATTGCCGTGTAAACATCTTTCTCTTCTACTGAAACCACTATACCGCTATTGGCATACGGATTATTGCGTTTGGATGGGCTCCAGCCGTTTACCACCAGTTCTCCGGGAGAAGTGGCAGCAGGAGCAATAATACCACCGGGACACATACAGAAGGAGAAAACTCCTTTCCCATCTACTTGTTGCACCCAACTATACGCAGCGGGAGGCAAAAATTCTCCCCTCACCGTGCAGTGATACTGCGAACTATCAATCAGTGACTGCGGATGCTCTACCCTTACACCCAACGCAAATGATTTTGACTCAATCAGAATTTTTTTGGAATGAAGTAATTCAAAAATATCTCTTGCCGAGTGGCCGGTGGCAAGGATAGTAGCATTTGCTTCAAAGGAGTTGCCGTCTGCTGTTTTTACTCCTTTAATTCTATTGTCTGTTAAAATGAAATCAACCACTTTTTTTTCAAACATGAACTCACCGCCACAAGCCTCTATCTTTTTTCGCATGGCTGTAATGATATTCGGTAATTTATTAGTGCCTATATGCGGATGTGTTTCATATAATATTTGTTCTTCAGCTCCAAAATGAACAAACAAGTTTAGGATACGGTTAATATCGCCTCTTTTACTGCTGCGGGTATATAGTTTACCATCACTGTAGGTGCCGGCACCGCCTTCTCCAAAACAGTAATTGCTTTCCGGGTTTACTTCACCTTCTTTGTTAAGTATTGCCAGATCTCTTCTTCTGGCCCTTACATCTTTTCCTCTTTCCAGGATGATGGGTTTGATGCCTTTTTCAATTAATTGCAATGCAGCAAACAAACCGGCAGGGCCGGCACCTATTATTATTACACGGCGGGTGGCATTTTTTACATCCTGAAAATAAAAAGGTACTACTTCTCTTGGCTGAAACGGTTCGTTGATAAATGCCTTTACGGAAAGGTTTATCCAGGGCTGTCTTCCCCTGGCATCAATAGAATGTTTTAGAATGGTGTAGCCGGAAACCGCTGAAACCTTTGCGGCGAGTGCCTGTGCAATATATTTCTTAACAGTGGTTTCGTTGGTTGCTTCCGATGGAAGCAGTTTTAGGGGAATAGTCTTTTGCATGTTGTCAGGTTTTTATCCTGAAGTAGTGCAAAGATGCAAAGAAAAAACCGGTATTAATTTTAGAATTGCTTGTTGTGCCGGTAAAATATTTATATCTTCAAACAAGCCCGGCAGTTATGAAAAAAAATCACCTTTCTTCTTTCCTTTTTTTGCTTCTTATAGTTACAGGGCTATCCTGCAACACTGTTTACCAAAGCCAGTCGCTTCAGCATAAGACATACCGGATTAATGATGGTCTGCAAAAGGATTCTTCCGTGTTAACTTTTCTGCAACCTTACAGCAGCACAGTAAATAAAACGATGAATGATGTGGTTGGTGTTGCTGATATTAGCCTTGATAAAAAATCGCCGGAATGTACATTGGGCAATTTTATGGTTGATGCTTTCCTGTCTATGGCAGCTGAAAAATATAATACAAAAGTGGATGTCGCTTTTTTAAATTTTGGTGGAATTAGATTGACACAATTGCCTGCAGGTAATATTACCAACGGAAAAATATTTGAGCTGATGCCGTTTGATAATTTACTGATCCTTCAAAAAGTGAAAGGGGCTGTGTTGCAACAAGTGTTGGATCTGGCAGCAGCAAAAGGTGGATGGCCGGTTTCAGGTATGACTATGCAGATAAAGAACCTGCCTGCCGGACAGGCAGGCAGTAAAGCGGTAAATGTAACAGTAGGAGGTAAGCCGTTAGACCCCAATGCCACTTATACTATTGCCAATTCAGATTTTATTGCCAACGGAGGTGATAATGCAGATATGCTCCGCAATGTGCCGCAAATAACTAATGGCTACCTGATGCGGGATGCCTTACTTGATTACATAAAAAAAGAAAAGAGCCAGGGAAGAAATATAAGTGCTAAAATTGAAAACCGGGTCAGCAATGCTCAATAGAAAAAAATTTATACAAAATGCTGCCTTAACTGCCGGTGCTTTTTTTGCAGGGCCATCCATAATAAAGGCAGGAGAGTATTTCAGTCCGCTGAAACTAACCATTCTGCACACTAATGACACACATAGCCGTCTGGAGCCATTTCCCATGGATGGTGGTCGCAACCAGGGGCTGGGCGGTATAGCCGGAAGGGCAAAACTTATCAATGATATAAGAGAGGAGGAGGAAAATGTTTTATTGTTTGATGCCGGAGACATTTTTCAGGGCACCCCATATTTCAACATATATAAAGGAGAGCCAGAAATAAAAGCTATGTCGGCTATGAAGTATGATGCCACTGCAATTGGCAATCATGACTTTGATGCGGGCATGGAAAACCTGGCCACACAATTAACTAAGCATGCCAACTTTCCGATGCTGGTAAGCAATTACGATTTTACGGGCACACCAATGGAAAATAAAACACAGCCCTATAAAATTTTTAAAAAGGGGAAATTAAAAATCGGGGTGTTTGGAGTAGGCATACAGGGAAGAGGATTAATACCTGATAATTTGTTTGGCGCAACAAAATATCTTGACCCTGTTCAAAAAGCAAATGAGATGGCCGATAAATTAAAAAGAAATGAAGGCTGTGATATGATTGTTTGTTTATCACATCTTGGTAACTTGTATAAGGAAAGCAATGATGTAAGTGATGAAGTGCTGGCAAAAGAAACGGAAAGTATTGACCTGATAATTGGCGGCCACACCCATACCTTTTTGGACAACCCGATAGTGTATAAGAATAAAAAGGGAGATGATACGGTTGTCAACCAGGTTGGTTTTGCCGGGATTATTTTAGGTAGGTTAGATTTTGAATTTTCCAAATTTTCCGGCAAAAGATTGGCTAAAAATCATAATATTTCTGTTTCACAAAAATGAGGCAGGTAAAAGTTTTTTTATATAAAAGAAATGATGATATTCGCCTCCCTGTCCAACTTTTTTTATAAACATTGTGTGAAGATCTTTATTGGACTATTTTCGAAGAACAACTATAGATAACCCGGTATAAACTGCTTACTAACCTAATGGAGAAGAATGCTGAAAAAATCTGGACCAATTGTTTAAAGATCATCAAAGATATTGTTGAATGGCAGCATTACAAAACCTGGTTCGAACCTATCCATCCGGTATCATTAAAAAATAATGTACTGGTTATACAGGTTCCCAGTCAATTCTTTTTCGAATATCTCGAAGAACATTACGTAAATTTATTAGCGAAAACATTGAAAAGAGAATTGGGTAAAGATGCCCGTCTCGAATACCGCATCATGGTGGACAGTGGTAACAGCAAGAACAAACCTGTTACAATGGACGTAAGCGGACAAGGATTTAAAACTTTTTCAAATAACGAAATGGATTTTCCTTTAGTCATAAATAACCCTGTTAAGAATCCCTTCGTTATACCGGGTCTTAAAAAAATGCAGATTGACCCGCAGCTAAATCACATTTATACTTTTGAAGCATTTATAGAAGGCGATTGTAACCGGGTAGCCCGTCGTGCCGGAAAAACAGTGGCTGAAAAACCCGGAACGAACTCATTTAATCCTTTAGTTATTTATGGTGGTGTAGGATTGGGTAAAACCCATCTGGCTCAGGCTATCGGAAATGAGGTGAAAAGAATGCATCCTAATAAAGTGGTATTGTATGTAAGCTCTGAAAAGTTCATCAACCAATTTATGGATCACAGCCGGAATAATGCGATAAATGACTTTATCCATTTTTACCAATTGATTGATGTGCTTATTATAGATGATGTGCAGTTTTTTGCAAAAGCAGAAAAATCACAAGATGCTTTCTTCGCCATTTTCAACCATTTGCATCAATCACATAAGCAATTGATTCTTACTTCTGATAAATCTCCAAAGGATTTGGACGGGGTTCAGGAACGATTACTCAGCCGTTTCCGCTGGGGCTTAAGTGCCGACTTGCAAGTGCCTGAATACGACACCCGTATTGAAATACTGGAGAAAAAGATGAAGAATGACGGGCTTGAAATGCCTAAAGAGGTGGTTCGGTATATTGCCTATAATATAAGTAACAACGTAAGGGAACTGGAAGGGGCTTTAATATCACTGTTGGCACAATCTTCGCTTAACAGGAGAGAAATTGACTTAGACTTAGCCAAGAAAGTGTTACGAAATTTTGTAAAATCATCCAGCAAAGAGATCACCATCGAAACCATTCAGAAAATGGTTTGCGAATACTTTGACGTTGCCTACGACAAACTACTCCAAAAGACCCGTAAAAGAGAAATTGTACAGGCAAGACAAATTTCTATGTACCTGGCGAAGGCGTTTACAAAAAATTCATTGAAAACAATCGGGGAACATTTTGGTGGCAGAGACCATACTACGGTAATTCACTCTTGCCAGACGGTAAAGGACCTGATGGATACAGATGGTGTTTTCAGGGAAAATGTATTAGAACTGCAACAGAAAGTGCAACTGGCGGCCATGTAAAAAAATATTTAATTACGTAATAAGATAGTAAAAAATCCCTGGTCAATCCGGGGTTTTTTATTGATATAAAACGGGAAAACTGTGTGGTGGAAAGCAATTAATCTTTATTTTTGCCTCCCCCTGAATAAGGGTAGGTAGGAGAGGTTCCGTCTAATGGCGGACGAAAAGAACAAATAGAATAAATGGAGAGGTGCCTGAGTGGCCGAAAGGAACGGTTTGCTAAATCGTCGTACGGGTTAAACTGTACCGTGGGTTCGAATCCCACCCTCTCCGCTTTACCCGCCGTAGCTTTAGCGAAGGCGGGTTTTTTATAGAAATGTGACTTCTTTACTGGTATGTTTTTCCTGTCTGCTTTCGCCAAGGCTTCAGCAGTCAAGCAGTAGCTTTAGCGAAGATTTTATTATTTAAGCAAAATGTGGTTTGTTTATATCCTTCGTTGTTCTGATGGTGATTTATACACAGGGTGTACAAACAATCTTGACGATAGAATTATCAGGCACAATAAAGGATATGTTGATGCTACCAAAAATAGAATTCCGGTAGATTTAATTTGTTATACTGCCTTTAAAAATCAAGATAAGGCATATGCTTACGAGAAATATTTAAAATCAGGTTCAGGCAGGGTATTTAAAAGCAAGCATTTAATATAATGGAGTGTGTGGGTCAAGCCGTCGCTAAAGCTATGCCTTGCAAGTCGAATCCCACCCTCTCCGCAAAAACACCAAAGCTTTGCTGATTTATAGCAAGGCTTTTTTATTACTGGTAAAATTAAATAACCAGGTTACACGAATAAAATACCGGGCAAAGGGTATTAGTCGAAAAAGGAAAGATTACTATATTGAACATGAAAAAAAATCAAGTATTATGAAAAGGATTGTGATTCTTGCAATTGGGTTGATTTGTTTTGGTAAAAGTGTCAGTGCACAAAAATTTCCAAGGCCAAATTGCACCACTACCGTAGGTGATGCCATGCTGAAAGAAGTGGATACTACAAAGGCAAGGGGAGTAAGTGATAATTACCATACCTGGGAAAATGGACAAGTGCTGCTGGTAAAATTTATGCCCGGTGGTAGTAAAATAATGAGAGATAAAGTGGCCTTATATGCAAAAGAATGGGAGAAGTATGCCAATATCACTTTCAAATTTGTGCCGGACACTACCCGGTTTACAAACATCCGGATTAAACTGGGAGCAGGGTTGGGGCACAATTCTGCGGTGGGGACTGAAGCCAATTTCAGAACTCAATCCACACAAACAATAAACTTTGACACACTTTTTTTTACCGATGGCGATTATTATGCGGGAAAGCTTCAAAAAAAGGGAGTGAGACCTCCTTATAATTTGAGCCAGTTGGTAAGTGAGGTAAAAGCAGATCCTAACCATTGGAATATTCCTGAACTGAAACGAGTGGTGATACATGAATTTGGCCATTCGCTTGGTCTGTTACATGAGCAAAGCTATCCGGGTGCAGTTAAATGGAAAAAAACAGATTCAATTTATAATTATTACCAGGAAACACAAGGCTGGAGTAAAGAACAGGTTGACTTCAATGTTTTTGAAGTGGCCAACCAATTTTATACAAATGGCACTACTTACGATCCCAGTTCAATTATGCATTATTCAATTAACCCCTGGGAAACAACCAACGGGTATTCGGTAAAGCAGAATGATGAGCTTTCTGCCGGAGATAAAACAATAATAGCGGCACTATATCCTAAAGACAAAAAGGAGTCAAGCTTAATTGTGCCAAAGGTGGATATTACCAATTTTACAAAACTTACGGTAATCAATAATACGATTAAGAAGGGCCTTTCTATTTATCCGGTGTTTGATTTAAAAACGAACTCAAAACTCGGTAAGGTATTTTTTGTGGCAAGGTTGGCCAATGAGGAGGGCTATTATCTGGAAACGGATAATCAATATTATAATTGGGGCGGTACTGCAGCTACCTATTTAAAAATGAACTTGTTGCCTAATATAAAAGTCAGTTACAATAAAGCGAACCAGAAGAACCTGGAATTATTTTTCCCTTATTCAAAGATGCCGGAACTGAACGGCAAAAAAATAATGATCGTTTTTGCTGTTTATTTAGATGATGAATCGAACGGGCAGATGGATAAACTGATGTATTTTTCGATGACCAATCCGCTCAGTATTCCCAAGTAAGGATTTTGGAAATAAATGCTGAAAAGTGTATTTTACTCAGGGGGCAATATTTACTTAATCTCCTTTAAAAATAAGGAGTAAAATAAGGCCGAAAGCCATTATATTTGCACTCCTAATTCGGATCGGGAAGTAGCGCAGGCCGGTAGCGCACCTGGTTTGGGACCAGGGGGTCGCAGGTTCGAATCCTGTCTTCCCGACTTAAAGCATATCAAATGCTATCAAGGCCTGTAAATTCATATTGATTTACAGGCTTTTGTTTTTTTCTTCCATCAATTTTTATCAGAAAATATCAGAACTCAGGTGAGCTGTTCGGTGAGTAGTTTCAGGCATAGCTTTTGTACTCACCCAATAGTTTGCAATTCATTGTAGTCCATCAGTTTGGGTCATTTTTTTGACATATTTTGAGAGGATGCGAAATGGATTCGAAGCTGCGGACAACGTGAAGAGTGAATTCAAATCATTTCAAAACCTTTCAAAACAAATTAGTATGGAAACACAATCTTTCGGTATTTGCTTCCTGGTCAGAAAGACTAAGGCCGACAAAAAAAGAGCAGACATTTATGTCCGCATTACAGTGGATGGAATAGAGAAAGAAATTTCCGTCAAAGAACAGATCGATCTCAGTGCGTGGAACGGTGAAAAGGGAATCGTAAAGGGGAACAGTATTGAAGTAAAATCTATCAACGAGCACCTTAATAATGTACGTTTCGGCATCAGGGATAAATACAGAAAATTACTGGATGCCGGTGAGTTGGTGACAGCAGAAACAGTACGTAACGCCTACCTCGGTGTACAAACACTTTTGAAGGGACATAAATTAAATGAACTCCTTGATTACTATTAAAAAATATAGGAGCAGAAGTTAAAGAATGGAGGATTTAAGAACTATAAAACAACTATTAAGTATATCGGGTTATTTATAGAAAATAAGTTTCCTTCCGGGGATGTATATCTCTCACAGGTGAACGGACAGTTCACTACCGATCTTGAACATTATAGAAGAACTATTCCAATCAAAGAACATGATCCCTGCAAGGGTAACGGCGTAGGCAAACACATGCAACGAATCAAACGCATTTTTAATTGGGCGACAGATGATTTAAAATGGATTAAAGAAAACCAATGTAAAAATTATTCCTGCCCGCTTAAAAAAAGTAAAAGAAAAAAACTGGACATGCAGGAACTGATTGCGCTGGAAAGAAAAATATTCACTGATCTAACTTTGCATTATGTCAAGGACCTTTTCATTTACTCCTGTTTCATTGGTCTTGCTTTTGTAGATGTCATGAATTTATCTGAATCAGATTTTGAATGGGACATAAACCATATACAACTTCTTTAAAAACTTTGATGCCCAGAAAGAAATACTAAAAACAACATTGAACTTTAAATTCGGAATTATTAAAGCATGTTAGTATAAAAGAAGGATATTAGAGTTGTTAAATTTATTAAATGCAGAATCAGGAAATATAAAAGCCTCCGTTTCTCAACGAAGGCTTTTTAATGCTGTAGGGGAAAGTGCTTTTGCAGAAATTAGTAAAACTCAGGAAGGTGGTTATATAAAATACCGAATAAAAGAATTTAGCTCATCACTATTAAATAATACCGATTATACTCTGTAATTAGTGCAATCGGTATTTACCAA
>Ga0105044_10003763_pt1 | contig 20785 bp, 13 predicted proteins | sample MAT01_FD_78092 | JGI IMG/M metagenome (GOLD analysis project Ga0105044, IMG submission 78092) | Freshwater microbial communities from Lake Fryxell liftoff mats and glacier meltwater in Antarctica - MAT-01 | ecosystem: Environmental > Aquatic > Freshwater > Ice > Liftoff microbial mat | place...
AAATCACATCCGCCCCGTGCGCCGCGCACAGCTTTCGATCCGCCGCAAACGGCCGAGGATACCGGGCGAAATCCTCCTTCGGCCCAAACTGCGTCGGGTTCACAAAAATGCTCACCACCACCAGTCCCTCCCGCCCCGCCAGCGCGCGCGCCCTTTCAATCAGCGCCGCATGTCCGCGATGCAACGCACCCATCGTCGGCACCAGCACCACCGGCCCGCGCGCCGCCCGGCAGAGGCGGGAGGCCGCGGAAAGGGAGCGTGTGATTTTCAAAATGGTCGGGAAAACGGCCGTGGCCCTTCGGGGATAACTGCGGGCTTCCCGCCGCGCAAGACTACGGATGGCCATATACCCAGAGTCCCCCGCCGGGCCGGAACGCCATTTGCTCAAATATGCGCGCAGTCGCAAAACCTATGACCACCATGAAATCCATCCTAAAAACGCGCCGCCACGGCTTCACGCTGGTCGAAATCATGATCGTCGTGGCGATCATCGCGCTGCTGGCCGCGATCATGTCCGGCAATATGATCCGCGCGCGGAAACGCGCCCAGGCGACGCGCATTTTGGACGACCTGCGGATGCTCGACGGCGCGCTCGACCAGTGGGCGCTCGAGCGGAACAAGAAGGCGGGGGACGTGGCCGAGTTCGCCGACCTCCAGCCGTATCTCAAGACGATGAACAAACTGAACCTCACCGGCTCCGACCCCTTCGGCCAAAACTACGGCCCCTTCTCCGTGGATACCGGGCCCAAGGTTTCGGCCTTCACGTTCAACGCCCTGTCCGACGTGGCCCCGGCGGGTTTCTGGTCGCCCTTCAACTGACCGTCCCGGCTTCCGCATCCGCGGACGTGCGGTAGCCCGCTACGAATTCCCGCCGGAACGCCGCGAACGTCCCCGCCTCGATCTCCTGCCGCATCCGCGTCATCAGCCCGAGGTAAAAATGCAGGTTGTGGAGGGTGATGAGCCGCAGCCCGAGAATCTCCTCCGACTTCACCAGATGCCGCAGATAGCCGCGCGAAAATCCGCGGCAGGCCGCGCAGGTGCAGCCGTCCTCAATCGGCCCCTTGTCCAAAATGAACTGCGCATTTTTCAGGCTGATCGTCCCCTGCGCCGTGTACGCCGTCCCATTCCGCGCCAGCCGCGTCGGCAGCACGCAGTCAAACATGTCGATCCCGCGCGCGACCATTTCCACGAGCTGCGGCGGCGTACCGAGGCCCATCGCGTAGCGCGGCTTCTCGGCTGGCAGAAAGGGCACGCTGGATTCCACCGCGCGCATCATCTCCGGCTCCGGTTCACCCACGCTCACCCCGCCGACCGCGTAGCCGTCGAAGCCCAGCGCGACCAGCGCCTCCGCCGAGTGCCGCCGCAAATCCTCGTAGCCCGACCCCTGCACGATCCCGAATTTCATCCCCGGCGTTTCGACTTCCTTGCAGCGTGCCGCCCAACGCAGCGTGCGCTCCAGGCTCTCCGCCACTTTTTCGTGCGGGCAGGGAAAGGGCGGGCACTCGTCGAAAAGCATCGCGATATCGCTGCCGAGCGCGGCCTGGATTTCCATCGCCTCGCGCGGCCCGAGGAACATCGGCGAGCCGTCGATGTGGTTTTGAAAATGCACGCCCTCTTCCGTGATCTTCCGCAGCTTCGCCAGCGAGAAGACCTGGAACCCGCCCGAGTCCGTGAGGATCGGCCCGTCCCAATTCATAAACCGATGCAGCCCGCCGAAGTGCCGCATCACGTCCATGCCGGGACGCACGAAGAGGTGGTAGGTGTTCCCGAGAATGATCTGCGCACCGACCTCCCGCAGCTCCGCGGGAGACACCGCCTTCACCGTGCCCTGCGTCCCGACCGGCATGAAAATCGGCGTCTCGATCGTCCCGTGCTTCGTCACCAGCCGTCCGCGCCGCGCCTTCGTTTCGGAGTCGGTTTGGAGCAGCGTGAACATCGGGGCGCGCAGCATAACGGGCCATTTTTTCCACGCAACCGCGCGCCGTCGGCCGCTTGACGCTCTGGCGGGGGCGTTGTCATTTGGCGGCTGTTATGCGTTTCACTTCCCTCGCCTGCTCGTTCGCGCTCGCTTTCACCACGGCACAGGCGGAGGACGCGCCCGCGGCGAAGCCCAATGAAGCCAAGCCGCCGGGGCATTCTCTGCATGGTGAGGCTTTCAATGAGGGGCCGCGGCAGGCGGCGGTGCTGATGCCGGGGACGGGCGATGTCCGCTTCCCGGCGACGACGAAGAACGAGCTGGCGCAGAAGTTTTTCACGCAGGGCGTGGGGCAGCTTCACGGGTTTTGGTACTTCGAGGCGGAGCGGTCGTTTCGCCAGGTGGCAGCGCTGGATGCGGAATGCGCGATGGCCTACTGGGGCATGGCGATGGCGAACATCAAGAACCCGAAGCGCGCGGGGGATTTCATCAAGGTGGCGGAGGCGAAGAAGGACAAGGCGGGGAAGAGGGAGCAGTTGTGGATCGCGGCGTGGACCGCGTTTTATGCGGAGACGAAAAAGGATGAGGGTGCCCGGCGGACGTCGCTAATCCGGGCATTGGAAGGGCTGATCTACGAATTCCCGGAGGATCTGGAGGCGAAGGCGTTCCTCGTTTTCCAGCTCTGGGACAACTCGCAGCACGGCTCGCCGCTGCCGAGCCGGCTGGCGGTCGATGCGCTCGCGCAGCAGGTGCTGGCGGTGCAGCCGGCGCATCCGGTGAGCCACTACCTCATCCACCTGTGGAATAACATGGATGGTGACAAACGGGCGCTGGCGGCAGCGGCGCACTGCGGCCAGGCGGCCCCCGCCATCGCCCACATGTGGCACATGCCGACGCATACTTTTTCCAATCTGAAACGCTACGCGGACGGCGCCTGGCAAATGGAGGCGTCGGCGCGCGTGGATCACGCCCACATGGCAGCGGCGCGGATCATGCCGGAGCAGATTCACAACTACGCGCACAACAATGACTGGCTGGTGAAGAACCTGGGCTACGTGGGGCGCGTGCAGGACGCGGTGGATCTGGCGATGAACATGGTGGAGCTGCCGCGGCTCGATGCCACGCACCGCCAGGCCTACAATCTCGGGCGCGAACGGCTGCTGGAGATGCTCGTGCGGTTTGAAATGTGGGGCGATCTCGCGGCGCTGGAGGGCTCGATGTATCTCGCGCGGGATGAGAAGACGGAGATCGAGGCGCGACGGCTCGCGGCGCTGGGCGTGGCGTGGTTCAGCTCGGGAAAAGCGGAGGAAGGCGGGCGCGAGCTCAAGGCGCTGGAGGCGCTGCTGGCCAAGGCGCGCACGGATCGCGTGGCCGCGGCGGATGCGGCAGAGGCGAAGGCGAAGGTGGAGAAGAAGACGCCCGATCAGGAGGCGAAGGCGATGACTGATGCGCTCAAAGGTTTCGCGTATCCGATTTCGACGTCGGAGGCCGCGATTGCGGAGGTGAAGATTTACCAGGCGCTCAATGACGGACGGCATGACGCGGTAAAGCCGCTGCTCGCAGCCGCGCGCGACATTTCGTCGGAGCGGCGGGCGCGCATCTCTCTGGCGATTGGCGACAAGGAGGAAGCGGTGAAGCTGGCGCGGCAGGCGACCGATCCCGATCCGGCACAAGTGCAGCCGCTGGCGAATCTCGCGGGAGTGCTGTGGCAGGCGGGGAAAAAGGACGCGGCGCGCGAGGCGTTTGAGAAGCTGCGGAAACTTTCCGCCGAGATCGAACCCGATCTCCCGGTCTTTGAGCGGCTCGCGCCCATCGCCGAGGAACTCAAGCTGGCAAAGGATTGGCGGGTGCCGGTGACGGTCGCGGCCGATGTGGGGGTGCGCCCGGACCTCGCGACTCTGGGACCTTTTCGCTGGCATCCGTTCGCCGCGGCGAGCTGGAGCCTGCCGGACAGCGACGGCCAGCCGCACGCGCTGGCGGACTACAAAGGCAAGCCCGTGCTTGTCGTCTTCTACCTCGGCAGCGGGTGTTCGCATTGCATCGAGCAACTGAATATTTTCGCGCCGCTCACGGCGCAGTTCATGGACGCTGGGATTCAGGTCATCGCCGTGAGCACCGACTCCGCGACCGGGCTGGGCAAGACCTTTGAGCAGGCGAAGGATGGCAAGGGTTTCCCGTTCCCGATTGTCGCCGACGCGAGCTTCGGCGCGTTCAAAGCGTATCGGGCGTTCGACGATTTCGAGAACATCCCGCTGCACGGGACGTATCTCATCGACGGGGATGGTTTCGTGCGGTGGCAGAACATCAGCTACCAGCCATTCCGAGATGCGAAGTGGCTGCTGGGTGAAAGCAAACGGCTTCTCAAAGTGCCGGCGGATGAGAAGGCAGGGACGGCGGCAAACTGAAATCCACAGAAGGCCGTCATCCTGAACGGAGCCTTGGGAGGCTTTGCGACAAAGGCGGAGTGAAGGATCGCTGACTGTTCGTGGGCGGAGGCGGTCTGGTGGGATGTGCTGCACTGTCCCCCGCCTCCGCCCTCTTTACTTTCAGCGATCCTTCACTGCGCTCCGGTCGCAAAGCCTCCCGAAGCTCCGCTCAGGATGACGGTGGGTTTTTTTGGAGCGCTGACGCGGCGGCGGGCGCGCGGGGAGACTTCACAGCTTGGCTTCGCGATGGGAGAGGAGGGCGATGAAACCGGAGGGCGTGTCGGCGGCATGGAGTTCGCGCTCGGCGGTGGGGTCTTTGAACACGCGGGCGAGGAGACCGACGATGCGGAGGTAATCGGCGGCAAGCGCACGGGGGACGGCGATGCAGAAGATGTAGCGCACGGGAAGATCGACGCCCGGAAACGCGATGCCCGCGGCGCTTCGACCGACGCTCATGACCATAGCGCTGACGCACTCGCCGCGGGTGTGCGGGATGCAGATCGCGAAGCCGCCCTCCGCTTCCGGCAGACACGGCGCGACGGCGCGAACGCCGGTGAGCAGCGCGCTCCAGTCGGCCACGGCAATGTCGTTTCGCATCAACGCAGCGACTTCATCGATGGCCGCGCGAGGCGTCGTCTCGACGAGGTCAAGGGCGACGTGATCGGCGGGCAGGATGTCGGCGATCGTGATCATACCGCGGAGCCGCTCCATTTGAGTTTTTGCCGGAGCACTTCAAAAAATGAGGTGTCCGGGAGCATCGCCAGCGGGAGGCGCTGCGGGGCCTGGGTGATGCGGATGACGTCACCGGGGAGGATGCGGACGGAGTCCTGGCCGTCGAGCGAGAGGAGGATTTCGGGCTGCTCGGGCGAGGGCGAAATTTCGATGCGCGAATGCTCGCTGACGATGACGGGGCGCATGGTGAGGACGTGCGGGCAGATGGGCGTGACGACGAAGACGCCGCTGTCGGGCGTGAGCACGGGACCCCCGGCGCTGAGCGAATAGGCGGTCGAACCAGTGGGCGTGGCGACGATGAGGCCGTCGGCGTTGTATTCGCTGAGGGTGGCGCCATCGACGGAGACGTTGAGTTTGATGAGGCGGGAAAGTTCGCCTCGGCTGATGACGGCGTCGTTCAGGGCGATGTAGCGGGCAAAGGTCTGACCGGCGCGCACGATCTCCACGTCGAGCAGTGCGCGCTCGCTGAGTTGGTAGGTGCCGGCGGCGATGGCCTCGAGCGCCTGCGGCCAGGCAGCAGCGCTGACGCAGGTGAGAAAGCCGAGCGTGCCGAGATTGATGCCGAGGATCGGGCGGAACTCATCGCGGAGTTCGTGGAGGACCTGGAGAATCGTGCCATCGCCCCCGAGGACGAGGAGCAGATCGCAGTCGCGGGCGAGATCGGTGGTCGTGGCGGAGGAGTCCACGCCGATGAGATGGGCGGCGCGCTTTTCCAGGAGCAGTGGAAGGCCGCGCTGCACGCACGCCTGGGCGATTTCGTGGACGAGTTCACCAGCACCCGCCTTGCCGTCATTGGCGATCAGGCCGATGCGCGGAGGCATGCGAGAAACTCTTTGTTGCCCTCGCCGCCGAGAATCGGCGACTCGATGAGGCCGCGCCATTCGAGACCGGGCAGCGTGGCGGTGAAGCCGCGTATTTTTTCCACCGCCCGCTCGTGCAGCGCGGCGTCGCGGATGACGCCGCCACGGCCCACGTCCTCCTTGCGGAGCTCGAATTGCGGCTTGATCAGCGGGACGATCACGCCGCCATGACTCAGCAGCGCGGCGGCGGGAGGCAAGATCAAAGTCAGCGAGATGAAGGACACGTCGATGACGCAGATGACGACAGGCTCCGGGATGTCGGCGCGCGTGAGGTGGCGGGCGTTGAGCTTCTCGCGGACGACGACGCGCGGGTCGCTGCGGATTTTCCAGTCGAGCTGGGAGTGGCCGACGTCGATGGCGAAGACTTTGGCCGCGCCGTGCTGGAGCAGGCAGTCGGTGAAACCGCCGGTGCTCGCGCCGATGTCGAGGCAGGTCGCGCCGGTCGGGTCGATGGCGAAATGGGCGAGCGCGGCTTCGAGCTTGAGGCCACCGCGGCCGACATAGCGCTCGGAGCTTTTCACGGTGATCGCGGCGTCTTCCGCGATGCGCGTGCCGGCCTTATCGAGGCGCTGCTCGCCGACGCTGACTGCGCCGGCCATGATGGCGCGCTGCGCTTTTTCGCGGGAGTCGAAGTAGCCGCGGGCGACGAGGAGCTGGTCGAGGCGCTGTTTCAGGAAAGTTGAGGGTTGAGGGTTGAGTGTTGAGTGACGCTGGTTACGGTGCGCGCCCGGCGAATTCAACAGCGGTCACTCAACACTCAACAAGCAACACTCAACTTTCCCCGAATGGAAAACCTACGCGAAGCGATCAAGGAGATGATGGTCGAGAATCTGATGCTGAAGGTCTCGAAGGAAGAGATCGCCGACGATCTGCCGCTCTTCGGCCCGAACGGGCTCGGATTGGACTCGATCGACGCGCTGGAACTGGTCGTGTCGCTGGAGAAAAAATTCGGCGTGAGCGTGCCGAACTCGGAGACCGCGCGGCAGGCGCTGGCGACGGTCAATTCGCTGCACGACTACGTGGTGGCGAATCGGAAGGCGTAATCGCGCGTTGCCGTCGCCGCTGCGCGGGCTGGCGGTGCGATCGGACGGCGCAGCCGCCAAAACACCAACGCCGTCATTCTGAACGCAGTCCGGGAGTCTGCGACCCGGACGGAGTGAAGAATCGCTGACTGTTCGTGGGCGGAGGCGGTCTGGTGAGATGGGCGGCCCTGCTCCCACCGCCTCCGCCCGCGGTACTTTCAGCGATTCTTCACTCCGCCTTTGTCGCAAAGCCTCCAAAGGCTGCGTTCAGAATGACGGCAGGTTTTTTCGCTGGGCTGCACATAACACCGCCCGGCCGCGCAATGAACCGCGTCACTCCGTCTCCGCCGCGTTGATCGCGTCGATGAGCTGGCGGATGCGGCCGAAGTTCTTGCGTCTGGGCGCGAGGACGAGGCGCGGGAGCGTGGCGATTTCAGGCTCATTCTGCTCCTCGGAGAGCGCGGTGGTTTGGACGATTTCGCCGCCGACGAGGATGTCGGCGAAGCTGGTGTTGAGTTGCGCGATGGCGGCGGGCGTGAGGTTTTCCGCGATGCGGATGACGAGGCGCTGACCGACCCAGCGGTAGCTCCGGTAGTGGCGGTAGAACTGGACGATCTCGGCGATGGCGTCGTCCACGCTGTGGGTGATTTTGAAAAGGTGAAAGTCATCGACCGAGATGAGGCCGAGCTGGAGCAGGTCTTCGCGGAGGAAGCGGAACCATGTTTCCCAATAGCGGCCGCCGGGTCTGTCCACGCAGACGAGGGGGAGGATGCGGGCTTTGCCGGTCTGCATGAGGGTGAGGACCTCGAAGCCCTCGTCCATGGTGCCGAAGCCGCCGGGGAAGAGGGCGACGGCGTGGGTTTCTTTGAGGAAGTTGAGCTTCCGGGTGAAGAAGTAGTTGAAGTTAATGAGCTTGGCGTCGCCGTGGATCGTTTCGTTGGCGCGCTGCTCAAAAGGCAGGCGGATATTGAGGCCGAAGCTGTTGTCGCGCCCCGCGCCGCGCTGGGCCGCGCCCATGATGCCTTCGCCGCCGCCGGTGATGGTCATGTAGCCGTGCTCCTCGTGCATGCGGCGGGCGAAGACTTCGGCGGCGACGGCCTCGGGTTCGGTGGCGGCGGTGCGCGCGGAGCCGAAGACGGCGACTTTTCGCACATGCCGGTAGGGCGCAAAGACGCGGGCGGCGTAACGCAGCTCCTTGAGCGAGCGGTTGAAGAGCTTGAGGTCGGCGGTGGTCGTCTGGTCGCTGCCCATCCGCAGGGCGGTGATGATCATTTCCTCGATCAACACGCAGGACTTTTCACACCCGCTGTCGGCGACGAGCTGCTTGATGCGCTGATCGAGGGCGGCATCGCCGCTGGTCACGGGGCGGGTGGAGGGCGAGGCGATATTGCCGGCGGTGAAATCCTGCATGCGGGGGTGGGGAAAGTTGAGAGTTGAGAGTTGAGAGTTGAAAGCCGCTGGGTAGTCTGCGCGCCCGCTCATTGAACGCGGTGACTCTCGACTCTCAAACAACAACTCACAACTTTCCCCGCCCAATGATCATCGTCATCAAACCCCACACGCCGCGCCCGCAAGTCGATGAAGTCATGGCCGAGGTGCAGAAGCTCGGCTATGACCCGCGCCCGATTTTTGGCACTGAGCAGACGGTCATCGCGGCGATCGGCGATGAACGCACGCACCACACCCTCGAGTCTCTGAATGCGATGCCGCAGGTCGAAAAGGTCATCCCCGTGCAGAAGCGCTTCAAGCTGGTCAGCCGGGAGTCGCATCCGGGCAATTCGGTGGTCGATGTGGATGGTGTGAAAGTGGGCGGTGACAATTTCACGATCATGGCGGGGCCGTGCTCGGTGGAGAGCGAGGAGCAGCTCATCTCCACGGCGCGGGCGGTGAAAGCGGCGGGCGCGACGATCCTGCGCGGTGGCGCTTTTAAGCCGCGCACGTCGCCGTATGAATTTCAGGGACTGGGCAGCGATGGGCTGCGGCTGCTGGCGCTGGCGAAGCAGGAGACGGGGCTGAAGATCATCACTGAAGTGCTCAGCGAGCGGCATGTGGAGGAGGTCTGCGCGCACGCTGACATCCTGCAGATCGGGGCGCGCAATGCGCAGAATTTCCAGCTCCTCATCGAGTGCGCGAAGAGCGGGAAGCCGATTCTGCTGAAGCGCGGGCTGAGCGAGAAAATCGACGAATGGCTGCTCGGCGCGGAGTACATCCTGGCGCATGGCAATGCGAACGTGATGTTTTGCGAGCGCGGCATCCGCACCTTTGAGACCTACACGCGGAACACGCTGGATCTCGGGGCGGTGGCGGCGGTGAAAAAGGATTCGCACTTGCCGGTAATCGTCGATCCGAGCCAGGGCTGTGGTCGCGCGGATCTGGTGAAGGCGATGTGCAAAGGCGCGGTGGCGATGGGCGCGGACGGGCTGCTGATCGAGGTGCATCCGCACCCGGCGGAGGCGCTGAGCGACGGGCAGCAGCAGGTGGATTTCGCGGGGTTTGCGGATTTGGTGAGGGAACTGCAACCGATTTTGCAGGCGGTGGGGTGGAAGGGGTAGGCGTTCCCCCAAAAAAAACGTCATTCTGAACGGAGCCTTTGGAGGCTCTGCGAGAAAGGCGGAGTGAAGGATCGCTGACGGTAATGGGCGGAGGCGGTTCGATGGGATTGCGCGGCGCTGTTACCAGACCGCCTCCGCCCATTACCGTCAGCGATCCTTCACTGCGTTTCGCCCCGCCTTCGCCCTCGGCGAAACTCCGTTCAGGATGACGGCCTGATTTTGGCCGCTGGCGCAGGAAGCGCGCTATTTGGCGGGGGGCGAGGCGGCGGCTTTGGGCGCGGGGATCGGGGTGGCTGGCGCGTTGGCGACCGGGGCAGGAGTGGCGACGATCGGCGGAATCGGTGCTGGGGGCGCGGGTGTGGCCGCGGGTGTGCCGGCCGGTTTGGGGCCGGTGCGGAAGAGGGCTTTGGCGGCTTTCGCGCCGGCTCCGGTCATCTTTTCGGCGAGGCGAAGTTTCTCCTTGGAGATCGGAAGCATCTGCTCCGAGAAGCCTTTGATATCACCGTCTTTCGAGGCCACGGCTCCCTCGTAGGCGGAGACGGAGTCCTTGCTGGCGGCGATGATCCTGTCCATGCACGCCTTGTCGAAATTCGAGGCGGCCAGCGCGGCGAGTTCTGCGGCGAGCTTCTCCTGCTGGGCCGGTGGTTCGGTCGAGAGCGTCACGCCCTTGAGCGCGGCCAGCCGGACGAGTTGTTTGTTTTCGTCGGCCTGGGTATTGGCGAGGGCGGAACCCACGTCTTTGATCGCCCCGGATTCGGCGCGCGTTTTCGCCATGTCGCCGAAATAGGCGATAAGCCGGCCGCTCTCGATGGCGTTGTGGAAAAACTGCAGGTCGAGTCCGCCGATATCCGTGGTGATGAGTTCCCCGACGGCCCGCTCCGCGACCTGCGGGATGGCGGGGAGCGCCGGGAGGACGATCATCTTCGACGTCGGCGGGACGGTGCGGGTGCCGGGCTTGCGGCCTTTTCTGGTCGCTGCGCTGGCGGTGGCGGCGAGCAGTGCGAGGCAGAGGGTGAAAGCGAGGAGTGTGGATTTCATGGGAGGCGGTTATTCGGCGAGTTTGCGGGCAAGGATTTCACCGATCACGTTCGGGTTGGCTTTGCCTTGCGAGAGTTTCATGACTTGTCCCTTGATAGAATTAATCGCCTGCATTTTGCCAGCTTTGTATTCGGCCACGGCCTTGGCGCTGGCGGCGATGGCTTGGTCGCAGAGGGCTTCGATCGCCCCGATGTCGCTGACTTGTGCGAGGCCTTTTTCCCCGACGATCTGCGCGGCGCCTTGGCCGGTGGCGAACATTTCGGAGAAGACCGTCCTGCCCTGCGAACTGCTGATCGTCTGCGCGTCGATGAGGTTCACGAGTTCGTCGAGGGCGGGCGGGGAGATGGGGCAGCCGGCGATGGTTTTCCCGGCGGCGGCGAGTGCGCTGAGGAGGTCGTTGATGATCCAGTTGGCGACGTTCTTCGGCTTCGTTGCGCCCTTCGCCGCCGCGTCGAAATATTCCGCGAGCGCCCGGTCGCTCGCGAGGACGCTGGCGTCGTAGGGGGTCACGCCGAAATCCGCGACGAAGCGCCCGCGTTTTTCGCCGGGCAACTCGGGCCGGCGGGCGCGCACCTCTTCCATGAAAGTGCTGGTCCGCACCGGCAGGAGGTCGGGGTCGGGAAAGTAGCGGTAGTCGTGGGAGGATTCCTTCACCCGCATCTGGAAGGTTTGCCCGGCATCGTCGTCCCAGCGGCGCGTGGACTGGATGAGTGTCTCACCGCGCTCGACAGCGGCCGTTTGCCGCGCGATCTCGTAGGCGAGCGCGCGGCGCACACCGCTGATCGAGTTCATGTTTTTGATCTCGATCTTCACGCCCAGTTCCTTCTGCCCGGCGGTCCGCACGCTGACGTTGCAGTCGCAGCGCATCTGGCCGAGTTCCATGTCGGCATCGCTGACGCCGCCATAGACGAGGATCTGCTGGAGGGCGGTGAGAAAGGCGAAAGCCTCCTCCGGCGTGTCGATCTCGGGCTCGCTGACGATCTCCATGAGGGGCGTGCCGGCGCGGTTGAAGTCGATGCCGGTGCTCGTCTCGAAGTGCTGCGATTTCGCCACGTCTTCCTCGAGATGAATGCGCGTGAGCCGCACTTTCTTGCCGGGGTGGGCGATGCTTTTCTGCGCATCTTTCGGATACGCAAAATCGTGCAGCGGCACCGCGCCGCCGGTGCAGATCGGCTCGTCGAACTGGGTGATCTGGTAGTTCTTCGGCATGTCCGGGTAGAAGTAATTCTTCCGGTCGAATTTGCAGACCTCGGGCACCTCGCAGCCGAGCATCAGGCCGGTGAGCGCGCTCATTTTCAGCGCCTCTTCATTCATCACCGGCAGCGCGCCGGGGTAGCCGAGACAGACGGGGCAGGTGTGCGCATTTGGTCCCGCGCCGTACTCCACGGGACAGGCGCAGAACATCTTGCTGCGCGTCTTGAGCTGGACGTGGACTTCGAGGCCGATGGTGGGGATGAGCACGGGGAAAGTTGAGAGTTTTTAGTTGAGAGTTGAGAGCCGCCGAATCGTAGGCGGCGCGTGGAAGAAAAGCCGTGTGGCTCTCAACCATCAACTCTCAACTATCGACCCGGTCAGTGCTTCGGGTCCGGTCGCGGCTTGATCGCGTAGTCGAGCGCTTTTTCAAACTCGAACTTCCGCATGAGCTCGCCGATCTCGGCGTCATTGGCGGCGGCGATGATCCGGGGGTTGCGGATGAGGTTGAGATAGCGCCGCTGGATGATGTCGTGGGTGATCTCCTCGTCATCCTGCAGCGCGGCGACCTTCGGGTGCGCGAGGAGGGGCTGCACGCCGGGGAAGCTGAGGAAACGGTCCACGCTTTTCTCGTCGGAAACCATGACGCCGAGCTTGTGGAGGATGCCGTAAAGGGTGCCGGGGATGGGATCGACCTGCTGGACGACCACGCCGGCGGCGCCGCTTTCGAGCGAGTGCTTCATCTGCGCGAGGCCGCGGACGACGGCGCTCGGCGGGGTGGGCGCGGGCGTGGGTGTGGGCGTGGGTTTGCCGAGGCTGAGGTGCGGGTTTTTCGCGACGGCGATCTGGGTCTCGGCCACGCTGCCGAGGAGGCGGATGGCGAGGATCGCGATCCAGACGAGGAAGAGCCCATAGACCGCGCCGACCGCCGCGCCGGAAAGACCGTAGCCGAGCCGCACGATGGTCACGCTCTGCTGTGCGGTCTTTTTGAAAACGATCGAGCCCACGAGCGTGATCGCGCAATACATCACCAAGCCGAGGGCCACAGCACCGACGACCGCGAGGACATTTTCCGGGAGGTCGATGACGCGCCGCAACCCCGGCCCGAGCACCCCGCCGCCAAAGTAACCCACGAGATACGCCGCGAGCAGCGCCGCGACGCTGAGCATCTGCCGCACGATGCCCACGCGCCAGCCGTGCCACGCTTTCAGGCCCACCACGAGGGCGGCACCGGCGAAAAAGGCGAGCTGGAGGAAATCGGGATCCGCGGATGGCATGGGAGAGTGTGGAAGAGGAGACGGGGATCGCGCCGCTGACGGTGCGAACGCGCGACATACCCGCAGCCCGCGTGCCCGCGCAATCGCGAAATGTGCCAGGCGGCGTGGAAGCCAGTGTTTCCACCCGGCGGGAGGGTCGCCACCCCGGTCGTGGCCCGGCCTTCGCCGACCCGCCACCGGGGCGGCCCGATGCCCTGCGAGCCCGCTTGGACACAGGATTTGCGGGCAAAAGCGAAAACTCAAAAAAGCCGTTGACGCTCCTCGGTGAAACTGAAACTGTCCGCCGCGAATGTCGGCTCGATTCGCACCTTCAGTCGTTGGTTTGAAGCCGCTTGCACCCCGCGGCCAAGCCCCCTCCACCCAAAAACTTTCAGTCCCAACCAACCGCCTCCTTTAGCCCTTCCCAATCATACCCATGAAAAACACCCGCAAAAACCGCCGTCCCTCCATCCTCGCCACCTCCGCCGCGGCCTTGCTCGGCGTGAGTCTGATGCTGGGCACCGCCCACGCCTACAATCCGAATTTCTGGGACACGAATGGAAACGCGGTGGGTCTCGGTGGGACGGGGAACTGGAATAACAACACCACGGCCAACTGGAACGATGTCACTGGCATCAATGCGGCCCAAAATTGGATCAATCCCGTCGTCAATAACAACGCCGTCTTCACCGGCACGTCGGGCGTTGTCACCTTGAACAACGTGGATGGGATCGTCACCGCACAGTCGGTCATCTTCGGGCCGACCACCTTTGGGGGTCCCGCTCCCCTCGGCTACATCGTCAATGGGCCGGGGACGCTCGCCATGACCGGTATTGGCGTCATCCAGCTTGGCTTGCCTCCGGCGACGGACTCCACCACCACGTTCAACGCGGTTTTGACCGATGTGGGTGGGAGCGGCATCACGGTGACGTCGCTGAATGGCACCGCCACCAGCAATCTGATTCTCACCGGCACCAACACCTTTACCGGGGCATTCACGGTCAATTCCGGGACAGTCACGCTCAACGGAGTCGGCAACAACGGCTCCATTTCCGGCACTACGTTGAATATCGGGACCGGCGGCGGCGCTATCGGTACGGCCGTCGTCCAGAACAATCTGGGCGCCAACATTGCCAACACCACCGCGGTGGTGATCGGCAATGCGGGTGTCTTGAATCTTACCGGAACGGATACGGTTGGTTCGGTCGCCAGTGTCGGTGGTGGTATCGTTACCGGCACGATCAACCTCTCTGGCACAGGCGCGCTTGACACCGGGACCAACAACACAAGCACCACGTATGGCGGCACCATCAACGGCACCGGTGCCGCTACCGCAGTGCTTAAAAACGGCACCGGAATTTGGACGCTGACGAATGCCAACGGCTACACTGGAACGACCGCAGTCAACGCCGGTGCATTGAATATCCAGAATTCGACGGCACTGGGGGCCGTGGGTGCCGGGAATGGCACGTTCGTGGCAGCGGGTGCGACGTTGCAAATTCAGGGGGGGATTTCCGTGGGTAACGAAGGACTGATTCTCGGTGGCGCTGGAACCGGGGCGGCGAACCAGGATGGCGCCTTGGTCAACGTGTCGGGAACCAACAATTACGGAGGCGCGCTGACCCTGATCGGGGCCACCACCATTTCCTCCACGTCCGGATTGCTCAACCTGACCAATGCCACGGCGATTACCGGTGGCAGCCCGTTGACCTTGAACTCGGCCGTCGCAACCGGCAACGGCAACCTGACCGGTGCCACGACCAACCTGACCGGGATCGTCAAGAACGCTGCCGGGACGACGTGGACCTTGAGCGGCGCGAATGCCGCCTTCGCCGGACCCATCACGGTTAACGCCGGCACACTTGCCGCGGGTTCCTTGACGGCCTTCGGAACCTTGTCGCAGGTGAACCTCGTCAACGCGGGTGCGACCCTCGATTTGGTCGGGTTCAGCAACACGATTGCCACGCTGACGGGCGCGGGCGGCACGGTTGTGACCAATAGCAACGCGGCAACTCCGGCCACGCTGACTTTCGGCACCGCCGCCTCCACCGTGTTCAGCGGCATCTTCACCGACACCGGCGTGGCCGGTGCGCTGTCGCTGGTCAAGAATGGCGCGGGGACCTTCACCTTGGGCGGGACCGGGACCAATACCTACAGCGGCTCCACCACGGTGAACGCCGGCATTTTGCTGGTGAATAACACGGGTGCGAACGCGCTCGGCCTGGCCAACGGCACGGCGGCGGCCGGCACCACGGTCGTGACTGGCGCAAGCCTTCAGCTCTCGGGAGGCATCACCGTGGGCAACGAAGCTCTGACGCTCGCTGGAACGGGTGTCGCCGGGGCTGGAGCTTTGGAAAACCTCGCCGGGACCAACACCTACGGCGGGCTGATCACTCTGACTGGGGCGACCACCATCGGAGTCACCGCGGGAACCCTCAACCTGAGCAATGCCGGACCGATCGCGGGCGGTGCCAATGCCCTGACCCTGCTCAACAACCAGGCGGGCCCCGGAAACGTGAGCATCCTGGCCACCGCTCTGAACAACAGCGTGGCTTCGCTCACCAAAACGGGTGTGGGAACCTGGCGGTTGTCCGGCGCGAACGCGGGATATTCCAATGCGATCAACGTCAACGCGGGCGTCTTGCAGGCCGGGTCGGCGACGGCCTTCGGTGCCGGCACGGCGACCGGCTCGGTCGTCACTCTGCTGGCGGGTGGCACGCTGGATCTCTTCGGAAACAGCGTCGTGCTCGGTTCGCTGGCCGGCCCCGTCGGCAGCTTTGTCGATAATACCGCCGCGGGACCTGTGGCATTGACGACTGGCGCTGCGGGCAGCACCACCTTCGCGGGAGCTGTCCAAAACACCGGCGGCGCGCTTTCGCTGACCAAAGTTGGCACGGCTACCGTCTTTACCCTAGCCGGGGCAAACACCTACACAGGCTTAACCTCGGTCAACCAAGGCATGCTCGTAGCCGCCAGCGCCAACGCACTGGGTTCCGGAGCCGCCGCACCTTCCGCCACGGGTGTCGCCCCCGGCATCACGGTCGCGACCGGCGCTTCGCTGGAGCTGACCTTCGCCGGCGTCGTCACCGGTTCGACCGGGCCGCTGACCCTGACGATCAACGGCACGGGCACGGCCTTGAATGGCGTCGCCGCGGCCAATACCGGCGCACTCGTGGCCGGGGCCAACTCGACCTTTGATGGTTCGATCTTCGTGGCGTCTAATTCGACCATCAGCGCCAATGGGTTCACGCTAACCTTGGGCACCATCGCCCAGCCGACGGAATTCATTAACAAGAACGGGGTGAACCTGACCATGAATGCCGGCGGCGGGGCCGGTAAGATCATCGTCAATGAAGCCATCGTCGGCGCGGCGCCCAATTCGGATATGATCTTCACCAACGGGGCCACCGACCTGAACGTGGCCAACACCTACAATGGGATCACGTTCATCGACAACCGGGGCGGGGCGAATGGCGTGCTCAATACCGGCGTGGCCAATGCTTTGCCCACGCTCAACGGACGCTCCACGGTGAAGATTGACAGCGTCGGCGGCGGCGCTTCCACGCTGAACATCGCCGGGACTGTGCTCAATCCGGCGGGTGCGAACCAGTCCATCGCCTCGCTCGAAGGCATCGCCGGCTCCAAGGTGACGCTGGGCGCGAACACGCTGACCATCGGGTTCGGCACGGGGGTGGATGTCAATGGCACCGCCAACGCCAACTTCGCCGGAGTCATCAGCGGCGCGGGCGGCCTTGGCAAGGACCAGAACAGCACCCAGATCCTCTCGGGGCTGAACTCCTATACCGGCACCACGACCGTGGTGAACGGCAAGCTGCAGGCGGGCGTGGGCCAGGTCGGTGCGACGGGTGCCTTCGGCAACTCGGCAAATGTCATCGTGGGCAATGCCGCGACGGTGGCGGGAAACGTCGCCCCGACGCTCGAACTCGCCGGGTTCAATCAGATCATCGGCTCCCTCAGCGGCAACACCACGGGGTTTGTGCAAAACAACTTCGGTGCAGTGGGCTCGACGGCTACCCTCACCCTTGGTTCGGGCGGTGCTTCGGGCACTTTTGGCGGCGTCCTGCGGGATGCCCCGACGGTCGGCGCGGTCGGTGCGGGCACTTTGACCATCGTCAAGACCGGCGCCGGCACCCAAATCTTCGGCATCGCGGGCTCGACCGGCAATACCTACACCGGCACCACCACCGTCAATGGTGGAATCTTGCAAGCGGGTGTGAGCACCAACGCTGGCAACACCGCCGGTGCGTTCGGTGTGAATTCAGTGCTGACGGTCACTGCGCCGGGCATCGTTGAAATGGCGAACTTCAATGAGACGGTCGATTCGCTGCTGGGCAACGGCACGGTGCGGAACACCATCGCCAACGGTCCCGGCCTGTCGCGGCTGACCTTGTCGGGTGCGGCCGGGAATGCGTCTTCGTTCACCGGAGTCATCCAGGATACCTTCGCGACCCCACTGGCTTTGGTGATCAATGACGTGAATGGGTTCGGCGCCTCACAGGCGCTCTCCGGCCAGAGCACTTACCGCGGTTTCGTGGGGGCGGATGTGGCCAATCCATTCTTGAATGTGGGCACGGTCCTCAATGCCCCGGGGACGCTCAACATCAATGCGAGCGACACCTTTAACCCGGTGCCGCCGGTCGGCCCGCCTTCGTCGGCTTCCGGCCCGCTTGGCCTTGGGGGCTTGAGCATCAATGGCGGCACCATTGGCACCACCACAGCGGCGGGCCTCAATAACGCGGTCGGCAACACGGTGTTTGTGAACAACAACTTCGCGGTGGCGGGCGCCAATGGCACGAACGACGGGGTGACTTTCGCCGGCAATACGGTGCTCAGCGCCGGGACTGCGGTTGTTACAACCAACAGCGGTTTCCTCGACTTCTCCGGCACCATCTCGGAGAACTTCGGGGGCAACAACCTGACCTTCGCTGGCGCCACCTTCACTTACATCGGCAGCGCCGGCATCGGTGGCATTCCCGGCATCTTCGGGCAGCTGGATAACAGCAATACCTACACGGGCTTGACGACCGTTGGTGATGGGTTCAACGCCGGATTCGTTCTGCTCGGCAAGAACAACGGCGCGGTGGCCATTCCGGGGAACTTGACGATCAACCCGTTTTCCACGGTGCAGTTTGACAGCTTTGCGCTGGGTGGAGCGACGGGAACGACGACCAACCAGATCGCGCCAACATCCAACGTTCTCGTGAACGGCACTCTGGACATCTCGGGGATCAACCAGGCCATCAACGGACTCACAGGTGGCGGCACCGTGCGGCTCGATGATTCGCAAGCGAACAACGTCGGTGCGGCCGGTATCCTGAGCGTGAACAACGGTATTTTTAACGGGTCGATCGTCGATGCCGGCAAGGGCGGACAACTGGTGAAGAACTCACCGGGCACCCTCATCCTGACCAACGCCAACCCGTATGTGGGCAACACCACGGTCAACGGCGGCAGCCTCATCGTGAACGGCTCGATCGGCAGCGCCAACACCACCATCAATGCGCTCGGCCTGTTGGGCGGCCATGGCTTCATCAAAGGCAATGTGATCAACCACGGTACGGTCAGCCCCGGCACTTCGCCGGGCGTGCTGACGGTGGGGGGCAATTTCACGCAGACCTCGGGGGGAACGCTCGTCATCGAGGTGGCGGGGAAGCAGGCGGGGCAGTTTGATGTGCTGGCGGTGGGCGGGGCGGCGAACCTCGACGGAACCGTGCGCATCCTGAACGTCGGCAGCGTGCGGCTGAAACGCGGGGATCGGCTGGCCTTTCTGACCGCGGGGGCCGGGGTCAATGGGCAGTTTTCCAATGAGGCGCTCGATACCTTCACCACGGGAACGATTATGCGAGCGGGGGTGGTCTATGAATCCAACGCGGTGTTGCTCGCCGCGATCCAGGGATCGTTTGCCAATGATCTCGACGGCCTGACGCCGAACCAGAAGTCGGTGGCGCGGGCGCTGGATCGGGTGGTCTTTGATCGCCGGGCGGACAGGCTGATCGACTTCCTCGATACGGAACTGCTGGGCAATCTGCCGCATGATTTCGACCTGATCGCGCCGGAGGAGCTGGCGTCGATTTACAACCTCGGCGTGTCGCTGGCCAATGTGCAGGGGCAAAACATCCAGCGGCGCACCGGGGACATCCGGGCGGGCAGCGCGGGCTTTAGCGCGAGCGGCTACTCGATGCAGGGCAGCGGGCCGGCGAACTACAGCGGCGGGGCGAACTACGGCTCGTACGGGCCGGCGGGCAAAGGGGGCAAGGAACTGGCGCCGCCCTCGGACAATCGCTGGGGCGTGTTTGTCACCGGTGTGGGCGAGTTCACGAAGATCGGGGACACCTACAATGCGCGTGGCTACGACCTGACGACGGGCGGTTTCACCCTCGGGGTGGACTACAAGATCACGCCAAACTTTGCCGTGGGTATCAGCGCCGGGTATGCGCGCACCGGGGTGGATCTGAACGGCAACGGGCGGATCACCGTGGACGGGGCAAAGACAGGGGTGTATGCGACGTATTTCACGGGCACGGGCTTCTACGCGGACGCGGCGGCGAGCGCCGGCTACAACAGTTACGACACGGAGCGCAGCGCGCTCCGGGGGCGTGCGCGCGGGAGCACGGAGGGCGCGGAGTTCGACGCGCTCTTTGCCGCCGGCTACGACTGGAAAACGGGCGGGCTAACCGTCGGCCCGGTGGCGAGCGTGCACTACACCTACGTCGGGCTGGGCGACTTCCGCGAGCGCGGGTCGCTGGCGCCGCTGCGGTATGAAAACCAGAACGGCGAATCGCTGCGCACGGCGGTCGGGATGAAGGCGAGCTACGACATCCAGGCGGGCGGGGTGGTCATCCGGCCGGAAGTGCGCGTGGCGTGGCAGCACGAGTTTGGCGACAGCGAGTTCGCGATCGACTCGCGCTTTGCCAATGGCGCGGGCAACACCTTCACCGTGCATGGCCCCGAGATCGGCGAAGACAGCCTGCTGCTGGGCGCCGGCGTCGCCGTGCTCTGGAACGAGCGGACCTCGACCTACGTCTATTACGACGGCGAACTCGCGCGCTCGAACTACGACTCCCACAACGTCTCCGGCGGCGTCCGCGTGGCGTTCTAAGCGGAAGCATTCAAGAAGGCCCGCCGGCTCAAAAAGCCGGCGGGCTTTTTCGTGCCAGGCTCCGAATTTCAGGCGGGCAGGGGCGACAACTGCGGCGGATGCCAAACGCGCTTGAAAGCCAGGGGTTTCTTTGGAGCCGGAGGCTCCCCTGAACATTGTACCAAAGTCGGTGGAAGACCGGACGATGCGGCCCGGCAGGGCCGAGGAAAATTAGCCGGTGGCTGCAGCCACCGGAAGCACGCAAAAACGTGTTCCGCCCCGGCAAGGGCGTTGGCATCTCTGTCGCCCCTGCCGGGGCTTGACGGTTTCGCATCAGGTCCGGTGGCTGACGCCACCGGCTAATTTCCGTGGAGCCTTCCGGCTCCGGGGAAGGTCCGGATTTCAAAAGTGTTTGGTATTATACGATTTATACAGTCCGACTGCACAAAGGTCCGCGAAAACGCCAACGGCGTTCCCGACGCTGCGACGGGAAGAGCGCGGCCTGACTGCACAAAGGTCCGCGAAAACGCCAACGGCGTTCCCTTGCCGCATTTGGCGGCGAGCTGCTTCTACTGCACAAAGGTCCGCGAAAACGCCAACGGCGTTCCATCCTTCAGCCCAGGGTTGCGCGCCGCGCGCTACCCTGGGTCTCCCGGCCAAAGAAGAGACAACCCTGAAAGGGCTGCATCCGGCG
>Ga0105044_10003764_pt1 | contig 20779 bp, 20 predicted proteins | sample MAT01_FD_78092 | JGI IMG/M metagenome (GOLD analysis project Ga0105044, IMG submission 78092) | Freshwater microbial communities from Lake Fryxell liftoff mats and glacier meltwater in Antarctica - MAT-01 | ecosystem: Environmental > Aquatic > Freshwater > Ice > Liftoff microbial mat | place...
GCGACCGGTGCGACCGGTGCGACCGGTGCGACCGAGGTCGGCGGGTGAGCGGGTCTCCCCCGGCCGACGGCGAGGCTGCCGCGGGGCCGCTCGGCGCGGTGGTGTTCGACTTCGACGGGCTGATCCTCGATACCGAGATGCCCGAGTACCTCACGGTCAGCGCCGCCTTCGCCGAGCACGGCGTGGACCTGCGGTTGGACGACTGGCTCGCCGTGATCGGGCGGGGCGACAACCGGCACTGGCTCGACTGGCTCGAGGAGGAGGTCGGCGCGCCGATCGAGCGCGAGGTGGTCCACGCCCGTCGGCTCGCCGAGCACCACGCGATGATCGCGGAGAAGGAGGTGCTGCCGGGCGTCGTCGACATCCTCGACCAGGCCGAGGCGCTCGCCGTTCCCGCACTGGTCGCATCGAGCTCCCCCCGGTACTGGGTCGTCGACCACCTCCAGCGGCTGGGTCTCCACCACCGGTTCGTGGGCATCTTCTGCCGCGACGACGTCGTCCCGGCCAAGCCGTGGCCCGACCTGTACCTCGCGGCGGTGGCGGCGGTCGGCGTCGCTCCGGCGCAGGCCGTCGCCTTCGAGGATTCGTTCAACGGGTCGCTGGCCGCGACCGACGCGGGGCTGTACTGCGTCGTCGCCCCGAACGAGCTGACCCGCTCCCAGGACTTCGCCCACTGCGACCTCGTCGTCGGTTCGCTCGCCGATGTCGACCTCACGGAGCTCTCTCGTAGGCTGGCTCGGTGAGCTTCCCCCAACGCCGGATGCGCCGATTGCGGCGCACGCCCGCCCTCCGCCGCATGGTGGCCGAGACCCGCCTGGGCGTCGACGATCTCGTCGCCCCGCTGTTCGTCCGCGAGGGCATCGACGAACCGCAGCCGATCCTGAGCCTGCCCGGTGTCGTGCAGCACACCCGCGGGTCGCTGGTCGACGAGGTGCGGGCCCTGGCCGATCTCGGTGTGCCGGCGGTGATCCTGTTCGGCGTGCCGGAGCACAAGGATGCCCAGGGCTCGGGCGCCTGGGACCCCGATGGCATCGTGCAGGTCGCGCTCCGCGACCTGCGAGACGCGGTGGGCGACGACGTGGTGCTCATCGCGGACCTGTGCGTCGACGAGTACACCGACCACGGCCACTGCGGGGTGCTCGACGACGACGGCGGGGTCGACAACGACGCCACCCTCGACCTCTACGGCCGCGCCGCGATCGCCCAGGCCGCCGCCGGCGCCGACATCGTGGCGCCGAGCGGGATGATGGACGGTCAGGTCGTGGCCATCCGCGACGCGCTCGACGACGACGGCTTCGACGACGTGCCGATCATGGCCTACGCCGCCAAGTACGCCTCGGCGCTCTACGGCCCGTTCCGCGACGCCGTCGACGTCACCATCGTCGGCGGCGGCGACCGCAAGGGCTACCAGCAGGACATCCGCAACGCCCGCGAGGCGCTCGAGGAGATCCGCCTCGATCTCCTCGAGGGTGCCGACCTGATCATGGTGAAGCCGGCGCTCTCGTACCTCGACATCATCGTGCGGGCACGGGTCGAGACGGACGTGCCGATCGCGGCGTACCACGTGTCGGGGGAGTACGCCATGATCAAGGCCGCCGCCGAGCGGGGCTGGATCGACGGACCGGCGGTGGCGCTCGAGCAGCTCACGGCCATCAAGCGGGCCGGTGCCGACCTCATCCTCACGTACCTCGCTCGCGAGATCGCCGAGGTGCTCGACGCATGACCCCGAACCCCGGTCCGGTGGCCCCGGACCCGACCACGAACGACGGCTGGTTCGAGCGGGCCGGTCGGGTGATCCCCGGGGGCGTGAACTCGCCGGTGCGGGCCTTCAACTCCGTGGGCGGCTCGCCCTACTTCGTCGCCCGCGCCGAGGCCGCGTCGATCACCGACATCGAGGGCACCGAGCGGTACGACCTGGTGCAGTCCTACGGCGCCATCATCGGCGGCCACGCCCACCCCGCGATCGTGGCCGCCGTCACCGCCGCGGCCACCGACGGCACGTCCTACGGTGCCCCGACCGTCCGCGAGGTCCGCCTCGCCGAAGCCGTGGTCGACCGCGTCGGGAGCGTCGAGAAGCTGCGCCTCGTCAGCAGCGGCACCGAGGCCACCATGAGCGCCATCCGCATCGCGCGCGGGTTCACGGGCCGGCCGAAGCTGGTCAAGTTCTCCGGCTGCTACCACGGCCACTCCGACGCGCTGCTGGTCGACGGCGGAACCGCCATGGCCACCCTCGGCCTCCCCGGCTCGGCCGGCGTCACCCCCTCGGCGGTGGCCGACACGATCGTCGCGCCCTACAACGTCGTCCCGGTGCTCAGCGAGGACGTCGCCTGCGTCATCGTCGAGCCGATCGCCGCGAACATGGGTCTGGTGTCGCCGGTGCCCGGCTTCCTCGAAGGTCTCCGTTCCGAGTGCGACCGCGTCGGTGCCCTGCTGATCTTCGACGAGGTGATCACCGGCTTCCGCGTCGCCCGCGGCGGCGCGGAGGAGTTGCTCGGGGTGACCCCCGACCTGTCGGCCTTCGGCAAGGTCATCGGCGGCGGCCTCCCCATCGGAGCGGTCGGCGGTCGGGCCGACGTGATGGACGTGCTCGCCCCGCTCGGTCCCGTGTACCAGGCCGGCACCCTCTCGGGGAACCCGCTCGCCACCGCCGCCGGCCTCGCCGCGCTCGATCTGCTCGACGCCACCGCCTACGAGCAGCTCACCGCGACGGCCACCCGCCTCGCCGACGGTCTCACCGCGGCCTTCGCCTCGGCGTCGCTCGACGCGGTGGTGCCTCGTGCGGCCACGCTCGTGGGGCTGTACCTCGGCAGGGACGCTCCCACCGACTACGCCGGGGCCAAGCGCACCGACGAAGCTGCCTACCGGGTCCTGTTCCACGCCCTCCTCGACCGCGGCGTGGCCGTGGCGCCGGGCGCCTACGAGGTCCTGTTCCCGGGCCTGGCCCACACCGATGCGATCATCGACCAGATCGTCGAGCGCGCCGCCGATGCGGCCGTCGCGACGGTGAAGGCGCTGACGTCGTAGCCCGCGGCGCGCCGGTCCGCGAGGCGAGCTCCGCCGACCGGGACCGGAACAGTTCACACGCCGGTCATTGACCGCGGCCGCCCCCCGGACCGATCATCGGGGCGACGGGCGGGCGACCGCCGGAAGGGACCGACCCATGAGCAACGGAGCCAGGACGCCGACCGACGCCCTCGTGCTGTTCGGCGCCACCGGCGACCTCGCGCACAAGAAGGTGTTTCCGGCCATCTACAAGTTGGCCGCCCGGGGCCTGCTCGACATGCCCATCGTGGGCGTGGCGTCGTCGCCCTGGGACGACGCCGAGATGCGGGCCAACGCCCGCACCGCCATGCTGGCCAAGTACCCCGACCTCGACACGACCGTGCTCGAGGAGCTGCTGGGGCGGCTCTCCTACGTCAGCGGTGACTACCGCGACCCGACCACCTACGACGACCTCGCCTCGAGGCTCGGTGGCTGCCAGCGACCCCTCTTCTACCTGGCCATCCCGCCCTCCACGTTCGGCGACGTCGTGACCGGTCTCACCCGGGTGAGCCTCAACAAGGACGCCAGCGTGGTGCTCGAGAAGCCCTTCGGGCGCGACCGCACGTCGGCGCGGCAGCTCAACGAGGTGCTGCTGGGCAGCTTCCCCGAGGAGCGGGTCTTCCGCATCGACCACTTCCTCGGCAAGGACGGCATCGAGAACCTGCTCGTGTTCCGGTTCGCCAACTCGCTGCTCGAACCGGTGTGGAACCGCCGCTACGTGTCGAGCGTGCAGATCACCATGGCCGAGCAGTTCGGGACGTCGGGCCGGGCCAAGTACTTCGACACCGCCGGGACGCTGCGCGACGTGGTGCAGAACCACCTGCTCGAGATCGTGGCGCTGCTGGCCATGGAGCCGCCGGTCGGCGCCGACGCCGACGCGTTCCGCGACGAGAAGACCCGGGTCTACCGCCAGATCCCGCCCTTCGACCCCAACCGGGTGATCCGTGGCCAGTACCGCGGCTACGCCGAGGAGGACGGCGTCGAGTTCGGCTCGGACGCCGAGACCTTCGTCGCCCTCCAGCTCGAGATCGACTCGTGGCGCTGGGCCGGTGTGCCCTGGCTCATCCGCGCCGGCAAGCGCATGCCGGTGACCGCCACCGAAGCGGTCGTGCAGTTCCATCGGCCGCCGCGCCTGTTCTTCTCGGACACGTCGCGTGCGCTGGCTCCGCCGAACCACCTGCGCTTCCGCCTCGGCACCGACGCCGGCATCCACCTGCAGCTCAACGCCAAGAGCGAGGGCGACAAGCTCCAGAGCCACCCGGTCGATCTCGAGGTGAGCGGCCACGAGCTGTTCGGCCGGAGCGAGGAGCCCTACGAGCGACTGATCGAGGACGCCATGCACGGCGACAATCGCCGCTTCGGTCGCGCCGACGCGGTCGACGAGCAGTGGCGCATCGTGCAGCGGGTGCTCGATCACCCCACTCCGGTGCGCAAGTACGAAGGCGACACGTGGGGCCGGGCCGAGGCCGACGAGCTGGCAGCGCCCTACGGCGGGTGGCTCGAGCCGCTGGGGCCCGACGCAGCACCCTGAGGGACGCGAACGCCTGAGGGACGCGAACGGAGGGGTCGGTCAGCCGCCGCTGGGCGGCTGGGCGGCGTCGACGTCCTTGGTGAGGTTGCCGTCGGCGTCGAACATTGGCTCGCCGTCGTCCCAGACGAGGGCGTCGGAGGCATCGAGCATGGGCTCGCCGTTGGGCCAGAGGCGGTTGCCCTCGGCATCTTCCTCGAAGGTCCCCTCTTCGCCGCTGAGCGTCTCGCGCTCGTGGCGGGTGACCTCGAGCAGCTCGGCGTCGGTGAGCGCGGCGAAGGCCGGCATCTGGGCGCCGGTCTCGCCGGAGACGTGTTGGCCGCCCTCGCGGTCGGGGTTGCCGTACCCGCCCTGGAAGCCGGCGGAACCGAGGCGGATGAACTCGAGCTGGTTGGCGATGTTGGGGAAGGTCTTGAGGACCTCGCCGTCGGCGAGCGGCCGACCGGCACCGCCGCCGCCGGAGCCACCGTGGCAGCCGGCGCACGTGCTGTAGATCTCGGCGCCGAGGTCGAGCTGGCTCAGCTCGGTCTTCGGGGGCGGCGAGAGGGTCTGGGCGTAGATGACGGCCCAGACCGGGAGGAAGGCGAGCACGGGCATGGCCCAGATCGGGATGCGCTTGCGGTTGAGCGACGCCTGGACGTAGGCGGGGACCGGTTCGGGCTCCGTGACGACCTCGGGAACGGGTGCCGCCGCGGCGACGGGTGCCGCGCTGGTCGTCGCCGCGACCTCGGTCGAGGCCGACGGGGCAGCCGCGGCGCCGGTGGCGTCGCCACCGCCGAGTCCGAGCGCAGCCCGTCGATCCTGGGAGCGCTTGAGCAGGTGCTCGGGAACTTCGGTCAACGCTTCCTCCGAGGCCGTGGGCGTAGGGCGGGGCGACCGGACCGGAGCCGACGCCGACGGGCGCCACGTTAGCGCCGCCGCCTCCGCAGGTGACAATCGGCGGGCGGGTCCGACCGGACCGCTCCGTCGATCGTCGGAGCGCAGCGCACGGTGCCGTCGAGCACGCTGTTACGGGTCGCCGACCGTCGTCTCCCCGATGTGCCTCCCGACGGGGGCGCGTGCTAAACCACATCTGTCGTACCCGTCCGAGATCCCGTCAGCTCCTCAGCCGGTAGGATGCTTGTGAGCACTTTCACGAGGGAGGTCCCCGCCAAGTGGTTGCACTCATAACCTCCATGCTCATCGCCGGTGCGTTGCTGGCGTTGCTGATCCCGTTCGCGAAGCGGCGCCCCGCCGGCGCGCCGTTCACCTGGGGCGAGGCCATGGCCACCTCGACCTACGTCTTCTTCTTGATGTTCTGGGTCTACGGCGTGGTGCCCCACCTCTGGCTGACCTGGGCCGACAACGAGCTCAAGTGGCGCCCCGACAACATCGTGGTGGGCCCCGGCGACATCCTCGAGCCGGTGGCGCAGGGCGGGGCCTGGTTCCCGATGACCATCAGCTACCAGACGCTGCGCGACCTCATCGCCGTCGGCATGTACGTCGTGTTCCTCGGCGTGCAGATGTACCTCTGGTCCTGGTGGCAGAAGCGCGGCACCAAGGTCGCCGCCGCCGCCACCACCGAGATCGCCACGTCCGACTACGGCCGCCCTCTGGTCAGGAAGGGCTAGCGGGCGATGGGAAAGACCGATGCCAACCCGCCGATGCCCGAGTTCCGCGACGACTACGTCCTCCAAGAGGTCGACGCCGACTGGCTGTCGAAGGCGGTCAAGCCCAAGCAGTTCATCCACATCGATCAATCCGAGTGCATCACGTGCGAGGGCTGCGTCGACATCTGCCCCTGGAAGTGCATCCACCTCGTCAAGACCAGCTCGATCGACGAGGCGCCCAACACCGAGCTCCCGGGCGAAGATCCCGGCGACCACTCGGTCTTCCTCATCGACGACGACGTCTGCACCCGGTGCGCGCTGTGCGTCGATCGCTGCCCCACCGGCGTCATCATCCTCGGCAAGATCGGCGCACCGTCGGCCGAGGGCGATCGGCACCAACGCACCAACACCCACGGCTACGGCTACGGCATGCGCCTCGGCTGAGCTGCACCCCGCTCGCATCCCCCTTCGAACACCACCCACCCCGCCACTGAGCACGACGGCGACGCAGGACCCACGCAGGAGACCAGGAGAAGACGTTGGCCAAGACGATGGATGGGCGGTCCAAGGCCGCCGCGAAGCTCGGCGAGATCAACGAGAAGATGCAGGGTTCGCAGGCCTGGAACTCGATCTTCCGGCCCGGCTCGGTGTTCCGGAAGGGCTACACCGACAGCCCCCGCAACCGGTCGTACGTGATCATGAACAGCGTGCTCTACCACCTCCACCCGGTGAAGGTGAAGCGCCACGCGGTCAAGGTCTCCTACACGCTCTGCCTCGGCGGGCTCAGCTTCTTCCTGTTCATCCTGCTCACCATCACGGGCATCTTCTTGATGTTCTTCTACCGGCCCACCGCCGCGCAGGCCTGGACCGACATCTACACCCTGCAGACCTCGGTGACCTTCGGGCTCCTCGTGCGCAACATGCACCGGTGGGCGGCCCACCTCATGGTGCTGTCGGTGTTCCTGCACATGGCCCGGGTCTTCTACCACGGCGCCTACAAGCCGCCACGGGAGTTCAACTGGGTCATCGGCGTGATCCTGCTCACCCTGACCCTGCTGCTCTCGTTCACCGGGTACCTGTTGCCCTGGGATCAGCTGGCACTGTGGGCCGTGACCGTGGGTACGAACATGATGGGCTACACGCCGGTCTTCGGCGACCAGGTCCGGTTCGTGCTGCTCGGCGGCAAGGAGATCGGCACCGACACCTTGCTGCGCTGGTACGTGCTCCACGTGCTGTTCGTCCCGTTCGTGACCGTCATCTTCCTTGCGATCCACTTCTGGCGGGTTCGCAAGGACGGCGGCATCTCCGGTCCGCTCTGAGAAGGGATCAGAACCAATGACCGAGATCCCCGAGCACCTCCGCAAGCGAGCCGAAGCCGCCCGGCAGAAGGCTGCCGACAAGGCCGCCTCCGGTGGCGACGACGCTCCCGGCGGCGATGCCGCTGCCGACGCTCCGGCCGCGGGCGATTCCAAGATCCCCGCCCACCTCCTGGCCCGCAGCCAGGCCGCCAAGGCCAAGAAGGCCGGCGGCGGCGACGACTCCGGGGGTGCGCTCACGCCGGCGGGCGGCACCGCCACCGCGGTGGCGACCGCGGCACCGCCTCCCGGCATCACCGGGCCCGCCGGTCACACCCAGCGTCTCCTCACGGTCATCAAGGCCGGGTCGATCCAGGACGTCAAGGCCACCCCCCAGGACAAGGTCCATGTCTGGCCCCACCTGCTCGCGATCGAGTTCGTGGCCGCCCTGGCAATGACCGTCTTCGTGCTGGTCTTCTCGGTCTTCGTGAACGCTCCGCTCCTCGAGCTGGCGAACATCAACGAGACCCCGAACCCCTCCAAGGCGCCCTGGTACTTCCTCGGCCTCCAGGAGCTCCTGACCATGTTCCACCCGATGGTCGCGGGGGTGACCATCCCCGGAATGGGCATCTTCCTGCTCATCCTGGCGCCCTACCTGGACCGAAACCCCAGCAACAAACCAGAGGACCGCAAGTTCGCCATCTCGCTCTTCACCGTCCAGCTCATGTATTGGGCGGTCCTGGTCGTGATCGGTTCGTTCTTCCGTGGCCCGGGCTTCAACTTCGTTGCGCCCTGGGACGCCGGCCTCTTCTTCGAGCTCTGAACCGAGGAGCCACACCATGAACCCCCTGTACGCAGACATCCCCACCATCCCCCTCATCCTTGGCGTCGCCGCGCTCGTGGTGCTGGTGCTCGTGACCCTCGTGTCGGTCGCCAAGCGGCGCGACACCCAGGACGCCACAGGTGTGCTGTCGCACGAGACCCGCAACCGCGACACGTCGCTCGACGTCGCGACGCTCGCCGACAAGCCCTCCGGCAAGGAGATCGAGCGGATCGCCGACGCCGAGCGCAAGGGCACCGCGGTCGAGCCGGCCAAGACCGAGATCGCCGCGTTCGTGCCCCCAGACCCCGAGGCGGTCGGCGTCGCCCGCCGCCAGTTCCTCAACCGCAGCATCGTCGTGCTGTTCGGGTTCGCCCTGTCGATGTTCGGTGTCCAGGTCATCGCCTTCCTGTGGCCCCAGCCCAAGGGCGGGTTCGGCTCGAAGATCAACGTCGGCAAGATCGAGGACATCCAGCAGAAGATCACCGCGGGCTCGGGCTTCTACTACCTCGCCGAAGGCCGCATGTGGATCACCGAGTACCCGACCGGCGCCATCGACAAGGCCAAGGCCGTCTACTCGGACCCGGTCCTCAACTCGATGGCCGTCGGCCTCGCTCCGCTCTACCAGAAGTGCCCGCACCTGGGCTGCCGCGTGCCGAGCTGCGTCAGCTCGCAGTGGTTCGAGTGCCCGTGCCACGGCTCGCAGTACAACATGGCCGGCGAGAAGAAAGGTGGCCCTGCGCCGCGCGGTATGGATCGTTTCGCAACCGAGGTCACCGGGGGGTCGTTGATCGTGAACACCGGTCTGGTCGTCCAGGGCCCGCCCGTCGGGGTCAACACGACGGGTCAGGAAGCCGAAGGCCCCCACTGCGTCGGTGGTGCATGATGGCGCACCCGTTCCTGTTCGCCGCTGAGGGGCCGGCGCGAGCTGTTGGTCCCGCTCCCCCCGGCGGCCCCGAAGCCGCCGTTGGTTGGCTCATCGCCGGACTGCTCATCGTCGGCTTCGCCGTTGCGGTCGTCATCAACGTCCGCCGGGGCCGGGCCGAGGTCGGCGCGGAGATCGAGCTGGCGGCCAACCGCAAGCCCTACCTCTCCGACGAGGAGCTCGAGACCACCAAGCTCGATCGCACGCTCACGGCGGCGCTCGGCCTGCTGGCCGTCATCGCGATCGCGGTGCCGATGTACTGGCTCTACGAGCCCGCCCGCCAGGCAGGGGCGGTGAAGATGTTCGAGGAGACCGCCATCCGCCAGGGCGAGGAGATCTACACGGTCACCGCCAACTGCGCGGAGTGCCACGGCCCCGAGGGCGTCGGCGGCGTCAAGGCCACGCCGATCCTCAACGACCAGGGCGAGTTCGTGGCCCAGGTCAACTGGCAGGCCCCGGCGCTCGACAACGTCCTCTACCGCTACAGCCGCGAAGAGGTGCTCGACATCCTCAACTACGGACGCGGCAACTCGCCCATGCCGGCGTGGGGTGCCCCCGGCGGCGGTCCGCTCACCGAGCAGCAGCTCACCGACACCATCGACTACCTCCAGAGCATCCAGGTGCCCGGCGAGCAGACCCGGGCCGACGTCGACGCGGAGATCGCGAAGGTCTGCGCCCCCGACGACGCCGGGTTCTGCACCATCCCCGATCCGTCGAGCCCCTCGGGCGCCACGATGTACGAGACGCTCGGTGAGGCCCTGTTCAACCTCGGCCAGTACGACGGCTTCTCGGGTGGCGCCTTCTCCTGCGCCCGCTGCCACACCAAGGGCTGGTCCTACGGCCAGCCCGACGTGGCGGGAGGCGGTGGCCTCGGCCCCAACCTCACCAACGGGTCGACACTGCGCCAGTTCGACACCGACGACGCCCAGATCGCGTTCATCTCCAAGGGTTCCGAGCGGGGCAAGCCGTTCGGCAACCAGGGCAACGGCTCGGGTCAGATGCCGGGCTTCGGGATCAACCCGAACGCCGAGCTCGAGGGTGCGAAGCTCGATGCGAGCCAGGTGATGTTCACCCAGGATCAGATAGCGGCGATCGTCGCGTACGAGCGGAGCTTGTGAGCATGGAGCACCTGACCCTCTTCGCCGGACTTTCGTGGGACCCGGCCATCAGGGGCATCCTCGTCGTGACCATCGCGGTCGCGATCCTGATGGGTTCGGTCTACCTCATCGTCGCCACCAACACCGGCGCCCGGCTCGGGATGCTGATCTCGCTCGCCGGTCTGTTCGGGTGGCTGTCGATCATGACGCTGTTCTGGTGGATCCAGCCGCCGGGCATCGGCCCCAGTGGCAAGGCGCCCGGGTGGGTGACCGAGGAGATCTTCGTCCACGATCCGTCGAGCCCTCCGGCCCAGCTCCAGGAGCTCAACGACCTCCCCGACCCGTCGCAGATCATCGCGGCCAGCGAGATCATCGCTGCCAACCCCGACATCGCCGGCGACTTCGTGACCACCCCGGACAAGACGACCCTCTCCGACGTACGCGGCCTCGCCCCGGACGCCAACCCCGCCCTCGGTGCACAGCTCGTCCCGCAGCCTGACGAGCTGGGCGGGTGGCGGGTGGTCTCCACCTCCAACGCCGGCCAGGGCGGGGCGGCTGCGGACGTCGCGCTGGTCGAATCGGAGCTGTTCCCCGACGCCACCGGCTACAAGAGGCTCAACGCCTTCGAGATCGGTGGCAACCCGATCCGCAAGGAGCAGTGCGACCAGACCAACTCGGCCGGGGTCATCCCGAGCGATCCGCTGTGCCGGATCGGGGCGCGCGTCCGCACCACGTTCGACCTCTGGGCCCCGCCCCGCTACCAGGTCATCCAGGTGCAGCCGGTGATCCAGCAGGCCACCGAGGCGGGCCAGCCTCCCCCGGTCCCGGTCATCGACGAGAGCCAGCCGGTCATCTCCGTCGTCCTGCTGTTCGACCAGGGCAACGTGCGGGCCAAGCCCGCCTACTTCTTCGTGATCTGCTTCAGCCTCTTCGTGGTCCTCTGCATCATGCTCCACTACCGGGACAAGACGCTCGACAAGCACCTCGCCGAGGCCAAGGCCGGCACCGACCTGACGAAGGCCGGCTGACCCGATGGCCCAGTACCTGCCGATCCTGCTGCTGCTGGTGCTGGCCATCGTGTTCGGCGCGCTGAGCAGGGTCGCTTCGAAGCTGCTCGCGCCCCGCAACCCAACTGCCGCGAAGTCCGCGCCCTACGAGTGCGGGATCACCAACGCCACCGAGCGGCCCGACCGCTTCCCGGTCAAGTTCTTCCTGGTGGCCATGATCTTCATCGTCTTCGACATCGAGATCATCTTCCTCCTGCCCTGGGCCACGGTGTTCCGCGAGCTCGGCGCCTTCGGGTTCGGGGCCATCGTGATCTTCGCCCTGCTCGTGTTCGAATCGTTCGTCTACCTCATCGGCAACGGTGCGTTGGACTGGGGTCCCGTCAAGCGGGTCCGCACGCTGGCCGCGGTCAGCCCCACCCGCACGTCGGAGACCACCATCCGGCGCGTCGGTCTCGAGGGTCGGCCCAAGCCGTCGACCCCGCTCGAGCCCGCGCACGCCTCGGCCGCCCATGGGCCCGGAGCCGCTGCGTGAGCCGCGAGAGCGGTGGACTCATGGAGAACGGTCTCGAGGGGCTCAACCACAACGTCCTCACCGGGCGACTCGAGGACCTCGTCAAGTGGTCCCGGTACCGGAGCATGATGCCCGCCACCTTCGGGTTGGCGTGCTGCGCCATCGAGATGATGGGCACCGGTGGTCCGCACTACGACCTCGCCCGCTTCGGGATGGAGGTCTTCCGGGCGTCGCCCCGCCAGGCCGACCTCATGATCGTCGCCGGCCGCGTGTCGCAGAAGATGGCTCCGGTGCTCCGCCAGATCTACGACCAGATGATGGAACCCAAGTGGGTCCTGTCGATGGGGGTGTGCGCGTCGAGCGGCGGGATGTTCAACAACTACGCCATCGTTCAGGGCGTCGATCAGATCGTTCCGGTCGATGTCTACGCTCCCGGCTGCCCGCCGGGACCCCAGACCCTGCTCCACGCGATCCTGACGCTCCACCAGAAGATCCACGACGGTGAGCTGACCCAGCGCCGCGGCGATGGCCGTGGTGCCGGTCTCGTCGTCGAGCAGCGCGACGGTCAGTTCGACAGCCCCGTCGCCCTCGGCAGAAGATAGGTCGACGCCATGGTCGACACCCCCGCCTCTGACGAAGCCGCGCCCGAGCCCGAGGACGCCCCGCCGACCCCGCCGACCCAGCGTCTCGGGGCGTACCTGGGCGCCGCACCGGGGACCGAGGTGCTGCACCCGACCCGCGAGCAGCTCCCGACGGTGGCCGCGGCCCTGTACGGCGAGGGCTACCTGATGTGCATCGACGTCACCGCGGTGGACTACCTGACCTTCGGTCGCCACGCCGTCGCCGAGGGCGACATCATGTCGGTCGAGCGGACGCTGCCGGGCGACCTCCGCCCCGAGCGCTTCGAGGTCGTGTACCACTTCCTACGCCACGCCGACCACGCCCGCGTGCGGCTGCGGGTCCAGGTGCCCGAGTCCGATCCCGTCGTCGCGTCGCTGTTCGACCGCTACCCCGGGACCGAGGTCATGGAGCGAGAGGTGTACGACATGTTCGGCATCTCCTTCGACGGCCACCCCGATCTCTCCCGCATCCTCATGCCGGAGGACTGGGTGGGTCATCCTCTGCGCAAGGACTACTCGTCCGGGCGCATCCCCGTGCAGTTCAAGGCCAGCGCGGACGAACGGTGAGCGACGGTCACCCATGAGCACCACCGAACCTGACATCGACCAGATCCACGACGCGGAGGCCGCGGCCGCCATCGGCGCGGTCTCGACCTCGGAGGGTCGCCAGGAGCTGCAGGGCGCCGACGTCACCGCGGCCGCCGAGCGGCTCCGCGAGCTCGGTGCGGTCCTGCGGGTGTCGGAGGCGGAGGCCCTCGAGCTCGGCAAGGACGCAGACCCCAACGACGAGACCATGATCATCAACATGGGCCCGCAGCACCCGTCGACCCACGGCGTGCTCCGGCTCATGATGGAGCTCCGCGGCGAGACCGTCGTGCGCACCAAGCCCATCATCGGGTACCTGCACACCGGCATGGAGTGGACGGGCGAGGAGCTCACCTACATGCAGGGGGCCACGAACGTCACCCGCATGGACTACGCGGCACCGCTCTTCAACGAACTGGCGTTCTCGATGAGCGTCGAGCAGCTCCTCGACATCGAGGTCCCGGAGCGGGCGGTGTGGATCCGCATGCTCATGACCGAGCTGAACCGCATGGCGTCGCACCTGCTGTTCCTCGCCACCAACGGCATGGACATCGGCGCGGTGTCGATGATGCTCTACGGCTGGCGCGAGCGCGAAGAGGTCCTGCGCTTCTTCGAGATGGTCACGGGGCTGCGGATGAACCACAACTACATCCGCCCGGGTGGGGTGGCCGCCGACCTCCCCGACGGCTGGCGCTCCGCGGTGCTGCGTCTGCTCGAGATGATCCCGCCCCGCCTCGACGAGTACGACATCCTCCTCACCGGTCAGCCGATCTGGCGTGAGCGCCTCCAGGGCGTCGGGGTCATCAGCACCGAGGAGTGCATCGCCCTCGGTGTCACCGGCCCCATCCTGCGCTCCACCGGGTTCGCCGCCGACCTCCGCCGTGACGAGCCGTACCTGGCCTACGACCAGATCGACTTCGATGTCGTGGTCGGCACCTACGGCGACTGCTTCGACCGCTACGCCATCCGCCTCAACGAGGTGCGCGAGTCCATGCGGATCGTCGCCCAGATCCTCGACAAGATGCCCAAGGGCGACTACCGGATCCAGGACAAGAAGGTCACGCCGCCGCCCCGCGCCCGCATCGACGAGTCGATGGAGGCGCTGATCCACCACTTCAAGATCTTCACCGAGGGCTTCAAGGTGCCCGAGGGCGAGTCGTACGTTCCCATCGAGTCGCCCCGCGGCGAGCTCGGTTGCTACATCGTCTCCGATGGCAGCTCACACCCCTACCGCATGCACGTCCGGGGCCCCAGCTTCGTGAACCTGCAGTGCCTGCCCCACATGATGCACGACGCGCTCATCGCCGACTCCGTCGCCATCATCTCCTCGGTGGACCCGATCATGGGAGAAGTCGACCGCTGATGGCCCGCCTCACCCCTGCCAACGTCGAGCTCGCCCGCGAGATCATCGGGTGCTACCCGCGCCCGAAGAGCGCGTTGATCCCGCTGCTGCACCTCGCCCAGGAGCAGGACGGATACGTCACCGACGACGCCATGGCCCACATCGCCGAACTGGTCGGCATCACCCCCGCCGAGGTGCTCGGCACGTGCTCGTTCTACGAGATGTTCAAGCGCGAACCCGTGGGCACCTACCTGGTCAACATCTGCACCAACATCTCCTGCATGCTCGTGGGCGGCGAGGAGCTGCTGCACCACGCAGAGGAGGCCCTCGGCATCAAGGCGGGCAATACGACCGGCGACGGCCTGTTCACGATCGAGGAGGTCGAGTGCATCGCAGCGTGCACCGAGGCCCCCTGCCTGCAGGTGAACTACCGCTACGCGCACCGGCTGAGCAACGACGGCTTCGACGAGCTCGTCGAGGACCTGCGTGCCGGCCGCCGCCCCGACATCCCGCCCCACGGCGTGCTGGCGAGGGTGCGTCAGCACATCCCGGCCGGACGGGCCGCTGGCGCCATCTCGCCGGAATCGAACGAGGCGCCGGTGTGGCTGCCGCCCCCTGCTCAGCCCGAAGGTGGCACCACCTGATGTCGATCTTCAGCCAGCCCGGCGACGCCGGCTTCACCAAGCCCGAGGTCCCGAAGATCATCACCGGTCGGCTCGGGTACGAGGATGCCCACACCATCGAGCGCTACGAAGCCACGGGTGGCTACTCGGCGCTCCGCAAGGCGCTCACCATGGCGCCCGAGTCGGTCGCCGCCGAGGTCAAGGACGCCAGCTTGCTCGGTCGCGGCGGCGCCGGCTTCCCGGCGGGCGTCAAGTGGGGCTTCTGCCCGCCGGGCGTCTGGCCCCGCTACCTCGTCGTCAACGGCGACGAGAGCGAGCCCGGCACCTACAAGGACCGCCTCCTCATGGAGCGCGACCCCCACCAGCTCATCGAGGGCATCCTCATCGCCAGCTACGCCATCGGGTGCGCCCAGGCGTTCTGCTACATCCGCGGCGAGATGGCGCTGGCCCAGGAACGGGTCGCCCAGGCGCTCAACGAGGCCTACGACAAGGGCTACGTCGGCAAGAACATCCTCGGCTCGACGTTCTCGATGGACATCGTCATGGCCTGGGGCGCCGGCGCCTACATCGTCGGCGAGGAGACGGCGCTCATCGAGAGCCTCGAGGGGAACCGCGGCATGCCGCGGCTCAAGCCCCCCTTCTTCCCGGCCGCCAAGGGCCTCTACATGCAGCCGACGATCGTCAACAACGTCGAGACGCTGTCGAACATCCCCTGGATCACCACCAACGGGGCCACCGCGTTCACCGCGCTCGGCGCCGAGGCCTCGAAGGGCACGCGGATGTTCGCGGTGTCGGGCCACGTCAACAACCCGGGGGTCTTCGAGGTCGAGTACGGCGTGACGACCTTCCGCGACATCATCGAGGGCCACGCCGGCGGCGTGCGCGACGGCGGCTCCGTCAAGGCGTTCATCCCTGGCGGCGCCTCGGCCCCCTGGTTCTACGAGGAGCACCTCGACCTCCCCCTGGAGAAGGGCACCATCGACCGCGCCGGCTCGATGTTGGGCTCGGGCGCCATTGTGGTGATGGACCAGACCACCGACGCCGTGAAGGCCTGCTTGTCGATCGTGCGCTTCTTCGCCCACGAGTCCTGCGGCAAGTGCACCCCCTGTCGCGAGGGGACAACTTGGTTGGAACGCATCCTCAAGCGCATACTCGACGGGTATGGCCGCCCCAGTGACCTCGCCCTGCTGATGGACGTCTGCGACAACATCAGCCCCGGGATCGTGTGGCCGCCCAAGCAGACCACGATCTGCCCGCTGGGCCCGTCCGCGGTCTCGCCGATCGCGTCCGCGATCGGTCGCTTCCGCCCCGAGTTCGAGGCCTACATCCGCAAGGGCATGCAGCAGCGGGCGGCCACCGCCCCGCAGACCCCCATCGCCGTGCGTCAGCCCGTCGCCGTCGCGGACGGGGGATCCCATGACTGACACCGCGAGCGACGCGTCACAAGCCCCGCCGGTCGACGGTGTGCCCGTCACCGTCAACGGCACCGAGATCATCGCCAACAAGGGTGAGCTGGTGATCGACGCCGCCGAGCGCAACGGCGTCTACATCCCGCGCTTCTGCTATCACCCGCGCATGGCCCCGGTCGGCATGTGCCGCATGTGCATCGTCGAGATCGACACCGGCCGCGGCCCGGCTCTCCAGCCGTCGTGCATGCTCGAGTGCACCCCCGGCATGACGGTCACCACCGACTCGCCGGTCACCAAGAAGGCCCAGGACGGGGTCCTCGAGTTCCTCCTCATCAACCACCCGCTCGATTGCCCGGTCTGCGACAAGGGTGGCGAGTGCCCGCTGCAGGACCAGACCATGGCCTACGGGCCCGGCGAGTCGAGGTTCGTCGAGGAGAAGCGGCACAAGGAGAAGCCGATCGCCATCAGCGAGACGGTGTACCTCGACCGTGAGCGCTGCATCCTGTGCGATCGCTGCACCCGCTTCGCGAAGGAGGTGGCCGGCGACCCGCTGATCCACTTCATCAACCGGGGCAACGACACCGAGATCAACACGTTCCCCGACGAGCCGTTCTCCTCGTACTTCAGCGGCAACACGGTCCAGATCTGCCCCGTCGGTGCCCTCACCGCCAAGCCCTACCGCTTCAAGGCCCGGCCGTGGGACCTCGACCAGGTCGAATCCACCTGCCAGTCCTGCTCGGTCGGGTGCCGCGTGTCGGTCCAGTCCTCGCGCAACGAGGTGCTCCGCTACCTCGGCGTGGACATCGACCCCGTCAACTGGGGTTGGCTGTGCGACAAGGGCCGGTTCGGCTTCGAGGCCACCAACAGCGACGACCGCCTCCGTGAGCCGCTGGTGCGCAGCGGCGACGTCCTCGCCCCCGCGCGGTGGAACGACGCGCTCGGCCGGGCCGCCGGCGCCATCGCCGCGGCGCGCGACGCGGGCGGCGCCTCGCGCGTCGCCGTCATCGGTGGTGCCCGCCTCACCAACGAGGCCGCCTACGCCTGGGCGAAGCTCGCCAAGGGCGTCATCGGCACCGACAACGTCGACTGCCAGCTCGGCGACGGACTGCCGGCCGACATCGTGCTCGGCCTGCCTCGAGCCACGATCGACGACGTCTGCCGACCCGGGGGCACCGTGATCCTCGCCGGTCCGGACCTCAAGGAGGAGCTGCCCGTGCTCTTCCTGCGCCTGCGCCACGCGATCGTCAACGACGGGGTCACCGTCATCGAGCTGGCTCCCCAGCCGACCGGGTTGTCCTCGCTGGTGGCCGTGAGCCTCCTGCACCGGCCGGGCGAGGTGGCCGAGACCGCCCGCGCCCTGATCGAGGGTCTTCCCGCAGGCCGCGACGGCGGCGGCGTCGACATCACCGAGCTGCTCCGGGCCCGGGCGCTCCTCGCCGCCGCACCCGACGCACCGACCGTCGTCATCGGTCGCCAGTCGGTCGCCGAGTCCGAGATCTTCGCCGCCGACGCCGCGTCGTCGTTGATGCGAGGGCTGCCCGAGGCCACCTTCCTGAGCGCGCTGCGCCGCTCGAACGTGCACGGTGCCCTCGACATGGGCCTGGCACCGGGCTTCCTCCCCGGTCGGATCAGCATCGCCGACGGGGCCGACCACTTCGCCGCGGCATGGGGTTCGGTGCCGGCCAGCACCGGCCTCGACACCGCGGGCATCCTGCAGGCCGCCGCCGACGGCGCCATCGACGTCCTGGTCCTCCTGGGCGCCGACCCGCTCGCCGACTTCCCCGACGGTGACCTCGCCCTGCGGGCCTTCGCCAACGTCGGCACCATCATCGCCACGGACCTGTTCCTCACCGGTTCGTCCACCCAGGCCCATGTCGTGTTCCCAGCCGCCGGCTTCGCCGAGCTCGCCGGCACCACGACCAACATCGAGGGCCGGGTGAGCCAGGTCGGCCAGAAGGTCACCCCGCCGGGCACGGCCCGCCCCGACTGGATGATCGCCGCCGAGCTCGCCTTCCACCTCGGTGGCGACCTCGGCCTCGAGTCGGCCGAGGGGATCTGGCAGGAGATCACCGACCTGGCGCCCGCCTACGGCCGCATCGAGGTCGGATCGTTCGGCGTGGATGTCTCCGGCGACGGCATCGTCGTGCCCCTGCCCATGCCCACGGTGCGATCGGCGGCGCCGGTCGACGGTGACGCGACCGTCGACCCCGACACCGATCCGGCCCCGACCGAGGCGTCGAACGAGACCGTCCAGGGCGAGCCCGCCACCGACGCGGTGGCCGCCGCCGCCGGACCCGACCCCGCCGAGGCCGACCAGACCGCCGCTGGGACCGAGGCCGCCGTCGCTGCCGACGACCACGCGTCGCTCGCGGCGACCGTGCACGTCCACGTGCCCGGCGATCCCGTCGAGCCGTCTGCGCTCGATGCGTACGGCCTGCGCCTCATCGCCTCCCGGAAGCTCTACGACGAGGGCACGCTGCTCCAGAAGTCCCCGTCGCTGGCACCGCTCCTGCCGGGCACCGTCCTGCGGGTGAGCTCGTACGACTTCGACCGGCTCGGTGTCGCCGGCGGCGCCCGGGTTCGGGTGCGCTCGCCCAAGGGTGAGCTGCACGCCGAGATCGGTGTCGACCCCGGCATCCCGCGCGGCGCGGCGGCCGTGTATGTGAACCAGCCGGGCATCCGGGTGGCCGACCTCATCGACGCCGGCCAGCGGGTCACCGACCTGCGCATCGACTCCGGTGGCGGCGCCTGATGGCCACGTCCATGTCCACGCCTGCGCTCGCCGCGCTGTTCGCCAACGATCCCCTGCTCGCGGGTGAGCTGTCGTGGAGCGTCCTCCTCATCGTCATCGGCAAGGTGCTCATCGTCTTCGTCCTGCTGCTCGTGGCGACGATGTTCATGATCTGGTTCGAGCGTAAGCTCCACGCCGACATGACCAACCGCATCGGCCCCAACAAGGCCGGTCCGTTCGGCATCCTCCAGACCCTCGCCGACGGCGTCAAGTTCTTCTTCAAGGAGGACCTGCTGCCCACGAAGGCCGAGAAGCGGGTGTTCATCCTCGCTCCCTTCGTCACCTTCGTCCCCGCCTTCCTGCTGTTCTCCATCGTGCCCATCGGCGGCGACTTCAACAACGGCAACGGCGGCGTCATCACCATCTTCGGTCACGACACGTTCATGCAGCTCGCCGATCCGCCGATCGGCATCCTCTTCGCCCTGGCGATGTCGTCCATCGCCGTCTACGGCATCATGCTCGCCGGTTGGTCGTCGGGCTCGAAGTACCCGCTGCTCGGCTCGGTGCGGGCGTCGGCGCAGATGGTGTCCTACGAGGCCGCCATGGCCCTGTCGGTCATGGCCGTCATCCTGGTCACCGGTTCGCTCACCACCAACGCCATCGTCAACTGGCAGGCCGGCTCCGGACCCGGCAACTTCATCCCCAACTGGGCGGTGTTCCTGACCGGTCTGGTGCCGTTCGTGATCTTCGTCATCGCCGGCACCGCCGAGCTCAACCGGCCGCCGTTCGACCTGGTCGAGGCCGAGCAGGAGCTCGTCGGCGGGTTCAACACCGAGTACTCCTCGATCCGCTTCGCGCTGTTCTTCCTGGCCGAGTTCATGAACGTCATCACGATGTCGGGGCTCTTCGTGACGATGTTCCTCGGCGGCCCGGCGGGTCCGGCGCCGTGGGGCCCGGGCTGGCTGTGGGGCGTCTTCTGGTTCTGCCTGAAGGTCTTCGGCTTCCTCTTCATGTTCGTGTGGTTCCGCGCCACGCTGCCCCGCTTCCGCTACGACCAGCTCATGGACCTCGGCTGGAAGCTGCTGATCCCCGCTGCGCTTGGCTGGCTGATCCTGCTCGGCACGATCATCCTCGCCTGGCAGGAGAAGTGGAACCCCGCCGTCGTCGCCGCCGGCGTCATCGTCGTCGGCATGGGTGGCTACGCGCTCCTGCGCGGGGCCATCGCCGCGGGTCACGCGCGCCACGAGCTCGAGGGAGCCGACAGCTGACATGGGCTATCTCGAGGGTTTCGCCGTCACGTTCAAGCAGATGCTCCAGAAGCCGGTCACGACGCAGTACGAGATCGGCACCGGGGAGAAGGTCGAGCGCGCCGAGCGCCTCCACGGCCGCCACGTCCTCAACCGGTACGAGGACGGCATGGAGAAGTGCATCGGCTGCGAGCTCTGCGCCGGCGTCTGCCCGGCCCGCTGCATCTACGTGCGCGGCGCCGACAACGACGACACCGACCCGGTGTCGCCAGGCGAGCGCTACGGCTACGTCTATGAGATCAACTACCTCCGGTGCATCCACTGCGACCTCTGCGTCGAGGCCTGCCCCACCGAGGCCATCACCGAGACCAAGCTCTTCGAGTTCTCGTTCACCAACCGCCAGGACGC
>Ga0105044_10003766_pt1 | contig 20770 bp, 16 predicted proteins | sample MAT01_FD_78092 | JGI IMG/M metagenome (GOLD analysis project Ga0105044, IMG submission 78092) | Freshwater microbial communities from Lake Fryxell liftoff mats and glacier meltwater in Antarctica - MAT-01 | ecosystem: Environmental > Aquatic > Freshwater > Ice > Liftoff microbial mat | place...
GCCAGTGTACCGACCCGTCAGGCCAGATTGTGCGGTATTCGACGTCGTATTCCCCGGCGCCCGCTAACGCAGATTGAAAGCACTGATCCACGCGGACGCGATCGTCCTCGTGCACGTGCGCCATCATGATATCGTAGCTCCACTCAATCACAGCCTCGGAATAGCCGAAGCATTGGCCGTGGCGCAACGAGTGACGCGCGACGGTGGTGCGCAGGTCAATGGCCCACTCACCGATGTCGGCTGCAGCGAGTGCGAATCCCAATCGCTGTTCGCTTTCGCGCGCAAATTGCCCGGCGAGACGAATTTCCGATTCGTCCCGTTTGCGCCCAGTGATGTCGACATGCATCACGACCACACCTTCCTTCTGCCCGACAAACAGCGGCGTCACCATCAGCCGATACCAGCGCTCCTCACTCGGCGAATGACACGGATACTCGAGCACGAACTCGTCGACTGTGCCCCGCAGCACGCTTCGAATGCCCGTGGCGACGCCGCTGGCCTCCTCGGAGCAGTCGCCGCTGGCGCGCTCACACACATCGATATAGTTCTGACCGACGCAGAAGTCTTCACTTTGCAAGACGTTGGCCGCGCCAAAGCGGCGCCACGCTTCGTTCACGGCCACAATCGCCCCGGATGCGTCGAGGAGCGCGATATGCGCGGGCAGCGCATTCAAGATCGCCATCTGCGTATCGACCGATGGACGCGACGCCGACCGGTCGGTCATGGGCGGGACTTCGTCATCAGCCGCTTGCCTGCTGATTGGTTTCACGCTCTGTTCAGCCTTCGCCGGATGGGCGCTAAGGTCGTCTGCCGGTTCACCAGCAGCAATGTCGATGAGGCGACAGACCTACTGCGGACTCGGCTGTCTGCGTAAGTATTGGGCTCGCGAGCGGGAAAGTACAGCCCGACTAGCGCGCGAATGCGCGAGGGACGAAAGAAACGAGCGCATCCCCAATGCTTCGGGAGTTATTGCCCCAAAGATGCCTGAAGGCCGCGCTCACACGTGCTCTCGGAGGATGGTTTTCGGACACGACGGTGCGTCGCCGGCTTCGTGGACCGCGTACTGCGCTGAGCGCGGATCGCAGTGCGCGAGAGACGGTGCCGTATTTCTCTGGCAGATATAAACAATCGCACCCAATGGAACGAGGTGTCAGTGCTCACTGTAATCGCCCGTGCTTTCGTCCCCGCGACCCTCCTCACGGCACTACTGGCGACCCCGCTCGTCGGCCAAACGGACACCGTCGGCGTACGCAGGCGTCTTCGCTTCGCCGAGATGACCCTTGGCATGGATGGGTTGGCTCCTTCAGTTCGCGTTCCTTCGCGTTTGTTGCCTCGACTCACCCTCGGCGGCACGCACTTCTGGGCATGGTCGGAATTTTATCTCGCATTCCCGCTTTCGTCCGCCGCGCTTGGCAGTCGCGGACCCACGGATGCAGGATTTGTAACCGGCATCGAAACGGGTGCGCGCGTTTATGCAGCGCCGTTGACCGAAGGCCGACTGAGGCCGTTCGCGGCGATGGCATTCGGACGGGTTTCGGTGCGGGAGCAACGCGGCGGCATGCGGGGGCCCACGGTGACGTCATTACGCGCGATTCCGAGCGTTGGCGCATCGTGGGCCGTGGGACGACTGCTGTCGAAGGCGGCGTACAGTGGCTTGGCGGTGGCACGCTGAATTCGCCGACCGCACGTAACGGCGATGGCGCGCGTCGCGCGCGAGCCTGGCGCCAACGCGCTGTTCCGGCGGGAAGGCGTAGCAAACGGTGCGTTCGTTGGCGTTGGCCCGTCCGCTGCGTGGGCGCTGGCCGCATCAACGCACAACGCAGGCATCCTACCTCAGCTGCCGGAACGCGACCCGAATGCACGTGCCATCGAGTTCACTGGTGGCTGGCACTTCAAGGCGGCGCGGCTTTCCGTCGCCTTCCCGTATCGCCGCTTCACATCCAACAACGATGGCTTCGGCCTTGTGCAAAGTCGACGTCGCGAAGCGATCGGAGTTGAGGCGTTGCGCTTTCTCGGCGACTACGTCGGCTTCGTACCGTTTGCGGGTCTCGGCGTCAACGCGGAACGCTACACCGTAACGGAGCGCAACGGGAGCGACTCGCCGACCCGCTGGAGTCGGTCGCTTCGTAGACCGTCGATCGTGGCGGGCTGGGATATTCGTCCGTCGCGCGATGAGCACATTGTGCTTCGCACGAATCTTCGGTATACCCCTGGAGCACATCTTGATATTGCGGGTCGTGGACGGGCGCAGTTTGCCGCGTTCGAGTTCAATTTCATTCAGCTCATCTGGCACCCCTGAGACCGTGACAACGCGCCTTACTCCGCGCACCCCGTTCGCCATCCTCGGGGTGCTGGCGATGCGTCCCATGAGCGGCGCGGAGATTCGCCGCTGGCTTGACGATCGCATCGGCAACTTCTGGCGCGAGAGTTCCGGTCAGCTATATCCAACCCTGTCCAAGCTGACGACACAGAAGCTGGTGCGCTGCAGTACACGCGTTGGGAATGCAACTCGCGGTCGACCAGGGTCCGAGTACACAATCACCGCCAAGGGCCGCACGGCACTTTCACGATGGCTGGCGACGCCAGTCAATGCCGAGTCGCGACGCATCGAGCTGTTGTTGAAGCTCTTTCTCGCGTCGAACCAGCCAGAGCATTCGTTGGCGCATTTAGCACGTTGTCGCGGAGAGCAGCTCGGGCTCTTGGTGCACTATGCGGGCATCGAGCGGGAACTCGAGGCTTTGGCCCGCGAGCGTCCGGCAGAGACCGCGAAATTCATTGCGACTGTGCGTTATGGGGTCCGGGTCGCCCAAGCAGTGGTCGCATGGACGGACGAAGCTTCGGACCTGTTGACGACGGCGGCGGTGGCGGAAGCAGCGATAAGCCACGATGCGGAGCTACCGTAAATCGCGCTTGCAAAGGCGGCCGTTTTTACATTTGAGCCATTCTCAGTTGCACACTTTTGAGAGAGCCACAGATCGGGATTGAACCGATGACCGCCCGATTACGAATCGGGTGCTCTACCGCTGAGCTACTGTGGCAACTGCTGGTGCTGCACTGCCGTGACCGTATCGAGCATGCCTTCGCGCGGACTCGAACCGCGACGCCTTGCGGCACTACCACCTCAAAGTAGCGTGTCTACCAATTTCACCACGAAGGCAGATTGCTCGACGAGCGGTACTCAAACTCCACACCCCAACCGCTAACCCAACCTGCGTACTAGCTCACGATACAACGGGAGCGACGGGGCTCGAACCCGCGACCTCTCGAGTGACAGTCGAGTGCTCTAACCAAACTGAGCTACGCCCCCTAAAACCCACGAGCCGGAGGAACCTTAGCGTGACCGCTAGTGCCCGCCCGCGTTCGCGTCCTGCACCTGTCCTACACCTGTCCTACACCTTGCAGCCCCGAATCCCGAGGGGAGTCATAGCCCCAACGGGAGTCGAACCCGTCTCTCGACCTTGAAAGGGTCGCGTCCTAACCGATAGACGATGGGGCCGAAGCCATGGAACAGACCAGCACCTGCCAGTAGCGGTAACGGGATTCGAACCCGTGTTCCAGCCTTGAGAGGGCTGTGTCCTAGTCCCCTAGACGATACCGCCGGAGGCTCGCCCGCCAAAGGCGGCGAGCCTCCGGCGGTATCGGGTTGTCGTGATCACGAAGCGATCGCGACAACCTTTCCATTTCCTGTCGTAATCGCTTTCGCGATCACTCCGTGTGTGAGCAACCTCGCTCGCGAATACCCGGCCCAACAACCACTCACCACTCCCTACCGGAAACTCTAAACTCTCTTACAGGCCCGGAGGGAATCGAACCCCCAACCGCCGGTTTTGGAGACCGGTGCTCTACCAATTGAGCTACGGACCTCCGGTGCGTCTGCCTCACGGCTGCCGCACGCAGGGTGACCGACGGGGATTGAACCCGCAACCCCCGGAACCACAATCCGGTGCTCTAACCAATTGAGCTACGGCCACCATGGTCGAATGCGTACGCTTTTGAAGACGCAGCACCCGAACTTCACTCCGGTCAGTCACCTGAATCAGAGCAGAAAATCCTAACCACTGCAACGCGCCTTTGCAAGCGGCGAAGCCCTAAACGCACGACACCACCAAAGAACCTTCGCTCAATCCTTCGCGCGATCAAGATACTCACCCGTGGTCGGGTTGACGCGAATGCGCGTGCCTGATTCGACAAACTCAGGAACGTTCACGGTCACGCCGTTTTCGAGCTTGGCGGGCTTGGACGAAGCGTTCTTCGTCGCGCCGCGCACCACCGGAGCGGTCTCCACAATCTCGAAGATCATCGAGTTCGGGAGCTCAACCCCAATGGGCCGACCGTTGTAGAACTCCGCGATGATTTTCATCCCCGGCTGCATCCAGGGAGCCGAGTCACCCAACGACTCTTCGTCCATCTCGAGCTGGTCGTAGTTCGAGATGTTCATGAAGTGAAACGTTTCACCGCCCTGGTACATGAACTCAAGCTCGAGCGTTTCCATCGACGCCTTTTCAATCGCGTCGGCGGCCCGGAAGCGGTGCTCGAAGTTGGAACCGGTACGGAGATTCTTCATCTTCGCCTGCACCATCGCGCGCAAGTTGCCCGGCGTGTGATGACGAAATTCGATGATACGGCACGGATCGCCCTCGAACACGAGGACCATGCCGCGGCGGATCTGAGTCGCAGGAATGGCCATGCGAACGACACCTTCGACAAAAGGACAACCGGAGCGCAGCAGACCACTCTGCTACAGCTCCAGCATAAGAGCCTGCTAGGTACAGCCTCACAAAGTACACTGGGGAGGGGCGCGGGGTCAACACTCGGCGGCCGATGAACTGCCAAGTGGTGAGTGGTGAGCTTGAGTTTGCCGTTTCCAGTGAGACAAGCTTTCGACTGAGAACGCGTAACTCGAACTCACCACTGAAGACTCTGCAGTTTCACGACCTCCTCCAGCCGAGATACCTATTTCAGAAACGTCGTCACCCCGCCCAGCACCCCCGCCCTGCGCTCCGCCCCCGGCGGTGGCGGGCTCCCCGTTCCCACTCGCCGCTCCCCTTCAAAAACAACCTCCAGCAGATGACGCGCCGCACCGCCCGCAGGCGCAGGCAGCCGGCGCACGGTCACGCGCTCATCAAAATGATCCGACGCCCCCAGAATCATCCCTTCGATAAAAGCAGCCACCTCGTCGGCGCCAGTCACCGTCAATCGCAAGCTGTCCGCACCCTGAAGCTCCACATCGATGTATGGCGCTTCCTGCGTTGAATACAGCAACGCAAAGACCTCGGTGCTGACCACGTTCAGCTGCGACAGGATCGCACGCGTTGACGCGTAACGCCGCGTGATGAACGTCAGCTCGCCGAACGCCGGCGGTACCAACTGTCTGCCGATATGCGTGCACACATCCGTCAGCGGCTTGTTCCGCACCTCAGCGAGCGCGGCCACGAACGCCGACGCACGCCCCAGCGCCCCACTCACTGTCTGACGCTCGGCACCGACAGCGCGAACGGTGGCCAGCGTGGGTGCACCGAATTCCTGTCGAACAATCTCCTCGATCAGCTCGAGTATAGACGCCATGGCGATGTGAGGTTCAGGTTGGAGCCGAGCTTGAACTGCGCTCAGTTCTTGCGCGGGAGCGATGTCAGCAATGCCTTCACAGCGGCATCGAGCTGACTATCGACCCCAGTATACGATTCGCCAACGGGGCGCACGACGGTGATATCAACGGGGCGCGGATGCATCTCCATATCCTTGCCTTTGGCATCACTCACCCGCGTACCGGGAATCCGTAGCGAGGTTGTGCCATCCAGCAGGCCAACATTCGACGTAAAGATGATCCAACCTGCGGTCGGTTCACCGACGATCTTGCCGAGGCCGAGTGAGCGATAGCCTTCGGCAAAGTCCTCACCGTCCGAGAGCGTATGCTGATTCGTGACGAGCACCGTCGGGCGCTCGAGTGTGCGCTGACCGAGACTCGCGCGCGCCGGTGAAACCGTCGAGCCACGCGGCGTGAACAGCAGGTAGCTGCGACGCGCCAGCACATCGATGGCGTACGGATTCACAAAGCCGCCGTTGTTGTTGCGCACATCCACCACCACGCCTTCGCGCGCTTGATTCTCAGCATCCAGATCGAGATACAGCTGATCGAGCGACGGCTGTCCCATGTCAAACATGTGGACATACCCCAGACGTCCGCCGCTGACCTTGGCCACGTACGCGCGACGCTCCTCTACCCACTGCCGGTAGAGCAGGTCCTTTTCCTGTCCGAGTGCAACAGGCTGCACCATCGCTTCGCGCGGGTTGGGCGTTGCGCCCGCAGACTCGAGCGACAGCGACACACGCTTGCCGATCCTGTTTTGCAACAGAGAGTCCAGTACGATGGCAGAGCGCAGCGGCACACCGTCAACGGCCGTAATGCGATCACCTACTCGCACACCGGCGATTGCGGCAGGCCCAAGCGCAATCACTTCGCTGACGCGATAGCTGCCGTTCGTCTCAAGCGCAGCGCGATCGAAACGCACCCCAAGCCGACCGACGGGAACGAGTGTACTGCCCATCGTTGGGCCGTTGATACCGAGATGCGACGCGTTGAGCTCGCCGATCATCAACGAGAGCACGCGTCGGAGATCGTCGGGGTTGCGGGCACCCTCAACGTAGGGCGCGACACGCACGGCGACAGCGTTCCAGTCGGCGCCGTGCATGGTTTCGTCGAAGAAATTATGTGCGAGATACGACCACGCCTGTTCAAACATGGCGCGCTTCTCGGCTTCAAAGCTGACATCCACTTCAGCGCTCGTCGCGACAGTGCGAGCGACACGACTCTCCAGCGTTAGTGCTGCAATGCGCCCGCCTTCGAGAAACCAGATCTCACGTGAGTCGCCCGACCACTGGATGCTTCCCTTCGCGGCCGGCGTTGTGGTGAGGGCGCGCAACTGTGGATCGCGCACGAGCTCATCGAGCGGCCAACTGTACAGTTGTGTCTGACCGCCGGCCATCGCGGTGAATGACAGCGTTCGACCGTCGGGGCTGATGGCCAGTGCACCGACTTCCAATCCCTGCGTTGGCAGTACGGTCGCGCGCTGGCGAATACCCTCGAACACAATGACGACAGGCTTACGCGACGGTACGCGGGTGACCGCTGTGCGCGACGAGTCGTTTGCCAAGGCGGCCGGTGCCATTGTCGCCGGTGCCGTTGTCGAGGGAGGGTTGGGATTGTTCGGCCGGGTTGTCGGTGCCGAGTCGCGCGGCGTCGGGCCAAACAGTTCGCGGAACTGATCTTCGCGAAAGCGCGGCGTGCGTGGTACGAGATCGACGCGGAGAATGCGCGGAATTTCGGTGCGCATGGCTGAGCGGTAGAGCAAATACGTGCCATCGGGCGACCACTGCACGCCACCAACATTCGCGTCGGCGCCAAAGGTCACCTGGCGTGCCGGCGTTCCGTCGAGCATCACCACCCACACATTCCCGAAGCCATCTGCTCCGCGCGCGGAATAGGAGACGTAGCGCGAGTCGGGCGACCAGGTGATAACGCCGGCGTTAGCAAATGGGGGCTCGCCCACATCCGCGTCGGCCAGCTTTCGATCTCCCGCGCCGTCCACGCCAACCACACGCACTTCGGCGCCATCGCGCTGATACGCGATCCACTTACCGTCGGGCGAAACGCGTGGCCCGTAGTTGCGATTGGTCCCCGTGGTAAGCGCACGTTCGGCGCGTGTCACCGCATCCTGCACAAAGATGTGCCACGCCTTGCCTCGGCTCGACGCGTACACCACACGTCGACCATCGGGGAGCCACGCCGGATCGGCTTCAACGGAAACTGTCGACGTGAGTCGTGTCGCTTCGCTGCTTTCGCGTGTGCCGGCGACAAACAGATCTCCCCGCGCAACGAACGCCGCCTTGCGACTATCGGGCGCAACTGCGAGCGATGCGAAGCCCTGCGTGAGCGTTTGCCGCTCGGTGTTCACATCACTGACCGCACCACGCAGCGTGACGGGCACTTCGGCTGCACTTCCCTTCGCGACGTCGTAGCGCCAAATGCCGAAATCGCGTTCAAAGACGATCGCACGACCGTCGCCTGCAATTTGCGGCCAGAGCACGCGTCCATTGGTGAAGCGGGTCAACGCTTTCGCATCACCGCCAATTGTCCGCGCCCACAGATTCTCTTGGCCACCACGATCCGACATATAGTAGATGGTCTTGCCGTCTGGCGACCACATGGGCCAGGCATCCTTGCCGTTGCCGGCGTCGCCCAATCGTTCATATGTGGGCGGTGTGCCATCGATGCCACGCACGAGCCAGAGCTCACTCTCGTCGAGGTGCGAGTGGCCGTGACGCCACCACTGGCTGGAGATCGTGCCACGGGCGGTGATTGCGAGCGTCTTGCCGTCGGGAGAGGGCGCGCCCCAGAACTCACTCGCGTATCGGTCGGCGGCGACGGGTGCCGGTTGACCGCCCTTTGTCGAGACGCGCCAGACATCGTTCATCCCCGAGATGTCGGCGCTGCTGCTCGAGAAATAGAGCCACGCCCCGTCCCGCGACCACGCATCGAGTTGCTCACGACCGTCGCTGAACGTGCGGCGCGTCAGTCGTCCTGATGCGAGGTCGAAGACGTAGACATCGCCACCGCCGGTACGCGTGGACACAAAGGCGAGTTGTTTGCCGTCGGGCGACCAGAGTGGACGCGATTCCGTTGCGGGGTGCGTAATGAGCAGGCGCGCAATGCCGCCCGCTCCGGGTACGGTCCAGATGTCACCCCCCGACACGAATGCAATCTCATCACCGTCGGACGAGATGGATGGCTCGGAAAGTGCGCTGCGCGAAACGACGTCAGCCTGTGCGTGGAGCGGCGCGACGATTGGCAGAACACTTTGCGCGACAGCGGACAGCAATGACAATGCCACTGCACCGATTGAACGCGCCGCAGCGCGCGAACTTGTGTGGGTCGAGAGAATCATGGCGCTTTGGGCGGAGTGGGCGAAGCGGACTGCGATCCCTTCAATTCATTGAACAGCGGCAGCATCGCGGTCCACATCGTGGCGGCAACGATCTTCGATCCTTCGATATTCGGGTGGATGCCGTCGGCCTGATTGAGACGTGGATCGCCAGCGACGCCATCCAGCAAAAACGGCAGCAATGGGACACCCGCCTCCTTCGATGCGCGCAGATACGCGGCATGAAAGCGCGTGGTGTAATCGCGTCCGAGATTGGTGGGTGCTTCCATTTGCACCAACAGCGTTTTGGCATTCGGCTGCTTTCGCTTCACGGCCGCCAGCAGTGCCACGATGTTGGCATACGTGGAATCGGGGTCGACGCCCCGCAGCCCGTCATTCGCGCCCACCTCCAGAATCACGGCGCCGGCTGGCTGGTCGAGCACCCACGCCGCCCGTCGCAGTGCGCCGGCCGACGTTTCGCCGCTCAAACCCGCGTTGATGATCGTGACTGGGAATCCTGCGGAGTCCGCTTTGCGTTGTAACAGTGAAGGGTAGGCCTTGTCGGGGTCGAGGCCAAGCCCGGCCGTGAGACTCGTGCCCAGCAGCACCACGCGACGCCGAACACCCCCGTTTGTTGCTGACGGTGTCGCAGTGGCAGTTCCCGCCTCTGCTCCGCTGGCTGTTGCCTGCGCCCCTGCCGCCCCGGTTGATTCCGGAGTTGCCGTTGCCGGGCGTTGTGCCGACTTGTCACCGCTACACGCGGGCAGGACGGCGATGGTGAGACTCAAACCGAGGGCGACGAATGTCGTCCACCCCTGTCCCTTCTGCTTCGATCGCATGCTTGTCGCCCGCGGGTTGACCAAGGAATACCAAAGTGGCACGCAAAAGCTTGTCGTGCTGAATGATGTCTCGTTCGAAGTCCCACAGGGGGCCTTCATCTCGATTGTCGGTCCGTCCGGAAGTGGCAAAACGACACTACTTGGACTGCTCGCCGGCCTCGATACACCGAGTCGCGGCACGGTGAGCCTCGATGGCACCGACATCGGCAGTCTCAACGAAGACCAGCGTGCGCAACTTCGCGGACTGAAAGTTGGGTTCGTGTTCCAGAGCTTTCAATTGATTCCGACGCTCACGGCACAGGAGAACGTGCAGGTTCCGTTGGAACTCGCCGGACGAGTCCCTGCCCGCGAGGCGATGGCGCGCGCGCGCGACCTGCTCACGCGCGTGGGGCTGGGCGACCGCACCCATCACTTTCCGCAACAACTGTCCGGCGGCGAGCAGCAGCGCGTGGCACTGGCGCGCGCCTTCGTGAATGAACCGCGCATTCTCTTTGCCGACGAGCCCACCGGAAATCTGGACGGCACAACCGGCGAGAAGATCGTCGAACTACTCATGTCGCTCAATCGCGAACGGGGGTGTACGATCGTACTCGTGACACACGACGCGACACTCGCCGCCCGGACACAACGCACCATTCGCCTGCGTGACGGGCTCGTGGTCGAAGATCTGATGCATCCCGAGTTTGACCTTGCGCGCGCTACGATGATCGCCGATCCAGCCGTGGCGATACGCTGATGACCACCGCCGCACTATTGCGACTGGCGTGGCGCGAGAGCCGAACGGCTCGCAAACGTCTTGCCTTGTACATGTCGTCGATCGCGTTCGGTGTCGCCGCGCTCGTCGCGATCGATTCATTCGCCAACAACGTCACCCGCTCCATTCGCGAACAGTCCCGCACCCTACTGGGCGGCGACATGTCGATGCAGGCGGGCCGAGTGCTGCCCGCCGTCGTCGATAGTCTCCTCGATTCACTCGCGGCCAAAGGCATTCCCTCAGCGCGAGTGACAACCTTCGCCTCGATGGCGCTGGTGGAACGATCGGGAAGCACACGACTGGTTCAGGTGCGCGCAGTCACACCGGGATTTCCGTTTTACGGCGCCATCGAGACAGTGCCGGCGAATGCTTGGTCGTCCGTGCACGACTCGACATTCGTATTTGTCGATCCATCGCTGCTGATCTCGTTGAATGCCGAGGTTGGTGATTCGCTCAAGCTCGGCACGCAGACGTTCCGTATCGCGGGCACGCTTGGCAACGTGCCTGGCGACGCAGGGATCGCGTCGGTGATCGGACCGCGCGTCTATTTCTCGTCCAAGTGGCTCGCGGCCACGGGGCTGCTGCGATTTGGCAGCCGCGCCGAGTATCAGGTGGTGTTGCGCCTGCCACCGGCACTCGCGACGACTGCCGCTGCGGCGACGCTCAAGCGCGACCTGCGTCGTCGCATCGATCCGCGCGGTGCTGCGCAGCAGGAAGCCGCCGAGGCGGGAAATCGCCGTGGCGGCGGTCGTGGCGGTCAGGGCGAGGCACCGGATGAGCCAGCTCGGGCGCCGAACACGGCCGCGTCTGATTCGACGGCAACGGCGGCAACACCAGCGACAGCGGAGCCAGCAGCGGGCGCAGCGCAAACACCGAGTGCAACCCTGGACAGCGCGCGCGGGCTGACAACCCCAGTCCCTCCAACGCGGGTTCGTATTCGCACGGTCGCCGAAACAGAACGGGACTTTACCGAAGCCGTCGCACGGCTCGCCGACTTCCTGAGCATCATCGGATTGATCGCGCTGCTGCTGGGCGGCATCGGTGTCGCGAGCGGCGTCAACGCGTTTGTCTCGTCCAAGATCGATACCGTTGCCGTACTGCGCTGTCTTGGCGCGACGAGCAGACAGGTGCTTGGTCTCTACGTGGTGCAAGCCGGGGTGATGGGTTTTGTCGGTGCAACCGCAGGTGCGCTGCTCGGCGTCGCGGTGCAGTTCCTGCTGCCTCGTGTTGTCGCCGATTTTCTGCCGGTCGACGTGACAATCGCACTCGAGCCGCGCCCGCTGCTGCTCGGCCTCGCAACGGGGGTCTGGGTGTCATTGGTGTTCGCCATGCGGCCGTTGCTGGCGTTGCGTCGCGTATCTCCGCTGCAGGCCATCCGCCGCGATGCCGACTCGCAAGCGTTGCCCCGCGAGTGGAAGGACGTTGCCCGCCTCACGGTCGATGGGCTGCTCGTTGGCAGCATCATGTCGATTATCGTCGTTCGCATTGGCGATCTGCGCGACGGTCTCGTCATCAGTGCCGCGATCACCGGTGCCGTCGCTGTGTTGTGGGTGGCGGCGACGCTCCTCATTGCAGTGGCGCGGCGCAGTACGCGTCCGTCCTGGCCATTCGAACTGCGTCAGGGAATCGCCAATCTGCATCGGCCAGCGAATCAGACACGCGCCGTCACGCTCGCGCTCGGCTTTGGCGCATTCCTGCTGAGCACGGTCTACCTCGTGCAGGCGAATCTGCTCGGTCGGGTGCAGACCAGCGCCGAAGCATCGGCCGGGAATCTGCTGTTCTTTGACGTGCAGGACGATCAGGCAGCGCCGCTCGACTCGATTCTCAAAGCTCGTAAACTCGAGACCGTGCAGCAGACACCGATCGTCACGATGCGCATCGATGCCGTGAACGGGCGCAGTGTGGCATCGCTCGCGGCCGACACCACAGTGCGTCGCGCAGGGTGGGCGCTCCGCCGCGAATTCCGTTCGACCTATCGCGAGCGGATCGTCGATTCGGAAAAGCTCGTGTCGGGTGTCTGGTTTGCCGACAGCGCCCTTCGCGCGAAGGATCGCGCGGCGAATCCTGACGCGCCGTTCCCGGTCTCGTTCGAGCGGGACGTCGCGACCGATCTTGGCGTCGGACTTGGCGACACGGTCACGTGGAATGTGCAGGGCGTACCGGTGCGCACGGTGATCGTGAATTTGCGCACGGTAAACTGGGCGCGCTTCGAGGCGAACTTCTTCATCGTGTTTGCGCCGGAAGCAATCCGAAGTGCGCCGCAGCAGTACGTGGTCGTGGCGAATGTGCCGGCAGGCGATGTGCTAGCGCAGGTGCAGCGCGATGTCGTGCGGCGGTTCCCGAACATCTCGAGTCTCGACCTGACGTTGGTCCGGCAGACAATCGGATCGATCGTCAATCGCGTCACACTGGCGATCCGATTCCTCGGCCTCTTCTCCATCGCGATGGGAATTCCAGTGCTCTTCAGCGCGGTCGCTGCAACGCGTCGTGCGCGGCTACGTGAAGGCGTGCTGCTCCGCACCCTGGGTGCATCCCGCGCTCAGGTCGCGCGGGTACTCCTCGCCGAGTATGCGGCGCTCGGCGCGCTCGGGGCGCTGACCGGCATGGTGCTGGCGTTCGGTGGCGCGTGGGGGCTCACGCACTTCGTCTTTAAGGATCCGTTTGACCCGGCCGTGCTCCCCGCGTTTGCGATTGCCGGCGGGATGCTGTTGCTGACGATGGCCATCGGCCTTCTCACAAGCCGAGACGTCTACAAAGCCACCCCTATGGCAGCGATTCGCGAGGCGTAGCGCAGTCGACAGTTCGTTGCGACGCCAGCGCCGCAGCTCACGCCGCAACTAGCGTCGCAACTAGCGTCGCACCAAGCCGTACGAATCAGGGGTATCGCTGCCGGGACGGAAGCTGACCCAAACGCGCAGCCCCGGATACGATCGCAGCGTGGGAGGCACTACGGGGAGACGCTTCGTTCCGCTGCCATCGGTGAGGGTGAGCGCCCAGCCCCCGCCGGCCACTTCGTCGATCACGCCGTCGAATGCCGGGACTTTGTTCACCGCGCGCACGATGAAATCAGAGACGACGACATCGCGCGGAGAGACCAGAAAGCCGCGCACAACGACTTCAGTTCCCACGAGCTTGGAAAGCCCGGTGGTCGCCATGCCACTGAGCGCGATCTGCTTGGTACCGTCGTCGGTGACTAGTACAACCTGCGGCACCGCGGAGGTGCCGAGGACAGTGACGACGCCTCGCGCAGTATCGGCTTTCACGCGCTTGGATAGATCGGCGGGAGGGAGCGCGACTCGCGCTTCGGCACGGGCCATTGAGTCACCTCTCGCCCGCGCGCGAGCGGTTATCGACTTCCCTGCCCGTGCGGCCGAGAGGAACTCCGGGTCGATGGCACCAGCCACGGTCCCCGAGTCCATCGCGGCACGCATGCGCGCGTCGGCGACGTTGCGAAGCGAATCGAGAATCAGTTGCTCACGCGACGGCGCATTCAGCAACGAGTCGCCGCGCAGCGCGATGGTGTCCAACCCGGCCACGTCACCTTGAATCCGGATGCTACGGGCGTCGCCGGAGCACGCGCTGATGGCGTACGCAAACAGCGCTACGGCCGTAAGTGAGCCGAGGGGAGGATGGACACGGGATGGGCAGCGCGGCAACGTCGGCATATACTGGCTAAAATATGGGTGGAGCGGTTCGCGTCAACGCGTCACATACCCGGCACAGTTCATTTTTTTCCCCACTGCTCGGCCTGGCAACAGAACGGTTCGCTTTCATTCCCGTGGCGTGACAGTTTGGCCACGCCATTTTCATTACTATAACTCCACTGGCCCACCCACTGTGACACTCCACTGCACCACCGTCACAGTGCTGGCAGCACAGGGTGACGATCACCGAAACGATGCGTCATCCGCATGCAATGCACACTTCTTCCGCGACCGGCAGCGACATGCGTGAATCACGGCTCCCGTGGACCGACGAGAACAGTCGTGGCCTGGAGCATGCCGAGCACGCGGATTGGTCAGCCGCCGCGGAGGCATTCGCTTCAGCCGCTGACACGCTCGGCGCGAAAGATTCCCCGGAAGCCGCGTCGCATGAGGCGCTAGCGCTGGTACTCGGCAATCTTGCCAACGCCTGTTTTCGCGCGGGTCGAGTTGACGATGGCATTCGTCATGCACAGCGTGCCTGCGCGTTGCGGGTTGCACTCGTCGGCGAGGATGCAATCACCGTTGCCCGTGCGCGTTGCGATCTCGCCATCATGCTCTGCTCTGTCGATCGCGCGGACGAAGCCGCCGCGCTGCTGAAGCGTGCAATTGCCGGTATTGAGCAGTACGCTGGCGATGAAGACGCGCGGCTGATCCCGGTGCTCGAAAATGCGGCGCGCGTTGCGATGGTGATGTCCGAGCCTGCGTCTGCCGAACCGTACCTCTTGCGAATGCACTCCCTGTTGGCCGTGCACAATCTGCCGGTGGACCGCGCTGAATCACTGCTCGCGCGCGTGGCACAGGCGCGTGCCGGTGCACCGCGCGCCTTCGACCTGGAACCGGTACCCGAACTGCACTCTGACGCCGACGATCAACCGCTGCGCGACGCCGTCGTCGTCACCGAAGGGCTGCTGCGGACGACGCCGACGGGCTCGCCGATCATTCGTCGTGCGGAGGTACTCGATGACGGCTGGAGCTCAGCCCATCACGCCATCACGCCGAATGGGGCGCTGGAGGTGTTGCGTTTCGGCACTCAGACACCCATGACTGAGCCGCTGGCCGATGACGCAGATGTCGTCGAGACCTTTGCGTTGGAGTTGGAGCGCGACCTTCAGGCGACGCTCCCCTCGTCGCCACTGGGCTTCGCTGTCGAATACGGTTTTTCTGGCTACGAAGACCAGTCCGTGCCGAAGCTCGACACAACGATCAGCGGAGATCTCGAACTGGTTGACCTGCCAGTCCCAGTGCTGCTGACGGATGCTCCCGAGCCAGTTATCGAAATCTTCGAGCCCGTCTTCGTAACGACAGCAGCGACGCCACTTGAGGTGCAGCCCGGCGCAGAGGTAGCGGCATTTCTCCGTCCGCCGACGCGACGCAGCAGCCCGCGCTCGATTGCCGTGGTCATGCCGTCGCCGAGCGCCGGGGTTCCGGCACATGGCGGGAGTGACGCGAGCGATTTGGACGAGGGTGACGATGACTCCGAACCCAAGAACACGCTCATGGTGCGGGAGGAGCTCCCACGCGAGCATCGTCCATTCGGAGCTGCGCTTCGGGCCGGACGTGCGACCGCTCCCCAAAGCTCACGCGGCATGGTGCTGGCGGCGATCGCAACGTTAGGGTTGGGTGGAGCCGCTGCTTGGGTGTACCTACACGGCGGCTTTTAGCGGAGGCGCAGCGGGCTGCTGCGCGCCGTCAGTTCTTGTGACGGAAGGTGATGCGGCCACGCGTGAGATCATACGGCGACACCTCGACCGTGACGCGATCGCCAGCGAGCACCCGGATGCGATTGCGGCGCATATTACCAGCCAACGTCGTGAGCACTTCATGACCGCTCTGGACGGTCACGCGGAACGTGGCGTTCGGCAGCAATTCGGTGACGGTGCCTTCTAGTTCGATCGCGTCCTGCTTACTCATGTATTCACATACCTCAAACTGCGACTCGGAAATGCCCAGGCGCGAATCGCTCAGGGCTAGTCTGGGAAATGTAAGCATCGGCGTATCCCGACGGCCACCCGGAACGCTATTCCCTGGCTCGCGCGCCATTCTGCCGGTTGGCCGCGGACATGATTTGCCGGGTGGGCCATGACCTCCCCCGAGCGAGGGACGTTCCCGTACGGACCCGCCACGCCGGCAATTCGCCGCTTCTTCGTGGCGCTTTCGGCACTCGAGATCGAGCCCCATGACGCGGTGGTCCGACGATTCGCGGCCGAGTCGGCAAGCGCGGCATTCTCCGCCGCCGACGCAACCCTGGGCGAAATCATCGAGCGAAGCGGGCGGACGGACGCGCGCGATGCGCTCTTCGGACCACTGCTGCAACTGGTACGCGAGCGGGATGCGGAAGAAGCCGCCACGGAAGACGCAGCTACCGGTGGTCCCGCCACCGGAGGCGCCGGCGCCGGTGACACGGACGCGCCAATTCCACTCGATCCGATCGCCGAGCCTGCTCTGGCGGCCTTGATGGCGCTGCTGGTGAACGACCTGCTGCGGGCGGAGACCCTCGCGACGCTCTACGCCGCGTTCGCCGAGGCTATTCCGTTGGATTCCGTATTAGGGTAAAGCGCGGAATGACCGCTTCAAAGCTTGTGCTGTCGTCGCGGACAAAGCGGTACACGCCTTCCATCCAGCCACTCGGCGCTTTCAGCACGCAGAACGACCGATACTCATGCACCTGCCCCGGCATGAGGCGCGGCTGTTCGCCCACTACACCTTCGCCTTCGACAACCGTGTCGCCCACCGCGTCGTCGTGAATAAGCCAGCGACGAGTGCGCAGCTGTGCCGCATGGTCGGCGACGTTCTCGATGCGGATATCGTAGGCGAAGACGTATTGCTCCAGCAACGGATTTGAGCGTTCGCGCAGATATGTCGGGCGCACCGAAATGCGAATGCCCGACGTCATTTTGTAGAAGAACGGCGGCCGATCAGTCTTCATGCTCGCGACCTCGTTTTGCTGGAGCAGACGTGGATGGACGGGCTGGCGCGACAGAAACTGTGACCGGCGGACTCTCGGTGCCCGCGCGGTTGAGCGCCTTCACCGAAATTACCGTCGGAATCACGCCAGCGGGCAACGCCCAGGAATTGGTTGCCCCCGGGAGCACTATCGACACCCACGCCGTGTCCGTCCGGAGTTGGACCAACCACTGCCATGGCGCCTTCCGGTTTACGGTAGCCAAGAGCAGCGTATCTGCAAATCGGGTACCGACGATGCCTGGGAGCGGCGTTGGCGCGGCGACGACTTCGAGCCAGGGTGACGCCGGCACAAGCGCCTGCGCTGCGTAAGGGCCCGCCACCAACGTGTCGTTCATGCTGGCCTGATTGACGAGGAACGACCTCATCGAGAAGTGCACGTTCCCGGTGGATCCCGGCTGCTTTCGTGTAACGCGGATCTGTTCGACGAGTTCGGCGACGGAGAAATCACTACGGCCTTTCCCGCCGGCGCGCGACGTGAAATTGCCGGGCCACATATGTCGAGTTTGGATGTTCTCACCCACCCACCAGTCGAGCAGCGCGCCGTACGGCTGCTCCGGTTTGGTGGTCGGCCAATAGAGCTGCGGCGAGAAGTAGTCCACCCACCCTTCGCGCAGCCATTTGCGGCCGTCGGCGTAGATCTCTGCGTACGCGTCAAAGCCGCGCACCTGTGACGGGAAGCCCGGACGCCAAATGCCGAACGGACTCACACCGAACTTGACCCACGGCTTTGTCTTGTGAACGCCGACATCCAGTTCACGCACCAGTGCGTCGACGTTTGAGCGACGCCAGTCGGCCCGCGTGAGTTTGCCGCCCCCCCTTTTGTAGCGCGTCCAACTGCGCTCGTCGGGGAAGAGGATGGGACGACCGCGTTTGGTGCGTTCCGGGTACGGATAGAAGTAGTCGTCGATGTGCACACCGTCGATGTCGTATCGCTTGACGACGTCGAGTACGACTTTGAGTGTGCGTTCGCGCACGAGCGGTTCGCCCGGATCCATCCACAGAAAGCCTGCGAACTTCTTGACGAGCAGCGGATTGGTGCGGGCGATGTGCGTCTTCGCCAGCGGCGAACGGGCATCGTCATTACGCGCGCGATAGGGATTGAACCAAGCGTGCAGCTCGAGATTGCGCGCATGCGCTTCGCGAACGGCGAATTCGAGCGGGTCCCAGTACGGATTTGGAGCGCGTCCCTGTGCGCCGGTCAAATACTCTGACCACGGCTCGATCGTCGATGCGTAGAGCGCGTCGGCGGCGGGACGCACCTGCAAGAGCACCGCATTGAGCTTCAGTGCCGCCGCGCGATCGAGGAGCGCAATCAGTTCGCGTTGCTGATCGGCCGTGGCGAGCCGGCGCGAAGACGGCCAATCGATGTTGGCCACGCTGGCAACCCACACGCCGCGAAATTCGCGCGCCATGGTTGGCGGGGTGTTGCTGACCACGGGGCGTACTGGTGTTCGCGGCGCTGCCGGCGGACGACGCGCGGGTGTTGGGTCCGCGTTGCGATCGTCGGGCCGCGGTGGCGTGGACGACGCTGGTACGGGCGCAGCTGCCTGTGGTGGCTCCGGTGCGCCTGGCGTTACGGCCATTGGTCGACACGCCGCAAGCAGGAGCACCGACACCAAGTGCTTCCTCACCCTGCGTGTCAGCATGACGTTCACGCGCTTGCGTTCGCGAGAGGCGCCGTCGCGTCAAGCTCTTGCTCCATGGCGCGCAACACCTGTCCGGCGCGACGCGCCGCTTCGGCGATGCGTTCGGGCGACTGAATGAACGAAATGCGGAAAAACCCTTCCCCACCCTGACCAAAGCCAGAACCCGGGAGCACGATCACGCCCGTTTCCTCTCGCACGCGATCGGCAAATGCGGCGCTTGGGATTCCCTCGGGGAGCGGCATCCACAGGTACATCGTGGCCTGCGGAACGTCGGCGGTGAAGCCGTTGGCGCGGAAGGCAGCGACCGCGGCATCGCGACGCTGTTTGAACGTGACCAGATTCTGCGGCACAAAATCGTTGTAGCTCTGGATCGCCGCCACGCCCGCCGCCTGAATACCCATGTACTGCCCGGTATCCGTGAACGCTTTCACCTTGGCGAGCGCGGTTGAGATCTCGGGCTTGGCAACGGACCAGCCGCAACGCCAACCAGTCATATTGTACGTCTTGGACAACGAATGGAACTCGATCGCGACATCGCGCGCGCCATCAATCTCGAAAATGCTCGGCGGGACATACCCGTCGAAACCCATCTCCGAATAGGCGTTGTCGTACACGAGCAGAATGTCGCGGTCGTGACACGTCTGCACAACGCGTTCGAGATAGTCGCGCGGCGCGATTGCCGCGGTCGGATTGTTGGGATAGTTGAGATACAGCACGCGCGTTCTGGCCAACACATCGCGCGGAACCTCGTCGAGATCGATGAGGAAGTTGGTGCGCGGACGTAGCGCATACACGTACGGGGTTGCGTCGCTGAGCAGTGTCCCACCGATGTACGCCTGATACGCGGGATCGGGGATGATGCCGACATCGCCAGGTCCGAGATAGGCGAACGCGACGTGCGCGAGTCCTTCCTTGCTGCCGAGGAGTGGTACGATCTCGGTCATGGGATCGAACGCGATGCCGAAGCGCGACTTCATCCATGCGGCGACAGCTTCGCGATATGGCACGTGACCCATTCCAAAACCGTAGCGCTGCATGGCCGGTTCTGTCGCCGCACGCCGTAATGCTTCCACCGCTGCCGCCGGTGGTGCGAGATCAGCGTCGCCGGCGCCGAGGTCGATGACATCGACCCCAGCTGCGAGGAGCGCCTTTTTGCGCGCGGGAATGTGCGCCAGCGGATACGCGGGGAAGTTCGCGAAACGTGCGGAGAGTTTGGGCATGCTCAGTGGAGAAAGTTGGAGCGAACCGCTTACGAGGTTGGCGGATTGAAATTCGCGTGCTGTCCGTCCACCCAACTTTTGTGGTAATTCGGGTCTTCGATGGGCATCGCCGTTTTCGCGACATGTAGCGGTTTGAAGCTGTCCATCATCACCGCGAGTTCGTTGGTGTACTTCGCACCAATGGACGCTTCAGCGCGCCCGGGGTGCGGACCATGCGGCAGCCCGTCCGGATGATGCGTGATTGAGCCGTATTCGATTCCCTTGCGACTCATGAATTCGCTCGACGCGTAAAACAGCACTTCGTCAGAGTCGACGTTGCTGTGGTTGTACGGCGCGGGCACGGCCTGCGGATCGAAGTCGTACGGGCGTGGGCAGAATGAGCAGATGACGAAGCCGTCGCCCTGAAACGTCTGATGCACCGGCGGAGGCTGATGAATGCGACCGACGATGGGCTCAAAGTCGTGGATGTTGAACGCCCACGGATAGAAGTAGCCATCCCAGCCGACGACATCGAGCGGATGATGATCGAGGACGAGCTCGTTGATTGCCGAATACTGCTTGACCAAGATCGGGAACTCGCCCTTTTCGTCGCGTGCTTCGACGTGTTCCGGGCGACGGATGTCGCGTTCCGAGTACGGCGCGCCTTCGAGCAGTTGACCGAAGTCGTTGCGATAGCGGCTGGGAAAGCGCACGTGTCCGCGACTTTCCATCACAAGAAACTTGGA
>Ga0105044_10003769_pt1 | contig 20759 bp, 25 predicted proteins | sample MAT01_FD_78092 | JGI IMG/M metagenome (GOLD analysis project Ga0105044, IMG submission 78092) | Freshwater microbial communities from Lake Fryxell liftoff mats and glacier meltwater in Antarctica - MAT-01 | ecosystem: Environmental > Aquatic > Freshwater > Ice > Liftoff microbial mat | place...
ACGGGTGCCCTCGTGTCACCGCCAGTGGCGCCTTGAGCGTTAAGTCCCCATGAGCCCCGCCTTCAACCGCATCGCCCTGTTTGCCGGGCTGTCACTCGCCGCGCATGCCGTGACGCTGGGCGGGCTGCGCATCTCGTTGCCGGAAGAAGCGGCGCCGGACCTGCTGGAAACCCGGCTCGAGCCGCAGGTGAAGGTGCCTCCCGCCCCGGCGCCCGCACCGCGCCGTGCCGCCGCGCCCCGCCCCACGCTGTCGCCAGCGGCCGAATCGCCTGCCGTCGCCCTGCCCGGCCCGGCGCCCGGCCCGGTCGTCGTTGCCGAAGCGGCGCCCGGCGTGATCGACACGCCCGCCGAAGCGGCGGCGTCCGCGCCCCCGGAACCTCCCGCGCCGCTGGCGGTGCGCCAGTTGCCGCGGCACGGCGAGATCCGCTATCAGGTGTTCTACGGCTCGGACAAATTCTCGGTCGGCTCCGCGCAGGCGGTGTGGGACACGACGGACAGCACGTACCGCATCCGCAGCCAGGCGGAAACTGAAGGTCTGGCCGACCTCTTCGTTTCGCGTCGCTTGTCGTACACCAGCGAAGGCCGCGTCACCCCCACCGGCCTGCAACCCGACGCGCTGGTGGTCTCGCGCGCGCGCCGCGGCCGCAGCGACGACTTCACGGCGCGCTTCAACTGGGCGGTCAGCGAACTGACGCTGGGCCCGCCGGCCACCGCGCGGCAGGTGCCGCTCGCTGCCGGCACGCAGGACATCGTGAGCTTCGCCTATCAGCTCGCGCTGCTGCCGCTCGCGCCCGGCCGCCTCGACCTGATCGTCACCAACGGGTTCAAGCTCGAAACCTACGAGGTCGAAGTGGGCAGCGAAGAAATCCTCGACACGCCGCTCGGCAAACTGCGCACGGTCCCGCTGCGGCAGGTGCGCCGCCCGAACAAGGAGGGCGTCGAAATCTGGCTCGCGCTCGACTACCACCGCCTGCCCGTGCGCGTGCGCTTCCTCGACCGCGAAGGCCGCATGTCCGGCGAACAACTCGCGACCTCCATCCGTGTCAGCGCCGAGTAAGTCGCCGCGCCCCGGCGGCAAGCCGCGGCGGGACCGGGACGACCGCGGCAACCCGCGCATCCGCCCCCCGTCGGGCGCCGGAGCCGTGCCGGGGGTCGCCGATGACAAACGCGTTCCATTGCACGAGGCCGTGCGCGCGCTGGGCCTGATGCTCAACGCCGCGAGTCCGGCCGACCGCGCCCTGCACGCCTTCTTTCGCGCGCACGCGCACTTCGGCCAGCGCGACCGCGCCTTCATCGCCGAAACCGCCTTTGGCGCACTGCGCCACCGGCGCGTACTGGAAGCGCTGCTGCCACGCACGACGCCGCACCTCCTGGTGCTGGGCTATCTCGCGCGCTTCGAAGGTTGGAGCGCGCAGCGGCTGGCGCCCTACGTGGAACACGGCGACCTCGCCGTCGTCGCCGGGCTCAAAGCCGGGCGTCTGGAAGACCTTCCGCTCGCGGTGCGGGCGGAGCTGCCCGACTGGGTGGTGGCCAAGCTGGAACCCACGCACGACGCGGACGCCATCCTCGCACTGGGCCGCGCGCTGGCGACCCAGGCTCCGCTCGACCTGCGCACGAACACGCTGACCACCACGCGCGAGGCGGTGCTGGCGCAGTTCGCCGCCGAAGGCATCGCGGCGCAGGCCACGCCCTACTCCCCGCTCGGCGTGCGTGTGCCGGCACGCACCGCACTGCAGAAGCACCCGCTCTTCCTCACGGGCAAGGTGGAAGTCCAGGACGAAGGCAGCCAGCTGCTGTGCCTGCTGGTGGCGCCGCGGCGCGGCGAGCTGGTGATCGACTTCTGCGCGGGCGCCGGTGGCAAGACGCTGGCACTCGGCGCGCTCATGCAGTCGCACGGCCGCGTCTACGCTTATGACGTCTCGGCGTCCCGCATCGAAAAGCTCGGGCCGCGCCTGCGGCGCTCGGGGCTGTCCAACGTGCATCCGCAGGTAATCTCGTCGGAGAACGACATCCGCATCAAGCGGCTGGCGGGCAAGGCCGACCGCGTGCTGGTGGACGCACCCTGCAGCGGCCTGGGCACGCTGCGCCGCAATCCCGATCTCAAGTGGCGCATGCAGGAATCCGACATCGCGGAACTCGCGGCCAAGCAGACGCGGCTGCTCGCCGCCGCCGCGCGCCTGGTCAAGCCCGGCGGGCGGCTCGTCTATGCCACCTGCAGCATCCTCGGCGAGGAGAACGAAGCGATCGCGGACGCCTTCGCCGCCGCGCATCCCGCCTTCAAGCCCGTGCCCTGCAACGAAATCCTCGCCGTGCAACGGGTGCCGCTGGACACCGGCCCGTACTTCAGGCTCTCGCCGGCGGTACACGGCACGGACGGTTTCTTCGCGGCGGTGTTCGAGCGCGCCCGGGACGCATGAACGCACGCGCCGGGCACAGGGCGCTGCTCTTGTGCGCCGGGTGCGCGGCGCTCGTCCTGTGCAGCGCGCTTTACAGCGATAGCGCGACCGCACAACCCGTCATGCCGGCGGCGGAAGGCACGCCCTTCCCCGCCAAGGGCACCGTGCAATACGCCTTCTCGCCCGGCCGCGATGGCGCGGTGATGATTATCGGGGCCATCGACGCGGCGCAGACGCAGATTCTGGTGCAAGCCTACAGCTTCACCCACCGGCGGATTGCGGCGGCCCTGATCCGCGCGAAACGGCGCGGCGTGGAGGTGGCCGTGACCGCCGACGATGGCCAGACCCGGAATGCGGAAGCGAAGCTCTACCGCAGCCTGCGCACCGCGCGCATCGAGGTGCGGCTCGACAGCCAGCACAGCGCGGCGCACAACAAGGTCATGGTGATCGACGCCGATGCGCCCGGCTGCGCGGTCATTACCGGCAGCTACAACTTCACGCACTCGGCAGAGGACAAGAATGCCGAGAACGTGCTCCTGCTGCGCGGCAACCGGCCGCTGTGCGCGGCGTATCGCGACAACTGGCGGCGCCACCACCTGCACTCGCTGCCGCTGCGCTGAACGCGGCGGGCGGGCGGCGCGCTAGAATCCCGCGATGGAGATTTCCGACCTCACGCAGTGGCTCGACGGCGCGCTGACCGCGATCCGACGGCCCGCCACGGCACAGCAATGGGGCGTCATCTTCGTCGCGCTGGTCGCCGGGCTGGTCGCGCACGTGGCCGCGCGCCGCGCCGCGCGATCCGTCGTCAGCGCGTCACCGCCGACGCCAGCACCCGCCGGCAGCAGGCCCTCGCCGCTGCGCTGGGTCGAGCGGCTGGCCTTTCCCTTCGTGGCGCTCGCCATCGTGGTGGCGGGGCGCGCCGTCCTCAGCCAGTTCCAGCCCACCCACCTGCTGCGCGTCGCGGTCGCGCTGCTCGGGGCGATGCTGGTCGTGCGCGCGGCCGAATACGCGTTGCGCTACGTCTTCGCGCCCGGCGGCTGGCTGGCGTGGCTCATCCGCGCCATCGCCACCGTGATCTGGATTGGCGTCGCGTTGCAGATTCTCGGACTGCTGCCCGATCTCCTGAAACTCCTCGAGGACATGGCCCTCACGATCGGCCGCACGCGGATCTCCGTGCTCGACGTGCTGCAGGGGAGTCTCTCCATCCTGATCGCGCTGGTCGGCGCGCTGTGGGTCAGCCGCCTGATCGAGGAAAAGGTGATGGGGGCAGATTCGGTGGACATCACCATGCGGGTGATGTTCGCCAAGCTCACGAAGGCGATCCTGCTGGTGGTGGCGATACTGCTGGCGCTGCCCGCGCTGGGCATCGACCTGACGGCGCTGTCGGTGTTCGGCGGCGCGCTGGGCGTGGGCCTGGGGCTCGGGCTGCAGAAGATCGCCAGCAACTACCTCAGCGGCTTCATCATCCTGCTCGACCGCTCGGTCAAGATCGGCGACGTGGTGACCATCGACGGCCGCAGCGGCGTGCTCACCCAGATGACCTCGCGCTACGTGGTGGTGCGCGGCGGCGACGGCACCGAGGCGCTCATCCCCAACGACACCCTGATCACGGCCACCGTCATCAACCAGACCTACAGCGACCGGCAGGCGCGGGCTTCGGTGGCCGTGACGGTCGACGCCGCGGCCGACGTGGACCGCGCCCTGGCGCTGATGACCGACGCGGCGGCGCAACACCCCCAAGTGCTGCGCCGGCCGGCCCCGGTTGCCAGCATCCGCGGCTGGACCGACTTCGGCCTGCAACTCGAATTGGGAGTCTGGTACGAGCAGCCCGCCGGCCCGGTCGCCGCCGACCTCCAATTGTCGATCTGGCGGGCCTTCCGGGACCACGGCATCGCCTTCGCCAGCCCCCGCGCCACCCCTGTTCAAAATACATAAAAAATCGTTATTATTCAGAGGCTTGATTTATCAAATCCTACCCCCACATAAGGCTTGGAGGCAGGGCGGTTGTCCGGTAGACTGCGCCGCAACTTCGTTCATTCCATTCACTTTTTTGGGACGATATGTACTCAGGCCTGTTTGAACTGCCGTGGTGGGGATATGTGGTCTACACGCTGGTGGTGACGCACATCACTATTGCCGCGGTCACGATCTACCTGCACCGCCATTCGGCGCACCGCGCGCTCGACCTGCATCCGGTCGTCTCGCACTTCTTCCGCCTGTGGCTGTGGCTGACCACCGGCATGGAAACCAAGGCTTGGACCGCGATTCACCGCAAGCACCACGCCCGCTGCGAAACGGAAGAAGATCCGCACAGCCCGCAGATCCTCGGCATCAACACCCTGCTGTTCCAGGGCGCGGACCTCTACAAGCGCGCCGCCAAGGATCAGGAAATCTTGGAGAAGTTCGGCCACGGCACGCCGGACGACTGGATGGAGCGCAATATCTACGCCGCGCACAGCGTGTGGGGCATCGCGCTGATGATGATCGTCAACTTCATCCTGTTCGGTTTCCTCGGCATTGTGATCTGGGTCGTGCAGATGAGCTGGATACCGATTTTCGCCGCCGGCGTGATCAACGGTATCGGCCATTACATTGGCTACCGCAGCTACGACGCCGAGGACGCCAGCCGCAACATTTTGCCCTGGGGCATCCTGATCGGCGGCGAGGAACTGCACAACAACCACCACGCCTATCCGACTTCCGCCCGTCTCTCGTCCAAGTGGTACGAGTTCGACATCGGCTGGCTCTACATCCGCACACTGGAAACCATCGGGCTCGCCAGGGTGCACCGGGTAGCCCCGCAAGTAAGGCTCGCCGCCGCCAAGGCGGATTGCGATGCCGCCACGCTGCAGGCGGTCATCACGCACCGCTACGACGTGCTGACGCATTACGCCCGCACCCTCAAGGGCACCTGCGTGGAAGAACTGAACAAGCTGCGCGCGGCGCGCGCGGTGCGCGTGGACAGTGCGCTTCTGCGGCGTTCGCTGTCGAGCGAAACGCCCTCCCTGCAGGAGGCCGAAAAGGCGGACCTCAAGCAGGCGCTCGAGCACAGCACGGTGCTGGCGACCATTCACCACATGCGCGACGAACTCACCGCGCTGTGGCAGCGCTCCACTGCCACCACCGACCAGCTGGTCGTGCAGTTGAACGACTGGTGCAAGCGCGCGGAAGCCAGCGGCATCTCCGCGCTGGAGAAATTCTCCAAGCGGCTGCGCAGCTACGTCTAACCGCAGGATTCGGGAGCCGGGGATTCAGCGAACCCGGACCCCAAAACAAAAAAGCCCGCCAATCGGCGGGCTTTTTTTCGGCTGCGACAACCGTGCGCGATTACTTAAGCTTCGTTTCCTTGTAGATCACGTGCTTGCGGACGACTGGATCGAATTTCTTGATCTCGAGCTTGTCCGGCGTCGTCCGCTTGTTCTTGGTCGTCGTGTAGAAATGGCCGGTGCCGGCCGACGATTCGAGCTTGATCTTTTCACGCATGGCGCGAACTCCTGAATGAAAAAGGGGCGGGGCCCGGAGGCCTAGATTTCGCCGCGCGCCCGCAGGTCGGCGAGCACGACGTCGATGCCGTTCTTGTCGATGGTGCGCAGCCCCGCGGAGGTGACGCGCAGGCGCACCCAGCGGTTCTCGCTCTCCACCCAGAAGCGGCGGTATTGGAGGTTGGGCAGGAAACGCCGACGCGTCTTGTTGTTCGCGTGCGAAACGTGGTTCCCGACAATCGGCTTCTTGCCGGTGACTTGGCATACGCGGGCCATGGCGGCCTCCGTCTTGGAAAAGCCGCGAATTCTACACAGAGCCAGTCACTTGCTCAACCAAGATCACCTACAGCAGTCCCCGTTCGGCGAAGGACACCGCGGCGCCCGCCCCCACCACGAAATGGTCCAGAACCCGGACGTCGACCAGTGCCAGGGCCTCCCGGAGGGCCCGGGTCAGAGCCTCGTCCGCGCCGCTGGGCTCGGCCACGCCGGAGGGGTGGTTGTGCGCCAGGATCACGGCTGCGGCATTGATTTGTAGTGCTTTTTTGACGATTTCGCGCGGGTAAACACTGGTCTGGGTGAGGGTTCCGCGGAACATTTCCTCATTCGCGACCACCCGGTGCTGGGCGTCCAGAAACACCACCACGAACACTTCATGCTGCAGCCCGTGGAACTGCAGGCGCAGTTAGTCGCGGACGGCGCCGGGGGAGGACAGGGCGGCGCCCGCGGCGAGCTTTTCGCCGAGCGCCCGTCGGGCCAGCTCGAAGGCCGCCTTGAACTGCACGTACTTGGCGGGCCCCATGCCGGGCACCTTGACGAAGTCGGCCTTCTGCGCGGCCGCCAGCGCACTGAGCGAACCGAAGTGTCGCAGCAGCTCCTGCGCGAGTTGCACCGCGCTTTTTCCTTTCATCCCGACGCGCAGAAAGATCGCCAGCAACTCGGCATCGGACAATTGCGCCGCGCCCTTGGCCATGAGCTTCTCGCGGGGCCGGTCATCCTTCGGCCAGTCACGAATCGACATGGCGCTATCGTAGCGCGCTTCCCGTGGCGACCGCTCGGAAACGGAAAAAGGGTTACACTTCCGCGCCTTAGCGCAGCTTCCGCCCATGGCCACGACCGCGAAACCGCACGTTCTGCTCGGCATCACCGGGGGTATCGCCGCCTACAAGTCGGCCGAACTCGTACGCCTGCTCGTCCGCGACGGCTGCACGGTGCAGGTCGTGATGACCGAGGCCGCGACCCGCTTCGTCACCCCCGTGACTTTCCAGGCGCTGTCGGGCCGGCCGGTCTACACCGATCTGTGGGACGGCCGCATCGCCGACAACATGGCGCATATCGAGCTGTCCCGCCCCGCGCAGGCCATCGTCATCGCGCCGGCCAGCGCCGATTTCATGGCCAAGCTCGCGCACGGCCTCGCCGACGACCTGCTCTCGACACTGTGCCTGGCGCGTGAATGCCCGCTGCTGGTGGCACCCGCCATGAACCGCCAGATGTGGGACCACCCCGCGACCTGCCGCAACGCCGACCGGCTCGCGAAGGATGGCGTGGTCATCGCGGGGCCCGCCAGCGGTGACCAGGCCTGCGGCGAGGTCGGTCTCGGCCGCATGCTCGAAGCCGCGGAAATCTTCGCCCAGGTGCGCGCGCTGCTCGCACCCAAGCCGCTCGCCGGCCGGCGCGTGCTGATCACGGCAGGTCCCACCTTCGAGGCCATCGACGCGGTGCGAGGGATCACCAACCGCAGCTCCGGGAAGATGGGCTATGCGGTCGCGCAGGCTGCGCTCGACGCGGGGGCGACGGTCACGATCGTATCGGGCCCGGTCACGCTGCCGCCCCCCGTCGGCGCCCGCGTGGCGCGTGTGGAGACGGCGGCACAAATGTTCGACACCGTGAAACAGAACCTCGCCGGTATGGACATCTTCATCGGCGTCGCCGCCGTCGCGGACTACACGCCGGTGAAAACCGAGAAGCACAAACTCAAGAAGTCCAACGCCGGCATGTCAATCGCGCTCAAGCCCACCCAGGACATCCTCGCCCACGTCGCGGGGCGGCCGCGTGCGCCCTTCTGCGTCGGCTTTGCCGCCGAAAGCCGCAACCTGGCCGAGTACGCGCAGGACAAGCGCAAGCGCAAGAAAGTCGCGCTCATGGTCGGCAACCTCGCACAGCAGGCGATCGGCGCCGACGACAACGAAGTCATCCTGTTCGACGACGCCGGGGCGCACAAGCTGCCGCGCGCGCCCAAGGCAGAGGTGGCGCGGCAACTGGTGGCGCACATCTCCAAGCTCTACAAACTCCGGAAGAAATGATCTTCGTCGCCCGGGCCGCGGCGAAGCGCGGTTGTCTTGGCGGCGAATCGCTTTTGACATGAAATCCATCGACGTTTGCATCCTCGACCCGCGTCTGCGCGAACAGATGCCCGCCTACGCCACGCCCGGCGCCGCCGGACTCGACCTGCGGGCCTGCCTCGACGCGCCGCTGACGCTGCGGCCCGGCGAAACACACCTGGTGCCTACGGGCATCGCGATCCATCTCGCCGACCCGGGGCTGGCCGCGATGATCCTTCCGCGCTCGGGCCTGGGCCACAAGCACGGCATCGTGCTCGGCAACCTGGTCGGGCTGATCGACTCCGACTATCAGGGCCAGATCTTCGTTTCGACCTGGAACCGCGGCCGCGAACCCTTCGTGCTGAATCCGCTGGAGCGCCTGGCGCAGCTCGTGGTGGTGCCCGTCGTGCAGGTGGCGTTCAATGTGGTGGAGGCGTTTTCGGCCTCCGAACGGGGCGCGGGCGGGTTCGGCAGCACCGGAAGATGAATACGGGATTCGAGATTCGGGATTGGGGATTGGAAGGCTTTCAAATCTCCAATCTCCAATCCTCAATCCCACTCTGACCATGGCCGTCGGAATCGTTTTATTCGCCCACGGCGCGCGCGATCCCGAGTGGGCGGCACCGTTCCGCAAGCTGCGCGAGCGCATCGCCGCGCGCCGGCCGGACGCCACCGTCGAACTCGCCTTCCTGGAATTCATGGAACCGGCGCTGGAACCCACCGTCAACCGACTGGCCGCCGACGGCGTTGGACGGATCACCGTGGTGCCGCTGTTCATGGCCCAGGGCGGGCACCTCAAGCACGACCTGCCGCTGCTGCTCGCGCGCGCACGCACGGCCCATCCCGGCATCGCACTGACGCTGGCGCCGCCGGTCGGCGACATCGAATCCATCCTCGACGCCATCGTGGACTGGGTCTCTGCCCTCGAACGGATTGCCTGAGAAAAGTGAAATGCTCGCCACACTGAAAGCCGCCGCCGTCGCACTCACCCTTGCCGCCGTGGCGATACCCGCCTGCGCCCAGCAGCCGGCGCTGCCGGAGATCGATCTCAAGGTCGGCGGCCACGTCATCGCCGCCGAGGTGGCAGCCAACGACGCCACCCGCCAGCAGGGACTGATGTTCCGCCGCGTGATGGCGGAGAACCGCGGCATGCTCTTCGTGTTCCGCGACACGGCCCATCACGCCATGTGGATGCAGAACACCTACCTGCCGCTTTCGGTGGCCTTCATCGACGCCCAGGGCTTGATCGTGAACATCGAGGACATGCAGCCGCAGACCACCAACACGCATCCGGCCAAGGCGCCGGTGAAATACGCGCTGGAAATGAACCTGGGCTGGTTCAAGAAGCGCGGCATCAAGCCCGGCGCGAAGATCGAGGGCCTGGAGAAAGCGCCGCCCCCGCAGTAGGCGCACCGCGCAGGAACGGCGCTCCAAAGAAAAAGGCCCGCGGTTGCGGGCCTTTTTTCATTCCGGCGCCGTGGATCAGAGGCCGGCGTTCTGCTGCGCGACCATGCAATACAGCATCGGGATGGACAGCATCGTGTTGGCACGCGAGGTCAACATGGCGATGCGCGCGGCCTTGGCTTTTTCCTCGGCCGGCACCGTCACGATGCCGAGTGCCTTTTTCTGGTTCGGCCAGATAATGAACCAGACGTTGAAGGCCATGATCAGCGCGAGCCACATGCCGATGCCGATCGCCACGTACCCCGGTTGCAAAGTGAAGGCCCCTACGAGGTAACCCTTGTTCATGGACGCCACCAGGATGCCGGTCACGACGGTCGCCAGCGCGGCCCAGCGGAACCAGAACAGCGCGGTCGGCGCGATCACCTTGCCGATGGCCGGCTTCTGTTCGTCGGGAATCTTGGGCATCGAGGGAATCTGCACGAAGTTGAAGTACCACAGCAGACCGATCCACATCACACCGGACAAGACGTGCAGGTAGCGCATGAAGAAGGCCACCCAACCAGGGGTCGCGCCCACGTTGCTGCTTCCGGTAATGCCCGCGGTAATGGCGATGATGGCGATCAGGACGACGATGCCGGCGATGATGGTGCGTCCCAGCGACTGAAAGATGGCTCCCATGGATTTCCCCTTTTCCAAAACCTGCGAATGGCGCGATGACGTCCGTATAAAAAACACCACGGACACTAGGGTTGATGTAGCCGTGGATGTTAGCACACGCTGCAGGCGCAACAGCCGGCGAGGGCGGTGCTCAGGCCGGCGCCCGGGCATCCTGCATCCAGCGTTCGCCCTGCAGACGCGCCACGTTGCTGAGCGCGCCCTGCGCGGCATGCGTGTCGCGCAGCCAGCGCGCATCCGACGCGCCGCTCTCCACCAGCCGCCGCAGATCCTCGAGGGCGGGCCCCGATGCGAGCGCTTCCGCATGCGGCTCCAGCGCGCGCAATGTCACCAGCAGATCCTCGCGCAAGGTCATGTGCGCCTGGGTTTCGTAGTCGATGAACTTGCCTTCCAGTCCGTAGCGGCAGGCCTGGAAACGGTTGTAGCGGTAGACCATATAGAGGTCGGGCGAGGGCTGGCGAGGACGCTCGTTCAGCATCCAGTGCGCCAGCGCCTGCACGAACGCCCCCAGCGCCGCGGCGCGCTCCACCGTCAGCGGCGTGTCGAACACACGCACCTCCACCGTCCCGTACTCCGGCTTGGGCCGGATATCCCAGTAGAAGTCCTTCATGCTTTCGACGATGCCGAAGCCGCGCAATTTGTCGAAATAGGCGCGGAATTCGTCCCAGGTGCCGACGAAGGGGATCGTTCCCGAGAGCGGAAACGCACTCACGGTGTTCAGACGCGATGACTGAAAGCCGGTATCCGCGCCCTGCTGGAACGGCGAAGACACCGACAACGCAATCATGTGCGGCACGTAACGCGACAGCATATGCGTCAGGTAGACGGCATCATCGCCGTTCGGGCAGCCGACGTGCACGTGCTGGCCGAAGACGGTGAACTGCTTGGCGAGGTAACCGTAGGTCTCGAGCAACTGGTTGAAGCGTTCCGTCGGGTAAATACGGCGATCGGTCCATTGGTGAAAGGGATGGGAGCCGCCACCCGCGATGCAGACGTTGAGGCGGCGCGCCGCCGCGGACACGCAGTCGCGGAGTTCGCGCAGCTCCGCCACCAGCGCCGCGTGGCGGGTGTGGATGGAACTGTTCAACTCCACCATGCTCTCGGTGATTTCCGGCTTGATTTCCCCGGGATGCGGCGTCTTGTCGACGAGTCCGATCAGGTCTGCGGCGTCGCGCGCCAGGTTGAAATCCCGGCTGTTCAGGATCTGCAGTTCGAGTTCGACCCCCATCGACAGCTCGGCCGAGCCTTTGAAGTCCATTTCGCTCATGTTGCCGTCTCCTCTTTGGCCCGCGCTTCACCGGCCCGCGTCAGCGCGAACTGCACCAGCAGCGGTCCCGCCAGCTCCAGGATCAGGACCGCCGACAGCACGATCGCCGACAGTTCGCCCCTGAGCTGCGGATACAGCCCCGTCGTCACTTCCAGCATGACGATCGCAAGCGCCGACATCGGCATCAGCGTCAGTGTGAGCAGGCCGGCGCTGCCGGGCCGCAGCCCGGAAAAATGCGTGAAGGTCATGACCCCCAGCGCCTTGCCGGCAAAGCGGGCCAGTACGAAGGCGCCGCCGGCCACGGCGCCGCTCTTCAGGCTGTCGAGCGACAACGAGGCGCCGCTCACCACGAACAGCACGACGAAGAAGATCAGCCCGACGCGACTGAAATCCACATCGAGCACGTCGCGGTTCTGGTCAAGGTTGCGCACCAGCACGCCGAAGGTCAGCATCGTCAGCAACACCGACAGCTCCAGCATGCGCGCGGCGCCGATCGCCAGCACCACCAGCGCCAATACCAGCACGAAATGGCGCTCGCGCTGTTTGCCGAGCACGCGGGCGAGGCCCAGCACCGCCAGGCTCGCCAGCACGCCCAGCAGGCCCGAGCCCAGCAGCAGGTAGAGCGGGTGCAGCACCATCAGGATCCAGTCCCCGCGGTATTCGTGGTGGATCCACGACAGGAGCATGGTCGTCACGAGCACCGCAACCACGCTGTTCATCGCGGTCAGGTTGAGCATGCGCTCCGTGATCTGCCCCTCCGCCCTGAGCTCGCGGGACATCACCAGCGCCACCGCCGGGGAAGTGGCGATGGCGATCGCCGCGGCGATGGCGGCAGGCACCGCCGGCAGATCGAACTGGATCAGCACGCAGAACACGAGGCCGAAGGTCAGCGCGCTCTCGGCAAGCCCCGTGATGAACAACCAGCGGTCGCGGGCGAGCCAGTCGAGGTCAAGGCGGCGGCCCAGATCGAACAGCAGCAGGCCCAGGGCGATGTCCACGAACACCCGCGAGGCGGCGAGCGAGGCGGTGTCCAGCCAGTCGATGCCGCCGGGCCCGAGCAGCAGGCCGGTCAGGGTGTAACCGATCAGGCGCGGAATCCTCGCCAGCCGGCGCGCGAGTTCGCCGCCAATAAAGCCCGCGAGCAGGAGCAATCCGAACAGCACGATCGGACTGTGTGCGAGGGGCCATTCCGGAAAAAAACCGGGATTGGTCATGGTGTTTCCCTGTCAACGGGCGCCGGAGTCTGATCATTACCCCGTGATGGATTGCCTGCGACGCGTGCCGACCGCGCCGCACGTTGCGCTAACAGCCCGCTGTCGGGCGGGGATTACAAAGGCTGCGCAGTTTGCCGTCTGTCAGGCATCGTCTGACATGGCGCCAGCGCCTCAGCCAACGATGACGATATGCACCCGGTACGGGCCGTGCGCGCCCAGCACCAGCGTCTGCTCGATGTCCGCCGTGCGCGAAGGTCCGGAAATGAAGTTGACGGCGCGCGGCATCGTGTTCTGCGGGCGCTCCTGCCGGAGCAGGGCCCAGGCGTCCTCCATGGTGCGCACGATACGTTGCGCGGGGAGCACCGCAACATGCGTCTCGGGTACCAGGCTCACCGACGGCGGGCGTTCCGCACCCGACAAGGTCATGAGCGTGCCGGTCTCGGCGATCGCGCAGAACGCGCCGGTGATGCCGACCATGTCGTCCCCACGCGCCGCACGCGCCGCCACCCGGATGCCGGCGCCAACCCAGTCGAGTTCCTGCAGCGAGGGCCACACCACGGCGGTCAGCGGCAGCTTGCCGGCCTTGAGGTAACGCGCGACCGCTGCCGGCACCGCTGCGAAGGTCGCAGCCTCGTCCAGCGTGGACGACAGCGCTTCCGCCTTGGCGCGGAACCGCGCGGCAGGTTCTTCATCCCAGCCGAGCGAGGGCCCGGCCTGCGGTGCGGCGATGTCGGCGGCGACCTCCGCGCGCTCCGCGTCCAGCATCGGGCCGCGGATGCCGCGCGCGGCGCGGATGCGAGCGAGGATGTTATCGCGGGCACTCATTGAAATGAACGAGAGAAGAGAGAGGAAAGAGGAAAGAGGATGGCCAGACCGAGCGGTTGGCGCTTTTCTCCTCTTTCTTCTCTCCTCTCTCGTCTTTCCTCGCCCTCCGGCTTCAGCCGAGCGTCGGCATGTGAAAGCCGGTCGGCAGCGCGTCCGCATCCGGCCAGCGCGTGGTGACCACCTTGCCGCGGGTGTAGAAGCGCACGCCTTCCATGCCGTGCACGTGCTGGTCGCCGAACAGGGAATTGCGCCAGCCGCCGAAGGAGAAGAATGCGGTGGGCACCGGGATCGGCACGTTGATGCCGACCATGCCGACCTCGATCTCACGCTCGAACTTGCGCGCGGCGCCGCCGGAGCGGGTGAACACCGCCGTGCCGTTGGCATAGGGATTGTCGTTGATAAGCTTGATCGCCTCGTCCAGCGACTTCGCGCGCAGCACCACCAGCACCGGACCGAAGATTTCGTCCTTGTATACGCTCATGCTGGGGGTGACCTTGTCGAGCAGGGATGCACCGAGGAAGAAACCGTCCTCGTTCCCCTTGCAGGTGAACCCGCGGCCGTCGAGCACCATCTTCGCGCCCTCTTTCTCGCCCGCATCCACGTAGCCCTTCACCTTGTCGGAGTGCTGGCGCGTGATCAGCGGGCCCATGTCCATGTTGCCGCTGTCGCCAGGCCCGATCTTGAGTGCCGCGGCCTTCTTCTTGATCATTTCGACCAACTGGTCGCCGATCGGATCGACCGCGACCACCGCGGAGATCGCCATGCAGCGCTCGCCGGCTGAGCCGTAGGCCGCGCCGATCAGCGCGTCTGCGGTGAATTCCAGATCCGCATCCGGTAGCACGACGGCATGGTTCTTGGCCCCGCCCAGCGCCTGCACGCGCTTGCCCGCCTTCGCGCAGGTTTCGTAGATGTACTTGGCGATCGGCGTGGAGCCGACGAAGGACACCGCCCTGATGTCGGGGTGAGCGAGGATGGCATCCACCGATTCCTTGTCACCGTGCACGACGTTGAACACGCCGTCGGGCAGCCCCGCTTCCTTGAACAGCTCCGCCAGCCGCATGGCTGCCGATGGCACTTTCTCGGAGGGCTTCAGCACAAAGGTGTTGCCACAGGCGATGGCGACGGGATACATCCACATCGGCACCATCACCGGGAAGTTGAACGGCGTGATGCCGGCGCACACACCCAGCGGCTCACGCGTGGAGTGGCAATCGACATCGGTGCCGACGTTGACCGACAGTTCGCCCTTCAGCAGATGCGGAATGCCGGTGGCGAATTCCACCACTTCGAGCCCACGCTGCAGCGAACCCGCGGCGTCGGCCAGCACCTTGCCGTGTTCGGCGGTGATCAGCTTCGCCAGTTCGTCGCGGTTCTTTTCGATCAGTTCGCGGTAGCGCATGAGGATGCGCGCGCGGCGCAGCGGCGGCGTATCGCGCCAGGCCGGGAAGGCCGCCCTCGCGGCCTGCACCGCGCGGTCCACGTCCGCCGCGTTGGCATAGGCCACGCGTTTGCTGACGGCCCCGGTGGCGGGGTTGGTCACTTCGCCTGACCGGCTGCTGGCGGCCGCCACGTGCTGGCCGTTGATCCAGTAGCCGATGGTCGGTACGGAAACATCCATGGGTTTGTTCATTGCCTGCTCCTGCTGGCTGTGTTCAATTTTTCAGGACGGAATTGTAACCGCTCGCGGTTGCCGGTTACCCCCCGGAGCGGCTAGGATTGCGCCCTTTTCGCCCACCCCAAAGGAACCTCGCATGGACTTCCAGAAAATGGCCGACGCAGCCGGCCCCTTCATCATCGCCATCGGCCTCAAGTTCTCGGCGCCATCGTCGTCTGGATCGTCGGCCGCTGGCTGATCGGCATCGTGATCAGCATCATGTCGAAGGCGATGGAACGCCAGAAGATCGACCCGACGCTGACCCGCTACCTGGGCTCGGTGGTCGCCATCGCGCTCAATATCGTGCTGGTCGTCGGCATCCTCGGCTACTTCGGCGTTGAAACGACCTCCTTTGCCGCCCTGATCGCCGCGATGGGTATCGCCATCGGCGCGGCCTGGGGCGGGCTGCTCGCCAACTTCGCGGCCGGCGCCTTCATGCTGGTGCTGCGCCCGTTCAAGACCGGCGATTTCGTGACGGTCGGCGGCGTGACCGGCACGGTCAAGGAAATCGGCCTCTTCGCCACCACCCTGGTGCAACCCGACAATGTCGTCACCTTTGTCGGCAACAACAAGATCTTCTCCGACACCATCCAGAACTTCTCCGCCAACGCCTTCCGCCGCGTGGACCGCACGGCCCAGCTCGCGCATTCGGTGGACGTGCACGACGCCATCAAGCGGCTGCGGGAGGCGCTGGTGAAGATTCCCAACGTGGTGGCAGCACCCGCGCCGGACGTGGAAATCGTCGACTTCAACGCCATGGGGCCCGTGCTCGCGGTGCGTCCGTACACGCACACCGACCACTACTGGCAGGTCTACTTCGACACCAACAAGCTGATCAAGGACACCTTCGGCACGGCCGGCTACCCGGTGCCGGAAACGCACTTCGCACACCGCGCCCTATAAAGACAAGACGAAGTCACTTCCCTCCCTCCTCCGCTTGCGGGGGAGGGTTGGGGTGGGGGCACGGACAAGACGAAGTCACTTCCCTCCCTCCTCCGCCTGCGGGGGAGGGTTCGAGTGGGGGCACGGACAAGACGAAGTCACTTCCCTCCCTCCTCCGCCTGCGGGGGAGGGTTGGGGTGGGGGCACGGACAAGACGAAGTCACTTCTCTCCCTCCTCCGCTTGCGGGGGAGGGTTGGGGTGGGGGCAGCCCCGAACAACCCCTCGCGGCGTCAGCCGCGCCGCCGCGTAGCGCGCGCGGAAGGTGCGCCCCTCCGGCGACGGAAAATCGCGGCCATCCGTCCAGCCGCCGCCGAAGGGCAGCGACCGAATGGTCGTGGTGCCGCCCATCCACTTCAGCACCCGCACGGCCAGCCCCGACAGCAAGCCGTACAACGCGGGTCTTTTCGCCGCGAACGCCCACAGTCTGAGGCCCAGACGCTCCTGCCAGGACTTCATGCCCTGGTCGAACTGCCGCTCGCGGAGCTTGCGCATCAGGTCCGGCAGGGGAATCTTCACCGGGCACACCACCCCGCACTGGTTGCACAGCGTCGCGGCGTTGGGCAGGTCCTTGGCCTTCTCCAGCCCGACGTAAAGCGGCGTCAGCACTGAACCCATCGGCCCCGGATAGACCCAGCCGTAGGCGTGCCCACCGATCGTCTGGTACACCGGGCAGTGGTTCATGCAGGCGCCGCAGCGGATGCAGCGCAGGATCTCCTTCAGTTCCGACGCCAGGATCTGCGAGCGCCCGCCGTCGAGCAGGATGATGTGGAAATGCTCCGGACCATCCTCGGCGTTCGGTTCCTTCACACCGGTGGTGAAGGACATGTAGTTGGAGATGGACTGGCCGGTCGCATGGCGCGGCAGCAGCTTCAGCAGCAGCGTCGCGTCCTCCAGCGTCGGCACCACCTTCTCGATACCGGTGATCGCCACATGCACGCGCGGCAGCGTGGTGACCATGCGGCCGTTGCCCTCGTTGGTCACGATCAGCGTCGAGCCGGTTTCCGCGATGGCGAAATTCGCGCCCGAGATGCCCATGTCGGCAGTCAGGAAGTGCCCGCGCAGGCGTTCGCGCGCTTCGAGCGTCAGCGCCGCGATGTTGGTCTTGTACGGCGTGCGGTGCTTCTCGGCGAACAGCTTCGAGATCTGGTCGCGCGTCTTGTGCACGACCGGCGCGATGATGTGCGAGGGCGGCTCCTTCGCGAGCTGCAGGATGTACTCGCCGAGGTCGGTCTCCACCACCTCCACGCCGGCGCCTTCCAGCGCGTCGTTCAGCGCGCACTCCTCGGTCACCATGGACTTGGACTTGACCGCCTTGCGCACGCCGTACTGCTGCGCCAACTCGACGACGATGCGGTTCACGTCCTCCGGCGTCTCGGCCCAGTGCACGACCGCACCGCGCGCGGTGGCGTTGCGCTCGAAGGCGTCCAGATAGACATCGAGCTTGGCCAGCGACCGGTCGCGCACAGCCGCCGCCGCCGTGCGGTAGGCCTCGTAGTCCGCGAACTCCGTGATGCGATCGGCACGGCCCTTGACGAAGTTGCCCTGCAGCTTGTCGAGCGCGCGCTTCAGGTCCTTGTCCGCGATCTTTTCGCGGGCGCGAGCTTTGAATTCAGGAGAGGTGATTTGCAAGAAAGAAACTCGACGGCGGTCAATGGTCTAGCGCCGGGCCCGCCAGTAACCCGGACGCCGCCTCTGATGGGCCAGTGCAATCACCTCGATCGCGTCCGGCGCGTGCCGATAAACGACTGCGTAGGGAAATCGATCGAGGAGCACCCGGCGCGACGCACGGCCTGCGGGCGCTCCGGCATCGGGAAACCGGCGGAGCAGCGATATCACGCGCGCCACCTCGTTTGCGAATGTGTTGCCAAGACCAGCCATCCGGGATTCGTCGAACAGTGCTGCATCCTCCAGTTCCGCCTGCGCCTCGGGATGGAACGAATAGGCGATCACCCGAGCCGGTGACGCAGCCGTGAGAACACTTCATCCCCGAGAATCAGCTTGACCTCCCCGCGTTCAATCTGACCCACGCGGCGTTCGATCTCCAACCTCCACGCTTCGTCCACGTCAGCGTCGGCAGGTCCATCGAGTGACTCGATCAGTGAAAGCGCAAGTGCTGCACGCTCGGTTTCGGGCAGCTTCGAAGCTTTGGCCTTAAGTTCTGTGAGCGTGTCGGTCATGCGGGGCTCCTTCCTCGTAAAGCGGACCCAATTATACGGCGGCCGCCTTGCAGCCGTAGCCGCCAACCAAGCGACCGGGATTGATTCACGGTCAATCACCCGCTAAAACACCCCGAAACACATAGTAGTCGACTCAACGGGGGAAGCAGCATGCAACGCATTACCACCACCGTCCTGGTGGGCACTGCCCTGGCCCTAACTGCCGCGGCAGCATCAGCCCAGCCTTTCCCCGTCAAACCCGTGCGCATCGTCGTCGCCTACGCGGCTGGCGGGCCGGTTGATACGGTGGCGCGCGTAGCCGCGCAGAACCTCACGGCGATCTGGGGCCAGCAAGTCGTCATCGACAACCGCGCGGGCGCCGGCGGCGCGCTCGGCACGCAGGTCGTGGTGAAAGCGCCGCCGGATGGCTACACCCTGCTGGTCACCAACAGCGGCCCAATCACCGCCTACCCGCACCTGCGCACGACAGTGCTATACGACTTCGACCGCGACCTCACGCCGGTATCGCTGCTGTCGACCTCCAGCCTGGTATTGGTGATCCATCCCTCGCTGCCCGCGAAAACGCTGCCCGAGTTCGTGGCGCTGGCGAAGAAGAATCCGGGCAAACTTTCCTACGCCACCTCCGGCGTCGGCGGCATCCAGCATCTGGCGATGGTGCTGCTGGAGTCCCGCGCCGGCATCCGCCTCACGCACGTACCGTACAAGGGAGGATCGTCCGCCACCGTGGACATTCTGAGCGGCCAGGTGCCGGTGAATTTCAACAGCGTGCTCGGCGCCCTGCCCTTCGTGCAGGCCGGCAAGCTGCGCGCGCTGGGCGTCACGACCGCGCAACCCTCAGCGGCGATGCCGGGCGTGCCGACCATCGCGAGCGTCTATACGGGGTTCGAACTCACCAGCTGGCTCGCCCTGTACGCGCCGCCCGGCATGCCTGCGGCGCTGGTCGAGCAACTCCACCGGGATGTCACCGCTGCATTGAACATGCCGGAGTCGAAACGGCGCTTGAATGACCTGGGCCTGGAACTCGTCGGCGGCTCGCCGGCGGAACTGCGTGCCTACACGCGCGCGGAGAGCATCTTGCTCGGGAGGCTGATGGCGGCGGCGGGGATCGACAAAGAGTAGCCAGCGCCCGCCTTTACGCTGTTCCGCACGATCCGATGCCGCGGCTTCAAACTTCTACCGAAACCGCTCGTCATTACTCGCGCTGACCAAAAACTGCGTGTCTGAACACCGTTGATTTCACTGCTGGATGGCGCGGGAAGCGTGTAGCGCTCGCGCAGGCCGTTGCCGGCAGCGTCGTATACGTAATACATCGCGGCCTTGCGGATGGCGTGCCGACGCGGCCGTGCGTAGAAACGGCGCTGCAGTCCTCTCCGTGGAGCGGCGACATGACTACCGTGGAACTGAAACTGAACCTGCCCGATCGTCTCGCACGTGATGCGCAAGCTGCAGGCTTGCTGACGGAACGGGAGTTAGAGCGTCTGGATGCCACCACTGCAAAGCTGGCGGCTGATCCGCTGCCCCCGATGAGCGAAAGCGAAATCCAGTCGGAGATACGAGGCGTATCGGGCCGAGAAACGTGCTGCATCTGGTTCTTGATACCAACACGGCGCTCTCGGGCTTGGTATGGGGTGGTGTGCCGCGGCGTTTGATCGCAGCAGCGCGAGCGGCAGAGGTCGTCATAAATAGCAGCGTGCCGCTGCTGGAGGAGCTTGCCGGGGTGATCTTGCGAGAGAAGTTCACCAAACCCCTCACGATGCGGGGGCTCAAGGCACAGGACCTGTTCAACGGTTACGCCGCGCTGTGCCATATGCCATATGGTCGAGCCAGCGCAGATCCGGCGTGCCAGCTTTGACGAGGATGACGATGCCGTACTTGCTACGGCATTCGCCGTGCCGGCCGATTTGATCGTTTCCGGCGATGCACACCTGCTCGACCTTAAAACCTTCCAGCGCATTCCGATCGTCACCGCCGCCGAAGCAGCAAACAGAATCGTGCGATCTTCACGCGATTGATTTAACGCTGGCAACTATCACTGCGTGCAGAAATAGTTACTTGGCAAGAGGCAAAAGGCAAGACCTGACCCCAATCGCTTCCACGAGCATCTGGTCTATGAGAGCGTGAAGCCCGGCCCGGGCGGTAGTGTCAGCCTGATGCTGACACCGATGCAATTGCTCGATCGTCTGGCGGCGCTGATTCCGCCGCCGCGCCGCCATCGTCACCGCTGCTACGGGGCGCTGGCACTCCACTCGCCGCTGCGGGCAGCGGTCACCGCACTGGCGCAGCCGGCAGAGAATACCCCCGCTCCGGCGATGATTGGCGCGAGTCCATCGGACGCGGCCCCGACAGAGCCGGCACATCGCCAAGCGGCGCGCTACGTCTGGGCGCTACCGCTGGCGCGCATCTA
>Ga0105044_10003770_pt1 | contig 20758 bp, 19 predicted proteins | sample MAT01_FD_78092 | JGI IMG/M metagenome (GOLD analysis project Ga0105044, IMG submission 78092) | Freshwater microbial communities from Lake Fryxell liftoff mats and glacier meltwater in Antarctica - MAT-01 | ecosystem: Environmental > Aquatic > Freshwater > Ice > Liftoff microbial mat | place...
AACTACGTCCGTCCGCCAACTGATCGTGCATAAAGTCCATCGACCACGTGTCGTTCTGCACCGTCGGCACCGCCAAGGGCTCCGGCACGGCCCGCACCAACCGCTTGCGCGGTTTGATCCGCAAATGCAGCTCCAGCGCGCGATACACGCGGTACACGCGTTTGTGATTCCACGTGAACTGCTTCACGTTGCGCAGGTACAGGAAGCACAGCCCGAAGCCCCACGAGCGATGCGCCGTGGTCAGGCGCAGCAGCCAGTCCTCGAGCTGCGCGTTCTCCTCGGTGTGCTTGCCCTGGTAGCGGTCGCACGTCTCGCTGATCGCGAACGTGGCACACGCATGCTGGATGGTTGTACGCGCCGTCTGCACTGCCTGCTGGGCCAGTGCGCGGCGCTGCGCTGGCCTTACCATTTTTTTGCGAGGGCCTCGCGCAGGAGATCGGCGCTGAGCTGCGCGTCCACGTACAGCTTTTTGAGGCGTCGATTTTCGTCCTCCAGCTCCTTCATCCGCGACACCAGCGACGCATCCATGCCACCGAACTTCGACCGCCACTTGTAGAACGTCGCGTTACTGATGCCGTGCGTGCGGCAGAGCTCCGGCACGGGCGTCCCACCCTCCGCTTCCTTCAAGACGGCGATGATCTGGCTGTCGGTAAACCGTGATGTTTTCATAGAAATCTCCTCGGGTCCGTGTACGAGAATATTCCACTGTTGGCGACCCCGCTTTTCCGGGGGGATTACCGTTCGATCCGCCTCCCTCCACAGTTCGATTCCAGAAGGAAAACGCAGAACGGCGCCCCAACCGAGTCGGGGCGCCGTGCGCGTAAGTCTTTGTAAATCATCAGTGGCTAGGGAGGGAATTGAACCCCCGACACGCGGATTTTCAGTCCGCTGCTCTACCAACTGAGCTACCTAGCCATTCCGACCCGAGCAGCGTCCCGCCGGAGTCGAGCTGTCAATCATAACCCGCTGTGCGCCATCTCCCAACCCCTCGCCCGGAAGGGATCACGCCGCGGCTAAGACCCGCGCGCCACCTTCGCCACGTGTGCGTTTACCGCGTGGTTGAAGCGCAGGCCAAAAATACCGTCCGTGGCCACTTGGGATTTGGGGAGCACCACCGCCGTCGCCCCGTTCACCAAAAACGTCACGCTCCGCGCATCAACGACGATCCTCAGGTCGTTCTGCATCGCGTCCTTGCCCCCAACCTGCTTGATCTCCTTGAGAATCGTCCAGTCCTTGAGCGTGAACGTGTTCTCGCCCACCCGCTGCTTCACCAGAAACCGCGCGTCGTTCCGGATCAGGAAATACGTATACCGTTGATTCGGCCCCGACAGATCCTTGCCGCCAATGAACACGCCATAACCTTCTCGGTCGCGGCCCTTGGTCGGAAACAGAAAAATCGAACTCTCGACGCTGTACCCGCCGGTGGCGACGCTGTCCGGATGCCAGAACACCGTTCCCGGACCGGTCGTGACGTGAAAGCCCGGGGTCATCTGCGTAAACGCCAACGTGTCGTTCTTCCGATTGTCTTCGTGCTTGTCGTTCTTCGCCTCGGCGCGCTTGTCACCATGCACATCGCTCGCCGCGTCGGCGCGCGTTAGCCAGCCAAGCGGCACCTTGCCCTCGCTGCCGCCGGTGAGGTGTTTGGCCTGCTCAGGTTGTGAACTCTGCTGCGAAGACAACGGCGAGCTGGCAGCGGCGAGTGCGACAGAAAGTGAGACAGAAAGTGAAATGGCGCTCACGCGCAGGAGACGTTGGCAGGACACGGTCGCTCCGGAAGGGATGCCACTACGCTGGAGCGGCGGCCGCCACCGCGCAACCACACCCAGCCGCAGTGGGCACCACTTACTTCGTCTGCGGCCAGCTCGCCGTGATCACACTCTTGAGTCCACCACGCACGTTGAAGTCGCCGACCACCGTCATGTGCTTCGGATCGCACAACGCGACGAGATCATCAAGAATTTTGTTGACGGCACGCTCGTAAAAAATCCCGTCGTTGCGGAAGCTCCAGAAGTAAAGCTTGAGACTCTTCGCCTCGATGCACTTCTCACTCGGCCGGTACGTGAGCCGGATGGTCGCGAAGTCCGGCGCACCGCCCTCGAGCAACTTGAGCTCGGCGGCATCGCTCTCGATTCCACCCAACGGACAGAGCGACGTGAACTCAGTCGTCTCCATGTAAATCTCGTAGTCCCGGTCCGCATATGGGTTCGGGAACGTCTCAAGCAGCTGAGGTTTCGGCATGCTGGAAAGTAACAGAGACGGGAACAGCTAGTGCCCGGTTCCTCTCAGCTTCTTCGACCACTCCTCGAGCAGCATCTTCTCCGCCGTCGTCAGCGCGCCCATCCCTTGGGCGGCGATCTTGTCGAGCACCGCGTCGAGTGCTGTCGCCGGCAGCGGCGTCACGGTGGCCGTCGTCGCGGCAACGGGCGTGGCCGGACGAACGCGAGCCACCGCAGCCTTGCTCTGGGCTACGATCTCATCGACATCGCGATCGCGCGGACGCGACGAACTCTTGGGCACCGGGCGCGGCGTGTCGTCACCGTAGTCCGGCGCAGGCGCGATCCGACGACGCAGGCGATCGAGACTCTGCGCGTTGGGGGTCTTGAGATAAATCCACCCCGCAACCATGCCACCGATGTGCGCGGCGTACGCCGTGCCGCCCATGCTCCCCGAGTCGATCACGGCCATGAAGATGTTCATCAGCGCCATGAACAACACCAGCCACCGCACTTTCATGGGCACCACGCCAAAGAACAGCACTTCGTCATCCGGCCAGCGCGATGCATACGCCACCGCGACACCAAGAATCGCTGCCGATGCACCAACAAGTGCGCCACCGCCACGCGAGAACATGTAGTGGAACGCCCAACCGCCGAGTCCACACCAGAGGTAGAACCAGGTGAAGGCGCTGCTCCCCCAAGCGCGTTCAACGCGCGGTCCGAATAACCACAGCGTCCACATGTTCAGTGCCAAGTGCATCAGCCCTGCATGCACGAACATGTACGTCACTACGGTCCACAGGGCGCGTGCGGCGAGATTGCCGGGCGTGTAGCCCAAGGCGCGCGCCATGTTTACGTCGCCGGTGAGCGTCGCTTGCACGAAATACACGCCGACGCACAGGCCAATAAGCCAGTACACGGCGTTTGCACTGCGGGACTGCTCGAACTCGTCGTAGGATGATTCGTAGGCCATGGAATCCGGCGAAACCAATTCAGTTCGACACGACTGCACCACTCCAGAACGGAATGCCGCAGCACAACGTTGCAACGAGGGACCGTTACACCAACGGCAATTCGGCGGGCGCGACCGTCATCCCCGTTTTCGAGACGAATCGAGCGTCAGATGCACGATGCGCTCGCACAGGTCGGGAAACAAGATGCCTGCCGCGTGTGCCGCCAGCGGGATAAGACTGGTAGGCGTCATCCCTGGCAACGTGTTCGCTTCCAGACACCACGGCTGGCCGTGAGGGTCCAGCCTGAAATCGATTCGAGCGTACCCACCGAGCTTGAGCGCAGTGAACGCCCGTCGCGCCTGATCAGCCAGCTTGGACTGGATCTCGGGCGACAGATCAGCCACGAACTCCTCGGCCATCCCGGGCGTGTATTTGCACTCATAGTCGTACAGCTCGTGGACGGGCTTGATCTCGATGGTTGGCAGCACCTGATCACCCAGAATGCCGACCGTGAGCTCTTGGCCGGGCACGAACCGCTCGACCATGACCTCGTCGTCGAAGCGAAACGCTTGCTCGATAGCGGCAGCCAGTTCGCGGGGTTTGCGCACTATGGACAGACCAACGGTGCTCCCCTGCTTGGACGGTTTGACCACCACGGGCCAGTCGAGATGACGGGCGACTTCGTCGGGGTGGAGCCCTTCCGGTGGAGACATGAGCCAATTGGCGGTGGCCACGCCCGCGGCGCGCAGCACGACTTTCGTGAGGTGCTTGTCCATCGCCAAGGCGCTCGCCAGGTGGCCGCTGCCGGTGTACGGCACGCCGGCCATGTCGAGCACCGCTTGCACGGTCCCGTCTTCGCCTTGACCACCGTGCAACGCCAAAAAGACACAGTCCGCGTCCTTCACCTCGGGGAGTGTGCCGAGGACTGGCGATAGCGACTTCGCCTTGAGTCCGGCCAGCGCTTCGAGGCTCGGTGGCGCGCTGCCGACGCCGCTCGCGAGCAGGGCGCCCTCGGTCTCCCGGGTCATCACCCCGTCGGCGGGGTCGAGGCAGATGACGGTGTGCCCGCGCTCGCGCAGCGCGACGGCGATCCGGAGCCCGGACGAGAGCGAGACGTCGCGTTCGGCGGAGACGCCGCCCAAAAGGACCGTGATGTTCATATGGCAAAGTTAGCGGAAACTTCGGGCCGCGAATTACGCGGCCAGCTATTCTTTTCCCATTGTGACGGAGCTAACGCATTCTGGGTACAGCCTGTCGTACGGATCGACTTCCCCCTTGGCCCCAGATCCCATGCGCACCCTCTTCCGCTCCGCCACCGTCGCCGCACTGCTGCTGGCCACCGCCGCCTGCTCCAACGAGGAACAGGTCGCTGACCCGACCTCCCCAAGCAAAGGGATCGTTGCCGGAACTTTGCAGGTGACCGCCTCCAACTCGGCGCTGACCCTTCGTAACACGACCGAGTTCATCGTCGGTTACATGGTGTTGGAAAAGGACCAGATCGTGATCGCGCTCTTCCCCCCGTGCGGCTCACAGTGCCCCACACTCGTCCAGGGCGCGTCGGCCACAGTCAGCTACGCCAGCATCAGCGGCTACACGCCCAAGTCCTCGGAGGCAGTCGTGCTGTGGTGGACATACGCGCGCGCAGCCGATGGCTCGCTCCAGGCGCAGGGCGCCGTGCAGAGCAAGAAGATCTCGCTCTAGTCGACACAGAACCAGTCGACACACGACCGTCCAGGAATCATGCAGTCGCTTGACCCGGGCATTCTCCGCAAGGCACAGCAGGGCGATCGCGATAGCTTCGCTCTGCTTGTGGAGAGCTACTACCCACGAGCGCTCCGCTTTGCGATGCAACTGTTGTCGCGGCGCGAAGACGCCGAAGAGGCGGTGCAGGATGCCTTTGTGCGGGTGCATGACAACCTTTCGCGCTTCCGCGAGGATGCTCCCTTCGATCCGTGGTTCTTCCGCATCTTGGCGAACCGTTGCCGTACACTCGGCGCGAAGCGAAAACGACATTACGAGGTCATCGACTATGGCGAAGTGCCACACGACGCGGCGATCGAAACCGAACAGGAGGTGCCGGACGAAGCCTTCACACGACAGGTGTATCGCGTGCTCGCTGATCTCCCAGCCGAACAGCGCGAAGCCTTTCTGCTCCATCACGTGAACGACATGGACTACGAAGAGATGACCATCGTCACCGGTGCTCGCGGCGGCACGTTGCGCATGCGCGTCAAGCGGGCGGTCGACACACTCCGCGCACGACTACGCGAAGGAGCAATCCGTGAATAGCAGACCGATGCACGACGACGCGCGGGACGACGATCTGCTCATGCAGCAGGTGCGCGCGGCACTGGCACCGATGCCGTCCGTCAACCGGCGTGCCATCGCGAACATTCTTGCCACCGTCGCACAACGCCAACCAACGCGGGTTCAACGACTGCAGGCACAGTGGGAAGAGCTGCTCGCAAACTTCAACATCTCCACCTCGTCGCTGCTGCGTGGTGCGGCATTCGCAAGTGTGGCGGTGGTGATCGGCTTCGTAGCGCGTGGTGCGATCGGTGACCGAAGCGACAACGCGGCACCCGCTGTGACCGCGGCGACAGATGCCGCGCCGAGTGACCGCACGACGCCATCAATCGCCGCACCAACGCTGCAACGAGTGGACGGTGCAACCGATCGCAGTGAATTGCGCGTACCGATGCAGTTCGTGCTCGATGCGCGCGAAGTACCGGCCGCAACGCAACTCAGCGTTGTCGGCGACTTCAACGACTGGCAGGTCACCGCCACACCAATGACACTCGGAGGCGGCGTGTGGAGTGTTTCATTGCCGATGACACAGGGGCGGCATGTCTACGCGTTCGTGGTCAACGGAAAAGACTGGATCGCCGATCCGCGCGCTCCCCGCACCAGGGACGCCGATTTCGGTCGTCCTTCATCTGTGGTGATCGTTCAGACGCCATGAAACCGGTCATGATCGTCATCGCCGTTGGGGCGCTTGGTTTGGCACCGGCCGCGCGTGCGCAGGATCTCGCAATTCACGCGGCGACCAGCGCAACGCTCGAGCTCATCGACGATGCCACAGTACGGCTCGCGCTCCGCACACTCATTACCGATGCGGCCGCAAACGGTTTGCCCACCGCTCCACTCGTGACCAAGGTGCGCGAAGGCGTCGCCAAGCACGCCGAACCTGAACGTATTCGCAGTGCGACAAGCCTGCTCGCGCAACGACTCGCGGTTGCGGCAAAGGCGCTGGCTCCGTCTCGCTCGTCGGAGGAGTTGGCGGCCGGCGCGGATGCGTTGCAGGTCGGCGTTCCCTCCGGCACCTTGCGCAGCATGCGTCGCGACTGGCCGTCCAAGCCCCTCACCATTCCATTGGGAGTACTGGCCGAGCTGGTGGCGAGTGGCGTAACGCACGTGAGCGCGTCACGTCGGGTGCACGAACTGCTGGCCAAGGGCGCGACGCCAGGACAGCTTGCCTCACTCGGAGCCACGGTCCGCGCCGATATTGCGGCGGGACTCGCGCCAGATGCCGCCATGGAGCTACGCTCGAAGGGTGTTCTCTCCCTTCTCTACCAGCAAGCCCAAGTCGGCATCACCACGCAGCCGGCCACACTCCGTCCGCACGAGCCGCCGCGGAAGTAGCCATCAGCGTGCGTCGTCGCACATTGGCGCGTGGGGTGTGTTGATGGCGATGGCCAGAATGACGGTGTGTACACTCGTCACGCTGGCCGTCGTGTCGCGTGCAGCATTCGCACAGGGCACGTCGGGTTGGCTTGATGTTGGTGGGGCAACGGTGCAGCAGCCGACGAATGCCTTGCGCAGAGCGGGCACTGTCGGTGCGGGCGTCATGCATCGTGGTCTTCGCATCGTGTTGACTGGCGAAGGCGCGCTGACCGTAGCCAGCGACAGTCTCGCCGCGACGCAGGGCATCGTGCGTGCGCAGTTTGCGATCACCTCTTGGACCACGACCGACATCGAAGCGAGTGCAACCAGCATCGGGATCACCATGCCGGGGGGCAATGGCAATCGAAGCATCCTGTTTCGACAACAGGTGCAACTCGGTCACCTTGGGCTGTTCGCGAACGTCGGTGCGGGAAATACATCACGCTATCAGCTGAACAGCCACTCCACGGTGCAACAGATTGGCGCGATCGCGACACGCCGAATATTTGGCGACGCATTCTCGCTCATCACGACGACGCAACGCGCCACCACCGACGATTGGCAGTTGATGGAAGCCGCAGACTTCGGACTGCGCAGCGCTGCTGATTGGTACGGCATGCACGACGCCAGTGCCGAATTGCTCTGGCAATCGGGTGGGCTCGCTGTTAGCGCAAGCAAGACATGGCGCGCTGGTTTTGGTGCCACCCGAGGCACCGGAAGCGGCTACTCGATCGCCTCCTCATGGAAGCTGAGGGGTCCGTTCACCTTCGTCGCGCAGACCGGTCGTCAACTCGCCGATCCGTTGCGTGGTGTTCCGCAGGCATCGTACACCGCGATGTCGATGCGCGTGCAACTGGGTCGTACGCGTAACACGCACGTATACACCACGCGAATTCCCGGCTCCGCGAACCGCGTTGGGAGCGATCTCGTCGTCTTCGAGCAGCTCGCCGGCGCAGAGTATCGACTGGAACGTCGTGACGGTGGCGCGGAGTTGGTACTGCGCGTGAATGCGCCCGCGGGTGCCATCGTCGAAGCGGCGCACAGCGCGAACGAGTGGGCGTCGATTAAACTCACACGCGACGGAGATCAGTTTGTGGCCCGCATTCCGCTCGCGTCGGGTGCGCATCGCATCGCGCTGCGCGTGAACGGCGGCGAGTGGCGCGCGCCGCGCGGCCTGTCGCGGGTAAACGATGATTTCGGCGGAAGCGCAGGGCTGCTGATCGTACCGTAACTCGCCCTGCGCTCAGTAAACTCACGACCCCAAACTCTCACTGCCTACTGACTACTGAGCTTTTTTACCGATGCATGAGATACTCCAGCACATCGAACCGCGTGACAATCCCCTGCACCACCCCATCCTTCTTCATCAGCACCGCGCGATTGCTCTTGCTCAACAGCTTCGCCACGCTCTCCACCGGCGCGTCAGCATCGACCGTCGGAAACGGCTGATCCATTGCATCGCTGACCGTCTGATCGAGCACGCGCGCGTCAGCGAGACTCATGCTCGTCAACTGCGACTCAGCGACGCTGCCAATGCACACCGTGCCATCCATCACCGGCACTTGCGACACATCGTGCAGGGCCATCAGTCGAATGGCCTGACGCACCGTTGCACCGGGCGACACGCTGATCATCGCCGGTGCGCTGTCGTCCTTGCGGCTCAACACCGATTCGATGGTGGTCGCCGTGACATCGAGCATCTGGTTTTCGCGCATCCACTCGTCGTTGAACACTTTCGACAAGTAGCGCTCGCCCGTATCGCAGAGAAACGTCACCACGAGCGCATTCGGATCGTCGACCCGACGTGCGACATTCATGGCAGCGTGCGCAATGAGTCCCGCTGAACCCCCGACAAAAATTCCTTCTTCACGAGTGAGACGGCGCGCCATGGCGAAGGCGTCCTTGTCGTTCACGGTGATGAATTCGTCGATCACCGTCATGTCGAGGGTATCCGGCACACAGTCCTGCCCAACGCCTTCCACCTTGTACGGCGCGCCGGTCGGATGGCCTTCACCATTCGTGCGCCAGTATTCCGCGAGCGTCGATCCCTGCGGATCGGCGGCGATGATCTTGATGTTCGGGTTCTTCGACTTGAGATAGCGGCCCACCCCCGAGATCGTACCACCGGTGCCTGCCGCCGCGACGAAGTGCGTGATCCGCCCCTCAGTCTGTTCCCACAACTCAGGGCCGGTGGTGGCGAAATGTGCCGCCGGGTTGGCCTCGTTGGCGAACTGTCCGGCCAGCACCGCGCCCGGCGTTTCCCGCGCGATCCGCTTCGCCATCTGCATGTAGTTCTGCGGATGATCATGCGGGACCGCAGTCGGCGTTATGATCACTTCGGCGCCGAACGCCTTGAGGAGCCGCACCTTTTCTTGCGACATCTTGTCCGGCATCGTGAAGATGCACTTGTAGCCCTTGAGGGCGGCCGCGATCGCGAGCCCGACGCCGGTATTGCCGCTCGTCGCTTCGACGATCACTCCGCCCGGCTTGAGGCGTCCCGCCGCTTCGTGCGCTTCAATGAGCGGGAGCCCGATCCGGTCCTTGACGCTCCCACCGGGATTGAAGAAATCCGCCTTGCCGTAGAGCGGCGTGCGAAGTCCTTTCCCCACTCTTCCCAATCGAATGAGCGGCGTCCAGCCGATCGTTTCGAGGACGTTCTGGTAGGGGCGACGGTGCCGCACGTGTTCTACTGATGATGGGGCGCTGTCGATACTCGAATCAGCAGGGGAATCGACGGGGAGTGTCGTAGCCATGGTGCGAATCTCACGAGGAATCGCCGGGGAGACGAGCTCCCTCGGGGTGCCGAAAATGCACAGGGAAGAGCAGCACGACGGCAATCGGAATGCCACGCCGACGCGCTGGTTTGAATCGCAACTGCGCCGCGCCGGCCACAGCCGCGGCATCGAGCAGAGGTTCGCCGGATACTTCTATCACCCGGGTGCTATCTGGAATAACCACACCGGTGGCATCGACGTACAGTCGCAGCATGACATTCCCCTGCATACGACGCCGATACACCGCCACAGGATACCGGAACGGCAACTCACTGTTCACCATCTGCGGTAACTCGTCCGGCGTGGCACTGCGCCACCAGCCCTCGCTGACGCTCGCCGGTCGCGCCGACCGTGTTCGCTCGGAACACCCCAGCGCCACGAGGTAACACAGCAACAGCTTCGCCGCAGACGATGCGGCCCCACGATGCAGACGGTTGTTCAGCCTGCCCGCTCCGGCGATCATGACCGGAATGTACACCCAAGGATGCCCATCGGCGTTATCATCTCTTATGACCACTGACAGTCCCGCAAAATCATCCATGGGCCGATCAAATACGCGCGTCCCGCACCGTCTGGCACGAAACGCCAGAGTCTGTTTCGCCGCCGGCGCGACCATGCTCCTGCTCGGCGCGGTGGCCGCCTGTTCCAAAAGCCGCGGCGACGCGACCGCGCCGACACAAACGCCGGCCGCAATCCGTGCACAGGCCGGAACGCTGCAGACGGGAACGGTGGGGTCGATACTCGTCACACCGTTGAGCGTGGTGGTCACCGACGATAACGGACGCACGATCAGCGGGGTGCGCGTGGATTGGGACGCGAGCGCGGGGTCGGGATCAACCAGTCCGTCTGCGTCGAATACCAACTCCCAAGGGGTCGCCAGCACCATCTGGACACTCGGCCCGGTCGCAGGCACCAGTCGCGTAACCGCGCAGGTCGGTGGCGTAACGCCGGTCATATTCAGCGCGACCGCCCTCGCCGGGCCGGCGGCTGCCGTCATCGCGACGCCTGAACTGGCATTCCTGGGCGTCGGCGACACGCTCAATCTCCGCGCCACGGTTCGCGATCAATTCGGCAACGTCATTGCCGGACAGTTGCTCACCTACACCTCCGCAAACGCCGCCGTCGCCACGGTCAGCAACATCGGCCTCGTGACGGCCATCAGCGTCGGCACCGCGCCCATCATTGTCGATGCGTCCGGCAGGGCAGACACCGTACCGGTGACGGTGCTCCCGGTCGGCGCCTCCGCCTGCGGTCCCACGCCCGTGCGGCAGCTCGCAATTGGCGAAGTGTTCGTGCCCACCTCGGGCACCTCGAGCGCCAGCACGTGTCTCGCCGCACCGGTCGGCGTCAACGCCGAGTTCGCGCTCACGCTGATCTCCACAGCGCAGTCCTTCAGTACGGTCACCCCGGTGGACGTCTACGCACTCGGCAACACCGGGCCGACCGTCGCAGCAATCGCGGCCGGACTTTCTGCGCCGGGTCCGGCGACGCCGAGTACAGCGACCGTCGCGCTCGATGCGCTGGCTGCAGTGGAGTCGCCGGCGGAAGCAGCTGAACGTGCGCGTCATGCACTCGAGCGGCGCGAACTCACTCCGCTGGTCGCGAGCGCTCGCGAGTGGAACAGTGCGCGCACGAGCTCGCTGCTCCGCTCGTCAGTTGTCGAAGCGAAAGTGGGCGACATCATCAAGCTCAACGCCAACGCGAATCAGGGCTGCTCGAACCCCGACACGCGCACCGGTCGTGTTGCCGCGGTCGGAGCGCGTGCGATCGTGGTCGCTGACACGGCCAACCCCACCGGCGGCTACTCTGACGCCGAGTATGCGAACGTCGCGGCCACGTTCGACACGCTGGTCTTTCCGATGGACACGACGGCGTTTGGTGCGCCGAGCAACATCAGTCAGTACGGGAAGATTATTCTGTTCTTTACGCGCAACGTCAATGCGCTGACGCCGCCCAGTGCAGGGTACACCATCGGCGGATTCTTTTTCGCGCGAGATCTGTATCCCAAGACAGCGAAAGGCGCGCTTGCGGCGTGCCCGTCATCGAATGAGCAGGAAATGTTCTACCTGCTCGTCCCCGACCCGAACGGAACGGTCAACAACAACAGGCGCGCGAAAGCCGACGTCGAGATTCTGAATCTCGGCACCATCGCGCACGAGTTTCAGCATCTCATCAACGCGTCGCGACGGCTGTATATCACGCCGAATGCAGCGCCGAGTGAAGAGACCTGGCTGGATGAAGGGTTGGCACACATTGCCGAAGAGTTGCTCTACTTCCGCGTGTCCGGGTTCACGTCGAGACAGAATCTGACGCTGCTCGATATCGGTGGTACGCCGGCGAGATCGACGCTGTTCAGCAACTACGCGTCGCAGAACTTCTCGCGCTTCTACAACTTCATCATCAATCCGGAAATCAATTCGCCCTACGCGCCCAACGACTCGCTCACCACGCGCGGTGCGATCTGGAATTTTCTGCGCTACGCGGCGGGCAGACAGGGCGCGAGTGGTGAATCGGCGTTTCTACGCGCGGTCGTGAATTCATCGACCACGGGTTTCGCGAATCTTTCAGCGGCAATTCCGGGCGGACAGTTCGCGGACTATCTGCGCGACTGGACGGTGTCGCTGATCGCCGACGATTTCAACGCGGGCGTGACCGCAGTGCTCGATCCGAGATACGTGCTGAACGCCTGGAATTTCCGCAGCATCTATCCCGGACTCCGTTTCAGCGGCGGCACCGCACTCGGCGTGTACCCAATCAATGCACGGTCGTTGCAAAACAACGCACCACAGCGCATCTCGCTCGCCGGTGGCGCAAGCAGCTACGTGCGTTTCGGCGTCGCCCAAGGCAGAAACGCGCTGCTCACGCTGTCCTCGAACGGTCGTGCAGTTCCAGCGTCGTTACGCTATGCGGTCGTGCGCCTGCGGTAGCATCACGACCGTTTTTTGAGACGGATCTCGTACACCTTGGGCCACAGCTTGCCGGTCACGAAGTAGCGATCCGTCTTGGCGTCGTAGGCGATGCCATTGAGCACGTCTTCCTTTCCGGTGCGATCGATCATCGGCAGCAGTCCGGCGAGATCGATCCATCCGGTGACACGACCGGTCGCCGGGTCGATGCGGGCGATCTGGTCGGACTGATACACGTTCGCCCAGATCTCGTCCTTCACCCACTCGAGTTCATTGAGCTGCGGCACAGGGGAGCCGTTGTCGGTGACCGTGATGGTTCTGGTGACGGCAAACGTTTTCGGATCGCGAAAACGAATTGCGGCCGTGCCATCGCTCATCACGATCGACGTGCCATCGGTGGTGAGTCCCCACCCTTCGCCTTCGTACTTGAACTGCGCCTTCTTCTCGAAGGTCTTCACGTCGTACACAAACGCTTCGCCTGACGTCCACGTGATCTCGAAGAGATCGTTCCCCATGATCACGATCCCTTCACCGAAATACGGTTCGGGTAAGTCCTTTTTGCGTAGCACGCGACCGCTGGTGAGATCGACTTCGCGGATGCTCGACTTGCCAACGACCCCCGTGCTCTCAAACAGTTTGCCGTTGTCGAACAGCAACCCCTGCGTGTACGCCTCGCTGTCATGCGGCCACGACTGCAGCACTTCCGCGACGTAGGTGGGCGTACGCACAGGTGGCGCTTCGCCGCTCCGGGTCTGGTCTGCGCCCGCACCACTCCCCGACGCCTCCTTGTTACAGGCGGCGAATCCGGTGCCGACTACGAGCAAGCCGACAGCGACGAACGAGACCGGGCGCGAATGACGCAACATCGAAAGAAGGGCCATGACACGGGGGCGAGGAATCGGGGCGGGACTGGAAGGTACCCCGATTTTGTGGCGAGGTGCAGCGCGCAGGTGGGGACATCGGTTGATGCATCAGCGGAGTCCCCGCCGGTGGTTACGGTTTGCGCAGCGCCTCGGTCGTGCGGCCGCCCTGCAGCAACGTCAGCTTGGTCGCGCGACCGTCTGCCACCTCGAAGACGATCCGAACCGCCGGATCGAACGACGCCCCAAACGTGTGATTCCCGTAGTACAGCAGCGCGTTTGGGGACTGACCCGCCAGCATCGCCGTGAGCTCGGTGCCCTGTTCGGCGATAGTGAAGTCGCGTGCAGCGCCAGGCTGCCCCAGGGCGTACACGCCGACGTAACGCGCACGTTCAGCCGCCGAGATCGGCAGCAGCTTGGGCGGGTACTCCAGCGGCAGTCCGAGGGCGGCCAGAGTCACCTGCCGCCGCAGTCGGGCTACGGACGCGCTTCCGGAGTTGGTCAGCACCGTCACGGAGACTTCCGCACCCGGTACGTACCCATTTTCCGTGATGAAGCCGTTGATGCCACCGTTGTGCGAGATTGTCAGCTGGCCGCCAACGGTATCGCGGCCCAGCCCAAAGCCGTATCGGTTGCCCACCGCGGCGCCCGTCGGCGTCGTCATCAGTGTGTACGACTCGGCCGCCACGACCTTACCCGTGTGGAGCGCACGATTCCACTTCGCGAGATCACCGATCGTCGAGCACATCGCGCCCGCCGAGTATGGCTGTGACATCTCGAGGTACGCCGCGTTCTTCCAGCCGTTGCCATCAGGTTCGTAGCCATGCGCACGATGCGCCACGAGCGGCCCGCCCATACAGTTGCGCGTGTCCGTCAGTCCAAGCGGTTTGGCAAAGCGCTCCTCGAGATCGTCTCCCCACGCTCGGCCCGTCACCTTCTCGATGATCATGCCAAGCAGGACGTAGCCCGTGTTGTCGTACTCCCATTTCGTGCCGGCCGCGAATCGCATCGGTGCAGACGCTGTGAGAGCGAGCAACGTGTCGGGGGTCATCGCTTCGCCCCACCGGCGCACCCACCGTGGGCCAGCCGACGTATAGCTCGGAATCCCCGAGGTGTGATTGAGCAGTTGACGGACGGTCACGCCGCGCCACGCGGCAGGCAGCGCTGTCAGGTAGGTCGCGATCGAATCGTCGAGCCGTACTTTCCCCTGCTGCATGAGTTGCATCACGGCGGCCGAGGTGAACTGCTTGGTCACCGATCCGATCCGGTACACCGTGTTGGGCGTTGCTGCGACGTCCTGCTCGAGATCGGCTTTGCCCCATGCCTTCATCACCACCGGATTGCCTGCGCGCGAGACGCCGATCGCGACGCTTGGTGCACCACGGGAGCTGACGAAGACCTGCGCGAGCGAATCGACGAGGCGCGCGACGGCGGCGGGATTGGGTGCGGTCTGCGCGGTGACTGCGGCCGGCAGCAGCAGAGAGACGGCGGACGTTATGCGGAAGGAAAGGCGCATAAGAAACGGATTGGGTGGATGAGACATGCTGGCGGTTCGTGGATTGTCACAGTGGTCACGACTACTACGGCAGTTTCGGCTTGAGGTTTACCCAGGCCCGTAGCTCCGCAAACAGCCCCACCAAATCCGCCAGCTGGTGGTTCGCGTTCAGCCCGCTCGGACTCGGCAAAACCCACAACGCGCTCTCGCCGATTTGCTCGGTCTGCAAGCCGAGCAGCGCTTTCGGTCGACCGAATCCACTGCGGTACGCGCCGATACCCAGAAACGCGACCACACGTGGCCGGTGCTGCATCACGGCTGCGGAGAGCCGTTGGCTGCCACGCACAAATTCTTCCGGCGACACTTCGGCCGCCGTCGCGGACGTGCGCTCCACCATGTTGGTGATGCCGATCCCCAGACCCAACAGCTCGTGCTCCTGCCAGGGTGAGAACACGTGCGGCGTGAAGCCCGCGCCATGGAGCGCTGGCCAGAACCGGTTGCCGGGGCGACCGAAATGATGTCCGATGGCGGCCGTGTAGAGCCCGGGGTTGATGCCGCAAAAGAGCACATCGAGACCGTCAGCGATGAGATTGGGGACGGTGAGATGGATCGCAGCGGCGAGTTCGGCTTTCGTGGGTTTGAAGACGCCTTCGCGGCGCACGACTAGCTCTTTCTCGTGTTCATTGCGCGGCGACCGTGTCATCACGACGGCGCCAACGTCTTCTTGAGGGCCGCGAGCGTCGTGAGCGCTTCCATCGGCGTCATGTTGTCCGGCTCGAGCGCGGAGACCGCGTCAGCCAACTGCGTGTGCGACGGATCCGCTGCGGGCGCTGTTGGCGCGGTCTCGCCAAAGAATCCAAGCTGCGCGATTGGGGCGGACGGCGACAGCTTCATGCGCGGGCCGCGGCGTGTTGCACTCTTAGGGGCAACAAACCCTTCGGCCGTGAGACGCGCGGCCATCTGCGCACCTTCACCCTCCAGCAGCGACAACACTTCCTTTGCGCGCGCAATGACAGGCGCGGGCAATCCAGCCAGCCGCCCAACCTCGATGCCGTACGACCGATCGGCACCACCGGGAATGAGCGTGTGCAGAAACAGCACCTGATCGCCCACTTCGCGCACGGCAACGGTGAAGTTGCGCACGCCGGGGAGTTCATTGGCGAGCTGCGTGAGTTCGTGATAGTGCGTCGCAAAGACCGTTTTGCAGCCGATGGCATCGTGCAGGTGCTCGCTTACACTCCACGCAATGGACACGCCATCGTAAGTGCTGGTACCGCGACCGATTTCATCGAGCAATACAAGCGAACGTTTTGTGGCGGTGTGCAGAATCGCACTCGTCTCGCTCATTTCCACCATGAAGGTACTCTGACCACGCACGAGATTGTCGCTCGCACCAACACGCGTGAACAGTCGATCGATCACGGGCAGCTTTGCACGACGCGCTGGCACGTACGTACCCACTTGCGCGAGCAGCTGAATCAATCCGATCTGACGCAAAATGGTGCTCTTGCCCGCCATGTTCGGACCGGTGAGCACAATCAGCTGCGCATCTTCGGTGAGCAGCAAGTCGTTTGGAATGAACTTCTCGCGTGCCATCATCCGCTCCACAACCGGATGACGACCACCGACGATTTCGAGGTCAAACCCGTCGTGCAATTCTGGACGCGCATACTGCTCGCGTTCAGAGACTTCGGCAAACGCGCCAAGCACATCGATCGTCGCCACACGTCGTGCAACCGCCTGCCAACGACCGATCGCAGTTCCGGCTTCGCGACGCAGCGCCTCAAACAGCTCGCGCTCGCGTGATTCGATGCGCTCGCCGGCCGTGAGTACTTTCTCCTCGTACTCCTTAAGCGCCGGCGTCACGTATCGTTCGGCACCGGTCAGCGTCTGGCGCCGCTGGTAGTCGTCGGGCACGAGATGCTTGTTCGAGTTCGAGATCTCCAGATAGTATCCGAAGACGCGATTGAATCCGACCTTGAGCGAATGGATACCGGTACGCGCGCGCTCGTTGTTCTGAATCTGCGCGATCGCATCTTTCCCACCATCGCGCAGCGTGCGTAGCTCGTCGAGCTCTGCGTCGACACCGGGTGCAATCGTGTCCTCTTCACCAATCGCCAGTGGCGGACGCTCGACGAGCGCGTGTGTGATGCGCGCAGCACAGTCGGCGCCGTCATCCCAATCGCTCAGCAACGAGCCAAGCACACCACCGCTGGCGTTGCTTTGGGCCGCATGCTGGAGCACGGCACGCGCCGATTTCGCAACGTTCGGTAACCGGGCAAGCGAATCACCAAGCGCCCGCAGCTCACGTGGCGTGGCGCGACCGGCCGCGGCTTTGCTGGCAAGGCGTTCGACATCGCGCACTCCGTCGAGTGCTTCGCGAAGTGCCGAGCGACCAACTGCATCGCGCACGAGCACCGTCACGGCATCGAGTCGCTGTTCGATGGCACTACGCTCGAGCAACGGAGCCAGCAGCCACTGACGCAACAGACGTTGCCCCATCGGCGTGACGGTGCGATCGAACACCGACAACAACGTGCCCGCCACTTCCCCACCGCGCAGTGACTCGACGAGTTCGAGATTGCGCCGAGTCATTTCGTCCAGCGGCATGACTCCGCCGGGACGTTCAACGATCGGCCGCGCGAGATGCGGCAGTCCGCCGGGTTGCAACTCGCGCAGATAGCGCAGCAGCGCACCCGCCGCGCCGATTGCGGCATTGTCCGACGCGCCCAGGCCAAAGCCGTCGAGTCCGCGCACATCGAACTGTCGCGCCAGTTCATCGGCCGCGAGTTGCGAGTCGAACTCCCAGCCATCGCGTTCGCTGACCAGGGCACCTTCGCTCGCCACATCGACCAGTGTTCGCATGGCGTCGTCGGTGCCGCGCACCAGCAGCAATTCACGCGGCGCCAGTCGCGCGAGCAAAGCCGGCGCATCCATGACCGATGCGATCGCGAGACGCAGCTCGCCAGTGGAGAGATCGGCTGCCGCGATGCCGATCTGCATGCGATCACCATCGCGCGACGTTTCGCGTCCGGTGGCAACAGCGCACACATAGTTCGCGCGCGCGCCATCCAGCATGTCATCCGCGAAGACGGCGCCAGGGGTGATGGTCTCCACCACTTCGCGCCGCACGATCCCTTTGGCAAGCTTGGGATCTTCCACCTGTTCGCACACCGCAACGCGGTGCCCCTGCGAAACCAGTCTCCGCAAATAGTCTGCGGCGGCCTTCACCGGAATGCCGGCCAGCGGCACCTCACTCGCGCCGCCGTTGTTGCGCGACGTGAGGGTCAAGCCGAGTACACGCGACGCCTTCTCTGCGTCGTCGTAGAACATTTCGTAGAAATCGCCCATCCGGAAAAACAAGATCGCATCCTGATGTCGCGCCTTGATCTCCCTATACTGCTGCATCAGCGGTGTGGCCGCACCACTCATGGCGAGAGCACCGTCACAAACCCCTGCTGCCCCTGCCGCTTGAGACGCGCAAGCGCTGCCTCGGCTTCCTTACGCGTCGCGTAGCGACCGATGCGCACGCGATACGGCTTGGAATCTCCATCGACATGCGCCGACAGCCCACGCTTGGTCATCTTCTGCACGACGGCGTTGGCCTGCGCGCGCGTGTCGTACGCCGCGATCTGCACGCCATAGCGGGTCGCGTCCTTGTTTGACTCCGCCTTCACCGCTTCCGTCCCGTCCCCCTTCTTCTCCGGCTTGCCCGCCGCCGCAACCGGCTTCAGCTCCGGCCCAATCACGTCATTCGCGCGATTCGCGGCCAGCTGTTCGCCGTTCTTGATGTCAGTAGCGCCTACTGAGGCCAACGGCCGCTCGACTTCGGTCCGACAACGCTGCTTCAGTTCGTTGGCCTGCAGCCGCAATTCACCGTCCGGCACATCTCCGTCCCGCAACACAATCAGCGTCCGACATGCGCGCGCCACATCCCGTTCGTCGAAGTAGCTGCGCACCACCCACAGCAGTGCTTTCGGACGCTCATCGGCAGAGTTGTAGTCGCGCAGCAACCGCTCGAGATACGTGCGCGCACCAGCAGGATGCCCACGCACCATTTCGAGTTCGCCCAACCGGAGCAGCGCCATCGGCACTCGCGGCGACAGCGGCACGTCCATCACCATGCGCTTCCAGTCACGCTCGGCGTCGGCTGCTCGGTCCCCAAGCACCGCGCGCCAGTACAGCGCATCGGCCAAATCGCCTGGCTCGTTCGTGGACGCGTTCACCAGCGAGTCGAGCAGCGTCCTAGCCGCCGAGCCCTTCCCTGATTCCACCAGCGCTCGGGCACGATCGATCACCACGCGAGCCGCAGGTCCCGCCGTCGGGCCGACAATGGTCGATGACGTGGGCGCGCTAGTCGCGCCACTCTGGGCGTGCGACCGCTGAACCGATGACAGGGCGAGCACCAGTACGACGAGTGCGCGTGTGTTGAGTCGTGTGTTGAGTCGTGTGTTGAATATCATGCTGAGCATCATGCCGCTTTGCGCCCGCGTGAACCCAACGCGCACAGTGCCAGCACCAGCGACATCACGATCTCGTCTGCGCTCGACACCGTCGTTTCTTTGAGGGCGATATCGGCTTCGAGCAGTAACTCCAACGCACGATCACACGATCTCGCACTCCACCGGTCAACCACTTTGGTCCACGCCGACGCCGCTTCTCCCCACGGCCGTCCTGGATAACCGCCGGTCTCCTTGAGGAACGAGAAGAACTCAGCAGGCAATCGGTTGGTCGGGATACCCGCGTCACGACGCGAACGTCCAAACGCGATCGCGAACGCCTGCGTACTCAGCATGATCACCACCTGCACACCCGTCACCTTCGGCTGACTGAGCACAAAGCCAACCAGTGCAACAGCGCGGGGCGCGTCCTGTGCGGCAATCGCATCAAGCAGATCAGTGACCGTCTCACCACGCCGCACACCAACCACCGCAGCTACGGCATCGGCATCGATGGTCGGCTTCTCATCGCTCTCAGTCTCGCCAGCGCCAGTCGCGCTACCGCAACCCACGCGAGCCCGTGCGTCTATTGCGCCCAGTACATAGCTCGCGCACTTGTCCAACTCTGCGGCCAACAAATTCAGATCGTTGCCCACCGACTGCTGCAGTAGTTGCGTCGCGTCGTCCGTCACGCTCATCGACAACGTGGTTGTGGCCTGGTGCGCAATCCACTTCCGCACGCGCTCCGGCGATAATGGCTCGAAGTCGAGCACCGTACTCGATGCCGCCAGCGGTGCATCAGCCTTGGTGCCGGCGACACTCACCAACAGCAACAGCGTGTCGTTCGCCGGGCGCTTGAGATACGCGTCGAGTTGCTGGCGCGCCGCCTTCTTGAGGAGTGTCACGTCACGAATTACCACCGCGCGTCGTTCGGCGAGCATCGGCGGGGTCGCGAGCAGACTTCCAAGCGTCTCCGCGTCGAGTTCATTGCCCCGACGGATTTCACAATTGAAATCGCGAGTCGACGGTTCGATGCCGGCGTCGAGCAGATTGCGCAGCGCCGCCTCTTTCAGAAAATCATCGTCGCCGAACAGGTAGTACACCGGCGCAAAGCTCCGCGACTGAATCGCAGCCTGCACGACACGCAGTGGCGAGGCTTCGCGCGCTGTTGACGGTGATGATGACGATGAGGCGGGAGGGGGAGGCATGGGGGAAAGATACTCTACCCCCGGTCCTTCGTCCCCCGCCCGCTGCGCTTCAGTATTGGCGTCGTTAGCGGTTGTCGACCATACGATAGTCCGTGCTGACGAACTGAGTCGGCGCCTCTTCAATCATCATCGCGGCCGGCCACACCGGATTTCCAGTGGACATCACGCTGATCAGCGCAGGAGAAAACACCGGCTTCGGCTTCATGGAGACTGGCTGCGACGCGATGACGGGCTGCATCGCGAT
>Ga0105044_10003771_pt1 | contig 20758 bp, 17 predicted proteins | sample MAT01_FD_78092 | JGI IMG/M metagenome (GOLD analysis project Ga0105044, IMG submission 78092) | Freshwater microbial communities from Lake Fryxell liftoff mats and glacier meltwater in Antarctica - MAT-01 | ecosystem: Environmental > Aquatic > Freshwater > Ice > Liftoff microbial mat | place...
CGCCGATGGCAGCGTGACGGTAATAACGCCCGACATGACCGACAAGCTGCGCGAGGGCGATGTCGTCTTCGTACGCGAGAGCCTGTTCTGATTCCTACGGAGTGATTCGATGACATTTGGGCAATTTGTCGCAATCCTGCGTGCTCGCTGGTTGGTCGTGTTGATCGTGCTTATCTCCACCGTGGCCACCACGCTAGTGATAAGCCTTCTGCTGCCTAAACAGTACAGGGCGTTGGCGTCTGTGGTCATTGACTTCAAGCCTGACCCGTTGGGTGCGGCCCTTTACGGCGGCATGCCCTCGCCAGTATTGATGGCGACCCAGGTCGACATCATCCAGAGCGAACGCGTGGCCATGCGTGTCGTACGCAACCTCAAGCTCAACGAAAACCCGCAGGTGCGCCAGCAGTGGCTTGATGACGCCAACGGCCAGGGCACCATCGAAAGTTGGCTGGCCTCGGTTTTCCAGAAGCAGATGGACGTGGTGCCGTCGCGCGAAAGCAGCGTCATCACCATCGCCTACAGGGCCGCCGACCCGCGCTTCGCCGCTGGGTTGGCGAATGCCTTCGCGCAGGCCTACATCGACACAGCGCTTGAACTGCGCGTTGACCCGGCCCGCCAATACAGCAGCTTCTTCGACAGCCGCGCCAAGGAATCGCGCGAGGCCCTGGAGCGGGCGCAGACCAAGATCAGCAGCTTTCAGAAAGACAACGGCATCATTGCCACCGACGAGCGGCTCGACGTCGAGAACGCGCGCCTCAATGAACTCTCGTCGCAGCTGACTCAGCTTCAAGCCATCTCCGCCGAATCCGGCAGCCGCCAAACGCAGGCGCAGGGCCAGCAAGGCGACCGACTGCAAGAGGTGCTGAACAACCAGATCGTGGGCCAACTGAAGGCCGACATCAACCGCAGTGAAGCGCGCCTGAAAGAACTGAACACACGCTTTGGTGACGCTCACCCGCAGGTGGTGGAAACCAGTGCCAACATCGCCGAGTTGCGCAGCCGGCTCGTCGCCGAGACTGCCAAGGTCACTGGCGGCGTCACCGTCACCAATACCATCAACCGCCAGCGCGAGGCTGAGATCCGCGGCTCGCTGGCAGCCCAGCGTGCCAAGGTCTTACGCCTGAAGGCTGTACGTGACGAAGGCAGTGTGCTTCAGCGCGACATGGAAAACGCCCAGCGCACTTACGACGTCATCCTGCAGCGCCTGACACAGACCAGCCTGGAAAGTCAGGCCACGCAGAGCAACGTCAACGTGCTGACACAGGCAGTGTCGCCGATCGAACACGCCTCTCCACGTGTGCTGCTGAACACGCTGCTGGCGGTGGTTCTGGGCTCGCTGCTGGCGGTCGGAACAGCCCTGGCGCTGGAACTGATGGACCGCCGAGTGCGCAACGTCGATGACGCTGTTGCGGCGTTGGGAATGCCGCTGCTTGGCGTCATGCCCAAGCCCGGCGCCAAGGGATTCACCGGCTCCAGGTCGTTGTCGTCAATGCAGCAGCGCCTCATGGCACCGCTCCAGCAAGCCGGTAAGGGGGCGTGATGGCCAAGTTCAGAGACTCCGCGGCACCCGTCGTAGTTGACTTCGATTCCGTACCCCGCCAGGCTCCAAGCGAGTCTGCGGAGAGCGCTTTGCCTTGCAGCGACAGCCCCGTCGTCGACCGCAGCATCGGCGACATCCTGGCCGAACTGCGCAACCTTACGGTAGATCAAGTCGAGCGCGTGCTCAAACACCAGCGCGAGAAGGGCCTGCGTTTTGGCGAAGCGGCCGTGGCGCTTGGTCTGGCAAGCAGGGAAGATGTGCTATTTGCGCTGGCGCAGCAGTTCCACTACCCCTACAACCCCGAAGAGAAGCGCGCGGCCAGCCCTGAGCTGGTGGCGCTGAACGAACCCTACTCGCCGCGAGCTGAGAGCTTTCGTGCGATCCGCAGCCAACTGATGATGCGGCTGTTCGCAGAAGGCGAGGCCCGCCAGGCTCTGGCCGTGATCAGTGCGGAGCCCGGCGAAGGCAAGACCTACTGCGCCGCCAACCTGGCCGTCGTGCTGTCGCAACTGGGTACGAAGACGTTGCTAATCGACGGCGACATGCGTGGCCCGCGCCTGCACGAAGTGTTCAAGTTGCAGAACCAAGCGGGCCTTTCGAGCATTCTTTCGGGCCGCAGCGACAGCCACGTCATCCAGCAGGTGCCGGGCCTGCCCAGCCTGTTCCTGCTGCCGGTGGGCACGACGCCCCCAAACCCGCTGGAACTGGTCGAGCGCCCTGCTTTTGGCATGCTGATGCGCGAGCTGGTCTCGAAGTTTGACTACGTCATCGTCGACACGCCCTCGGCTGTGAACGGCGCCGACGCCAGTGTTATCGCAGCGCGTTGCGGCGCCGCCCTGGTCGTGGCGCGCAAGAACACCAGCCGCGTCGGCCTGCTGGAGCAGTTGGTCGCGAGCTTCCAGGGCAGCTCCGCCAAGCTGGCCGGTGTAGTGTTGAACGAGTTTTAAGCATGTCTTCTACAGCTCCCCCGGCTGCTAGCCCCAACCCGACCCCGCGGCTGCCCCTCGTGCCAGCTGGGTTCGACTGGCCTGTCTTCGCGACGCTCGCGGTCGGCTTTGCGCTTTTGTATCTGCCTTTCTACGCCCAACTTGCCAGCACGATCTGGGCGACGGACGAACAGGGGCACGGCCCCATCATCCTGGCAGTGAGTCTTTGGCTGCTGTTTGCCCGGCGCCACCAGATAGCCGCGGCTCTGGTGTCACCCAAACCCTGGTTGGGCTGGCCCTTGGTGGCGTTCTCCTGCCTGCTGTACGCATTTGGCCGGAGCCAGGAAATCATAATGTTCGCTGGCGCTAGCCAGATGTTCATGCTGGCCGGGCTGCTGTTGCTTTTCCGCGGCCCGCTGGCTTTGCGCGCTGCTTTCTTCCCGCTGTTCTTCCTGATCTTCATGATTCCGCTTCCTGAAGCGCTGGTGGCATCTGTCACTGCGCCGCTGAAAAGCGCCGTCTCCGCTGTGGCCAGCAATCTTCTTCACATCCTGGGCTACCCCGTGGGCCGCAGCGGCGTGATCATGACCGTGGGTCCCTACCAACTGCTCGTGGCCGACGCTTGCGCCGGCCTGAACAGCATGTTCACGCTAGAAGCGCTAGGACTGCTGTATATGAACCTGATGGGCTACACCAGCCTCAAGCGCAACGTTGCACTGGCCGTCCTGCTTATTCCCATTGCTTTCGCAGCCAACATCGTGCGCGTCATGATCCTGGTGCTCGTCACCTACCACTTCGGAGACGAAGCCGGTCAAGGCTTTGTGCACGGTTTTGCGGGCATGGTGCTCTTCATGGTGGCGCTAGTGTTGATGCTCACTACCGACAAACTGCTGGGCCTCTTCATCCCCGCCCGGCGCCCCACGCCGGCCCAGCCTGGAGTTGCGAAATGACGAACACCCGCATCAAGGCCTTCGTTGCCTTTGCCCTGATGATCTGTGCCGCAACCGGTGCCTACCTTTGGCGCCCCACCGCGCATCTGGCCGACAGCCGCGCCAAGGTCGATCTTGAACAGCTGTTCCCGGCGGCCTTTGGCGACTGGAAGGTGGACAGGTCCCTGCCCGTGCAACTGGTGGCCCCCGACCTAGAGCAGTTCCTGGCTAAGATCTATAGCCAAACACTCAGCCGGACCTACGTCAATAGCCAGGGCAAGCGCATCATGCTGTCTGTGGCTTACGGCGGCGACCAGAGCGACGCAACGCGCGCTCATCGTCCCGAAGTGTGCTATCCGGCACAGGGTTTCCAGATCATCGCGAACCAGACCAGCGTGGTCGACACCTCTGTGCACCCGCTTCGGGTGCGTCAGCTCGTAGCCAAGGCAGGCGGGCGGGTCGAGCCGATCAGCTACTGGATAACCGTCGGCGACCGTACTGTGCTGAGCGGCACTGAGCAGAAACTGGCCCAGCTGAGCTACAGCACGCGCGGGGTCATCCCTGACGGCATGCTGGTGCGGCTGTCAAACATCGACGGCGACGCTGCCAAGTCGTACGAGCTGCATCAACAATTCCTGCAGCAGATGACGCGCGAGATGCCGCCGCAGGCGCTCGATCTTGTGATCGGTGCGGGCGGCGCCTGACGGCCTCGGCCGACAGTTGAACGGCGGCGTGACCTTCGCACAGATACACCGATGACTTCCAGCGTGGCCAGCCCAGGTGATCCGCCCCGCTTGATCCGCAACACGGTCTGGAACATTGCCGGGCAGGTGGCGCCGCTGACGGTGGCGGTGCTGACGCTGCCGGCGCTGATTCAAACCGTCGGGCTCGAGCGTTTCGGTTTCATCTCGTTGGTCTGGGTGCTGGTGGGGTACGCTAGCGTTTTCGACTTCGGTATCGGACGCGCCCTTATCAGGACTGTCTCGGCGCGGCTGGCTCGCGGCGACCAGGCCGGAGCGCACGACAGCGCGCAGGCCGGTCTATTCTTCCTCACACTCTTCGGCTTGGTCATCGGTGCAGCGCTGGCGCTGGCGGGGGACTGGCTGGTGGAGTCCGTTCTGCGCGTTCCCGAAGCCCTGCAGGCCGAAGCCCGGCCGGCCATGCTGTTACTGGCCGCCTCGCTGCCCTTTGTGATGCTCACCGCCGGTTACGGCGGCGCGCTCAGCGCCTACCAGCGCTTCCGCGAGCTGAACCTGATCCGCGTCGCGATGGGCGTTGCCGGCTACCTCGGCCCGCTGCTGGTAGCGCTGTGGATCAACCGCCTGGACGTCATCGTCGCCTTCGTGTTCGCCATGCGTGTCGTGGGTACGCTGGCCCACGCCTGGGCAAGCAGCCGTTACTGCGGGTTCCGCTGGCGGCTGGCGCTGCCCGAGCCCGGTGCGAGCCGCGAGCTTTTCAGCCTGGGCGGCTGGATGGCTGTCTCGAACGTCGTCGGCCCGCTGCTCAGTTATCTTGATCGGCTGCTGCTGGCGATGTTGGTGCCGATGCGCTCGGTGGCGTTCTACGCCACACCGTTCGACTTGGTCAGCAAGCTCATGATCCTGCCCTACTCAATCATGGCCGCGCTGTTCCCCACGGCGTCTGCCGTGGTGCCGGGCAGCCCCACGGCACATCGGATGCTGTTGGACTCGATGCGCTTGCTGTTCTTGCTGATGTTCCCGATGGTGTTTGCGGTGGTCGTGCTGGCACGTCCCGGGCTGGACCTCTGGCTGGGCGCTGAGTTTGCCGAGAATGCCTCGCTCGTCGTCCAGGTGCTTGCCGTCGGCATCCTGTTCAATGCCTTGGCCCAGGGCCCGGCGCTGATGATCCAGGCCGCCGGGCGGCCGGCCTGGATGGCCGTGCTGCACATGGTTGAACTGCCGGTCTTCATCGGTGCGTTGTGGTGGTTGACCGAACGCTACGGCATCGTCGGCACGGCATTCGCCTCGGCAGGACGCAACGCGGTCGATGCCTTGGCGGTGCTGCTGCTGGGCTGGCGTGGCATTGCGAAGGGTCCGTTGGCGCTGCGCGGTGCCTTGCTGCCGGTTGCCGTCGCGGTGGCCCTGCTGGCAGCAGCGGCTTGGCCATCGAACTGGACGCAGGCGCTGCCCGTTCTAGCGGCGGGACTCTTCGGGTTTGCCGTTTACGCCTGGACCTGCGTCCTGAAGCCTCCCGAACGTAGCCGTTTGCTGACTCTGGCCCGGGAGCCACTATGAGTATTGTGAAACTGGGTTCGCGGCGTCTGTTCGACTTGCGGACCCTGTGCTTCATCCTGGCGGCGGTGTTCCTGGCGTCGTCCTCTGGTTTGATAGCAGCGTTCCTGCATTGGTTTCAGGTGGTCGGCTTCGTCCTCCCGTTGGCCGCGGTGCTGGCCTCAACCGTCAATTCGCCCATTGCAGATTTGCGACATGGTTTCGTTGCTTCTCGTCGCCATAGTCCCGCGGAAAGCCTGGGCCCGCGCGTTCGCATCGCGAACTCCGAACACTCGCACTGGCTGCGGGTCTCCAAGTCAAGAGAACGGCAACTCGCATCGCGTGCAATCATCTCCCGGTTAAGCACAGCACCTCGTCAAACATAATTGGAAGAAGCATGAGACCGAGTCGAGCTGCAGGCCAATGGACGGTGATGATCGGTATGAGTCTGCTGGCCGTCTTGCTCGGCATCTTGATCGTCCTGAGCGCAGCAACAGCCGCCAGACTTGCGTTGGTCATCCTACTGCTGTTGATGGTCGTGCTGGTTTGGGCTATGCCCGACCGCAAAACATCTGCCATGCCGATTGCCTGGGTCTTGATGGCTTTTGCATTCACGAACCTGGTTTGGCCCAGGCTGGTGGTGTTCAGGGCTTCAGGATTCCCGGCGCTCAACCCTGAGAAGATCGCATTCTTCGCCTTACTCACCGTTTGGTTTTGGGTGGTGATGACGTCGCCTAAGGTGCGAGAAGGGTTGAGCTACCGTCTGCAATCGTTCAGGCCCGTGCTGTGGGCCTTGGGCATTCTGGTGGCGTGGCGGGTCATCACTGCTTTCGCCGGTCTGCCAGCCGGCTATTACTGGGGTGTCAAGGTCGCGGTCACGGAGTTGTTCGCGTACTACCTCATGTTGTTAATTGGCCTGTCGGTCTGGCACAAACCTACGGACGTGCGGCCCTTCTTCTGGATCCTCGTCTTGGCGGGCCTGTCCGTGAGCTTGATTGCCGCATATGAGGCATCGGTGTCGAGAAACCTTTTTAGCAGCTACATCTCATTCGATGAGGATGCTACCGGACGCGTTGTCGATAACCTGAGCGATAAATTCCGGTCTGGCAAGTACAGAGTTCAGGCCGGATTCGAGCATCCTCTGGTGTTGGCAGAGTTTCTTGTGATGGCGATACCTTGTGCCATCTACCTGACGGTCTCGAGCCGGCGGCTGCTGGTCAGGGGCGCCATGTTAGGCGCGGTTGCCGTGTTCTGTCTTGTGGCCTACAAAACCGACTCGCGTGCGGCGCAGGGCATGATCGTATTGACGTTCTTTCTTGCGGCGCTACTGTTCGCCTACCGAAGCTTCCGAGTTTCCAAGTCGATCCTTGGCGTTGTCATTGGTCTCCTGGTGCCGGCTATTTTGCTGACAATCCCGCTGCTGATCAGTGTCGTCGCGGGTTTGATCGAGGGTGCCGGGGCAACCGTCAGTGGCTCCACTTCAGCGCGCCTCTGTATGGTGCAACGCGGCATACCCTTGGCGATGGAACATCCTTTTTTCGGATTCGGTATCGGGCAGGGTGGTCAGGAGTTGGGGTGTGTCGTCATCGGGGGCCTTCACTCGGTTGACAACCACTATGTGTCACTGGCTCTCGACTCAGGGCTGCCGGCCTTGTTGGCCTACGTTTTCGCGATGACCTGGTTTGGCTGGCGCCTGTTTCTCTTGGTGCGCGATCCCCAAACCGAAGACGGCGCTTTGGCAATCTGTCTGTTGCTTACGCTGATAGCTTTCTGCGGCATGCAGGCCATCCTCAGTATCACTTCCAATACATGGCTTCTCTTTGCGCTGATGGGCGCAATGGGGACACTCATCGCACGCCCTGGAAAGCCAATGAACAAGGCGGCTCGCGGAATGAGTGGCACGTCATCGCAGATGACGCGATGACAGCCGCGGTTTCAATCTGCTCATGGCCATCGGTCAGCATCATCTTGCTGAACATCGCAATTCGCGCGACACCATCGAGTCCGCCGGCACGGTGCCTTGCCCGGCGGGGTTGCCCATCTTGGCGCGCCGGCGCTGCGATTCTCAAGGCGGGCAGTGCCGCAGCGCATGGGACCCCCTGGGCAACCGGATAGCGCCCCTCACGGCTGAGCCGCGAAGTGGCGCGTGCCTGGGGTGGGTGCAGGCCGGGCCAGTCCCTGACCGTGATACCAAATCCAGAAATTGTCGGGAGCCGGTTCGGTGAACCAAGAAGACATGTACTCGAGCGGCGCTTACCTTGAGAGAGACTCTTCCTGTCGCGAACGGGACTCGCCGTGCAAGGCCCGGAAGATCTCGAAGAGCCTGAAACCCAAAAACCGCTGGCCCACGACGGTGCATAAGGTCAGTGGCGATGCCGGAACAGTCTTAAATTGCCTGGCTGCCGAATACGGCCATAGCGTCAGCTTCACGGGCTACGTGGTGTCTCCCAAAGCCTTCGCGCTGTGGAGCAGGAAAGGACAAGCGCCATCTGCGCTTCTTCCTGAGCAACCTTCTGCAGGACCCGCAGACGTGCCTGGCCGTGCTCAATTCCACCGGTGCCTTCGAGCATGTCGAAGAATGCTTCGACTTTCGGCGCCAGCTCAGACTCAAGGCCAAGCACAAGCTCTTCCACATTCCGCTGAATTTTTCGGTGCAATCGGCGTTTCGCCCCCAAACGCTGATGGACACGCGACACGCTGCTGGCTCTGGCGGAAAATGAGCGTCGGGGATCCTGCGGCCGCGTTGATGACCACAGCGGCACTCCTATGAGCACACCGGAAAAGCCCGTCAACTACTTCGCAAAGGCACGTTTGGAGATGCTGCCCTTCGTGCCGAAGAGCGCCGCGCTGGTGCTGGACGTGGGTTGCAGCCAGGGGCGCTTCGGCGCGGCGCTGAAACGTGCGCTGCCGCAGGCTGCGGTCTGGGGTGTCGAGCCCGACCCGTCGGCCCAGGCCGAGGCCGCCGAGGTGCTGGACCTCGTGTTGCCCGGGTACTTCGGCCCCGCCCTAGGGCTGGAGGAAGGCCGATTCGATGCCATCGTCTTCAACGACAGCCTGGAGCACTTCCCCGACCATGTCCCGCCCTTGCAACTGGCACGCCGCCTGCTGAAGCCCGGTGGCGCACTGGTAATGTCCATTCCGAACGTGCGCTACTGGCCACACCTCGTCAGTTATGTCGTCGACGGCGACTGGGAGTACCAGGACGAAGGCATTCTGGACCACACCCACCTGCGTTTCTTCACGAAGAAGAGCATCCAGCGCATCCTGCAGCAAGCCGGTTTCGAGGTCGCGCGCATCGAGGGCATCAACCCTTACCGTCGAGGCTGGGGCCTGAAAGCGATGAAAGTGCTGCTGCCGCGCCGGGCGCACGACGCGTTGTACCTTCAGTTCGCGCTGACAGCCCTGCGTTCCGATGACGCTTGAGACGCGCCCCGCCCTTTTCCGATCTGGATTGAAGATGAGTCTCGACATCGAAGACCCCGCCACGCTAGAGCGCTACCGCCGTGTCTACAGCTTGGGCGCCGACATCACCGCCGACCATGTGCGACGGCACGAGGCGTTGGAACGTCGGCTGACCGATGAACTAATGTCGTCCACCGCCGAGACGCGATGGACGGTGTTCGAATCGGCCTACACGCGGCTGTTCACCGAGCTTCCCTGGCTCAACCCGCCAGTCAGCGCCGATGCCCTGGCGCCCGACGCGCGCATCCTGTCATGGCGCCACCTCGTGCCGCGGGGCGCCAAGGTCTACGAAATTGGCAGCGGCCGCGCGCGCTTGCTGCGCTACCTGCGTTCGATCGGCTGCGACTGCGTCGCGACCGAGATCACCCGCGAACGTGGCGAACGCCACGCGAGCGCGGGCGACGGCCTGACCTGGCGCAACAGCGACGGCATCCACCTGACGCGCTTCGAACTCAGCGGCGAATACGATTGCGTCATCTCGACCCAGGTCGTCGAACACATGCATCCGGACGACTTGTTGACCCACTTTGCCGAGGCCCGACAACTGCTCAAGCCTGGTGGACGTTACCTGTTCGATACGCCGCACCGGTCGGCGGGACCTGCCGACCTGTCGATGGTCTTCGCATTGGACAGCGCGCGATATATGCACTTGCGCGAGTACACATGGATTGAACTGAGGGAATTACTTCGCCAGGCCGGCTATACGCGCATCGAGGCTGTGGTCCACCTTCCCGGGCTGGCTGCGCTCGGCGCTATCGCGTGCTCGCGGTTCTACCTGCATTACATGATGTTCTGGGACGGCCTAGAAGAGGAGTTGGGCCTGGGAAATCGCGCTCGCCAGCGATTGCGCAGGTTGCTTCGCCTAGCGCTGGTGCCCAGCAACTTATGGCTCAGCGCTACGCGCTGAGCCTCGGTCAATTCCGCGATGACCGCGTTGAAGTCGCGACAGGGGGTTGTACTGCGATCCTTGCCGGATGCCGGGCAACCGCGTGTGGGGATCGTGCTGCTCAACTACAACAACTGGGGCGACACGATCGAGTGCCTAGAGAGTCTTCTGCACCTGGACTACCCGAATTTTGAAATCCTGGTCTGCGACAACGACTCCGGCGACCAGTCGGTCGAACGAATCGCGGCCTGGGCGCGCGGTGAACTCTGTCCCTTGCGGCGCCATCGCCGGGTCCCCTGCGAACGTGCGCCTAGCTGGCCGCCCGTGCTGGATCATCGAGTGGTCACGCCGGACGCTGATCTGGTCCGGGAGTACACCGACGCGACACGGCTCTTCATACTTCCCACCGGACGCAATGGCGGCTTTTCCTTTGGAAACAACGTGGGAATCCGCTTCGCGTTGCTGAACAGCGCGGTGTCGATGGTTTGGCTGTTGAACAACGATACCGTGGTGGAACTTGGCGCCTTGTCCGCGTTGGCGCGCAAGGTACTGGATGAACCGGACCTCGGCATTTGCGGTTCGACGCTCAGAAACTACGAGCCGCCTTACGCGGAACAAGCGCTGGGCGGGGCGCGCTTTCACCGGTGGCGCGGCGAGGCCAGCATCATTTCCTCTTCGGACTTTCCGGCCCTGGGTGGCGCTGCGTTGGCGGCGCGCGTGCAAGGGGATATGGACTACGTGATTGGTGCCTCTATGTTGGTCTCGCGCCAGTTTCTCGAGCGCGTTGGACTGATGTCGGAGCGATACTTTCTGTACTTCGAAGAACTTGACTGGGCGCGACGGGCACAGGGCCGGTTTCGCCTGGGTTACTGCCCTGAAAGCGTGGTTTACCACCGACTGGGGTCGACCACCGGCGACGCCGCACGTAACTATTTTGGCGCCTACCACATCAGTCGCAGCCGGGTGCTTTTTGTCGCAAAGTTCGATCCTTGGATGCTGCCCAGCATGTACCTGATGGGCTCGCTCGATATTGTGAAGGCCCTGCTGCAGCGCAGATTCTCGCGCGCAAGAGGTATTGCGGCAGGGCTCCTCAGCGTTCCACTGCGTGAAATGCTGTCCTTGACCCGCTCGCGTGCCAGAGACGGATCACCATAAGGATGAGCGAGTTGGCGAGAACTGAGGCACGAGTGTTTCGGAAATCAGAATCAATGGAAGGACCACTATGACAGGGGATAGCGCGTTGGAGAGGGCGAAGCTCGAAGCATCGACTCAACAACACCGGATTGGCGCATCGGCGCCACCGCGCGTTTGTCTGATCGCGCTGCACTTTCCTGAATACACCGCCAAACTGGCGCAGGCACTGGCGGAGCATGGACCAATTTTGGTCGTGATCTACGGCGACACCGCACGATTGGAATTGGGACTCAACTTCTTGTCGGCATTTGCGGCAGAGGGCGTCTCCATCGTGGCGCTCAAGAAGCCCAAGGGCATCTTCGGAGTTCTTTCCAACGCCAAGCGGATTGCGCGTGCGGTCAAGGACTTCGGCCCGACGGTCATACATGTTCAGGAAGCGCTGCGCGACGAACTCCCTCTATCGCTGCCGTTTCTTCCGCGCGTTCCGATGGTGCTAACCATCCATGACCCAGAGCCACACTCCGGCCAAGAAGCGAGGAGCTTTCGCTTCTCACGCATCAGGCTGTACCGCTGGTTCGTGCGACGGTGGGTCGGCGATGCCATCGTGCACGGCCGAAGCTTGGTCGAACTGGTCGAGCGGCGTTGGCCGCACCTTGTTGGTCGGGTGCATGTGCTGTCGATGGGGCCCTATGGCCAGTTTCCTGTCGAAGCCGAGATAAATCCACCTGCCAGTGGGCGATTGCTGTTCTTCGGCCGAATCTACAAGTACAAAGGCCTTGGTCATTTCGTGGGGTTGGTAAAGGCCTTGCACCGAACTGGTCTGCCGGTTACCGGTGTGGTGGCCGGCACTGGCCCAGACCTCGACCCATACCGGGTGGAAATGGTCTCTGCGGCCTGTTTCGAATTGCGCGACCGTCAGATTCCCGTTGCCGAGGTCGACTCGTTGTTCCGTGAAGCACGGGTAGTCGTCTTGCCTTACACGGATGGCACGCAGAGCGGCGTGGCCGCCATGGCCTTGGGCTATGGCAAGCCAGTCGTGGCATTTGCCGTGGGCGCGATTCCCGAACTGGTGCGCAACGGCGTCAACGGGTACGTGGTCGCAGCCGGCGATGCGCATGCGCTTCAGGATGCTGTCAGGTCGATCCTGCGTGACGATGCAACGTACATGCGGTTGTCAGCTGGCGCCCGACTGCTTCGCGACGGCGAGTTCTCCTGGGCCGCCATTGCCACGCGCACCATCGGGGTCTACAAAGTGATGTTGACCCGCGGCCGGGGACGGACGGCCCGGTCATAGGCCACTAATTTCAAGCATGCCGCCTGGCGATTTGGACGGCCGCACGCCCAGACCGGTGGGTCGGCGAAGGGAAACTTGTTTCGCAGACACAACCCCAAGGACCAACGTTGCTGCTTCATTCGGTCGCACTTGACGTGCGCTCATTGGCACCACCGGTCATTCGGCGCCACCGCGCTCCGGTAGCATTGAAGAAAGGGCGGCGCGCGCCGGATCAAGGTCGTCTTCGTCCGAGGGTCAGGTTCCGCCGGGCTGTGCAACTTCAGCAGTTCCCCTCTGCACGGACCGATCGGGCGGAAACGGCGCGCGTCGGCAATCCAACACCCTGCGGCGCGACTCTTGCCTTCAAGTTTCGTGCGGCTCCTGCGGCCAAGTCCGAAGCGCGTGGGCGGCCCTTTCCCCGCCTATTCAATGATTTAGAGGAAGGCTCCCATGGCAGTCGTTTCTGAGTGTGTTCTGGTGACCGGTGGCGCCGGCATGATTGGCTCCAATTTGGTGCGCCGCTTGCTGGCCGATGGCTTTCGCGTGAAGGTGGTCGACAACCTCTGGCGCGGCAAGCTCGAGTATCTCCAGGACGAAGACGGCGCCAACGTCATCGACCTGGCGCGCGACTTCCACCGGCTCGACTTGGCAGAACCCAACGCGCTCAGCCCGCTTTTGGCCGATGTGGACTACGTCGTTCACCTGGCCGACATCGTCGCCGGCATCGGCTACGTCTTCAACAACCAGGGTTCCATCTTCCGCCAGAACATCCTGATCAACTCCAACGTCGTCGACTCGGTGCGCCACGCCAAGCTTAAGGGCTACCTGTATGTCGGCACGGCCTGCAGCTTCCCGCTGCAGCTGCAGACCGGTGTCGATGCCGCACCGCTGAAAGAAGAAGACCAGTACCCGGCCAACCCCGAGTCGGCCTACGGCTGGAGCAAGCTGATGGGCGAGTACGAGGCTTTCTTGTGCGAGAAGGAGACCGGCACCCCCACCTGCGTGCTCTCGCTGCACAACGTTTACGGCGTGCCCAGCGACTATGCCGAAGGCCGCAGCCAGGTCATTCCGTCGCTGATTCGCAAGACCATCGAGGCACCCAAAAAGGAGTTCATCGTCTGGGGCAGCGGCGACCAGGGCCGTGCTTTCGTGCACGTGAACGACATCGTCGACGCCATCGCCCGCGGCCTGCGCCAGGGCCTGGGCCAGGGTCTCATCCAGATAGGGCCCGACCAGTGCACGTCGATCCGCCAAGTGGCGGAGATGATCGTACGCATCTCGGGCAAGCCGATCCAGATCCGCTACGACACCACCAAGCCCGAAGGCGACCGCGGCCGCTGCGCCGACTTCAGCAAGGCACGTCGTGTGTTGGGCTGGGAGCCGACGGTGCGGCTTCAGGACGGGCTGGACGAGCTGTACCGCTGGATCGCGCGCCGCGTGGCCGAGGACGCGCGCGCGTGAGCGTCGCCGCGCCCGCCGAGCCCACCGCGACCGGGGCTGCAGCCGCCGTGCGTTCGCGGGGCTTGTGCAACTTTCTGGGAATCGGCCTGGATGCGGTGACCTACGATGAGGTCTTCGACCTGGTCGACACTTGGCGCACCGACAAGCAGGGCCGTTCGCATCACATCGCCTGCATCAACGCTTTCTGCGTCACTTTGGCGCAAGACGACGCGCGGTTGCGGCGCATCTACAGCGGGGCCGACATCGCCGGGCCCGATGGCATGCCCTTCGTGCGCTGGATCCGCCGCTTCGGCGGCCGACCCTGCGACCGCATTGCTGCGCCCGACACCATCCTGGCGCTGGCGGCGGCCTCCAAGCATCGGGGCTTCACCTTCTACCTGTATGGAGGCGACCCCGAAATGGCCGTCGGCATGAAGCGTTTTCTCGAGCAGCGCTACCCGCACATCCGCATCCTGGGCTATCGCTCGCCACCGTTCCGTGCACTGACGCCCGAGGAAGACGACGAGATTTGCCAAGAGATCAACTCGCTGCAGCCCGACATCGTCTGCGTGGGCCTGGGCACGCCCAAGCAGGACTACTGGATCGAAGACCATCTCTACAAGATCCGCGGCGCGGTGCTGATTGCCAGCGGTGCCACCTTCGACTTCTTTGGCGGCCGCGTTTCGTTCGCGCCCGAGTGGGTGCGCAACTCGGGTTTCGAGTGGCTGTACCGGCTGTTCGGCAAGGACTTCAAGCGGCTGTGGCGCCGCTACATCCTCTACAACGCCAAGTTCTGTGCGCTGTTCCTGTTGCAGCTGACGCGGATCCGGCCTATCGCCCAGCAGCGCTGGGTGCGCGAGTAGCGCGTGGCTCTTGCTCCGATGAAGATCCTGATCACCTCGCCCAGCCTGGACATGCGGCGCAACGTCAACGGCATCTCGGCCGTCGTGTCGGGGATCATGGAACATTCATCGCACCGGTATTTCCACTACCGGCTGGGCCGCCGGGATGACCAGCGCGGTGGTATCGGTTGGGTCTTCGGCCTGATTGGTCAGCTGCTCGGTTTCATGCCATTCGTTCTGCGCCACCGCATTGCGCTGGTGCACCAGAACTTTCCTTTCGACGCCAAGGGCATCTTGCGCGAGTCAGTGGTGACCGCGATGGCGCGCCTGCTCGGCGTGCCCGTGCTGTTGCATGTGCATGGCGGCGCTTACCTGATGGCCGGCTGCCCGCGCCCGCTGCTGCACTGGTTGGCCAGCTTCTTGTTGCGGCGCAGCCAGGTGGTGGTGGTGCTGAGCGAGGTCGAGCGCGAGGCGCTGGTGCGGCAATTTCGTCTGCCGCAGGTGCAGGTGCTGAGCAACGCCGTGGCCGTGCCCACCATACAGCGCGAGCCGCGCCGCCCGGGACAGCGGCCGCGCGCCCTGCTGTTCCTGGGCCGTCTGCACGAGAGCAAGGGGCTGGACGATCTGCTGGCGGCCGTGAACCTGCTGTACCCGCGGCACCCGTTTCGACTGATCGTATGCGGCGCCGGGCCGCTGCAGCAGACCCTTATCGACGGCTGCAACGCTGTGATGGGGTCCGACTTTGAGTTCCGCGGCGTCGTGGCGGGCGACGAAAAGGCGCGCGCCATCGCCGATGCCGAGATCTTCGTGCTGCCCTCGCGCTACGGCGAAGGCCTACCGATGGCGCTGCTTGAAGCCATGGCCGCCGGCCTGGTGCCAGTGGTCACCGACGACGCCTCGATGAAGGTGGTGGTCCAGCCCGGCCAAAACGGCCTGCGCGTGGCCAAATGCGATCCTATGGATTTGGCGGCGAAGCTGGGGTCGCTGCTCTGCGACGAGGCGCTGCTCGGCAGGCTGTCCACGCAGGCAGCCGAGACAGTGCGCGCGAGCTACGGCATCGAGCCATACATAACGCGGCTGGAGGAGCTTTATGCCAGTTGTCTGCTGCAAGGCAGCGCTGAAGGTCGCGGCAGTCGGCCGCCATTGGCGCCATGAGCTCGCCAGAACACTGCGGTGCGGCCTCGTCGAAGACCTCGTCGCGGTTCCTGCACCTGCACTTGCAGGTGCATCTCGACGCTCATTTCGTGGCAAAGACGCGCAATTGGTCCGAGCCTTGACAGTTCAACAATCGAATTCCAAATGATCAAGTACCAACTTGCCGCAATTGCGTTGAAGGCCTTCTCGCTGAACAATGCCACCAAGTCGGCCTACCGAAGGATCGGTAACTCGTTCGGCGCCGGGAGAAAGTTGAACGAGCCCTACCTGAAGGCCTCGGCCGAGCGCGGTGATCTCTTGGTCGAACTCACGAAGAAGTACCGCGCGCTCGACGATGGCTCCAAGGTTCTCGAAATCGGTACAGGCTGGATGCATTGGTTCTCGGTCTACCTTCGCCTGTTTCGCGAAGCTGAATTTGTCACATACGACGTATGGGACAACCGTCAGTTTCCTGCCTTGCAGGGTGCAGCTACGAAACTCAAATCGATGCTGCAGTCGGCGGGGGCCGACTCAGCGGCGCTGTCCAATATCGACGCTGTTCTTGGTTGCCGGTCTTTCGACGAGTTGTACCGTCGTTTTGGAATGACCTATTTGGTCGAACCAAGCGGAAGCTTAGCCATGTTCGAGGACGCGTCTTTCGACATGGTGATGAGCTTTCATGTGCTGGAACATGTGTATGCCGACGCTGTGCCGGCCTTGTGCCAGGGGCTGACCAGGACCTTGAAGCCCGGTGGGTATATGTTCCATCAAATCGGTATCGACGATCACTTGACGCATTACGATGCAACGGCGTCGATGAAGCAGTACATCCAGTACTCTGACAAAGAGTGGCGGCGACGTTTCGAAAGCAATATTGGCTACATCAATAGGATCCAGGCCTCAGAGTGGCGTGAAGCTTTCGAGACGACAGGTCTGGAACTCTGCGAGGAGATCAGAGAAAGTGTTCCGATTGCCGAGCTCATGGTGAACCCGAGATTCGCGAAGTTTCCCAACGAAGACCTGGAGTGCACGATCCAAACCCTGGTGTACAGGAAGAAGTGACCGCACCTTGGCGAACGGTGCAGACTTCCGGTACGCGCCTCGGTGTGGATTGAGTTGAATATGCTGCGACTTCATCGCTGGGCCCATTGGCTGCACCTCAGGAAGGTGCCGCTATTCCCGAAACTTCTCTGCGCATTGCTGTACTTGGTCACCAACAGCAAGATCCCTGCCGAGTGCCGCATCGGAGCCGGCTCGTATCTGGCGCACGGCGGTGTCGGCGTCGTGATCAACCGCGACAGCGATATCGGTGAACGTGTCTCGATCGGTCAAGGAGTGACCATCGGTGGCAGTTTCGGCTCGCGCGCGCCGAGCATTGGTTCCGATGTCTGGATCAGCGCGGGAGCTCGTGTGCTGGGTGGTATCACGATAGGAAGCAACGTGATCATCGGTGCCAACGCGGTGGTGATTCGAAGCGTGCCCGACGACTGCATCGTCGCTGGCGTCCCTGCCCGCGTCATCCGCCAGCTTGCGCCTGGCTCGCTGGACACGCTGTCCGGCGTAATTCGGGGCTCCTGAAGCCGGGGTAGACCCAAGACGGGCGCTCGGCCTTCAGCCGGCCGCAATCGAGGTTTCCGAAAGCAGCGCCCTCAGGCGCCCAATAACCCCGACGCCCCACCCGAGAAGTTGCCCAGGTTAGGGAGCACCATCGCTTGCTCGGTGGCAGACAGCCCCATCCAGCGCGCCATCTCGGCGGCGTACTCAGTAACCGAGGTGGTCGGCAGCAGCCGGCCCGAACCCACGTCGTCGGCCGTGCCTAGCGTGGTGACCGGGAAGCGGCCGTAGATGTTGCGGCCCTTCACAGCCCCGCCAGCTACGAAATGGTGCGATCCCCAGCCGTGGTCGCTGCCGTTGCCGTTGCTGGTGAGCGTGCGGCCGAAGTCCGACGCGGTGAACAGCGTCACGTTGTTCAGTTGGCCCATCGTGTTCAGCGCCGACAGGAAATAGTTGGCCGAGGCCGCTACGCGGGACATCAGCAAAGGCTGGTCGCGCATCTGGTTGTTGTGGGTGTCGAAGCCGCCGATCGAGACCATGAACACCTGACGTCGCATGCCCAGCGCCTGCCCGGCGCCGATCAACTGCGCCACCATGCGCAGTTGCTTCGCCAGGCTGTCCTGCGCCAGCGTGGCAGTGTTGGTGGCGCTGATCGGCGTGATCGGCACCGCCGGCACGCTGACGCCCGCCAGCGCTGCCCGCAGCTTCTCCGAGCTGTCCATCGAACGCTGCACCACACGTGCGTACTCGGCCTGCATCGGCGTACTGCCGGCGGCCACGATCGTGCGCCGCACTACCGCTGCGGCGGTGGTGGAGCCGAAAGGCATGCTTTCACCAAGCACCCGCACGCTGACCGGCCCGGCGGTGTCAACCTGGTACTGGGTGATGCTGCTGCCCGACAGGAACACCGCATTGCCGCTCGCTGAGATGGCGGTGAAAACGGGGTTGGCGTTGGCCGACATCAGGATGTCGCCCATGCGCCCGCCCCAGCCCGAGCGCGCGCCCTCTGGAGAGAGCGACTGCCAGGTCGAGGCCTGGTCGTTGTGCGAGAACAGCTTCTCGGGCAGGCCCACGCCGGCGGTGAACTCGGCCACCGTGACTGGGCGCTCCAGCGGCCCCACGTTAGCCACGATCGCGGCCTGCCCGCTTTCGTACCAGCCACGCAGCGGCTGCAGTTCGGCTGGCATGCCGAAACTGCGGCCTGTGCCCTGGCTGGTGCTGGTAATGGGCTGGAGGTTGGCTGCTGGCCAGGCCAGTTCGCGGCGAACGGCTGCGTACTGGGCGTAGCTAGTGCCGTCAACAGGCACCACCCAGTTGTGCGAGTCGTTGCCGCCCTGCATGAAAAGGCAGACCAGGGCGCGGTAGCCGGTGGAAGTGTTGGCGGCCTGCGTACTGCCCGCTGCCAGCGCGCCGATGCCCGCCAAGCTCAGCGCGAAAGGCGCGCTGAATCGTTGCCCGGCAGGGCCTGCGGCGGCAGCGGTCAGTGCGCCGGCAGCGCGCAGGAATTCACGGCGGGAGGCGTTCATGGGGTTCATCGTTGGACCAGGAATTCGGGGGAGATGAGGGCGATGAACACCGCCAGCCGCGCGCGGTTGAGGTTGCTGGCAGCCGTTCCGGACGCGACCGACCCGGACACTGCTTCGATGATGTCCTGTCGCGTCGTGGCTGACATCGTGCCGGCGAACATCAGCAGGTTCAGGTTGTCGAGGAGGCCCTCGATGTCGCCTGCCGCCATCAGCGCCGCCTGGCTGGCGAAAGCGGCGGCGATGTCGGGCGAGGATCCGTTCCAGCCGATGCCCCAAGAGGACATGCCTTCGGCCAGGTTGATCCAGCTGGCGGCGGTCGACTCATTGACGATCTGGAATTCGGGTGCGGTGCTGCCGGCGCTTGCCATCGCGGTGTTCGGTGGCACGTATCCGGGGCGGAAGTAACCGAACACCGAAGCCGGGCTGAACGGACGCTGCCCCAGGGCGTCCAGGTCCCACATGACGTTATAGGTGCCGGTGCTCGACATCGGCGCGAAAGCGCGCAGCCAATGGGTCACGCGCAGCACAGGTTCACGCAGCTTGCCATAGCCGGCCGGCAGCGGCGCCTGGCTGGCCCCGTTGCGCGCTTCGATGTCCAGCAGCACCGCCCGTACTACGGCAGCCAGGTCGCCGCGCACGCCCTTGCCGTTGTCATTGAAGACGGCCGCCACACGCGCCACGTAGGCAGCACTCGGGTTGCTGGTGACTAAACGCTGAATCAGCTGGCGGCTAACGAAGGGGCCGACGTTGGGGTGGCGGAACAGCGTGTCCAGGGCGATGCGCAGGCGCTCTTCGCCGCTGGCGTTGGCGGCGATCGTCACCGCTTGCGGTTTACCGGCAAACAGCGTGACCTGGGCCGTCGAGTGCATGCCGGGGTAGGCTTTCATCTTCTGCAAGTCGATCCGCTGGTCCATGGCCATGCTGTAGTCGGGGTTGGCCCAACGGAAAACGGCCTCGGACAGTTGGTTGTCGGGGTAGGCCCAACTCCAGCCAGTGAAAACCTTGGCCAGCGCCAACACGTCGGCGTTGCTGTAGGTTTCGATCGCCTTACCGGCGGCGTCGAGCTTGGGGCTGCCGTCGAGGTTCAACTCGACCAGGCCGATACTGAAAAGCTGCATCAGCTCGCGTGCAAAGTTCTCATCGGGCAAGCGGTTGATGGCCGGGTCTTCCTTGCGATTGCGCATGTGGGACAGGTACATGCCCATTACCGGGCTCAGTGCCACTTCTTCGAGCAGTGCGCGGTAGCTGCCAAAGGCCAGACGGTTCAGCGTGTCGAGGTAATTGGCGTAGCTCCGGGTCTGTCCCCAGACGTTGCTGTCGGCCTGCGAGACGACCAGCATCCCGTGCAGCGCAAAGCCGACGCGCCGCCGCAATTGGTCAGGACTGGTGGCGGCGCTAGTCCAGAAGCGCTGCGCCACGAACTGCGGGTCGTACTGGGCACCCAAGGGCCGCCAGGCGTCGCCCAGGTTGTACTTGGCCTGCACGTAATTGAGGTAGTCGGGCGTGGCCGGCATCGCCATCTGCGCATCGATCCAAGCCGCCGGGCCGATGCTGGCGACGCTGTTGATGTCGGATTCTGCGGGGCCGAAGCTGGCCTGCTGGAGGAAGCGCGCTGCGCCGAACTTGGCAGCTTGAGTCAGATCGGTGACGGCGCGAGCCGGCCAAGTCAGCCGCAGCGCGCCGCTCCAGGCCAGGGTGCCGGTGCCGGCCAGGGTGTCTACGCCATCGAATGCAGCGTCGCCCAGGCCGCGGTCGTACACAGCACCGCTGGCGTTGGGCAGCACAGTACGCGTGCCGGCCTGCAGGTACAGCACGTGCAGATTGCGGTCTTCGCTACCGATCAAGGCATCGTTGGTGAAAACGACGTCGATCTTGGCACCG
>Ga0105044_10003772_pt1 | contig 20758 bp, 12 predicted proteins | sample MAT01_FD_78092 | JGI IMG/M metagenome (GOLD analysis project Ga0105044, IMG submission 78092) | Freshwater microbial communities from Lake Fryxell liftoff mats and glacier meltwater in Antarctica - MAT-01 | ecosystem: Environmental > Aquatic > Freshwater > Ice > Liftoff microbial mat | place...
CTGGCTGATTCAGGTGAATATTTCGGATAAGGAATTTCGTGAAGCCAAAAAGCGGTACACTGATGACGGCTTCAGGAACACAATTCATCGCGTCATTCCTAACGGTGGCGAGAAGCTGCACTCCACAATCTGGGTACAGAAAACGAATAACATTGAATTGTTGAAGCTGCCCGCAGGCTCGCCTCCGATCACAGGAGAACTCGGCAAGAACCTGGAGCCTCTCAACGAATTCCTTCGGAAAACACTGAACGGCAACAACATCCCCGGTGCCACACTGACGGTCGCCCGGGACGGGAAGATCGTCTACGAACGCGGCTTCGGATATTCAGATCTGGAAAAGCAGACGCCGATGGCTGCAGACACGACGCTGCGGATCGCCAGTATTTCCAAGCCGATCACTGCCGTCGCCGTGCTGCTGCTTGTTGAAGACGGGAAGTTGAAGCTGGATGATCATGTCATCGACTCTCTTGTCCTTGACGACAAGTTTGTGCTTCCGAAAGATGCTGACCCGGCATGGAGTCGTGTTACCGTTCGGCACCTGCTGCAGCATTCCGGGGGCTGGAATCGAGATAAGTCCAAAGATCCGATGTTCGAACTGCCTGCGATCAGCCGTGCGCTGAAACTTCAAAACATCGCACGCATCCCGGACATTGTCCGCTACCAGTTGTCACGACCGCTGGACTTTGAACCCGGCACCGAATATCAGTATTCCAACTTTGGCTACTGCCTGCTGGGCAGAGTGATTGAAGCAGCCAGTGGGCAGACGTATGAAACGTTCGTGACTGAACGGATTCTGAAACCCGCCGGGATGACGCACACGCGTCTCGGGAAAACCAGACTTGCCGATCGAGCCGACGGTGAGGCTCATTACTACACACAGTCGCTCAAAACGTATCCGGCCATCTGGGATGCGGCCCCCGGCGGAAAGTCCGGGCAATTCGAACTTGTGCAGGCACCTTACGGTCAATCGGACCTGGAGGTCATGGATTCTCACGGAGCCTGGACATCGACCGCATCAGATCTGGTTCGATTTGCCATCGCGATCGATTCAGCCACGAAACCACTTCTCCAACCCGACAGTCTGCGGCAGTTGCAGGAACGACCTTCGTTTGCCAGTTCCGAAGTCGATACCTGGTACGGACTGGGATGGAACGTAAGGTCCATTGATGGGCCGGAGCGCACGAACATATGGCACACAGGTCTGCTGGCCGGCACATCGACAATTCTTGTGAAGCGCTGGGATCACTTTGTCTGGGCTGTGCTGTTCAACTGCGATGAGTCGCAGGATGGTGAGAAATGTACAACCCTGATCGAAGCTCCGATGCACACGGCCATCGATAGCTCTCAGGCATTGATCGAGCAAAACCTGAGACCTGAGTGACCCCGGCATCAAACAGCTGACGTCAAATTCTCCGATTTCATGCAACTGCTGCAAATCGGCAAACAACGGGTTCACCCACGTTCCGTGACTTTCCACGGTGAGTCGCAACTCAAATGCGCCATCAAAACGAGTCACTTTGTCGTCAATTCGACACCATTCGCGTCGTTGCACCCGAATGGTCCTCCTGGCTGAATAAATCAGCCAGAACTGGCAATGGCGCAACTGATGGCAGTTCTATAATATACTGCACGCGGTCGAAAATGAGTCCGGCGAGCGGAGCGGCGTGAGCCCTCCGGTACCTCGTTTTTGTGCCGGCAAGCCGACGCATGCCGCTCGCCAATTCTCTCACTCATGACCGCCAGGAGTATAATTAGGCTGTTTGACTTTCGACGCCAAGTGGCGTCCACTACGGCGCAGTTTTTGCTGATGGAGTATGGGGGGCCTTTTCGAGGAAGGGCAACGTCGGCCGTCGTGATGTGTATCAGAGATGCCTCTGGCGCGTTTGAGGCGAACATCGGATGTCCGACTGAATATCAGGAGTTACACACCATGAGACGATATCACTACAAAGCGTTTTCGATTTTGAGTGCTGTGGCAGCAGTGGGAGTTCTCCTTTCACTGAGTGCTCAGGGCATGCAGGAGTTGCCCGTCGATCCTCTGTCAGATCAGCAGGGTCCATACCAACTGGGACCGGAGAACAAGTTTGCTCCTGGCATCGCCCCGACCTCGCCTCCCGTCCCGGCGCCGTTCGCTCGCGTCGATGCTGAGGGCGTTGCTGAGGCAGAACCGATGCTCCGCGGTCCGGTGCACGAGGCCTTCGCTGAACAATTCAATCAGGACCCTGTCCAGGGGCAGATTGTTCCACAACAGCCCCCGGAACCTATTGAAGAGCTTCCACCGGAAATGCGTCCTGACGGTCGCCAGGTGGAATGGATCTCAGGCTACTGGGCCTGGGACGATGATGACCAGGACTTCTTTTGGGTCAGCGGAATCTGGCGGGAAGTTCCGCAGGGTTTTCGCTGGCTCCCCGGATATTGGACCCAAGCTGACACTGGCCATCAATGGGTTTCGGGGACATGGATTCCTGAACAGACAGAAGAAATTCAATACGTAGAGACTGCACCTCCGGAATCGCTGGAGCTTGGTCCGGTTGGTGTTGCGCCGTCACAGGAGCATATCTGGATCCCCGGCTGCTGGAACTGGAATGACCTTCGCTATGCGTGGCGGCCGGGATACTGGAGCACAGGGTTCAGCAACTGGATCTGGGTTCCCGCCCGCCACGTCTGGACACCGCGGGGTTATCTCAACTGTAATGGGTATTGGGATTATCCTTTGAACCGTCGTGGTCTGCTATTCGCCCCATATCGTTTTCGGCGTTCCGCGAACTGGAATCGATCGCGTGGGTTCACACCACAAGTGATCATTGCTTTGAATCGGCTGCCCTGGAATTTGTGGGTACGTCCGCGATCCGGCCACTATTACTTTGGTGACTACTATGGCCCGCGATATGCCAGTGCTGGTTTTTACCCATGGCATCAATTCCATCGGCAGCGACGCCAGTTCGATCCATTGTATTCCCATTTCAGCCGTAGAGCCGGTGTCGGGAACGCGAACTTCTACGATCAGGTCAACGACCGATTTGATCTCCTGACAAGCCACGCCGACCGCAGACCGGCACGCACTTTCAACCATCACGATGGGCGCGAACCATCACGACTGAACATCAATGACGATCAATCGCCTTTCCTTGGCACCACACTTCAGCAACACGTCAAAACAGCGGGAAATACGCGATTTGTGAAACTCGAGGAAGACCAGCGGATTCGTCTTCAGACAGACAGCAAATCGTTGCGCCAACTTGTGGATCAACGACGGGACATGGAAAACCGCGGGCGCCTGGAAGCAACTCGCCTGAATCACCAAACCAATGATTCCCCTGGACGCATTGTGAATTCGGACCAGCACGACACCGAACGACGAGACAAGCCTCCCGGCCCTGAAACTCGGCACGGCGAAAAACGGAGTGATATTGCGAAATCGGTCACTCCCCCACCTGAACGCAGCGATCGTCTGAGACTTCCGCCGGTGGTACGACACGGCAAGGACAACAATGGACTGTCAAACACGGGTCCATCGTCGAACTTGAAGGCATCGGAGTCCAGAACACCCGGTTCGCCTGTTGCACGTGGTGAACGACCGCGCGGAGTGGATCCCGTTCTGAATCGTGGAAGAAATCGTGTGGATGCGAATACGGTGGGTTCTCGGAATGGTAATCCGACAAACAATACCGGAGACCGTGCCGCGCGACCGGATGAACGACCGGTCAATCCACCAGGATTGAATAATCCGCAAAAAGCCCAGGACCTCAAACCTCTGACGAATCGTCGACTTGACGTTGACAACCCGCCCGGAGCGCCGAGACGTTCAAACGGTGGTGTGGAATCTTTGCCGGGCACAGGAAGATTGCGACTTAACTCACCGAGCCCAAAGCCACAGGCCGGTAATGCGGCTGATGCCTCGAAGGCCAGAGCGAGCGGCGCTGCACGCAGTGACACTGAGCGATCCACTGCTCGACCTTCCGTCACAAGTCCGCCGACTCGAATGGAACGTGAAGCACGTCCACCTGCGGCTGGCAAGGCGGGTGGCGACGCCGTACACCGGAGAATTGATAACGGCGTCAGGCCGCAGAATGAAACTCGGTCTACACCACCGTCAAGACCCGCTGCGGAAAAAACTCGCAGGACAGAGGCGGCTCCGGCAGCACGGCCATCTCGAGTGCAGACAAATCCGGGTGCGGGAAGCGGCGAGCGTCGCAGGAAGAAGTAGCCCTCTCTTTGTACCGGGACTGCCTTAAGGTTTTCGATGAACGATTAACTCAACTTCGGGATATAGCGATTCGCAAGTTCCGCATAATCTTCCCGCACCGGACTAAACACGTCCAGCACAACGGCGGGTCCATCGACAGCGACGGCTCGATGCGGAACGTTCGGCGGAATGATGAAGAGGGACCCCGCTTCGACGATGCGTGTTTCATCGCCGATCGTCAACTGAACTTTGCCTTGAAGCAGGATACCTCCTTGTTCATGCGGATGGTGGTGCAGGGGCACTTCGGCACCGTCGTCCATTTCAAGGTACGACAACATCAGATTCTGCCCGTGCGGAGTCCTCATGCGGCATCCGGGCACGGGTTCGATGTATGGAAACGAGCTGAGATCGATGAACGGCATGTTGCGTCTTCCTGAATGACGTCTGACTGACAGCACAACCGTGCTCTTAATCTTAATCACCCGTCGCCATGACGGCAGCCGGCGAGATTAAGATTAAGATTAAGATTAAGAAATTCAGGACCGTCACCACTTTTGCATCACTGACAATTTTATTGTCGAACAAGCCAACCCTGAAAAATCCAGGGTGGCAAAATAGTCGTCGTGTGTTTCTGCGCGGCGGATCATTTTCACCGATCCATCCGGCTTCATCAGAAGTTCAGCACAACGCAGTTTGCCATTGTATTGAAACCCCATCGCATGGCCGTGTGCTCCGGCGTCATGGATGACAAGCAGGTCGCCGCGTTCGACGGCTGGCAGAGATCGGTTGATGGCGAACTTGTCGTTGTTTTCGCACAGCGATCCGACCACATCCACAATGCGGTCATGCGGTGCATTTTCTTTTCCCAGCACCGTGATGTGATGATAGGCCCCGTACATTCCGGGACGCATCAGGTTCGACATGCAGGCATCAACGCCGACGTAATCGCGGTAGATGTGCTTGTGATGAATCGCGGTTGTCACAAGAAAACCGTGTGGCCCGGTGATTACGCGACCGTTTTCCATCATGACTTTGAGCGGGTCGAGAGGCGTGCCGACGATCATCGCATCATAGGCCTTCTTCACTCCCTGCCCGACGGCCTGCAAATCGACAGGCTTGTGTTCAGGGCGATATGGGATTCCGATACCACCCCCAAGATTCACGAATTCCATCCGCACTCCGAGTTGCTGATGAATTCGCACGGCCAGATCGAACACCATGCGGGCGGTTTCCACAAAGAAGTCGCCATTGAGTTCATTGGAGGCCACCATCGTGTGCAGGCCGAACCGCTTGACACCTGCGGCTCTGAGGATGGCATATCCTTCAAAGAGCTGTGCCTCGGTGAAGCCATACTTGGCTTCTTCCGGCTTGCCGATAATCACATTGCCCTCGCGCGCCGAACCGGGGTTGTAGCGAAAGCAGAGCAGATCCGGCAGACCGACGTGTTCCTTCATATAGTCGATGTGAGACAAATCATCAAGATTGATGATGGCCCCCAGATCTACTGCCTTCTGATATTCGTGGGCCTGAGTATTATTGGAAGTGAACATCAGATCTTCGCCGGTCAGGCCAACTCGTTCTGAGAGTTCCAGTTCGGCAAGACTCGAACAGTCCGCGCCCAGGCCTTCCTCCTTTAAAACTTCGAGAACATACGGATTCGGCAACGCCTTGACGGCAAAGTATTCCCGAAAACCCGGACACCACGCGAAAGCCGCGTTGAGTTGGCGAGCGGTCTCCCGCATTCCCTGTTCGTGGTAGAGATAAAATGGGGTTGGATATTCTTCAGCGATACGGCGAACGGTCGCAGCATCGAATGGAAGGGGCTTTTGCATTGTTCTTGAATCGATAAGTGTCTGAACAGAATTGATCGGAGTTTCAGCATGGAGAAAGGACCGCAGTTTCGCGACGAAGTTCACTGAATTCAACCGAGGACGCCATCATCCGCGACGACAGGAATCCCATGGTGCGGCGATGCTCCGCAACGGGAATACTCACTTCTGATCTTCACCGCGTCGGCAACGGCAGCATAAGAATTCACGGAAGTCGCAGCATGATAAGCGTCAGCGACGCGATTGCCGCAGTCCTGCTCGCCACAAAACAGTCGAGCCTCGGGTGCCGCTGGTCGGTGCAATGCAGATTGCGGTCTCGGCACTGCGGGCCGTGCTGGATCTGGGTATCGTCGTTGTCAGCCGCTTGCGAAAAGACCGCCTCGAGTGCAGGCCATAAACAAGCGGCCATCAGTTTGGCGATGTTCCGGTCGTGGCGCCTGGCGCGTCCGTTCCGTCCTTTGCAGATTTGTTTGGCGCAACGGCTTCGTCGGGATTGGGATTGTCAGGTTTTGGCGTGTCAGCTTTTTCAGGTGTAGGTTCCGGAGCCTGATCGACCGGGGCAACTGTTTCAGCAGCTTTGCCACCATTCCCCCGCGGCGAGACCAAAGGCAGTTGCGACATGAACAGTGCCCGCATCCTCATTTCGACTGCTGCCTCCAGCGTGGGATCGATAAAGACAGCCCCTTGATACATGGAACGAGAGAGTTCGGCACGACCGGCCTCTGCGGCCAGATCTCCAAGTTCCATACGAGCCTGAGTCCCTTCTCGGGTCTTGACAACGTCGGCAAGTTTAGCCGAAACCTGTGATTCCAGATCCTTGAGTTGATCGACTTTCTGTTGAGCCGTTGCTGCGAGTTCTTCATCTTCCGCGATCGTGGCCAGTTTTGCCATAACCTCGAACAGTTTCAGATTGCGTGTGTGAATACTGATCGGTCCCTCCAGCTTTGCCAAAGCTTCAATTGCTTTCTCTTTCGAACCGCTGGCCGCCATGATCTTGCCGTACGTCAGGTTCGTCGTGGCATCGTTCGGGCTTTCGGTCAGTGCCTGTTCGAGCGCTGAGAGCGCCTGGACGGTTTCATTTTTTCCGGCCAGAATCAAAGCTCGCGCAGATTCGCGGATGCCGACCGAATCAACGCCGGGCAGAAGTATTTCGACCCCTTCCAGGTTGCCAATTTCCATCCGGCACCTGATCATACTGGACATCGTCGAGGAGTTCGAGGGATTATTCGGATCCGCCTCCAGCGAAGCTTCGTACCTCGTCGCCGCTTCCGTGTATTGGCCCATCTCTGCATAGATATCGCCAAGCAACTGATTCACAATCCCGGGTCTGAAATTCCGCTCAACCAGGGTGTTAAGTTGCTTGATCGCGCCGTCCCAGCTGATCATGTCCTTCAGGACATATGCCAGATTCAGCCGAGCGTCATCGGTGTTTTCGTCTTCTTTGAGAACCGTTTCCAAGATTGCGATACTCTCGAGTCGCTGACGAGAACGCATATAGGCGTTCCCCAGTTGCGTCAATGCTTTAATGCGGACAGTGGGGTCCTTTGACGCCTCCTGAAGAATGGGTATAGCAAGCAGCGGCTTTGATTTTCCAAGATACAACATACCTTCGAGCAGTTTTTGTTGTGCAGCGTACTCCGGGAAATCCATCAGCTTCTGGATGCTGCGTTCAACTGTAGGGACGTCACCTATTTCCAAGGCCGCCAAGCCGTCCTGAACATACATCCGGGGGTCTTCAGGAATAGCTTTCCTGACCAGCGTTGTGACGACGGAGACACCGAAAACGACCAGGATCAACCACAACCACCAAGGAATTCCACCGGAAACTCGTGTCGGCGCAGGGACGGTTCTGGATGGTGCAGGCTTTTGGGACATAGTTCGAGTTGCTTCACTTTCGGAACACCGGGGACCGACGGGACGATGGGCCTGTCAAACAGAAACGAACGGGAACTTTGCGTAATCGCCGATTCTGCAACTACGGATTGAGCCCCAAATTAGCCGCTTTCCTGTTTCAGATTGTTGTTACGACAATTTTGTCTATGGTATTGGGTGTTTTTACAGGAGTACAGGCTTTAGGCCCTCAGTTCGCAACCGGAGGGCAGTACTCGACTGCGTTTTCATGTTTCTGAGCGTTCCCTGCATGCCCGACCCACCCCCGTCTTCTTCACGCCGAGACCTGTTTTCGGCCCTGAATCCGATACGCGCTATCCAAAAACGTGATTCTTATGCCAATTCGTCTGGCAGTTTGCGGATTCAGCCGACGGCAGGAATTACCGTGCGACTTTCCGCGCGGGTGATGGCGTGTGATTTTTCGGTCATCATGAATCCCGGGCCGACAGAACAAATTGAAGCCGCGGGCGAGGCTCTGGAGTTGGTCCACGCGATCGAAGGCTGGCTGAGCATTTATCGCGAATCCAGCGAACTGTCGGCGGTCAACCGAACGGCTGCCGAAGCTCCGGTCCACGTTCGTCAGGAACTGTTCGATTTTCTGCGAAAAGCTGCAGAAATCCACATGCGCACAGACGGCGCGTTCGATATGGCGACTGGTTCCTTGACGCGGATGTGGCGTGCGTGCCGCCGCGATCATCGGATTCCCAATCAGGTCGAAATCGATGCCGCATTGACTCGGGCCGGGCTGAAATACGTGGATCTGCACGTTGAATCGCAAAGTGTGGAATTTCGACATACGGGAATTGTACTCGACCCCGGTGCGATCGGAAAAGGATACGCGCTGGACGAAGCCAGCGATTGGCTGGCCCGATTTGAACATGCCCCCGACTCTTTTCTGCTGCACGGCGGACACAGTAGCTTGCTTGCACGAGGCGGACACAACGGTCATCCAGGCTGGCCGGTTGGCATCGGAAATCCGCTTTTCACCGAAAAACGCCTGGGAACACTGCTGCTTTGCGATCAGGCCATGGCGACCAGTGGCTCGAACATTCAGTTTTTCCGACATGAAGGAAAACGCTATGGGCATATTCTGGACCCGCGAACCGGTTGGCCAGTCGATGGAATGCTGTCGGTGACGGTTTTGGCCCCGTCAGCGGCTCTGGCCGACGCACTCTCGACCGCATTTTTCGTAATGGGAGTCGAAAAAGCCCGACGCTGTTGCGAGAATTGGGCGGACGTCGGTGCTATCCTGTTGCCTTTTCCGGACAAGGGAAACAAGGTCCAGCCGACCGTTGTCAACATTCCTGAGGAACTCATCGTCTGGGACGAAGACCAGATCATGAGACCTTGAGGTTTGGAATTTGAACGTACTTCCAGACAGAAATCGGAGATTTTCTCCAGTGATTGATATTCGCCGATATTCGCTCGCCGCTGTCGTGCTGCTCGTCGTTTTGCGAGTTGGCATTGGATGGCAACTGCTCTACGAGGGCATGTGGAAAATTGACACGCTCAGCACACAGTCACCGTGGTCGTCTGATGGTTACCTGAAAAGCGCACAAGGGCCATTTCGCAGTCTTTTCCGATCCATGTCGGGCGACCCCGACGATAAGTCATGGCTGAATCCGGATGCCGTCGCAGCGCGCTGGGATAATTTTAATCAGCGTTTCAGCAGCCACTATAAACTGAGCGACGGGCAGAAGGCTCAGCTGACAAAGTTGATCAATGGTGCCAGCAGCCATGACGCTGTGCTCGACATGGCGAAGCTGCCGGACGGAGTAGATTTTGCTGCGTTAAAACTGGATAAGACTATCGCATTCGACGCTGCGGCGAAACGACTGAAGATTGATGGACAACGGCGAATGACGGCTTCTGAGAAAGCCAGCCTGGACGCACAAGTCGCCGATCGCGGCGGTGATGACTACGATAAGTACCTCAAGGCACTCAATGAAGCGTTCTTACGCGCGAGTCGTTTGTCTTACAAGGAACGTATGCGTGCGCATCTGCTGGGTGATCCGGACAACGCTGGCCTTGTCAATGGGCGCATTGGTCAGATCGAACTGTATGACGAAATGGTGCATCGTTACGAAGATCGACTGGCCTCAGCCAAACTCACGTTTGAACAGGAGCACCTCAATCGCATCTGGTCCGATGCCCGCGCGAAGGCTCGTGATCTGGCGGGTCCCGTGATGGCAATGGACAAGGAGTTGCAGGAAGAGGCGTTGAAGATTCCAGAGGTCACTCAGTTGGCTCGCGGCCCTCTGTCACCGCCGTTGTCGGCGATTCGTGTTGTGGACCTGCTCACGATCGCAGGCCTGGCGGGGCTGGGGATTCTGTTGATTGTGGGACTGTTTTCACGATTTTCCGCCCTGTCCGCAGCGTTCATGGTATTTGGATTTTACCTTGCGATGCCTCCGTTGCCCGGCGTGCCCGATGCGCCAGGTCCGGAACATAGTTTTATTGTGAACAAGAACCTGATTGAAGTTTTTGCCCTGCTCGCATTGTCCTCAGTTCCCACCGGCTATTGGTTTGGACTTGATAAACTGGTCGCTGGATTTCTCTATAAACGAAAGTCGGCGAAAGCTGTTGAAACGAAATAGTGGCCGACAAGGCGCTAACCCAATGGAACTCGATTTCTTCTATCAGCCGGTACGCGCTAGCGTCCGTTTTAATTAAAATTACTGGGAAAACCGGGTGCCAGCGGGCTGCAGCTGATACAAGTTGCGATCAAATCGAGTGCCATTGGGCGCTAGTCGCCAGTAACTGATGGCGAACCTTCGGGTCAGAAATACAACAACGAACAATCACAGTTATCGTGGAGAATTAGACCGTGGAAATCACACCTGAGCAGACTCAGATTGGAATCGACAATTTCAACGAAGTCGTCGGCATTACGCGTCGCGATATGATGAAAGCCACGGCTGCTGCCGGCGTTGGTCTCGGTGCGTTGTACTTTGATTATGAGAAGTTGAATGGTTCTCCAGTCAAAGCGGCGTTTATTGGCTGCGGCGACGAAGCGAACGTGCTGCTGACCGAGCACCCGACGGAATATATGGAAGTCGTTGCGATCGCTGACCCGCGAAAGGCAAATATCGAAGACACATTCAGGGGCACTCACCCGGAAGCTCGCATCGGGCTGATCAAAAAGCTGGGACAGGACAAAGCGGGCACAGTCCAGGTCTTTGAAAGCCATCTCGAATTGCTGCAGGCACGAGCTGATGGCAAGGTGAGTTTCGACATTGTGGTCATTGCGGTGCCACTCAGCCAGCATGCACCGATTGCGATGGCATGCCTTGATGCCGGACTGCATGTGCTCACCGAAAAGCTGATGGCTCACAATATCACCGAATGCAAGCAGATGATTCGCAAGGCCGAACAGAAAGGCCTGCTGCTGGCGGTCGGGCATCAGCGTCATTACAGCGTGCTGTATGACAACGCAAACGATCTGATCAGGAAGGGTCTGCTGGGGGATATCAAGTTCATCCGCGCTCAGTGGCACCGGAACAACAGTTTCCCTGGACGCGACAGTTGGCGTAAGTGGGAAGATACACCGACTGCGGAGCGAGAGCATCTGCTGGAACTCGAAAAATCGGGCAAGCTTAAAGAACTGGGTTATGACAGCGCGCAGCAGCTTGTTGACTGGCGACTGTACAACAAGACGGGCGGCGGACTGATGGCGGAACTTGGCAGCCATCAGATGGACGCTTCCAGTATTTTCCTGGGCAAGAAGCATCCGCTGGCCGTGCAGGGCTATGGCGGAAAGAACTTCTACGGGGTCAAAAGACTTGGTCCGGAAGACAAGTGGATTGATGATCGCGACATTGATGACCACATTTATGTGACGCTGGAATTTCCTGGCAGACTTTATGACGAAGAAAAGAACGATATCGCGATCGTGACGTATTCTTCGATCAGCACCAATCGTCAGGAATTCTACGGCGAAACTGTCTTCGGCAGCCGTGGCACGCTGGTCATGAAGGAGGAAAAAGAAGCCTTGCTCTACAAGGAGCAGACGCAGTCCAGCGGTGGTGGTCTGGATCAGCGATTGTGGGTGATTGACAACGCCAGGGGCGGCGGACCAGCACTCGACAGCTACAATACAGCAGCTCCGACAGCGGCCGGTGCGATGGCTCAGGCAGGCATGGGCGACAAGGTCAGCCGAGGCTACAAGGAAGAGATGGAACACTTCTGTTATTGCGTCAGCAATAAGCTGGGAGCTGACAAACTGCGATGCAACGGTCGCGTCGCCATGGCCGATGCCATCATGGCTCTCACAGCAAATCTGGCAATGAAGCACAAGAAACGTATTGTGTTCAAGGACGAGTGGTTCGATCCGTCGAGCGATGCTGTTCCCGAAACGGATGAGCAGATCACGGGGTAACCAAGTCGCATGGGACGCTGGCCTGACAATCGTCGCTCCAATCTGATCGCCTTCGCGCTGATCTTCGTGCTGTTCCCGCTGCTGGCGTGGGCCTGTGTGTGGATTATGAAACGCTAGTGCCTCGTGCCCCGGAAAAGCGGTCAGGAACGAATAGCCAAATGGCCCGACGGGTGCTCTGCACTCTTCGTTCCTGACCCCTTTTTCCAACCTGTTCTGCTCTGAAAGAGGTCTCTGTGTCCAATGCTGCTTCCGCTGCTCAACCTGCAGTGTCTTCGGTGAATAAGGCGACGTTGTTCATTGTCTTCCTGACAGTCTTTATCGACCTGCTGGGTTTTGGAATTGTGCTGCCGCTGCTGCCACGTTACGGAGCCCTGTTTAATGCGAACGGTTGGCAACTCGGAATGCTCATGGCATCGTTTTCCGCCATGCAGTTTATCTTCGCGCCGATGTGGGGCAGCTTGTCCGATCGCATCGGTCGACGGCCGATCCTGCTGCTGGGGCTGGCAGGATCCACACTCTCATACGGCCTGTTTGGGTATGTGTCCGCTCAGGGCCGCGACGCCCTGATCCTCGGCTTCAGCCCGCTGGTCTGGATGTACGTGACACGCATCGGTGCGGGCATTGCCGGAGCCACGATCTCGACCGCTCAGGCAGTCATTGCGGACTGTACGGGACCGGAGGGTCGCGGCAGGGGCATGGCGCTGATCGGTGCGGCGTTTGGAATCGGCTTTACCTTTGGTCCCTTGATCGGCGCGATCTGCGTCTCAAATGACGCCTCCGTCGCGCTGAATGATCCACAATGGATTATGGTGAAGTCCTGGAAAGCTGACACCACTCCGGTCTCAAAGCAGCAATTTCTGGATGAGGTGTTTCGGGATTCAAAGATCGCGGATGCCAACACTGAAGCCATCGCTTCTTTGCTTGCGACACCTCTGCCCCGTGCCGATCTCAAAAATCGACTGTTGGCACCGCCGTCCGGGATGCCGGGATACGTGGCGTCAATTCTTTCCGCGTTGGCATTCCTGCTGGCGACAGTGAAACTTCAGGAATCCCGCAGACCATCCGAATCGGCTCCGCGATCATCACACCGGGCGTTTCGGCCGGGCGAAGCCATACGGCATCTTTCGACACCCGGAATGTCAATCATTCTGTTCGCCGTGTTCATTACGACATTTGGATTCGCCCAGTTTGAAAGCACGTTGTCACTGCTGACGAGCGAATTTGGATACAGCACTCAATGGAATTTTCTCCTGTATGCCTATGTCGGACTTGTCCTGTCGATCGGACAAGGGATGCTTGTGCGGCGGCTGTTGCCTCGACTTGGCGAACGTCGCATGGCGTTAATCGGTGTGACACTGATGACGATCGGCTTTTCATTGATCGGTTTTACGGGGATGAAAATCCTGCCGCCGGTGGCACTGTGGTACATTCTGCCAATCGTCGTCATCGGGTTTTCCGCAGTGACACCTTCTCTGCAGTCAATGTTGTCTCAGGCCGCGTCGAGTGATGAGCAGGGATCAGTGCTGGGGACCGGTCAGAGCCTGTCGTCACTGGCACGCATCCTCGGTCCGTCACTCGGCATTCCATTGCTGCGTCAGTCAACATCGTTGCCCTATTTTCTGGGTGCCGCTCTGATCCTCAGCGGCGGTGCCCTGATTCTTCGTATGCCGGGTCCTGTTCGAACGCGAATCTGAGAAAGTAGCAAGCATGCAGCACCCCGCACAATCGTCCAGACGTTACCGATCCGGGGTGATCAATTCCCGCCGTCAACTGCTTCAGGCCGGATTGACGGGCTTTACGACACTGAGCATGGCTGATGTGTTTCGGCTTCAGGCGGCAGCAAAGTCGGTGACTGGTGCTCCGAGGACTGCAGTGATCATGGTCTGGCTGCGGGGTGGTGCCAGTCATCTGGAAACGTTTGATCCGAAACCGCAGGCTCCGTCAGAATTTCGCGGTCCGTACTCGGCAATCGACACGAACGTTGCCGGTATTCAAGTCTGTGAACTTCTGCCTCGTCTCGCAAAGATTGCCGACAAGTATGCCATCCTCCGCTCCATTGCCCACACCGGAGGCGGGCATCCTGCCGGATCGTTGCAGGTTCTGGCCGGTGATCCGGATCCCCAGGACAAGTTAACGCCGCGGCTTCCTGACTGGATGTCGATCGCAGACTTTGTGCGGCACGATGCCTCGCGCAATCTGCCGAACTACGTGGCAATTAATCCAGTGGATCGATACGACAATTTCACGATCGCAGGCCCTTCCTATCTGGGGCCGTCCCATGCACCGTTTGCAATTGTCGGTGATCCGAGCAGCCCGGGGTTTGAGGTTCCAAATGTCGGTCTCGCACCTGACCAGCAGGAACGGCTCGGACGCCGTATGCGGCTCAAGTCCGGGTTCGACATTCTGCGCCGCGATCTGGATACCTCAGGGACGCTGACTGCAGTCGATCAGTTCGAGGCCCAGGCGCTGAGTTTGCTCACGAGCACAAAGGCAGGTGATGCGTTTGATTTGCGAAAGGAGTCTGTTTCCAGTCGCGAACGTTACGGCATGAACGCCTGGGGTCAGCAACTGCTGATGGCCCGACGCCTGGTGGAAGCAGGCGTAGAGATCATCGCAACCGAGTTTGATGGCCCGCTGTGTGGGCGTGTCCAGAACTGGGATGATCATGCCGTGAACCAGCACGTCTTTGATGCATACAAGTTTCGGACGCCGGTCTTCGATCAGGCGGTTTCAGCCCTGATTGAAGACATCTACGCCCGCGGACTGGATCAGCGCGTGCTGGTGATCGTGGCTGGTGAATTCGGACGCACGCCGCGAATCTCTTACGTTGCCAGCAGCGGCGGCGGTGTGGCCAGCGGAGAAGCAGGCACTGTCCAGCCGGGCCGCGACCATTGGCCACGGGCAAACTCCATGCTGTTCGCCGGTGGTGGAATCCGCACCGGACAGGTCATTGGTGCGACCGACGCCCGAGGTGAAGACCCGGTGGACCGTCATGTCGGCACGGGAGATTTCCTCGCCACGATCTACAGACATCTCGGTATCGACTACGAACACGTCGCCATCGCAGATTTTGCCGGGCGTCCTGTCCCAATCCTGAATTCCGGGGCACCAATTCCCGAACTGCTGCGCACCCACGTTTGATCCCGGCTCAACGAGGTCGAGCGCATTGCAGAGCCTGATCCATCTACGACTGATTTCTGGCACAGATCATGAAGTTCTTGCGTTCCAAAACTGCGAGCGACGCGTCAACGCAGAAGCATCGAAAAGTTTACCGCCGGGGACTGTCATTTCACGCGATTCCCAGGAGAGCCCACGGCCGGCCAGTTTGTGAATCGGTATTTTTGCAGGGTGCGTGGGGCGAAGCGCAACGCACCGAGGCCGTAGCAGAATCCAAGGGGGTGTTTCGCTCCGCTGCACACACCCGGCTGCAGACTGACCCACCCGCCAACCGTTGAGGAGTTTCGCGGATCCCTTGTGACGCTCTCATTCTGTCAACTGCTTTTTCGCATCAACATCGCTTTCAAGAAATGCGATCAAATCGCGAAGTTCACGGATGGTCAGCGAATTGACCAGACCGGTCGGCATGAAGGAGATCGCCGACTCGACCATTGATTCAATGTCATTGCGGTCAAACGTGCGATTCTGTCCGTTCGTGTCTCGAATGGTTTCGTGCGTGTAAGACCGCAATCGAATTCCGGTAAAGGTTCGCCCGTCATTCAGCACGATTGTACGAGGCAGGTACTCCGGAGCCATTTGGCGACCTGGTTCAAGAATCGATTGCAGCAGCCACATGGGGTCTTTGCGATGGCTCAGACCGCTCAGGTCCGGTCCGACCACGTTACCTCGACCGTTGTGCCGATGGCAGTTGGAACACTGCGCGAGCCGAGCATGATGAAAGATGCGGCGGCCGTTTTCTGTGTCGGCAGGAGTTTCAACGGCGTCAAGTGTTGCCAGCCACGCCTGCGTGTCGGTGACTGGTGGCCGTTTGTCGGCCAGCGCCGTCGGTGCCAGTATTGCCCGGATCAAATCTGCGGAATCGGGGTACTTCCCGATGAGCACTTCCAATTGGCGAATCTGTTCGGGTGAGTATATTCCGGAACGCAGACACCGCAGGGCTTCTTCGCGGACCACGCATTGGCTGTCATCGGCCAGTTGCAGCAACAGATCGGCCTGCTGTTCTGCCACAGCCGCCAACCCGGCAATGGCTTCGGCGCGCAGCAATACACTTCGATTGGAGTCGGTGGCGATCTCGGCAAGCATCATCTGAGAGACCAGAGGATTACCTGCCAGCGTGCGGACAACCTCCAGCGACAGCGTTTCATTGTTCACGGCCAGAAGCTCCTGAAGCATCTGCAGCGTCAGACCTTCAGGGAATTCCTGCACGGGTGCGACACCTTCCTGCGGTGCGGTTTGTGGTTGAGTCGGCAGTAGTCGCAAGGCATAGGCTCGGAGCTTCGGGGCACTCCTGATGTCCTGAACCCGAGCCAGCAGCAACTCAAGGTTGCGAATGCCCGCTTCAGGTTTGCCGTTCAATGTATTCCAGGTGGCGATTCCCGCTTCGAAGCGGCGGTAGTCCAGGTCGCTGCGGTTCAGCAGCTTCTCAACGTCTGGCAGGAACGCCGTTAACCCCGCGTCTGCGATCCAGCGCAGAGTCTCAAACTGGACATCGGCATTTTCATCCGCAAGGAACTCCCGGACCCAAAACTCCGGTGAAGCTTTTGCGAGCTTCAAGGCCAGAACCGCCTGAACTCGGTCGATCGCAGGCCAGCTGGCAACATCGTCCCGCGTCCACTTCGATGTTTCGCGCGAGAGCGCGAGCAATGCGGCTCGTGCGAGAAACGGATCTTCGTCTTTGGCGAGTTGCAACAACGCCCTGCGATCTTTTGTGGTCTTGCCGAGGCGCAAATCGGCCGCCAGTCGCGCGCTGTCCGTGATTGGTTCCGGATCAAGTGTTCCCACCCATTCGGCTTTGTCGAGGTCGATCTCCAACTTCCATAACCTTCCACAGCCATGTGCCTGATATCGGCCATCGACCCAATCCGCCAGATACCAGGTCCGTTTCCGTCCGTTGGCACCCTGAGCATCATCCGCACTTGCGATACAGGTGGGACGAAAATACTTGCCTCCATGAACCAGAGCCATCCGATCAGCAGCGAAACTGGCACCCGTGCGGCGCAGGAGAAAGAAGTCGATCCGATGATCGCTCCACGACGGTACCAGCAGTCCTCGCCCCAACGGCAAGATGCCACACGGCGCTTCTCCTGACGGATGGATCATGGGCAGAGTACCACGCAGTTCTCCATTCCATGCGACAAACGGATGATGCGCTTCGGGACCATACGACTGTTGATAGCCGTAGTCTCCGCCCTCGACGATGTGCAGAAGCCGGCACGGTGGCATCTCTCCGGGATCATTTTCCGCAGCGAAGATCTCTCCGTCTGCGCGGACACAAATGCCAAAGGGGTTCCAGAATCCCTGTGCAATCCGCCGCAGATTCTTTCCGTCAGCCGAGCAACGAAAGATCCCACCTTCGCCAGTTCCACGAACGGCCACGCCATCCGTACCCGTCAGAGTCCACGGCTTTCCAAAGTTTTCGCCGAGACCGAAGACGAGATCCCCATCAGGATGCCATGTCAGCCCTTCGAGTCCGTTGTGTGGATAATCGGCCTCGGTTTTGAGGGCGACGATATTCTCTTCAACGTCGCCTTTTCTGTCGTCGTCGGAATCTTTGACTCGGAGGATCCGATCGCGTTCGGCAAGGTACACCCATCCGTCCGATCCCAGTTCCAGATCCATCGTGGCATCTGTGGCGTTGTAGAATACCAGCCGCTGTTCGGCTTTCCCGTCTCCATCCAGATCATTGAATACGAGGATTTCGTCATGTTCCGGGCCGACGTAGTCGTCCGGCCGAAAATGCGTATGAGTGGCGACCACCCAGACGCGGCCCTGATCGTCAATATCAATGCCCGTAGGCGTTACCAGCGCCGGGTGTTCTGCGACAAGTGAAATCTGCACGCCCGGCAGCCGAATTTCTACTTGCGGATCCCGCTCATCGACAGCGTACGCATGGAAAGCGGAGTGCCAGATTAAGGCAAGAGCAGAGACGGTTATCTTGTTCATGGACATTGGCCTCACATGGTGCCACAGCTGCAGAGCTAATCTATGGAACTATACGGAACAACCGTCAATTGTGCGAAGCGCCTGGACAGAAGCAGACGCCGTCGGGTGTAGTCGCGAATTTCGGTAGGTCCTCCTTGCCGAGGAGGACTTCGCGGCTTGCCGCGACCGGCGACCAGACGAGGTGTCGAGAAGGGCCACGCGGCGAAACGGAGCGGATGTGCGTCCCACGGCGGTTCGTCTTGCAGCGAAAATCCTTTCCGGCAGAAAGGACCTACTTTTGTCGCCCCCGGTCAGTGCGAAGCCGTCCGCTGGAAGAATGGAAATGACATCAATAGTTGAACAAAAGAACGCAGATCTTTACGCTCTGCACCTTGTTGACCTATTCGAGCCGAATGTTTGATCGGCAATTCTCAGGAGTTCCAGGATGCGGCACACGATTCTCCCGGTCATGTTGGCGATTCTTCTGCCAGCCACCGCACATTGCGACGATGGTCTCATCGCTCACTGGCCCTTGGCGAAAGACGGTCAGGACGTTTCGGTCAACGGGATGCATGCCATCTCGCACGGGGTGGATTTTACCGCCACCGGACCGAGCGGCACCCCACATACGGCAGCCGCGTTTGATGGTCAGAGTGCCATGCTTGAGATTCCAGCGAACCAGCGCCTACAACTCGGAACGAAGGACTTTTCCGTCAGTGTGTGGGTCGATGCCGATTCAGAGTTCGATGACGTACCCGGAGATCTCATCAGTCAATACGACGCAGCCAGACACACAGGGTTTCATCTCGGACTGAAGACCAGTGCGGGAGTCACTTTCTCACAGGCCAATTTCCGGCATCTGCAGTTCGGAATCGATCAGGACCGGCCAGATGACTCCTGGCAGGAATGCGGATCTCCGGGCAACGCTCTGCTGGCATTTGCGCTGTGTGAATTTGACGGACAACTTTACGCAGGAACCTGTGAACCCGGGCGCGATGATGCCGGTCATGTGTATCGCTATGGTGGCGACGAAAAATGGATCGACTGCGGTGCACCGGATCGGTCGAATTCCGTCACGTCGCTGGCCGTATTTGATGGCCAACTGTATGCAGGCACCGGCAAGTACCGCGTTGCAGGCTCCTCCTTACCCGAGTCCGAGAACACAACGCTCGGCGGTCGCATCTTTCGGTACGATGGCGAATCAGGATGGATCGACTGTGGCCGATTGGCTGAATCTGAGGCGGTTGGCGGTCTGGTTGTGTACCGCAACCGTCTTTATGCATCGTCGCTCTACCGTCCAGCGGGATTTTTCAGGTATGAAGGCGGAACGACATGGAAAGACAGCGGCAGCCCGCAACGGCCCGCGGAATTGCCAGGCGACACCACGCAGATGCGCGTCGAGGCCATGGGTGTTTACAACGGCTGGTTGTATGCCACAAGTTACGACGGTGGCCGCGTTTTTCGATATGATGGTGAATCCTGGTCCGATTGCGGCCAACTTGCCGACAACACTCAGTCGTACGCATTCGCAATTCTTGAAGGGCGCCTTTACGTCGGCACATGGCCGAGCGGTCGAGTGTATCGGTTCGAAAAGCCACATCAATGGACCGACGTCGGGCGTCTCGGTGAGGAACTGGAGGTCATGGGCATGTTGGTCCACAACGGACGACTGGTGGCCGGCACGCTGCCGCTGGCGGAGGTCTACGAGTTTGACAACAAATCGTCCTGGAACAAATTGACCCGACTCGATCACACGCCTGACGTTCGCTTCCGACGAGCCTGGACGATGGCTGAACACGACGGCAAACTTTTCTGCAGCACATTGCCGTCAGGAAAGATCTATTCCTGGCGCGCAGGGCGAGTTGCCATGGCTGGTAAGACGTTTCCGGCGGGTTGGCACCATGTAGCTGCTGTCCGGTCCAGCAGTTCGATCAAACTGTTCGTCGATGGGATCCTCGCCTCAACACAGTCCGGATTCGAGACTGCGGACTACGATCTCTCCGTGGACCATCCGCTCCGGATCGGTTTCGGCCCCAATGACTATTTCAAGGGGAAACTGTCGGACGTAAAGCTCTTTGGACGAGCTCTTACCGATGCCGAAATCCAGTCGCATGCGAAAGACAGGTAGCGACCCATGCCGCAAAGGTTTGCGGAGCGGTCCACATGGCGCGGCGAGTGGCATGCGCCAGCTTGCTGGTACGTTGCGATTCCCATATTCGGCGATTGCGCCCCGCAGAATCGCAGTACCGGCGGGCTGGCGCCCAATGGTACACGATTTCACATAGTAGACCTCACTCTCCGAGTGAGGCAGGCCGCAAAACGCGGCCTTTGGCATTCGTCACTCAGAGAGTGACGGCTACTTTAATCGCAAATCGA
>Ga0105044_10003775_pt1 | contig 20751 bp, 16 predicted proteins | sample MAT01_FD_78092 | JGI IMG/M metagenome (GOLD analysis project Ga0105044, IMG submission 78092) | Freshwater microbial communities from Lake Fryxell liftoff mats and glacier meltwater in Antarctica - MAT-01 | ecosystem: Environmental > Aquatic > Freshwater > Ice > Liftoff microbial mat | place...
GAGATCCATTCCCGCCGCCACGAGGAAATCTATCGGCAAGACGGAATGGACGGTTGGATCCTCAACTACACTGAATTCGGCGCTGGAACCATCAACCGGAGAACACAACCGTTTGATGCGGGCGTCGGAACACTCCTCCTCTTCCCTCCTTCCGTTTGCCACGATTACGGAGCCGCACGCCCTTCGAATGAATGGACACACGATTGGGTCTATTTCTTTCCGCGTGCGGGGTGGCTGGAGCTGATGCTTTTCCCTGAGAGCCACGCTGGGGTGCGGAGCTTGAGCATCAAGGATGCAGAGCTGCAAAAACGCATCTTTGTGAGCTTCAACGAGCTCATTCGCGTGACCCGAAGTTCCCTCCGGCAGAAGGATGCCATCGCGATGAACTTGCTGGAATCCATATTGCTATGGGCCGATAGCGTCAATCCAGTCTGGCTCCAGCAACGCGTCGATTCTAGAGTTCAAGAATCCATGCGCTACATCGCGCAGGAGTACCAACGACCGCTGACTCTCCAAGACCTAGCCCGGCACACGGCTCTCTCCGTTTCGCGGCTGGCCCATCTGTTTAGAGAGCAACTGGGGATGACACCCATGGAGTACGTCGAAGAACAGCGCATCGGACAGGCGAGAGAACTGTTACTCATGAACGATCAGCCGATAGCTTGGGTCGCCGCAGAAGTGGGCTTCGAAGATCCGCTTTACTTCAGTCGCGTATTTCGGCGCCGCACCGGTAGAAGTCCGCGGGAATGGCGCAGCACTGCGCGCAAACAGATTGGTGGGCTGGGCACGCTTCCGAAGCACCCCGCGCGCAAGTAACCGCCCGAGAACTGCCAATCGGCGCAGACAACGGAGCGCACTCTGGCGTTGCCAGCAAGATCGTCCATGTAAAAAGCAGGCGAATACCTGGCGAAACGACACTCGATCCTTCACTCTTGTGCGAGCAGTGATGCCAGAGCTCGCGACGCGCAGCGAGCCGCTGGCGTACCCATCCCAATTCCGACACTGCCTGACTGAGGACGTTATGCAACGCATGTCTGCAAAAACACGCTATTGGCGCACGAGCGCCCTTCCCTTGCTGTCCCTGATCGTCGCTTGTGGTGCTCAGGTGACTCCTCGACCTGGCGCTTCCAGAACGGACGCCAATGGTGCTCCGCTTGATGCCAATGGTAACCCGATCACGACTGGCACTGGAGGAGCCGGTAACCTAAACCCAATGGGTGGAACCGGAGGCGTTACTGCAACGGGGGGTCAGCCCAATCCGACAACGAACCCTGCCCCACCCGATATCACGGGAGCGCCGGGTGTCGGTTTCTTCACTCCGCGTTTCAGTCGCCTGAGCTATCGGCAGTGGGTCAACGCTACCCAAGATCTCTTGATGCTTCCGGACTTGGGCGGCCTCGAAACACGCATCACCAAAGATGCGCTCGCCGGTTTCGATAACGAGGCCGAACAGTTGACTGTCCGCGAGCCATTGCGCTCCGATTATCAAGCCGCCGCGGAGCAGCTTTCAGCACAAATTGTTGCCGATCCGGTGTCGCTAGCGCGCATCCTGCCCGCCTCGGCGCCCGCCGATTTGGCCGGCCAAAAGCAGGCATTTCTCGCCACGTTGGGGACGCGGGCCTATCGGCGCCCGCTTGAACCAAACGAGCTCGCTGAAGCGACCCGACTCTTCGACCAGGCTCCCACACTCTTGCCCGGAAAGGATCCCTTCTTGGCGGGAGTTGAGCTGACGCTGCAACTCTTTCTGCAATCCCCGCACTACCTGTACAGAAGTGAGCTATCCACGGTTCAGCTGGGGCCTGCCATTCCTCTCAACGACTACGAAGTTGCAGCAAAGCTTGCTTTTGCCCTCAACAACACGATGCCAGACGAAGTGCTGTTCGGCCTGGCCGCGAGCGGTGGACTCAAGACCCGCGAGGCTGTGGTCGCTCAGGCGCAGCGGTTGCTTGCAGCTCCGGCTGCGGCTTCCACCCTGGATAGTTTCCACGCCCAACTGTTGAGATTCGGAGGTCTCGACAATGTCACCAAAGACACACAAGTATTCCCGCTGTATACGCCTGAAGTAGCCGCGAGCCTAGGTGCTGAATCTCTTGAGTTTCTACGTTGGGGGTTCAATGAAGGGCGCGCTTGGAAAGATGTGCTGACTTCTCCGGTCAGCTTTGCCAATGCTGCGCTCGCTAGCGTCTATGGACTGCCCGGAACCTTCACGAACGCGTTCGTCAAAGTAGATCTCAACCCCAACGAGCGTTCAGGTCTTCTGACTCGGCTGGGCTTTTTGGCCTCTAACGCCAGCCGCACCAATCCTTCACCGATCCGCCGCGGCTCCTTCATCAACACGCGTATCTTCTGTAAAGAGCTGCCGCCGCCGGCGCCCAACGTTGCACCGCTACCACCGACCAACGGCACCGAAACCACCACGAACCGCGAGCGCGTCGAGGCTCATGTCGGAGTTGGCACCTGTGGGCAAGCTTGTCACGCGACGATCATCAACCCACCCGGATACGCATTCGAAAACTACGACGCCATCGGCGCCTACCGCGCATTGGATAACGGCCACCCCGTCAACGCCGCGGATACCTATGAATTTGCGGCCGGAATGCCCGTACCCTTCAAAAATGCCCTCGAATTCAACTCCCTGGCGGCCGACAACGCCGACGCACATAACTGTATCGCCCAACAGTGGATGGCTTACCTGTATGCGCGCACGCCCGCGCCGGAAGATGCGGCGCTTCGCCTGTATATCGGCAACAAATCAAAATCCGGCACGCTCCCCCTCAAAGACCTCGTGCTCGCACTCGTGAATCACGACGCCTTCCTCACCCGTATTCCCGGAGGACAGTAAGATGACTCAACACAATAGCCATGGACGCTCTCATCGTCGACAATTCTTGAAAGGGATCGGTGGCGTCACGCTCGGCCTGCCCCTGCTCGATGCTTTTACGAAAACTTCGCGCGCGGCGGGTACCGCACCCACGCCCTATCTTGCGTTTGTGATCAACGCCAACGGCTTTCAACAAGGCTCATTCGTGGCCAATGACGGAACACCGGATGCGTCCGAAATGTTCTGGCCAGCCGAAACGGGTGTGCTCACGCGCGCGGCCATGGAGGAACCCCGGCGCCTCACTGCGAGCGAACCCAAACCCTTTTCGCCGGCGGGAGCGCTGCGCGGGACTGCTGGTTTAGCAGACTACTGGGATCGGCTCCTGATGATTCGGGGCGGTATTCATGACTTCGACAACCCCTTCTGTGCGCACTCTGCCAATGATGCACAGGTTCTCACCGCGGCCAAGATCGTCAAGGGGCCCGGCCACGTCTCCAACGTACTCTCGATGGGAGAATCCTTGGACACCCGCATAGCCCGCGAGCTGAATCCGAGCGCACGCGAGCCCCTCACGCTCCACGCCGGCCAATATGCCGCTGGTGGTCAGGAATACAATGTTCCTGGCTTTATCTCTTACGTCGGTCCGATGCAGCAGCGCCCTGCGGAGCCTTCACCGCTCCGTGCTTACCAGCGCATCGTGGGGCTCGTGGGTTCAGGCCCAGCTCCGATGCCAGGCATGGCCGAGACGGTGACAGCGCGGCGTTTGAGCGTGAATGACCTATTGCGTGGACAGATTTCCAATCTTTTGGCGCGAAAGGATCTCTCGGCTGGGGACCGGGCGCGGCTTCAGCAGCACTTCGATTCTGTCCGCGAACTTGAGAACAACATTACCGGAGCGCTTTCCCCCTCAAAAATCATGGACCTTGAGACCGCCGAATCGATGCTTCACGCCGAGAGCAACCACGACAAGATCATTCGCCTACACATGGACGTCATGGTCTTCGCCTTTTCTGTCGACTACACGCGCGTGGCCACCTTGAAGATCGGTGACCGACAAGACGATCACCACTTCGGTTTTGCTGGAAACAACGAAAACTTCCACGATATCTCCCACGGCGAGGGGCCTAGCCCCTTCGAGGCCCACCACATGGCAGACCAGTATCACGCCGGGCTTTATAAGTATTTTCTCGACCAGCTCTCCGCTGTGAGCACCCCCACAGGTAGCCTGCTCGACCAAGGCTCAGCCATTTGGACGAATCAGCAAGCGAATGGCGGCCATGATGTGAGTCCGATCCCATTTATCGTCGCTGGAACAGCGCAGGGCTTCTTCAAGAAGAGTCTGTTTGTCGAGCTGGGCAAAACCACCTCCAACGCACGCCTCCTCAACACATTTCTAACTGCCGCGGGTGTGCGAAAGACGGATGGATCCCCCACGGAAGACTTTGGGGACGCGAGTTTGGCAAAGAACGTCCACACTGAGATCATGGCCTAGGGAGTCCTACTGAATCAGCGCAAGCAGCGGCGCTTACTCAAATAGTCCGCGTTGGATCTCCGGCACCCAAAGGCCCGTTCGTTCGTCCCAGCCTCGATATCCCGCGCCGTCGTCCCAGTAGGCCCAGCCGAACCCACGGCGCTCTGCTTCCCGCCGCGTGAACTTCAGAAACCTTTCACGCGAGGCCGCGTCGGCGACATTGATCGCCCCAAACTCGCCCACATACACGCGCCTACCCGTTTGCTTCTCGTAAGCCGTCGCGAGCTCGAACTGTTCGACAATCGCACGTTCGCTGCAAGGATTCTGCGGAGTGGGCAAAGAATTGTAGTCCCTCAGCCAGTTTCTTACCCAAGAGACTGCCTCAGCTCCCGCCACAGGTTCTATTGGTTGGGCAGGTGGACCCGGGAACACGATGCCACGGGTCTGATACTCTGGACCCATCCAATGGGCGCCCTGATGCGTGAACAGGAGTGGCTGATACATATGAAACGAAGCGATGACATTGGGATCGTCGGGTAGCGTGAGCTGCTGGAGCCCTTCTGCCGCTGCCCATGCGTAGCTGTTCACAATCACTAGGCGCGTTCGGTTGGTCTCGCGCACGACGGAAATCGCCCGAGCCATGAGTGGGTTCAGCAGCACTGGCGTGAGCTGCTTGCACGGCTCATTCAGAAGCTCAAAGGCGATCGTATCGGGCTCAGTTTGATAGCGCTCGGCAAGTTGCTTCCAGATCGCCACAAAGCGATCAAGGTGCGCCGCAGGCGCCTCCATGAGTTCGTTATAGTGATGAAAATCCAGGATCACCGAGAGATCGCGCGTTTTCGCTTGTTCCAGCGCCCAGTCCACTCGGGCCATGAAGACTGCCTCGAGACTAAACGGGGCTACCCCACCAGCATGCGCGCTGAAGCGCACCGGCAGGCGCACGTGGTCCAGTCCCGCGCGTGCGATGGCTTCAAAGTGAGCTTCGCTGAGCGTTACCCCCCACTCACCTTCCGCTGGCGCATCGAGTGCATTTCCCAAACTGACGCCGCGCTTGAAGCTTGGAGCGGCTCGCTCGATTTTAGATTCTTCCTGAGTAGCGCTGGGCTGCGGCAATTGCCGGGATGCGAACTTCGCCGGAGCGCGCCTTGAGTCGCAACCACTAGCTACCCAGCATGAAAGCCCTAGTCCGAGCACGGCTCGACGATCCAACTCGAACTCCGATCTTTCGCCATGTATGTGAAGGTTGGGTGGCATCTTACCCATGGATTTGACCCACCCTGCGCCACAGCAACCATCCTAAAACCCAGCCAACGCCCAAGCCCGCGTGCCCTGAAAACAAATGCAACAGATCGGTGCTCGGACAATGCCAAATCAGCGCCAAATTGCCCACGACGCCAATGATCGCGCCCCGCAAGATGAGACTCTCACTGGCCGGACGATCGTGCCGATCGAGCAGCAGCAGCATCAGCGCGAGCGGCGCCGAGTAGAACACCCCATGCGCGAAGCACCCCAAACCACTGGCCAACGCTTCGAAGTGGCCTGAATTCCCTAGCCTACCAACGAGCAATGACACCCAAAAGGGCGCCGCCAAAAGCAACAATCCACTAAATAACAACCGGCTTCGGCTCACCAGGACACCTGATCGCAAATACAGGCTCACTCCACTCACCACCAGCAGCGTTTGCCCAGCCAAGATGGACCAGTTCTGGAGAACTTCGGTAACCCGCTGGCTTCGCGCAATCTCGAGCGCCAACACCGCTCCAACAACACACAAGGCCAGTGCAAAACGCACGCTGGTGGGTCGGCTCCGGAGCCACGCTCGAAGCCCTTTCTCCTTTTCGAGCTGAGCCTCGAGCCCAGCCAATAAGTGGCGCACCTCCGCCCCGGAAGTGGGCGCAGTCAGCTCTGGAAGGGCTGTTTGGGGCTTTTCCTCGCCGGGCTGGCTCATGGCGTCTTGCCTTCTACGTCGGCCAGCAACTCGGAGTTACGAGGTGCCTCTGGATCCGGCACGACTGGGATCGACAATCCGGGGCCCAGCTCAAGATCAGCTAAAATTTCGCGGATTTTTGCGTAGCCACGATGGGCGCGGACTTTCACCGCACTGAGCGTCGCGCCCACCACCTCGGCGATTTCGTGAAAGGAAAGCTCATCGAACCAATGCAGCTCGATCACCTCGCGCTGCTGTTTGGACACCTGATCCAGCGCTCGCGCCAACGCCTGCGCGGCCTCAAAGCGTAGGGCGCCGCGCTCGGCCTCGTGAGGCTCATGGATCCCTTCGAGTGACGTCTCGGGTCGGCGTTTCACCCGCCGAAAATGTTCTCGTTTGAGGTTCAGCGCGATCGTGAATAACCAAGGCCTCAGGCGTTGGGTGGGATCAAAATCAAGACGGGCTCGGTGCAGCTGAAGAAAGCACTGCTGAACCAAATCCCCTGCCTCCTCTTGGGCGCGAAGATCGCGCTTCATGCTGCGGAGGAGGCTGGGCGCATGGCGTTCGAAGAGTTCCCGGAATGCGACCGCGCTCCCCCCAACGTAGGCAGCCATGAGTTCTTCGTCGGAGCGCACCTTGGCCCGAGACTCCTCAAGCTGACTGGCAAACGCAAGGGCCTTCTAGAGGCCACACTCGCAAGCTAGACGCCCGAAGAGTTGTTTTCAGACGACTTCAGGCGCGTAGTGCGCCACAGCCTGATACTTCAGGAGGCGTCTGCAATCTGCTGTGCCGAGTTGGCCCCGACACGAACTCTCGCCTGAAAACTCAACTTTGCCTCTAGTGAGTGCGCCCAGGATCTCCCGGGTGAGATCGTGGCCTCCGTCTTTGCAGCCTGTATCGCCACAGTTCAGCTCAAACAGAGCAGCGGCACTCGGAACCACGACGACTCGCGTGTAGCGTGTCCCCGCAACCGCGCTTTCCGGATGGCGCTCCTCGATATCGAGCCTCAATTCTCGGAGGCGCGGCACCTCTTTCACGAGCCGGGCACAGCCATCTTCGCGTTCGCGCCGTTCACGAGCCTTAACGGCCGCCTCGCTCATGTACCGGTAATTCCGCACCGGGCTAGACTGCTCTCTCGGAAGCGGGATCCCCATCGGAGAACCCATCTGGCAAAGGCTGCGGGCCTGGAATAATGCCCGCAATATCCGGATCCTCGTCCGAGCTGCGCTCAGGCTTGTCCACCTTGCGAGTGGCTCTCCGCTCGGCTTTATCTTTCTTCCGATCCTGCCGCTCTTTTTCTTTGCGGCGTTTGTCTGCGCTGGCTCGACCCGTCATTCGGCAACTCACCTCGTTGCAGTGTCTCTGCACAAGCAGGGGGAGACCCCAAGATGAGGAGCTTTCCTGCATGAGCGCTACGAGTCCACCCTGGCCTTCACCGAATCTCTCGGAGAAAGCACCAGGTTCACATGAGACCGAAAACCGGCCCGCTGTTCCAGAAGCGCGGCAGAACCGTAACACGCCCCCAAGCATTCCGCGAGAAGAAGTTCTCTCGATGCAACAATCCAGTAGGCGGGACAGGACTCGAACCTGCGACATCCGGCTTGTAAGGCCAGCGCTCTACCAACTGAGCTACCCGCCCTTCCCCGTTCGAGAGGATTGGCATGCGCTCCTTAGCTGCGAAGCGAGGCTCGGGCAAGAGCTTTACGCGGACCCAACGCGCTCTAACCGGGAAGACCTGAGCGCGATTACGAAATGCCGGGCTGGTCGACGGCTGGCTGCTCAACTACGGACGGACCGCGGACTGCGCCAATCGTTTCGGGCGGCGCTGCTCCGTCGATGAGCTCCCCTTCTCGATACTCGAGCACCAAGCGACGTGGCCCGAACTTCTGATCGGGGTTTTCTACCTCAAGCGCCTCGCGCAACACATCATCCATGTGGTCAACAAACACGATGCGCAACGCGGCTAGCACTCTTCGGGGAACTTCCTTCAAATCCTTGCGATTCTCTTTGGGGACCAACACCGTCTTGATGCCGTTGCGATGCGCCGCGAGGAGCTTTTCCTTGAGGCCGCCGATCGGCATCACTCGCCCGCGCAGCGTGATTTCTCCCGTCATCGCCAGCTCGTGGCGCACAGGCCAGCGGGCTAGCGCGCTCGCGATACCTGTCGCCATAGTAACGCCTGCGCTTGGGCCATCTTTCCGCACAAAATCTGGAAAGTGCACGTGCACATCCACCTTCTGATAAAAATCTTTCTCAAGGCCGAGCGCGGCTCCCCGTGAGCGAACGTAGCTCATGGCAGCCTGTCCGCTCTCCTCCATGCCCTTCTCCAAAAGGCCTGTGATCGCCAGCTTGCCCTTGCCCGGCACAACGCTGACCTCGCAATCCAGAATGTCCCCTCCGTAGTCGGACACACTCAAGCCATGCACCAGGCCGATTTGATTCTCTTCGTCCTTTTGGCCCAAACGGTATTTCGGAACACCGAGGTATTTGGGGACATCCTCAGGCTTAATCGAGATTTTGATCTGCTTACCGTCCTTCACGACGCGCAGCGCGATCTTCCGGCAGAGGCTCGCGATCTCGCGCTCAAGATTTCGGACGCCAGCTTCCTTGGTGTAGTGGTGGATCACCGTGCGGAGTGCAGCCTGCCCCAAATCCACCTCAACATCTTCGAGGCCGCATTCCTTTTTCTGTCGCGGCACCAGGTACTGTTGGGCAATGTTGAGCTTATCGTACTCGGTGTAGCTTGAGAGCTGAATGATCTCCATGCGATCTTGCAGCGGCAAGGGGATGCCGTTCAGCGTGTTCGCGGTGGTGATAAACATCACGTCGGAAAGGTCGTAGTCGATGTCCAGATAGTGGTCGTTGAACGAATGATTCTGCTCTGGGTCGAGCACTTCCAAGAGTGCGGACGCTGGATCACCCCGAAAATCAGCGCTCATCTTGTCGACTTCGTCGAGCAAGAAAACAGGATTATTCGAGCCCACTTTCTTCAGGTTTTGAATCAGCTTACCGGGAAGCGCCCCGATATAGGTGCGCCGATGCCCGCGAATTTCAGCTTCATCACGCACGCCACCTAGCGAGAGGCGTACAAATTTTCGCCCCATCGCGCGCGCAATACTCCGCGCAATGCTCGTCTTGCCGACACCCGGCGGACCAACAAAACAGAGGATGGGCCCCTTCAACTGCTTGGTGAGCGCTTGGACCGCCAAATACTCGATAATGCGTTCCTTGCACTTCTTCAGCCCGTAGTGATCCTCATCCAAGATGCGCTCGGCTTCTTCGATGTCAAAACGCTCGGCAGTCTTCTCGAACCATGGCAGCCCGACCACCCAATCGATGTAATTACGGACCACCGTAGCTTCGGCGCTCGTGGGGTGCATCATCTTGAGCTTCTTGAGCTCCCGCTTCATCTTAGTTTGAGCTTCTTCGCTCATCTTCTTGGTCTTGAGCTTCTCTTCCAGCTCCGCCAAGTCACTCTTGAATTCATCCCGCTCCCCACCACCCAGTTCCTTCTGGATGGCCTGCATCTGCTCATTTAAGTAATATTCCTTCTGCGTCTTCTCCATCTGCTTTTTGACGCGCGAACGAATCTTCTTCTCGACCTGCAGGATCTCAATCTCAGCCTGCATCAACTCATACAAACGCTCGAGCCGCTTCTTTGCATCGAGCATCTCAAGCAAGCCTTGTCGATCGGCTAGCTTAATAGTCGGCAAATTGGCGGCGATTGTATCCGCGAGCTTTGAAGGATCTTCAATGCTTTGAACAGCCATGAGGATCTCAGGCTGCACTTTCTTGTTCAGCTTTACGTAGATCTCAAAGGTGCTCTGAACACTACGCAGCAGTGCCTCCACCTCGACATCGCCGTCAGTGACATCACTGAGCTCCTCGACCTCCACTTGAAAGAAATCGCGTGTGTCCACGTAGTTGCGGACGCGTGCTCGACGCCGGCCTTCGATCAATACCTTGACGGTACCGTCAGCTAATCGGAGCAGCTGAACGATCGCTCCGACTGTCCCGATCGAATAGATGTCTTCCGCCAGGGGCTCATTCGTTTTGGCGCTTTTCTGGGCGGCGAGGAACACTTCCTTGTCTCCCGCCATCGCTGCATCAAGCGCCGCAATACTCTTTTCACGCCCGACGAAGAGCTGGGACACCATATGCGGAAAAACAATGATGTCGCGCAGTGGAAGTGCGGGAATAGGACGACGTGACACTTTATCCCTTAGCTCGGTCGGAGGCGTTAAATTGTAGAAATGTGGACAAGAACGCAGCGCGTAGAAGCGAAATCAGCCGACACCCGCTTCCTTGTGGTAGACGATCAAGGGCGCCTCGGCTTTGAGAATCACATCCTCGTTGATAACCACTTCCTTGATCCCCTGCTGAGATGGGATCTCGTACATGATATCCAGCATCGCTTCTTCCATAATGGCCCTGAGGCCACGCGCTCCACTCTCGCGCGCCAACGCTTTGCGGGCGATCGCGGCCAGCGCGGCCTTAGCAAACTTCAGCTTCACACCGTCCATTTCAAAGAGCTTCTGAAATTGCTTGACCAAGCTATTTTTGGGCTTGGTTAGGATGTCGATCAGCGCATCTTCGGTGAGCTCGTGCAGGGTTGCCACCACCGGCAAACGCCCGATGAATTCTGGGATTAAGCCGAACTTGAGCAAATCCTCGGGCTGAACGGTGGCTAGCAAATCGCCTAACTTGAGCTCGCTCTTGCTCTTGATGTCTGCGCCAAAACCCAAACGTGATTGGCCAAGGCGCCGTTGGATGATTTGATCCAGCCCTACAAAAGCGCCACCACACACAAACAGAATATTACTGGTATCGACCTGCAAAAAATCCTGCTGCGGGTGTTTACGTCCGCCCTTCGGCGGAACGTTCGCGATCGTCCCCTCGATTATCTTGAGCAGAGCCTGCTGAACGCCCTCCCCAGACACATCGCGGGTGATCGAAGGATTATCGCTCTTTCGACTAATCTTGTCGATTTCGTCGATATAGACGATGCCTCGCTGCGCGCGCTCAACATCATGATCGGCGTTCTGCAGGAGCTGAACGATGATGTTTTCGACATCCTCACCCACGTAACCCGCTTCAGTGAGCGTTGTGGCGTCCGCAATAGCGAACGGTACCTTCAGGATTTTAGCCAGCGTCTGGGCAAGCAAGGTCTTACCGCTACCGGTTGGGCCGAGCAGCAAAATGTTGCTCTTACCGAGCTCCACATCATCTGAAGAGACCTTGGTATCGATGCGCTTGTAGTGGTTGTGTACAGCTACCGCCAGGATCTTTTTCGCGCGATCTTGGCCGACAACGTAGTCGTCAAGGATCCCCTTGATCTCCGCAGGCTTCGGCATCGGATCGGAGCCATTGCTCGGCTCATCCTTTTCCACCTCTTCGGCGATGATGTCATTGCACAGCGCAATACACTCGTCGCAAATGTAGACCGTTGGCCCTGCAATCAGCTTCTTAACTTCCTTCTGCGATTTCCCACAGAAAGAGCAGCACAAGTTGCCATTTGAATCGTCTCGCCGTCGCTCCACCGGTTATTCCTGTCTGACGTGCGCTAGAGGTTTATTTTCAAGAGTAAAATCTACTAAATTCTAGAGCCAGCCGCGCCATACCGCAAGGCCGCGCCCCTTAGTCGATCCCATGGCGGCCGTTCAAAGCTAAGCGCCAAAACGAGGGCCACCTGCCAGTTTGCTCTTTTTGTTCTTTTTGTTCTTGGGCATGGAGTGACCAACGGCCAATTCCAGGCTCACATCAGGCCCCTCTTTGCTAGACCTCTTTTTTCTTCTTTCGTTCAAAGACTTCATCGATCAGGCCATATTCCTTGGCTTGTACCGGACCCATGTAGAAGTCCCTCTCGATGTCTTTGGCGATTTCTTCGCGTTTTCGTCCCGTTGCGTTCACCAGGATATCGGTGATCACGTCTTTGGCGTGGCGAATCTCGCGAGCCTGGATTTCTATATCGGTTGCCTGCCCACGAGCTCCGCCGAGCGGCTGATGGATCATGATGCGGGAGTGCGGAAGCGCATAGCGACGCCCCTTTTCGCCAGCGCACAGCAGGAGAGCCCCCATGCTAGCGGCTTGCCCGATGCAAATGGTGCTCACAGGACAGCGCACATACTGCATGGTGTCGAAAATTGCCAAACCGGCTGTGACCACGCCACCCGGAGAGTTCACGTACAGCTGAATATCCTTGTCTGGATCTTCACTCTCGAGGAAAAGAAATTGCGCAATGATGATGTTGGCAACATCGTCATCGACCCCGCTGCCCAAGAACACAATTCGATCTTTCAGGAGCCGGCTAAAAATATCCCAGGTGCGCTCTCCGCGATGCGTTGTCTCGACGACGTGCGGATAGATGACTCCTGAGGTCGCTCGCGCGATCTCGTCGGCGCGGCTTTCCAGCAAGAGTAGTGCTTCTTTTGGCGTTTCAGGTCGCTTCAGCATGTTCCCTCAGTAAGATTACGGTGGCATTTGCCGGGCGAGCTGCCCGGTGCCTATTCGTCTACAATCTTGGCCTTCTGCTCGATGATGTCGAGTACCTTATTCTCAAGAATCATCCCGAGCAGCATTTCTCGCTTTCGCGCGTCGCGATATTCAACCCGAAGCTTAGCGAGGTTCTTCCCAGTCTGAGTAGCTAACTCAGTGAGGCCTTCTTCAAATTCGGCATCACCAATTTTGATGCTCTCTTTTTTGGCGATTTCTGCCATCAACAGACCAGCGCGCACTTTCATCTCGCTGTCTGCGTGGATTTGTGCTCGAAGCTCTGGCCCCACGCGGCTCGCCTGCTGGCCTTCGCTTCGTGCGCGATTCAGAATCTCCTGCTCAGTCAGCTGACTCTGCCGCTCCACGAGCGAGGGGGGAACGGGAACCGAATTGGCGTTCGCCAGGGCCTGAACCAACTGCTCGGCAACAGACGTATCCGACTGCTCCTTGAGTTGTAGTTCGAGCCGCGCTCGAAGGCTCTTTTTTAGATCAGAGAGTGTCTCGAATGCACCGACATCCTTGGCAAATTCATCATCGGCTACGGGCAGAACACGCTCTTTGATATCGTTCACCGTCACTTGGAAGGTGGCCGTCTTACCGCGAAGCTTGGGGTGCGGATGTTGCTCGGAGAGTGGAACTTCGATGCTCGCCTTGGAACCGATTTCCTTGCCGAGCAAACCCTGCTCGATTTCTTTAATGAGCGACCCGCCGCCAAGCTCGGCCTGAAAATCCTGGGCCCCGGCGTCCTTCACCTCGCGGCCTCCAGCCATCACCACAAAATCAATCGTTACAACGTCCCCATCCTTCGCGGGCCTGGCTTCCTTGGGGACCTCCAGCGTCGAATGCTCGCGTCGCAGGCGCTCAACAGCTTCATCGACGGCCTGCTCCTCAACCTTGAGCTGAGGTCGTTTCGCTTCAAGGCCCGAGTAATTAACCTCGCTTATCTGAGGTATTACTTCGAAGCGCGCCTTGTAAAGAAACGGTTGATCCTTCACTAACCTCTGAGGCTCGAAAGCCGGAGTGGTGATCGGCTGCACGTTCTTTTCAGTGACGGCACGCGGGAACGTTTCATCGACAAGCCGCTGGGCAACATCCGCCGCTACCCTGGCCCCGAAGACCTGGTTGATGATAGCGCGAGGTGCCTTGCCAGGCCTAAAGCCTTTGACTTTTGCGGACTTAGAAAGCAAGCTGAATGCTTTTTCAAGCTCTAGAGCGACACGCTCAGCAGCGATTTCTACGTCGAATTCAACAAGAACGGGACTAAGTTGGTTGACCTGAACCTGCATTTTAGCGAGCGGCTCCAGTGCCACGTGCGAAGAGCTGGGTCAAGAGTGCTGCAAGCCAGCATCAGCGACATTGTGTGAGAGACGTTTTATTCGCGCACAAAATAGTTTGACCCCTGCGAGGAGGCAGCCCCGCAGGGGTCGGGTCCGGGAGAGGACCAAATTCATGAAGGAGAGGCTCGACGCCTACTCGTCATCCGAGTAATCGTCTTTGTCTTCGTGCTCGGCTTCCCAAAGTGACGCCTCAAAGGGATCCATATCGAAATCGTGGTCGCGATCTGCCGGGTCTAACTCTTCGAGAGACCAGCCGGCGCGCGTGGGTGGCCGCAATTGTTCTCGTTCGAAATCAGCAAAGTTACCGTAGCCCTGAGATGCCATTTTTCATTCGCTCCTCGGTGTACAGGTCGCCCGGAGGCCCCGTTTCAAACCTGCCGACACAAGCGCCGTTGGGGCCGAAACCTCGAAAACAACCACTCGCACCTACATCGACTCACACAGTACGACACCTGCTGAGAGCAGCCAAGAAAACCACCAACCTTCCCCTCATTTCGATAAGACTCTCGGACTTCTGATGGCCACCAAACGACAGATTATCGCTATTGCGAACCAGAAGGGTGGCGTCGGCAAGACGACAACGGCGGTCAATCTGGCCGCGAGCCTAGCGGCTGCTGAACGTCGAACACTGTTGGTCGATATGGACCCGCAATCCAATGCCTCAAGCGGCGTCGGCATACGGCCTGGCACGGTGGAACGCAGCATTTACGACGCACTGATCGGCTCCGCGAGTCTGCGCGACGTGATCGTCCCCACGGGCATCCCGACGCTCGACATCGCTCCCGCAACACAGGACCTAACGGCGGTGGAGTACGAACTCTTCGAAGAGGACCGCGGCACGCACCTGCGCAAGCTGTTGAGAAGCCCGGATACTGAAGAGTATGATTTTATCTTGCTCGACTCCCCTCCCTCATTAGGTGTGCTCACGCTGAATGTGTTGGTGGCGGCAGATCGTGTGATTGTGCCACTCCAACCCGAGTACTACGCGCTTGAAGGCATCACGTACTTAATGGCGACCATTGATCGCGTTAAGAGGTCACTCAATCCTGAGCTTTTGGTAGAGGGCATCGTGTTGACCATGTGGGACCCCCGCAACCGTTTAGCCCATCAAGTTGCCGAAGAAGTGCGCCGCCATTTCAAGGTGTTTGATGCCATTATTCCGCGCAACGTGCGCTTGAGTGAAGCCCCTTCGCACGGGCTGCCCGCACTCCTGTACGACGTGCAGAGTCGGGGTGCCCAGGGCTACCTCAGCCTGGCGCGGGAGCTGATCGAGGCGCAACTATGACTCTCGCTAAGAAGCCGCTGCGCGGCCTCGGTCGCGGACTGGATGCGCTCTTGCCGGTCCGTGAGCCCCCCGCTGCGAGTGAGTCCGGCAAGAGCTACGGCGACAACAACGTCTTCCTGTGCGCCCTAGATAAGATCCGGCCCCAACCTGGGCAGCCTCGGCAATACTTCGACCAAGAACGGCTAGCTGAGCTCGCCAGCTCTATTGCGGAGCACGGCTTGCTCGAGCCCCTGGTTGTCAGGCGAACCACCGCAGATGCCTTTGAGCTCATCGCGGGTGAACGGCGCTGGCGTGCGGCGCAGAAGGCTGGCCTGCGGGAGGTGCTCGTCGTCGTGCACGACGTCTCGACCAAAGCCGCTTACGAGTTAGCGCTGATCGAGAACGTTCAACGCGAAGATCTCAACCCGATCGAATTTGCTGAAGCGCTCGATCGCCTACTCAAAGAGCACCAATACACCCAAGAAACACTGGCACAGCGCGTGGGAAAAGATCGCTCCACGATTGCCAACGCGCTTCGCCTTTTGCGTCTCCCGGCCGAGCTTCGGATGAAGGTGATGACGGGCGAGCTGAGTGAAGGGCACGGGCGCGCCTTGCTTGGGGCACCCGACGATGTGCAGCTGCAGCAGCTAGCCGAAAAGGTGCTCCGCGGGCATCTCAGTGTTCGCCAGACCGAAGCCCTGGTGCGGCAAACCAAGCAGGAGAAGAAAGAATCCAATGGTGGAAAGAGCGGAAAAGACGGCAAGAGCGTCTCCGTCCGCGATCTCGAGACGCGCCTGCAGCGAAAGCTGGGAACGAAAGTTGAGCTCAAAGATCGCGGCGAAAAAGGCGAAATCGTCGTGAAGTATAGCTCTTGGGATGAGCTGGACCGGATCCTTGAGCTGTTGCTCTAAGATCCGATCGGTTCACTCACTTCTAAGATCCGAGCCCTTAACTCACTTGCTCTTCTTGGAGCCCTTCTTCGCGGCGGGCGCCGCAGCCACCGCTTCTAATTGCTTTTTCGCGCGATCAACAAACTTGGGATCGCCGCTCGCGACAACTTTTTCAAGTTCCGTTTGCGCCTCTTTGAACTGCTTGTTCTTGAAGTGCGCCATCCCCAGATAATAGTGCGCCGGAGTGTAATCGGCCTTGATCGCCAGCGCGCCGTTGTAATCAGCCAGCTCTGCCTTAGCGTCGAAGGGCGTTACCTTCTGACGGCACAGGCCACGGCGTACGTAAAACTCGGGATCCTTCTTCAGCTCAAGCGCCTTATCGAGTGCGCCCACGCACTTGTCATAAGCCTCCAACTTGGCCAAGGGCTTCGACATTGCTGCCAGCATGTCGGCATTCTTGCTTTGCAAGAGCTTATCCCACTCTAGGAGAGCCTTATCTTTTTGCCCCAGACCCGTGAGGACTTCAGCGTATGCATACCGAAAACCCTCATCCTCCCCCTTCAGCGCCAAGAGCTCTGAATAAGACTTGGCGGCATCATCGAGCTTGCCCGCCCCCTGCTCCGCGATTGCGCGGTTCCGCAGCAAGTTGAAATTCTTGGGGTCAGTTTTCAGGCCGATATTTACGGCTAGCAGAGCGCCTTCGTAGTCCTTGTTATCCAAGAGCAACGCCGAAAGGTTTTCCGCTGCTTCGGTGAGCTTGGGGTCGAGCTCTAACGCCTTCCGGTAGTGGACGGCTGCGCTGTCCTTATCATCAAGGCCTTCGTGGGCAACGGCGAGATAGAAGTGGGCCTTCGAATTTCTCTCATCATCGGCTAGTGCCTTTTCGAGCAGCTTCTTAGCCTCCGCGTAGGTCTTGGTTTGAATGAGCTTGATCGCCGTCTCGACGCGCTGGGCCGGCGAAACGTTCTCATCGCGCGCAGGCCGTTCTGCGTTGATGGGAGCGATCGTTTTGGGGGCTGCCGCAGGCTTGGCGGGGCCACAGCCTGAAGCGATGCCGAGAGCGAGACTGGTGTAGACGAGCTTTTCAAGATGCGATTTCTTCATGGCACTTTGGCCCCTTCGAGATTGGCTATGGTCGATTGCAGTTGGTCCTTTAACACTTGAAGCCGGCCGGGGTCAGTCACTTTCGCCCCGGCCGCATCTTGCACGTAGAAGACGTCAGCAACCTGGTTACCTTCGGTGTTGATCTTAGCGAACGAGATGGTCAAGCCCGCAGCTTGGAGCGAATTGGCGAGCCAGAAGAGCAGGCCTCCCTGATCTTGCGTGATAATTTCAATCACAGTGTGATCGCTCGCTGCACGATTATCGAAGTTAATTTCGGTGGAAACTTTAGGCAGAGGGCGCTCCGACGTGCGCGTGCGACCCTCAGGACCCATCACCAGTGCGGCGGCCGATAGCTCCCCAGCTAACAGGCGATCGAAATCGCGCTCCAGGCGCGGCAATGCCGCACGTGCCGACGCGGTACTCACCCCGCTTCTAACCCAAAACAGATCGAGCGCCCGCGTGCGCCCGTAGCCATCTTTGTAGGAATAGATCTGCGCGCCGACCACCTTCAATCGACTCGCCGCCAGGGTGGCCGTCATCATCGCCAGCAAACCAGGCCTATCATCCGCAATGATTCCGAGCTCTAGGTACGGCTCGTCGGCGCGGATCGCTTGCACCGAAAAATGGCGCTGCTCCGCCTGGCGCGCGAAGCGCGATTGACGCACGATTTCCTCGGGATCGTTGCCGTAGAGATACCGGTCCGGCATCGAGTTCAAATAGTGCGCCAAGAACGCCTGCTCACCTTGAGCTGGGCAAAGCTCCAGCACGTGCCGGCGAATCGCCTGAGCTCGGTCCGTTCCCCGAAGGCTCTCGGGGCCCTGCTCAATGTACAGCTTCGTAGCAAGATAAAGGTCTTCCAGCATGCGCGCCTTCCAGGCGGTCATCGCTTGCGGGCTAGTCGTTGAAACATCTGCCACTGTGAGCAGGTAGAGGCTCCGGAGGGCCTCCAGACCAGCCACTTCGCCTGCGAACATCTCAAGAGTGTGCGGGTCATCAATGTCTCGGCGCGTAGCATCCTGATACATGCGCAGGTGCTTACGGATCAGCAGCTGAACCTCAGCGATTTCGACCGCTGAGAACTGGAAGCGAGCCAAGATCGTTTCCGCCAGAATCGCGCCACGCTCAGCGTGATTGCGGCCACCGATGTCTTTGCCAACATCGTGGAGCAAGGTTGCGAAGAACAAGACCTTGCGATCTGGCAGCTCCGCCGCCAGGCGCGAAGCGAGCGGATGATCCACTGCGCATTCCCCTCGACACAAGGCACGCAGCTTATCGACCGCCTCCACCGAATGCACATCCACCGTGAACACGTGATAGATGTCGTGATGCACCCGGCCCACAACAGGCGCAAATTCGGGGATCATGGCCACCAACAGGCCCACATCATGCAGCTCCTTCAACACCGAGCCACCGCGGAGTTCCGTCAAGTGCACAATCGTTACTAGGCGCCGAAAAATCTTCGCGGCCTCCTCGCTCTCGCGCAGACGTTCGACAAACTCTGGGCTGTTCAGCAAGCGGGCGATTTGGTCCTTCGCGAACGCGTCCACCTTAGCGCCGCGCTTCACGGCTTCTTGATAAACGCGAAGGGCTAACGCCGGATCGTTTTCAAGATCGGCCGGAGCTACGATCGATACCTGGTCGTTGGTAAGCTTCATCCCCTGCCCCAACGCAGATTCACGCGGCCTTGAACGCGGCGGCGGCTCGGCTCGAGCCAAAATCAGCTCGCGCGAGCGCTCCAGCGTGCGCGCGTGCCGATAATAGTCGCTCATGAATCGCTCGACGGCTGGCCCGCCGTCGCCATACCCCAGCTCCTGTGCCAGCAATTCTTGACGATCAAAGCTGAGGCGATCTGAACGCCGCCCCGCATGCAAATGCAGGAGATTGCGGATCCGCCAGAGTTGGCGCGATGCTTCGTCGATCGCCTGAAGCTGCCGAGGCACGAGCACACCGTGCTCAACCAACTCGGAAAGCTCGCGAACCCGCCAGCGTGCGCGTGCTACCCAATGAATGATGTCGAGGTCACGGAGGCCGCCCGTGCCGTGCTTCACATCCGGCTCAAGCAGGTACACTGAGTCCCCGTAGCGTTCGTGCCTCTCAGCCGCGCGTGCGGCAAGACGCTCTAAGAAAGTCTGAATCGATTTCGGCCCAAAAATACCATCAAAAGCACGGCTCAGCATCTTCTCGGTGAGCGCTGAATCACCGGAGATATGGCGCCAATCGAGCAGCGTCGTGGCCGTGGGCAGGTCTGTCTTGGCCAACTCCAACATGTCTTGCCACGCCACAATTTGGTGACCGATGCTGAGCCCCGCGTCCCAGAGGGGATACAAAAGCGCCTCCCCAATGGCTTGTGCCTTCTTGGGACGCTTCGCACACAGAATACGCACGTCGAGATCGCTATGCAGCGCTATTGTTTCGCGCCCGTAACTCCCAACGGCGGCCAGCGACACCTCCATCCAGCCGTTCTGGGTTCTCATTAATCCTTCGACGGCAGCAAATAGCGAGCACAGCACGCCATCCAGGACCTTTGAATTACGACGAGCTGCCACGATGCCACACTCATCCCCACCCGCACGAATCATCGCCTCCACATCCGCTCGGTGGCGGACGATGTAACTCTTCAATTCCGGCGCGAGGCTCGGCGAAACGCTCTCCAACAACTGCGGAGGGCTCGTGGGTGGCACACTGGTTCTGGAGGTCATTCGATGGGGGAAACCGGGCCTAAAAAGGGCTGTGACTTATAGCGCGGGCTTCGATAACGGATAGCCCAAGGAACGAAAACTCTTAGGGTTGCCCCTAATTTAACGACAAATTGGGCTGAGTTGGCTCATTTTGAGGATGCATTGCGCTGCTGACACGAAGGCGGCGTGTGCTACCTTCCTAGAATGTTGAAAAGCTGGCGCATGGCGCTTTTAGTGGGTTTGGGGCTCCTCACGGCGAGTCCCGCCGTGGCCGGGATTGCGGAAGCCGTTAGCTTGGATCAATTGATGCTTGAGAGCCGGCAGGTAGTGGTGGGGCAGGTTTTGGATTCACACAGCGTGCGAGAATCCTTTGGGGGGCGGCCCAGAATTGTGACCTATTCCCGGGTCCGCGTCGAGGAACGCTTGGCAGGCTCTCCGGGGGATTCCGAAGTCATGATCCGCACATTGGGAGGCCGCGTTGGGGATGTTGCCGAGATCGTGCATGGGGCAGCGCGCCTCGATCGCAGTCAGAAGTCGGTGCTGTTTCTGCGTGAGCGTGCCCCGCTGGTGTTCAGTATTACGGCTGAAACGCAGGGCATTTTTCCACTGCGGCGAGACCCCCAGGGTCTGATGGTGCTGAGCCCCATGCGCGGGCTATCCAAGCTGCTCGGCAAGCCCGACACCTCAGCCAGTGTGCGCCTCCGTGGCCTGACCCTGCGCGACGCCTCCCAGTTGATCGGCGATACCTACCGCCGGCTGCGCAGCGC
>Ga0105044_10003778_pt1 | contig 20747 bp, 17 predicted proteins | sample MAT01_FD_78092 | JGI IMG/M metagenome (GOLD analysis project Ga0105044, IMG submission 78092) | Freshwater microbial communities from Lake Fryxell liftoff mats and glacier meltwater in Antarctica - MAT-01 | ecosystem: Environmental > Aquatic > Freshwater > Ice > Liftoff microbial mat | place...
CACCTGAAGGTGTTGGGCGGGGTGTATGAGGCGATTGAAAGGGCGCCCCTTTTCGTACCCTTAGAGGCGGGGCACGCTTGGGGGGGGGGGGGGGGGGGGGGGGGTGTGGGGGGGGTTGGGGGGGGGGGGGGTTGGGGGGGGGGTGGGGGGGGTGTTGTGGGGGGGGGGGTTCTCGGGGGCGTTCGGGCGCTCGGATTGCCACGGACCGTGGCCGGATCGAGGGCCGCCGCTGTTCTCAGCGCAGGTAGCCGCGCCACACGCGGCTGTCTGCGCTGAGTTCGGGAGCAATCGGGGTTCATCCGCGTGCGGCCGGCCGATGACCACGGACCGTGACCGAATCCCGGTCGACCGCCGTTCTCCGCGCAGCATGACCGCGGTGACCGGCTCAACTGCGCTGAAATCAGGACCCGCCACCGTCCTGCCACCCTCGCCGCTGCGGGCGACGACGCATGGTGAGATTCGAGCGTGCTGGAGCAGGATCGACGGGTCCGGCGCCTGAGTCCGCCCCTGTTGTTGCCTCGGTTGGCCTGGATGGAGGGTGGGCCCGGCCGACCCGCAGCCACCGCGGTCCGCCCCCCGTTCGTGCCTCGGTGGTCCTCGCCCGTCGGTGCGTGGGCACCGCCGAACGGTCAGCCCGAGACGCCTGGCCCCCCGTGGTTGCCTCGTTCGGCCGGGATCGAGCGGGTGGGCACCGCCGACCTCCGGTCGGAGGGGCGGCCGGCCCGGAGGTCTCAGATGCCGTCGGCGACGCCGAGGAGGCGGGCCCGGGTGACGACGCGCATGCCGCGGTTGAGGCCGGCGATGGCGATGACCCACGCCACGGCGCCGATCCAGATGGAGGCGGCCCCCGCGCCGAAGAGGGCGCCGGTCGACTGGGAGTAGGCGACCAGGATGAGCGGGAGGGTCACGAGGCCGGAGGCCTGCTGGGCCGCCGCGGTCGACTTCACCCGGGCCGAGAGACGCAACACGATCGACAGGGTCAGGGCCAGGAACGGCGGCACGACCCAGAGCATCAGCACCCACCACTCCTGGGTGGGGAAGAACCAACCGCCGACCTCGGGGCCGACGATCAGGTTCACCACCAGGGAGTAGATCCCGAAGCCCAGCAGCGTCGTGGCGTAGCCGGGGATGAGGCTGGCCAGGAGCTTGCCGAGGTAGATCTCCTTCACCGCGGCGGGGGAGTGGGCCAGGAACTCGCCGGTGCCCCGCTCGCGCTCGCCGACGATGGTCGAGGCGCCGACGGCGGTGGAGATGGTCAGCGGGACCACCACGGCCACCGGGGCGAACAGGTAGACGGCCAGGGCGTAGGAGGCCCGGCCGGCGTCGGTGTCGCCCCGTACGGCATCCTGGGCCTGTTGGGGGAGGACCTCCAGGGCCTGGCTGATCTGGGCGACCGCCTGCACGTCACCGATGGCGGTGATCGAGAGCAGGAGGATGGTCGGAACGAACAGGAAGAAGATCCCGCCCAGGATGAGCATGGGGATCCAGAAGTCCTTGGCCTGGATGAGCTGCTTGAGGTCGGTGCGGGTCACCGTCCAGATCCGGCCCCAGTTCATCGGGTCACCGCCACGTCGTTCATCGAGGGGGCGGTGCGCTTGCGCTCGAAGCGGGCGGTGGCGTCAGGGCCACCGAGGCTGTTGCCCTCGGCGAAGGCCGAGCGGCCCTCGCGGACGGCGAAGTACAGGTCCTCGAGGGTGGGGATGCGGGGCTCGACGCGGGTGAGGCGGACGCCGCTCGCCGCCAGCGAGGCGACCAGGTCCGGGACCCGGTCGAGGCTGTCGATCTGCAGCTCCGCGATCCCCGTGCCTCTGGCGCCCTCATCAGCACTGCGGTGGTAGGCGATGACGCCCTCGGCGTCGGCCAGGCGGTCGAGCATCTCGGGCTGTTCGGCGTCCAGGTGGACCACGACGCCGGGCCAGTACTGGTCGGTGAGGGCTTGCGGCGTGCCCGAGATGAGGTCGGTGCCGTCCTCGAGGACGACGACCTGGTCGGCGAGGCCCTCGGCCTCCAACAGGAGGTGCGTGCACATGACCACGGTGTGGCCGTCCTCGGTCATCGACCGGATCAGCTCCAGCACGGCGTGGGAGGACTCGGGGTCGAGGCCGGACGTCGGCTCGTCGTAGAGCAGCAGGTCAGGGTCGTGCATGATCGACCGGGCCAGGGCGAGGCGGGTCTTCATGCCGGTGGAGTAGCCCCCGACCATCTTGGTCAGCGCCGCCTGGATGCCGAAGCGGGCGGCCGCCTCACGCAGGCGGCCGTCGTAGTCCTTCAGGCCGTAGAGCTCGGCGGCATAGGCCAGGTTGTCCCAGCCGTTCAGCCGGTCGTACAGCGCCGGCTTGGCCGACACCACGCCACAGCGACGACGGACGTCCTCGCCCTCGTCGCCGGGGTCCACGCCGAAGGTCCGCACCTCGCCCCGGTCGGGGTTCAGGGCGCCGGTGATCATCCGGATGGCGGTGGTCTTGCCGGCCCCGTTGGGCCCCAGCAGGACGGTGATCTGGCCCTCGGGCACCGACAGGTTCAGATCCGACAGGGCATCGACCTCGCCGAAGCGTCGTCCGAGCCCGCGAGCGTGTACAAGAGGAGCATCCACACCCGCCCATCGGCAGGTCGTGCCGGCGCTGTGAGCATCCGCGCCAGGGAGGGGCGATCGGCGTAACCTCGTACAGATGTTCGTGCTCGGTGTGGACCCGGGGTTGACCCGTTGTGGGTACGGGTGCGTCGAGCAGGTCGGTCGTTCCCCACGGGCGGTTGCGCTCGGCGTGCTGCGGACCGACAAGGACGATCCGCTGCCCAAGCGGCTGGCCGACCTGCAGCAGGGCATCCGCTCGCTGATCGCTGATCTGAAGCCGGCCGTGGTGGCCGTGGAGCGGGTGTTCTTCCAGGTCAACGTGCGCACGGCCATGGCCGTGGGCCAGGCCAGTGGCATCGTCATGGCCGAGGCCCACGCCGCGGGCTGCGCGGTCGAGATGTACACCCCGAACCAGGTGAAGGAAGCCGTGGCCGGCCACGGCAACGCCGACAAGGAGCAGGTGGGACAGATGGTGCAGACGTTGCTGGGGCTGGCCGCCCCGCCGAAGCCCGCCGACGCGGCCGACGCCGCCGCCCTGGCCCTGTGCCACCTGGCCCACGCCCCCATGCGGGCCAAGGTCGGCGCCGCGCCCGCTGGCGCCCGGAGCACACGGTGATCGGCTCGCTGCGGGGGACCTTGTTGGACCGGTCGCTCGACGGCGACGTCCTCATCGAGGTGGCCGGGGTCGGCTACCGGGTGATCGTGGCCCCGACGGCCTCACCCGCGGTGGGCGAGATCGGTGACGACGTCTTCCTCTGGATCCACCACCACATCCGGGAGGACGCCCAGACCCTCTACGGCTTCGCCACCCGTGAGGAGCGGGTGTGCTTCGAGGCCCTGCTCGGCGCCCACGGCGTCGGCCCGGCCCTGGCCCTGGCCATCCTCTCCGTGCACGGTCCCGGGGCCCTGCGCGAGGTCATCGCCACCCAGGACGTCAGCGCCCTCTGCCTCGTGCCCGGGGTGGGCAACAAGACCGCGGCCCGCCTCCTCGTGGAACTGCAGTCCCGCCTCGACCTGCCCGACATCGTCGACCTCACGCCGACGCCCGGCGCCGTGCCCGTCGGCTCGGTCCGCCGGGATGTCACCGAGGCCCTGGCGGGCCTGGGCTATGGGCCCGACGAGGTCCGCCGGGTGGTCGACGATCTGCCCGCCGAGGGCGAGCCCGCCGACCTGCTCCGCGAAGCGCTGCGCCGCCTCGCCGTAGCCTGACCGCCGACATGAGCGAAGCGGGGGCCAGCGCTGCGGGCCAGAACGCACGAGACGTGGCCCGGCGGCGTCAGCCGTCAGGAGCGGGATGACCGGCGACGAGCCCACCGGCGCCGTCCGGGAGGAGATCCTCCTCCCCCAGGAGACCGTCGCCGACGTCGTGGACGAGGTCACCGACGACGACCCCGGCCTGCGCCCCCGCTCCCTGGATGAGTTCGTCGGTCAGGCCGAGATCAAAGAGCACCTCTCCATCGTCCTGGAGGCCGCCACCCTCCGGTGCCATCCCGCCGACCCCCTCCTCCTGGCCGGGCCCCCGGGCCTGGGCAAGACCACCCTGGCCGGGATTGTCGCCCACGAGATGGGGGTCGGCATCCAGATCACCTCCGGCCCCGCCCTGGAGCGGGCCGGTGACCTGGCCGCCATCCTCACCCGGCTCGAAGCGGGCGACGTCCTCTTCATCGACGAGATCCACCGGCTGCCCCGGGCCATCGAAGAGGTCCTCTATCCCGCGATGGAGGACTTCGAGCTGGACATCGTCCTGGGCAAGGGCCCCGCCGCCCGGTCCATCCGCCTGGAGCTCCCGCCGTTCACCCTGGTCGGGGCCACCACCCGCACCGGCCTCATCACCGGCCCCCTGCGGGACCGCTTCGGGCTGGTGGCCCGCCTCGAGTTCTATGACCCGGCCGACCTCGAGTCGATCGTGGTGCGCACCGCCGGGATCCTCGGCATCCAGATCGATCAGCTCGGCAGCGCGGAGATCGCGGGTCGGGCCCGGGGCACCCCCCGCATCGCCAACCGCCTCCTGCGCCGGGTGCGGGACTTCGCCGAGGTCCGCGCCGGCGGCCACATCGATCAGGCGGCGGCTTCGGACGGCCTGGCCGCCTTCGGCGTGGACGAGCGGGGCCTGGACAAGGTCGACCGCTCGATCCTGTCGGCCCTGTGCCGGAGCTTCGGGGGCGGTCCCGTCGGGCTCAAGACCCTGGCCATCGCCGTGAGCGAGCCCTCCGAGACCGTCGAAGACGTCTACGAGCCGTTCCTCATCCAGCAGGGCCTGCTCATGCGCACCCCCCGCGGTCGAGTGGCCACCCCCGCCGCCTGGTCCCACCTCGGCCTCGCCCCGCCCAGCCCCCCCCAGGGCACCGGCTCACTCTTCGGGTAGGCCGCGGCCCCTACCCTGAGCGGGTGCACATCGAGTTCAACGGCTCGCCGACGCCGACGCTCGGCGTAGAGGTCGAGCTGGAGCTGGTCGACCGGGAGTCCGGCGAGCTGGTCAGCGCGGCCCCCGAGATCCTGGCCGAACTCGGGGAGGGTCACGGTGAGGCCGGGCACCCCAAGGCCAAGCCGGAGCTGTTCGCCTGCACGATCGAGATCATCACCGGCATCTGCGACACCGTGGCCGAGGCCCGGGCCGACCTCGCCGCCACCCTGGCCGAGGTCCGGGAGGCCGCTGACCGCCGGGGGATCGACCTGCTCTGCTCGGGCACCCATCCGTTCTCCAGCTGGGGCGACCAGGAGGTCAGCGACGACCCCCGCTACCACCAGCTCCTCGAGGCCATGGGCTGGCCCGCCCAGCGCCTGCAGATCTTCGGCGTGCACTTCCACGTCGGCGTCAAGCACGGCGAGCGGGTCCTGGCCATCAGCAACGGCCTGGCCGGTTACATCCCCCACCTTTTGGCCCTCTCGGCCTCCAGTCCCTTCTGGGAGAAGCGGGACACCGGCCTGGCGTCCAGCCGGAGCAAGGTGTTCGAGGCCCTGCCCACGGCCGGCCTGCCCGAGTCCCTGAAGGACTGGGCCGCGTTCGAGCGCTTCATGACCACGTTGATCTCCGCCGGCGCCCTGTCCACCATCCGTGAGGTGTGGTGGGACATCCGGCCGCATCCGGATTTCGGCACCATCGAGTTGCGGATGTGTGACGGGCTCCCCACCCTGCGGGAGGTGACCGCCCTCGCCGCCCTCAGCCAGAGCCTCGTCACCTGGATGGACCAGCGGGCAGAGGCGGGCGAGGACCTCCACCCGCCGTCGGACTGGGTCCTGCGCCAGAACAAGTGGAGGGCGGCCCGGTACGGGATCGAGGCCGAGCTCATCGTCGACGAGGAGGGCACCACCCGACCGTTGCCCGACACGGTGCGCGACCTGGTCGACTCGGTCCGCCCGATCGCGGCCCGGCTGGGCTGTGGCGAGGAGCTCGAGGGCGTGCTGATGATCCTCGACGAGGGCCCGAGCTATCTGCGCCAGCGGCGGCTGGTCGAGTCCGGCGGCGATCTGCGCGCGGTGGTGGCCCAACTGGTGGACGACATGGCCGACACCCGGTGACGATCCCCGTCGCGGATGCCCTCGACGTCTTCCTGGGCGCCCACGGCGAGGAGCTGATCGCCTTCCGGCGCCGGCTCCACGCCCACCCGGAGCTGTCCTGGGAGGAGCGCGAGACCACCGCGGCCGTAGCCGCCCGGCTGGACGTGGCCGGGATCGCCGTCAGCGCCCTGGCCACCGACACCGGCCTCCAGGTCGACCTGGGTGTCGGCGACGGCCCGACGGTCCTGCTGCGGGCCGACATCGATGCCCTGCCCCTCGAGGACGAGAAGGAAGTGCCGTACCGCTCGACAGTGCCCGGGGTGTGTCACGCCTGCGGGCACGATGTCCACACCACGATCCTCCTCGGGGCCGGCCTCGCCCTCCACGACATCCTCGGTCCCGACCACCCCGGGCGGGTGCGCCTGCTCTTCCAGCCGGCGGAGGAGGCCATGCCCGGCGGGGCGGAGCTGCTCCACCGCACGGCGGTGCTCGACGAGGTGGCCGTGGCCTACGCCCTGCACTGCGACCCGGGCCTCGAGGTCGGTCAGGTCGGCCTGCGCGCCGGACCCATCACCTCCGCCGCCGATCGGGTGGTCATCCGTCTCCGCGGTCCCGGCGGCCACACCGCTCGCCCGCACCTGACCAGCGACCTGGTGCACATCCTCGGCCAGCTCATCACCGACGTGCCGGCCGGGCTGGCCAAGCTGACCGACAGCCGGGACGCGGTGACGATGGTGTTCGGCCAGGTCCACGCCGGCCACGCGGCCAACGTCATCCCCACGCAGGCCGAGCTCGCCGGCACCCTCCGGGTGCGGGGCCGGGTCAGCTGGGACGCCGCCCAGGAACTGGTGGAGGGCCTGGTCGCCGCCGTCGTCGCCCCCTTCGGGGCGACCTACGAGCTGGACTACCAGCGGGGCTCGCCGCCGGTGGACAACGACGCCCAGGCCGTGGCCGTCATGCGGGCCGCCACCCACGCCGCCCTCGGACCCGACGCGGGGGTGCCCACCCAGCAGAGCGTCGGCAACGAAGACTTCTCCTGGCTGCTCGAACGGGTCCCCGGCGCCTATGGCCGCCTGGGTGTGCGCCCGGTCGGCGCCCCCCGCTGGGCCGACCTGCACGCGGGCGGCTTCGATGTCGACGAGGGCGCCATCCCCGCCGGTGTCCGCCTCCTGGTCCACACGGCCCTCGAGGCGCTGTCGGCCTACAGCGACTGACCGGGTGGACATCGCCCCTCCTCACCCACGTTCTGGCACCGGATGTGCCGTTCAGGGGCGGATCATCCGGTGCCGGAACGTTCGTAGGGCGGGCTGAGCCGAGGTGCGCACCGACGAGTTCGCGTACGACCTACCGGAGGCGGCCATCGCCCAGACACCGGTCGAGCCCCGGGATGCCGCTCGCCTGCTGGTCGACCGGGGTCCGGGCGAGGCGCCCGAGGACCACACCGTGGCCGACCTGCCCTCGCGGGTGCGGCCGGGCGATCTGCTGGTGGTGAACGACACCCGGGTCATCCCCGCGCGCTTGGCCCTGGCCAAGGCCACGGGTGGTGCCGTCGAGGTGCTGCTGGCCGAGCGCACGGGCGACCGGGAGTGGACGGCCCTGGTCCGGCCCGGCCGCCGGGTGCCGCCGGGCACGGTGCTCGAACGCGACGGCGCCGAGATCCTCCTGGTCGGCGCATCCGTCGGCGACGGCGAGCGCACGGTGCGGTTCCTGGGCGACGAGGACCCGTTGGCCCTGGTCCACCGGCTGGGGACGCTGCCCCTACCGCCGTACATCACCACCACCCTCGACGACCCCGAGCGCTACCAGACCGTCTTCGCCCGCCGTCCGGGCTCCGCCGCCGCCCCCACCGCCGGCCTGCACCTGACGCCGGAGGTCCTGGACCGCTGTGTCGCCGCCGGCGCCCAGGTCGCCGCGATCGACCTCGAGGTGGGCCTCGGCACCTTCGCCCCGATCCGGGCCGAGCAGGTGGAGGACCACACCGTCCACACCGAGCGCTACCTCCTCCCCGAGGCGACCGTGGAGGCCATCGGGCGGGCCGAGCGGGTGGTCGCGGTGGGCACCACGGTGGTCCGGGCGCTCGAGTCCTGGTCGGCCTCGGGCTCGCCGGCGGGCCCGACTGACCTGTTCATCCGGCGGGGCCACGAGTTCGGCGTCGTCGACGTCCTCCTCACCAACTTCCATGTTCCCCGCTCGAGCCTGCTCGTCCTGGTCGACGCGTTCGTGGGGGACCGGTGGCGGGACCTCTACGCCACCGCGCTGGACCGGGGCTACCGGTTCCTCTCCTTCGGCGACGCCATGCTCCTGGAGCGGGAGCGATGAAGGCCACGATCGCCGTCGAGGCGACCGACGGGGCGGCGCGGGCCGGGGTGGTCACCACCGCCCGGGGGACCTTCACCACCCCCTGCTTCATGCCGGTGGCCACGCGGGGTGCCGTGCGCCACCTGTCGGCGGTCGACCTCGAGCGACTCGGCTTCGGGGTGGTGCTGGCCAACACCTACCACCTGTCCCTGCGTCCGGGTCAGGACGTGGTCGCGGACCTCGGCGGCCTCCACGGCTTCATGGACTGGTCCGGCCAGGTCCTCACCGACTCCGGCGGTTACCAGATCTTCTCCCTCGAGCCGAAGGTCGACGACGACGGGGCCACCTTCCGCTCGACCTACGACGGTGACCTCGTCCGCTTCACGCCGGAGTCCGCGGTGGCCGTACAGGAGGCCCTGGGGGCCGACATCCAGATGGTGCTCGACGTGTGCCCGCCGCTGCCGTCCGAGCCCCGGGTCATCCGGGCCGCCGTCGAGCGGACCGCCGCGTGGGCGGCCCGGGCCCGCGCCGCGCACACCCGGGTCGAGGACCAGTGCCTCTTCGGCATCGTCCAGGGCGGGGTCGACATCGCCCTGCGGGCCGAGAGCGCCGAACGCACCGTGGCCCTGGACTTCGACGGCTACGGGATCGGCGGCCTCTCGGTGGGGGAGTCGCTGGTCGAGATGCTCCCGGCCCTGGAGGCGACCACGGCGGCGCTCCCCGTCGACCAACCCCGGTACCTGATGGGCGTCGGGGACCCCCTCGGGATCCTGGAGGGCATCGCCCGCGGGGTCGACATGTTCGACTGTGTCCTGCCCTCCCGCCTCGGGCGCCACGGCACCGTGCTCACCGGGACCGGACGCCTCAACCTGCGGAACCAGCGCTTCGGCACCGACGGCGGACCGCTCGACCCAGACTGCGCTTGCGAGGTCTGCGCCCGGCACTCGCGGGCCTACCTGCGCCACCTGCTGAAGACCGACGAGCCGACCGGCCCCCGGCTCCTGACCATCCACAACCTGGCCTGGCTGCTCGACCTCGTGCACCAGGCGGGCGCCGCGGTCCGGCGGGGCGAACTCTCGACCCTGCGGCGAGCCGTCGAAGAGCATTGGCGGCGCTGAGCCACGAGTGCGCCGGGGACCGGCTGGATCGGCGGCGCCGGACTTGGTGAGCGAAGCGAAGCCAGTCAAGGGTGATGGCGCCGGCCGGAGCGGCGCCGGGGATCGGCTGGATCGGCGGCGCCGGACTTGGTGAGCGAAGCGAAGCAAGTCAAGTGTGACGGCACCGCCGCTAGAGTCGCCCGCCGACTTCCTCGGATCTCTCGGAGCGCTTCGTATGGGTCAACTCATCCTTCTTCCCGTCTTCTTCGCGGTCTTCTACTTCCTGCTCATCCGCCCCCAACAGAAGCGGGTCAAGGAGCACGCGGAGCTGATCCGTTCGATCGAGCCGGGGGACGACGTGCTGACCAACGGCGGTCTCTACGGCACGATCACCGCGATCGACGGCCAGATCGCCGAGATGGAGGTTGCCGACGGTGTCGTCGTGCGCATCCAGCGGGCCGCGGTCGCCGAGCTGATCGAGTGGGATTCCGGCGCCGACGCCGAGGACGAGTAACCCCCCGTGCGGCGCAAGGGGGTCATCCCCCTCATCCTGTTCGTCGCGTTCACCGTGGGCTCCCTGATCTACACGGTGGCCGCCGACAACTCGCCGGTACTCGGCCTGGACCTCCAAGGCGGGGTGTCGGTCGTCCTCCAGCCCAGTGGCGACATCGCGAACGACGAGACCGTCGACCAGGCCGTCGAGATCATCCGCAACCGGATCGATGCCCTCGGCGTGGCCGAGCCCGACATCACCCGCCAGGGCGACACGATCCTGGTCCAGCTCCCCGGGGTCCGTGACCAGGACCGGGCGCTGGAGCTGGTCGGTCAGACCGCCGAGCTCCGGTTCCGGCCCGTCCTGGCGCGATTGGAACCCGTTGGCGCGGAGACCCCTACGACCACCACAGCGCCAGGCGGTGCCCCGGCCACTACCGCGCCGGGCGGCACGACGACCACGACGCCGGCCACCACCACGACCGCGCCGGGCGCCGAGGAGCAGGGCTTGGGTCTCTCCCCCGGCGAGAACGCCGCCGGCCTGCAGACCACGACCACCGCCGTCTCCGGCACCGCCACTACCGCAGTGGGCGGGGGCGCGACCACGACCACGGGGGCGGGCGAGCCGTCGGCCACCACGACGAGCGTGCCGGACGATGTCGCGGCCGGGCCCTGCGACGGCGTCGAGGATGAGACGCGGATCGGCGACGACGGGCTCCCGGTCCGGCTCGACGACGAGGGCCTGACCCCCCGGCCCCGGGACCAGGCCTGCAACACGGTCGCCCTCGCCGAGCGCGACGAGGAAGGGGTGATCGTCGGCCGGTACCTCCTCGGGCCCACGGCGTTGACGGGTGACGCTCTGTCCGGGGCGTCCGCCGTGCTCGCCGCCGATGGCATCCAGTGGACGGTCAATCCCACATTCCGCGGCGGTGAGGACGGGATCGGCCTGTTCAACGCCGTTGCCTCGGAGTGCTACGCGGTGGCCGCTTCCTGCCCTCCCACCGGACAGGACGATCTCGGCGCGCCGAGAGGCAGCCTGGCGATCGTGCTGGACAGCGAGGTCGTCTCGGCACCGACGATCCAGACTCCCACCTTCGAGCGGGACCAGATCGTCATCAGCGGGGACTTCGACGAGTCCTCGGCCAAGAACCTGGCCCTCGTCCTCGAGTACGGCGCCCTCCCGGTCGAGCTGGAGCCCCAGCAGACCCAGACGGTGTCGGCCACGCTCGGCGAGGACTCGCTGCGGGCGGGCTTGATCTCGGGCCTCATCGGCCTGTTCGTGACCGTTGTCTTCATGGTCGGCTACTACCGGCTGCTGGGGGTGGTGGCCATCGCCAGCCTCGTGCTGGAGTTCGCCCTGGTCTGGGCGCTCATCTCCTACCTCGGCGAGTCGCGGGGCCTGGCCCTCACCCTGGCCGGGGTGACGGGCCTCATCGTGTCCATCGGCATCTCGGTGGACTCCAACGTGGTCTTCTACGAGCACCTCAAGGAGGACGTGCGCAATGGTCGCACCTTCCGCAGCACCGTGGACCGGTCGTTCGACTCGTCCTTCGCCACGATCATCAAGGCCGATGTCGCCTCCCTGATCGGCGCCGTCCTGCTCTACTTCCTCTCCGTCGGCCCCGTCCGCGGCTTCGCCCTGCTGCTGGGCATCTCCACGGTGGTCGACATCATCGCCTCGTGGTTCTTCATCCGCCCCGCCGTGTTGATCCTGGCCCGTAGCCCGCGGTTGCGGGACCGCAACGCGGTCTTCGGCATGCCCCACATGAAGGAGGCGCCGTGAGCGACATCAACGAGACCGTCGAGCCCGTGGTCGACCATCACGGCGCCATCCGCCGGAACCTTCGGGCCTGTTACCAGAGCACCAACGACTTCAACTTCGTCAAGACGTTCCGCTGGGGCCTGCTCGTCGCGCTGATCGTGTCGGTGATCTCGATCGTCAGCCTGTTCGCCAACGGCCTCAACCTCGGCATCGACTTCGAGGGCGGGAGTGTCTGGGAGGTGCCCAGCGACGGGGCCTCGGTCGAGGACGCCCGGGTCGTCATGACCGACCTGGACGCGGGCAGCGCCAAGATCCAGCTCGTCACCAACGCCGACGGCACCGAGGTCCTCCGCATCCAGGCCGACGTGACCGATGACGCGGCGAGTCGGGAGGTCACCCAGGCCCTGGCGGAGTTCGGCGGGGTCACCACCGCCGACGTGAGCGTGACCACGGTCGGGCCGTCCTGGGGCGAGCAGATCACCGAGCAGGCCCAGCGGGCGCTGGTGTTCTTCTTCATCGCCATCACGCTCTACATCAGCCTCCGGCTGGAGTGGAAGATGGCCGTCGGCGCCCTCGTGTCGATGGCGCACGACCTCCTGCTGAGCGTCGGCGTGTACTCGGTGTTCCAGATCGAGGTGACGCCGGCGACGGTGATCTCCTTCCTCACCATCCTGGGCTACTCGCTCTACGACACGATCGTGGTCTTCGACCGCGCCCTGGAGAACGGCGCGCGGCAGGTGAGCAAGGTGCCGTACCGGGTCATCATGAACCGGACGCTGAACCAGACCCTGATGCGGTCGGTGAACACGACCGTCGCCACGATCCTGCCGATCATCTCGATGCTGTTGGTCGGGGCCCTGGCCCTGGGGGCCGAGACGCTCGAGGAGTTCGCCCTGGCCCTGCTGATCGGCCTCACCTCGGGCGCCTACTCGTCCCTGTTCGTGGCGGCGCCGATCGTGAGCTGGCTCAAGGAGCGCGAGCCCAAGTGGGCCTACACCGGTGAGGCCGGGCTCCCGGCCGACGCTCGCAGCACGCCGATCCTGCCCCGGGCCGCCCGGCGCACGCCGACCAGCGGCCCGGTGGCCCCGGCGCCCACGCCCACCGGGGCCATCCCGCCCCGCCCCCGGAAGTCCCACAAGCGCAAGTAGGCCGGCGAACCGCCGCCGCGCCGCAAGGACCGGGTTCGCCGGAACCCGCGGGCGATGCGCCGTCAGGCGCCCCTCCATCACCTCCCCGAAGGGGAGGTGATGGGCGGTAGATTCGACAGATGACCGACACGGCGTGGCTCACCGAGCTCGTGCGTGACATCCCCGACTTCCCCGAGCCCGGGATCCTGTTCCGGGACATCACGCCGTTGCTGGGCGATGTCGACGCCTTCCGCTTCGTGATCGACGCCCTGGCCGACGAGTTCGCGGGCGAGACCATTGACCGGGTACTCGGTGTCGAAGCCCGGGGCTTCCTGCTCGCCGCCCCCATCGCCTATCGAATGGGTGCGGCGCTGGTGCCGGTGCGCAAGACGGGCAAGCTGCCCCACGACACCCACCAGGAGAGCTACCAGCTGGAGTACGGCGACGACGCCCTCGAGCTGCACACCGATGCCCTCGGCCACGGTGAGTCCTGCCTGGTGATCGACGACGTCCTGGCCACGGGCGGGACCGCGGCGGCCACGGGGCGGTTGGTCGAGCGCCTGGGAGGCCGCCTCGCCGGTTATGGCTTCCTGATCGAGCTCGATGCCCTCGAGGGGCGCAGCCTGCTCGGCGACGACCACGTCCGCTCCCTGATCCACTACTGACCCATGGCCCGCCTCCCGTACTTCGAGTCGTTCGTGCTCGACACTGGCTGCCGGCGAGCCGGGCCCCGCGGGTTCCTCGCGGGTCGGGGCTGACCCATGGCCTCCACCGTCGATCGCGTCCTGCCCTGGCGGCGGGCCGAGCTGACCCCCGACGAGGAGGTGGCGGCCGTCGTCGACGCCTTCCGGGAGCATCACCCCCGGGCCAGCGGCGATCTCGTCGTCCGGGCCTACCGGCGGGCGGCGGAGGCCCACGAGGGCCAGCAGCGCAAGTCGGGTGACCCCTACATCTCCCACCCGGTGGCCGTGGCCCGGGTCACCGCCGAGCTGGGCCTGGACGACACGACCATCGCCGCCGCCCTGCTCCACGACGCCGTCGAGGACACCCGCGTGGCCCTCGAGGACCTGGAAGTGGAGTTCGGCGCCGAGGTGGCCGCCATCGTCGACGGGGTCACCAAGCTGGAGCGCCTGGAGTTCGAGTCCCGCGAGGCCCAACAGGCCGCGACCATGCGCAAGATGCTGGTGGCCATGGCCGACGACCTGCGGGTCCTCATGGTCAAGCTGGCCGACCGCCTGCACAACATGCGCACGTTGGCCGCCATGCCCACCGAGAAGCAGCTGCGCATCGCCCAGGAGACCCTCGACATCTACGCTCCGCTGGCCCATCGCCTCGGCGTGCAGGAGGTCAAACAGCAGCTGGAGGACCTGGCGTTCGCCGCGCTGCACCCGAAGCGGTTCGCCGAGGTCGACCACCTGGTCGACGCCCGGGCCCCCGAGCGGGACCTGTACCTGACCCAGGTGGAGGGCGAGGTCACCGAGCGGCTGGCTGAGGTGCGGGTGAAGGCCGACGTCACCGGGCGTCCGAAGCACCTCTGGAGCATCTACGAGAAGATGGTCCGCGGTCGGCCCTTCGACGACATCCTCGACCTGGTCGGCATCCGGGTGATCGTGGCCTCGGTCAAGGACTGCTACGCCGCCCTGGGCTGCATCCACGGCATGTGGCAGCCGGTGCCGGGTCGGTTCAAGGACTACATCGCCCTGCCCAAGTTCAACCTCTACCAGTCCCTGCACACCACGGTCATGGGCCCCGGGGGCAAGGCGGTGGAGTTCCAGATCCGCACCCAGGAGATGCACCAGCGGGCCGAGCTCGGCGTGGCCGCCCACTGGGCCTACAAGGAGAAGTCGCCCGCCGACGACATCGTCTGGCTCAACAAGATCCTGGACTGGCAGTCCGAGACCACGGACCCGACCCAGTTCATGGCCAACCTCAAGGGCGACCTCGAGGACGACGAGGTCTACGTCTTCACCCCCAAGGGCGACGTGATCATCCTCCCGGACGGGGCCACGCCCCTGGACTTCGCCTACGCCATCCACACCGAGGTGGGCCACGCCTGCATCGGCGCCCGGATCGACGGGCGCCTGGTGCCGTTGGACTCCGCGCTCAAGTCGGGGGCCACGGTCGAGATCATCGCCTCGAAGGTCGAGAACCCCGGCCCCTCGCGGGACTGGCTGAACATCGTGGTCACCCCCCGGGCCCAGAACCGGATCCGCCAGTGGTTCTCCCGGGAACGGCGGGGCGATGCCATCGAGACCGGTCGCGACGAGGTCATCAAGGCCATGCGTCACGACGGTCTGCCCATGGGCTCCGACGTGCTCGAGGGCGTGGCCGTGGACCTCAACTACGCCGACCTGGACTCTCTGTTCGCCGCCGTCGGCGAGCGTCACGTCTCGGCCCAGTCGGTCGCCACCCGCATCGCCCGCATGCTCTCCGGCGACGACCCCGAGCGCGAGGAGCAGCTCTCCACCGGGCTGGCCACACCCCGCCGCCCGCGGCGATCGGCCAGTCAGCCCGCCCGGGTCCACGTCGAGGGCCAGGAACAGATGCTGGTCCGCCTGTCCCGCTGCTGCACGCCGGTACCCGGCGACGAGATCATGGGCTTCGTCACCCGGGGTCGGGGGGTCACGGTGCACCGCACCGATTGCACCAACGCCGTCGCCCTCGGCCGCGAGCAGACCGAGCGGGTCATCGACGTCGAGTGGGATGCCGACAGCCGAGGCACCTTCGTCGCCTCCCTCGTGGTCGAGGCCCTCGACCGCGAGTGGCTCCTGCGGGACGTCTCCTCGGCCTTGTCCGACCACCGCCTGAACATCCTCCACTCCGAGACCCGCACCGGCGGCGACCGGATGTGTCGCATGCAGTTCGACGTGGAACTGGGCGATCCGACCCAGCTCGACTCCCTGGTCAGCACCCTGAAGGGCATCGACTGCGTGTTCGACGCCTACCGGGTCCTGCCGGGCTCCACCAAGTAGGGAACATGGCTGCCACCTTCAAGGCCCCCACGGGCACGCGTGACACGCTGCCGCCCGAGTCCCGCCGTTGGGAGGCGCTGGTCGCCTCCTTCGCGGGGCACGCCGGTCGTGCCGGTTTCGGGCTGCTCCAGAGCCCCACCTTCGAGGACCTCGGTGTCTTCGAGCGGGTGGGCGAGGGCACCGACATCGTCACCAAGGAGATGTACGACTTCGAGGACAAGGGCGGTCGCCGCATCGCCCTGCGCCCCGAGGGCACCGCCCCCGTCGTGCGGGCCTACCTCGAGCACCACCCGACCGACCCCTGGAAGGTCTGGTACGCCGCCCCGACGTTCCGCTACGAGCGGCCACAGGCCGGTCGCTACCGCCAGCACCACCAGCTGGGGGTCGAGGTCCTGGGCTCGGTGGATGCCGACGTCGACGTCGAGGTGATCGCCCTCGCGTGGGACTTCCTCACCGAGGTCGGCCTGCGCCGGGTCGGTCTCCTGGTCAACTCCATGGGCGAGCCCGAGGACCGGGTTCGCTACGCCGGCGTGCTGCAGGCCTTCTTCCGGGATCACCTGGGCGACATCGCCGAAGAGGACCGCGGGAAGGTGGACCACCACCCGCTGCGGGTCCTCGACTCCAAGCGCCCCGCCACGGCCGCGGTCGTGGCCGGCGCGCCCGGCCCCGCGGCGCACCTGTCCGAGGGGGCCACGGCCCACTTCGAACGGGTCCAGGCGGGCCTGACCGCCCTCGACATCCCTTTCACCATCGAGCCCCGGCTCGTCCGCGGGCTGGACTACTACACCCGCACCACCTTCGAACTGCAGGCCGAAGCGCTCGACGCGGCGCAGAACGCGGTGGGCGGCGGCGGGCGCTACGACGGCCTGGCCGAGGCCCTCGGCGGCCCGTCCACGCCGGGGATCGGCTTCGGCATGGGCATCGAGCGCCTCCTGTTGGCGGCCGACGCCGAAGGGGTCTGGCCCGAGCCCGCCTCCCGCGTCGACGTCTTCGTGGTCGACGTCACCGGCGGCGACGTGGCCCGGGACCTCACCAGCCGCCTCCGCCGCTCCGGCCTCGGCGCCGACCGGGGCTTCGACGGCCGCTCCATGAAGTCCCAGATGAAGGCCGCGGACCGCAGCGGCGCCCGCTTCGCCGCCATCGTGGGCGAGGACGAAGCGGCGGCCGGCGTGGTCACCCTCCGGGACCTGCGCTCGGACCGCCCTCAGGAGCCAGTGACCATGAAGGACCTTGTCGAGACGATCAAGACCGAGCTCAGTGGCAACGCTGCGGCGTCGGCAGCGGAGCAGGACTGATGACGACGCCGACAGCTGCCGTGGGCAGCAAGAGCCGCGAAGGCGGCGAGAGGCATGGCATGAGGAGCGACTGGTGCGGGGAGCTGACCCCCGCCGACGAGGGCCGGGAGGTCGTGCTCTGCGGCTGGGTGGCCACCCGCCGGGAGCACGGCGAGCACCTGGCCTTCGTGGACGTCCGGGACCGCACCGGCGTGATCCAGTGCGTCGTGCCCGGGGCCGACGACCTCCGCAGCGAGTACGTGGTGAAGGTGACCGGCACGGTGCGCATCCGGCCCGAGGGCACGACGAACCCCGAACTGGCCGCCGGCGAGGTCGAGGTGGGGGACGGCGCGGTCGAGGTGCTGGCCACCTCCGACGCCCTGCCGTTCCCGATCAGCGACCGCATCGACGCCGACGAGTCCCTGCGCCTACGCCACCGCTATCTGGACCTGCGCCGCACCCGTCTGCAGACCAACCTCGGCGTGCGGGCCAAGGTGAACCTGGCCCTGCGCAACGCCATGGCGGGGCAGGGCTTCACCGAGATCGAGACACCGATGCTCATCGCCTCGACGCCGGAAGGCGCCCGGGACTTCGTGGTGCCCTCGCGGCTGCACCCCGGGGAGTTCTACGCCCTGCCCCAGAGCCCCCAGCTCTTCAAGCAGCTCTGCATGGTCGGCGGGATCGAGCGCTACTTCCAGGTCGCCCGCTGCCTGCGGGACGAGGACCTCCGAGCCGACCGCCAGTTCGAGTTCACCCAGCTGGACCTCGAGGCCAGCTTCGTGGGCGAGGCCGACGTGCGGGCCTTCACCGAGGTCGCGGTGTCCGCCGCCGTCCAGGCCGTCACCGGCGAGCCGCCGCTGACCTTCGGGTCGATCACCTGGCACGACGCCATGGAGCGCTTCGGCAGCGACAAGCCCGACCTCCGCTTCGGCATGGAGCTGGTGGAGCTCACCGACGTGTTCGGGGCCACCGGGTTCAAGGCCTTCCAGGCGCCGTGCGTCAAGGGCATCCGGTTGCCGGGCGGGGCCGAGAAGACCCGCCGTGAGCTCGATGCCCTCGTCGAGATGGCCCAGTCGGTCGGGGCCAAGGGCCTCGTGTGGATGAAGGTCGACGGCCCGACCGAGGTCACCTCACCCGTGGCCAAGTTCCTCGACGAGACCGAGATCACCGCCATCGTCGGCGCCCTGGAGGGCGAGGCGGGGGATCTCCTGCTCCTGGTGGCCGACGAGCGGCGTCAGGTCCGCCACGTCCTGGGCATCCTCCGGACCCAGCTCGGCGGGCTCCCCGTCAACGAGGGGGGCCTGCACTTCCTCTGGGTCGTGGACTTCCCGCTGTTCGAGGCGTTGGGGGACGACGGCCTGCCGATCTCGGCCCACCACCCCTTCACGATGCCCCACCCCGATGACCTGGCGCTCCTGGACGCGGGGGGCGAAGCGCTGCTCGACGTGCGGGCGCAGGCCTACGACCTGACCCTCAACGGTTGGGAGCTGGGCTCCGGCAGCGTCCGGATCCACCAGCCCGACGTGCAGCGCCGCATCTTCGAGCTGCTCGGCATCGACGAGGCGACCGCCGACGATCGGTTCGGCTTCCTGCTGGAGGCGTTCCGCTTCGGGGCGCCGCCCCACGCCGGCTTCGCGTTCGGCATCGACCGGCTCGCGGCGATCCTCGCCGGCGAGGAGAACATCCGCGAGGTCATCGCGTTCCCCAAGACCCAGTCCGGGGCCGACCCGTTGACCGGAGCGCCGTCGACGATCGCCGACCGTCACCTCACCGAACTCGGCCTGAGGAAGCTCCCCCCGAAGGCCTGATCCGGCTGGGGCTCAGGTGAGGGTGATCTCCACCACGACGCTGTCCTGGCGGGCGGTGGGGTGCAGGAGGTGGCTGCCGTCGGGCCCGGGCGGGCGAATGGTGAGGCGCAGGTCGGTGCCGCCGCGGGTGGCCAGGACCTCGTGGTCGCTGAGGGGGCGCACGACGTAGCCCAGGCGCTCGACCTCATCGGCCAGGGCCGTGCCCACCTCTTCGGCCGGGTGGCCGGTCGTGGACAGGGTGATGTGGTCGGTGGCCAGGCGGTCCAGCACGAGGGGCACCAGGTCACAGGGCATCCGGATGCCGACGAGGGCGTCGGCGATGCCGGCGGCCGGGGCGCTGCGGGGCATCGGCCGGTCGATGACGGGAGCGGCCCCGGCCTCGAAGCCGGGCGGCGGTGACGGCGGTGCGGGCGCCGACGCCGACGGTGCGGTCGCCCCCACGCCGGCCGGGATCGGGGCATGTAGATCGGCGTCGTCCGGGGTCACCTCCTCCCGGCGGCTGAAGGGCTTCACGGCGCCGACGGTCGTCTCCTGGCGGGCCGTGGCGCGCTTGGCGGCGCGGCGGCGCAGGAAGATGACGATGGAGACCAAGACCCAGGCCCAGAAGAGGACAGCCAGAACGGGCGGCATGTTCTTCTTGTCGGCAGCCCGGGCGTCTACCGTGAGCGCGGATGTACCGGGGGAGACGGGGATTTCTGGCTGTGGCGCTGCTCGTCTCGGCGACGGCGGTGCCGCTCGCAGCCGAGGTGGGGCTGGCGCCGCCCGCGGCGGCCGCCGCTCCGGCGAACAGCACACCCCGCACGGGCGTCCCGGCCAACATCTACGCCATCGGTGACTCCATCACCACGGCGACGGGCACCGGCAACCTCGGCGCGGAGACCCCGGCGAACTCCTGGGTCACCGGCACCAACAGCACGGTCAACTCGATGCGCCAACGCTTGGGCATCGGCACCGGCAACGCCGTCACGCTCGCGCAGAACGGCAAGCGCATGGAGCACTTCGACGACCAGGCCAACACGCTCCCCGCCACTGCCGCCTACGTCGTCGTCGAGCTCGGGGGCAACGACCTCTGTCGGCCGAGCGTGGCCGAGATGACCACCGAGGCCAGTTATCGGGCCCAGTTCCGGGCCGGCCTGGTCGCGGTGGCCAGTCGCGCCCCGAACGCCTTGATCTTCGTCGCGTCGATCCCGGACATCTACAACCTGTGGTTCCTCCGGGGCGCGCCGGAGTCGGTGAACCCCCTCGTCAACGAGTCTCCGGACCAGGAGGGCGAGGCACGGTTCTTCTGGGACAACGGGCTCGTCGACATCATCCCCTGCAAGTCGCTCCTGGACCAGCCGACCAGCAGGGCGCCGGGCGATGAGGCCCGCCGGCAGCAAGTCCGCGCCCGCAACCTGGCGTTCAACCAGATCCTGGACGAGGAGTGCGGAGCGGTGCTCCGCTGCCGCTTCGATGATCACGCATTCTTCGACCGGTCATCGAACAGGGCGTTGCCACCGAACGGGCCCCTCCTGCCGCGGGCCCAGTGGTGGTTCGTCAACACCGACATCAGTCACAACACCATCTTCGGTTGCCCGGTTTCGGGAGCGCTGTTCGGTGGATGCGGCGACCACTTCCATCCGTCCATCCGGGGACAGGCGAAGCTTGCGGAGGGGGCCCATGAGGCCTCGTACCAGTTCCAGGCGGACAACGTGGCGCCGACGGCCACCACCGCCGTGTCCCGGCCGCCGGACGGCGGCGGCGTGTACCACTCGGCGGTCCCGGTCAGCTTCGGTGGCACCGACGCCAGCGGGCTGCGGGGCCAGGAGGTCCGGGTCGTCCCCGACGGCCAGACGCCGGGCGCCTGG
>Ga0105044_10003779_pt1 | contig 20745 bp, 24 predicted proteins | sample MAT01_FD_78092 | JGI IMG/M metagenome (GOLD analysis project Ga0105044, IMG submission 78092) | Freshwater microbial communities from Lake Fryxell liftoff mats and glacier meltwater in Antarctica - MAT-01 | ecosystem: Environmental > Aquatic > Freshwater > Ice > Liftoff microbial mat | place...
CGGTGTGTGTCTTGGGCTTCAAGCCCGCCATAACTGCAAGCCCCCGCCTTTAGGCGTGGGGTATCTGACCGAACGCGCCCGCACCGTCAGTCTGACGCGCTCAACCAGCACAGCGATTGCTGTCTATATCAGCGATACCTATCACTTTACGACCATCTATGAGGTGCTTGCCAGTCTTGACGCGGAGACGAGCAGCAACTATCCCCTGGTCAAAACCGAAGAAGAGGCCCTCGCCCTGATTCAAGCGTGGCTCGATAAGCATCCGGGCGAGTGACGTGCGCCTCACACTTCCGCCAGCACTACCGACAGGCCCAGAAATGCGCCATAGCGCTGTGCGGCCTCCGCAAAGGCATGACGCTCGGCTTCGCTCAGCGTGATGAAGGGCTGCGGCGTGATGGTGACTGTGCCTTTTTTGAGTGTCCGCTTCCACGTTCCCACGACCTGCCCGTCGCTCACAATCGTCGGGTAAAAGATGCCATTGCCGCCGGGACAAATCCGATCCGCATAGGTCGGATCAAGGATATCGCTGCGATCCCGATAGCCGATCAGATATTCATCAAAGCCGGGCAGCAGATACAGCGTCGGGGCGTCCTGCGGCACAGTGGGCGCTGAGGCAGGCCGCCAATAGGTCTCGCCATTGATCGTGTCCGACACAATCTCTGATGTGATGGCCTCCAATGCCGCCCGCGCCTCCGAGATCAACAGCGATGACCACGCGACAAAATTTTGCAGCGTCGTCGGCCCACGACTGAGAAAGTAGCGCCGCGCCAGTTCCGCCGCCGCCTCATCGCGGGCCGTGATCCCCGCTGGAAATGCCTCGTCAAGCAAGCGATACGTCGGGTTATTGAGGCGCGTCAGGCCGTGACAGATCAGGCCCAGATAGGAGGCATACTGCAATAGATGCGGGGCACGCTGGCCTGTGGTGACGATGCCGTTTTGCTCAAGGAGAGCGAGCAGCTCTTTGCGCGTCATCTGCTGCCCATCTTGCAGCGCCTGGGCGAGAATGTCGGCACTGCGCGTCAGCGTCTCAGCATCGAGTTCTAATTCGCGGTAGCGCCGCACCATCCCCTTCACGATTTTGGGGCCGATCAAATCCAGCAGCCAGCGAATATCTGCCGCTGCCACCAGATGCAATGTCCCGCGCATGATCCAGGTGCGCACGATGGTTTTATCGCTGAGGGCCTGCTCAATTGCGGATTCGTGGCTGTGGGGCAGGCGCAGTCCCACCGACCAGAGCGCCCCGGTGTAATCCTGGCCCTGCATCGGCCCCATCCAGGCCAGCACCTCAGCGGGCGTCTTGAGGTCGGTGTGCGAGATGCGTTGATTGGCGAGGCGCTGCGTGGGAATATCGAGCATCGAGTTATCTCCGAGATGAGAACAAATATTCTTGTATTGTCGCATATTATGGGGGATTTGTCAGGGGATGGGTAGCTAATTCACGAGGCAATACCGTATGGTTGAGACAGAGTTTCAGGGCTTGGCGTGCCAAGCCCCTACAATCCAATCTTCTACTTTAAATCGGCCAGCGCCTGAACCACCAGATCGCCAATTTCCGTCGGGTTCTGCGCGACACGAGCGCCTGCGGCAGTCAGAGCGTCCATCTTGCCCTGGGCTGTCCCTTTGCCACCGCTGACAATCGCGCCTGCATGACCCATCTTCTTGCCGGGAGGGGCGGTCACACCTGCGATGTACGACACAACGGGCTTGGTCACATGCGCCTTGATGTAATCTGCTGCCTCTTCTTCTGCCGTGCCGCCGATTTCACCGATCATCACAATCGCTTTGGTCTCCGGGTCGTTTTGGAAGGCTTCGAGGACATCAATAAAGCTCGTCCCCGGCACAGGATCGCCGCCAATACCAACGCATGTCGTCTGGCCGATGCCTTTGGCCGTGAGTTCGTACAGCGCCTGATACGCTAGCGTCCCCGAACGGCTGACGACACCCACCGGGCCGCCCGCTTTGGCGACTTCGGTTGGTGTGAAGCCGACATTGGCTTTGCCGGGGCTGAGGATGCCCGCGCAGTTGGGGCCGATCAGCCGCACGCTCGGATACTGATCCTTGAGGATGTTGTACACGCGGGCCTGATCGTGCGCCGGGATGTGCTCCGTCACGCAGATGATCAGCTTGATGCCGCCTGCTGCTGCTTCCAGGATCGAATCGGCGGCGATTTGGGCGGGCACAATGATGAAGGAGGTATCGGCCTGAGTGTGCTCAACCGCATCCTTGACGGTGGCATAAATCGGAATGCCCTCAACGTCGGTTCCGGCCTTCTTGGGGTTGGTTCCGGCGACGATGTTGGTTCCATACGCCTTGTTGCGCAGGCCGTAGAACTGGCCCTGTTTGCCCGTCAGTCCCTGAACAACCACGCGGCTCTTGTCATCAAGAAAAATCGCCATATTTACTCTCTCCCTGCGATCTCAACGGCGGCTTTGGCGGCTGAGAGCATGTCCGGTTTCATAATCAGCGTATCTGAAGCATTGTCCACGAGAATCTGGCGGCCCAGGACGGCGTTTGTGCCATCCAGACGCACCACCAGCGGCGCACGCAGGTTGACGCGGGCTTTGGCCTGCACGATGCCGTTGGCGACATCATCACAGCGCGTAATGCCGCCGAAGATGTTGATAAAAATGACCTTCACCGCCGGATCATCGTTGATGACGGTGAGCGCATCCACCATGCGATTGGCATCCGCGCCGCCGCCAATATCGAGGAAGTTGGCAGCACTGCCGTTGACCTGCGTAATAATATCAACTGTGCTCATGGCGAGGCCTGCACCGTTGGCGATGATGCCGACAGAGCCTTCCAGCCCGACGTATTGCAGATCTTTGGCAGCGGCAGCGCGTTCGCGCTCATCGCCCGATTCGAGGCCTTCAAATTCGGCCCATTCGGGGTGACGGAAGGCGGCGGCTTCATCGAGTGTAACTTTGGCATCGAGCGCGTGGACTTTGCCATCGGGTGTCAGAATCAGCGGATTGATTTCGGCCAGCGCTGCATCACCCGTGATGTAAACGTCGTAGAGCTTGCGCAGGATATCAATCGTGCCTTCTTCGGCCTTCGGGTTCAGCTTGGCCCCTTTGACCCAGGCGGTCAGCGCCTCGTCCGTCAGGCCGATGGCAGGATCAACCCAGATTTTGGAGATGGCATCGGGATTGTCTTTGGCAACATCTTCAATCTCAACGCCGCCCTGTGCCGAGAGCATACCGAGGTGTTTTTTCTTCGATCTATCGAGACTGAACGAACAGTAATACTCTTCGATAATATCGGACGCCTTTTCAATCCAGATCACATGCACGGGATAGCCAACCGTGCCTGTGCGATCATAGATCGTCAGATTGAGGATGTTTTCCGCGTGCAGCTTGAGTTCGTCCAGATTGCTGGCAATCTTGACGCCGCCCTGCTTGCCGCGTCCACCAATCAAAACCTGTGCCTTGACCACCACCGGGTAGCCAATGCGTTCGGCAATTTCAATCGCCTCGTCAACGGTTTTTGCGGCTCCACCGTCAGAGACGGGGACACCGTAACGTTTGAAGTAATCTTTCCCTTGATGCTCGAGCAGATCCACAAGTCACTCCTATACGTTCTGCAAGAAGAATGTTCCCAACAATGATAGCGTTTACAGCGGTAAACAGGGAGGCCCTACAAATCTTTTGGTTTGCGCTCATACCAACGATTGATCCATTGTCCAGGCGTCCGATTGCCCTTGCTCCTGTTGCAAGTAGGGCAGGCAAGGCAGATATTGAAAATATCGTCGCTACCACCTTGAGCAACAGGAATAATGTGCTCGATCTCCAAATGATTGGGATCATACTGGCGCTGGCAGTAAGCGCAAATGCCTGCCTGTGCAATTCGCATGTCGTGAATTTCCTGAATAGTAAAATGACCTTCAATGCCTTCCATACGGGCGCGGCGGCGTGCGTGTTTAATGCGAGTGGCGTCAGGATTATTGATATGATATTGGCGCTGAAACTCAATAATTTTTTCCTTGTTAGCTTCTCTGTATTGACGGTTGTACTCTCGAAATTTTTCTGGATTGGCCGCCCGATACGTCGCGCCATATGTTTTCACATATTCACGAAGGTGAACAGCATGAGCAGTACGCCAAGCCTTGCCTTGTTGACGATATTTATCGGGATTGGCCTGATGCCTAGCCCGTTGCTGTTCACGGAGTATTTCCCCATTGGCGTGGCGGTATTTTTGCATGTATAAACGCCTGGATTCGGCCTCACGTTCACGAAGCATTTCTATATTTGCAGCGCGATACTCATGCTGGTGCTTGCAAATTGCTTCCGCGTTGGCAGCATAATGCGCTTTCCCACTCTGACTTTTACACGCCTTACAGTGAGTTTCGTAACCCTTCTGTTTACCGCCCTTTTTGTAAAACGCATCTATCGGCTTCACCTCGCCGCATTTTGTGCAGCGTTTCTCAACGGGTGCTTCGTCGCTCATGATATAATTCCTCTTTAACAATCGATAAATACCAATTTATACCAAATGGTATTGCTTGTCAAATGGAATCTACTATGACGCAGAAAATCATTCTAAGCGTTCCTGACGAGATGCACGACGCTTTACAACGTGTTTCAAGAGATACCGATAAAGTGATCGCCGCTATCGTGCGTCGAGCAATCGCGGAACACCTTGCTAAAGAATATGATATACAGGTTGAACACAATGTTCAGCGTGGCGGGGATCAACGCAGCAAAGAATAGATCGGGGTGGATATCGCATTCGCAACGAGGATAAAAAAGAATAGGAAAGGGCCATCACATCATGAGCAACAAAGACACCCTGCTGCGCCAGTTGGACGAGATGCGCGATGAGCTGTGGGCCATTCTGGACGATTTTGATCCTGCAAGGAAGATTTATCCTGGCTGGACGCTCTGTGAGTTTTATACCCACATTGGCGGGTGGGAGGCGATGGTCTATGAGACTCTGCGCGATGACTCCGAAGGAAAGACGCCCAGGCTTTATCACTTCAACAATGTGGACGAGGCCAACGCGCATTTTATCGCCACGCGGGTGAGTCTGCCCCTGGCCGATGCAAAGCTCGAATGCGAGATCAACCGCTTTGCCATCAAAGTTCTCTTGAAAGCCATTCCCGAAGACAGATATCAGGAGCCGATTCAATTTCCCTGGGGCATGGAGACATTTTTTGATTTTTTGCGTGGGGCGATTGATCACGAACGCAAGCACGCCGATGATCTCCTCAAAATCAAAAACGCCTGATCGACAGACGATTTGAATTTTTTTAAATGGACTTGAATGGCTCTATCAATTGCATTGTCCTTTATGGTTTGCTGTGAGGTGCAATGGCCCACATTTTGAGATGGGACTTGCCCTTATCAACCTTTGCACACGTCTCTATAATGATGCGTCTTTGAAAAAAGCAACCAAAGGATCAGCCTGCTCAATGTCTAATCGCCCATCGATATATCCTTTCACTGCTGTGGTCGGGCAAGACCTCATGCGTTTAGCATTAATTCTTTGTGCAGTTGACCTTCGTCTGGGCGGCGTCCTCATTCGTGGGGAACGCGGCACAGGCAAATCGACTGCGGCACGTGCGCTTGCTGCTTTGCTGCCTGAACTCCGCGTCATCGCTGATTCACCTTTTGGCGATGATCCTGATCGCCCCGATTCGTGGTCGGATTATGCGCGTGATCGCTATGCTGATGCCGACAAAAGCGAGATTCCTGTTGATACAAAACGCGCGGCCTTCATTGATCTGCCCGTGAGTGCCACTGAAGATCGTGTCGTCGGCACTTTGGACATTGAAAAAGCCATTCAACTCGGTCAAAAACATTTTGAGCCGGGTGTGCTGGCAGCGGCCAATCGCGGCATCCTGTATGTTGATGAAGTGAACCTGCTCGATGATCACATCGTTGATCTGCTGCTGGACAGCGCGGCGATGGGCCGCAACATCATTGAGAGAGAGGGGATTAGCTTCAGCCATCCTGCGCGTTTCATCCTGATTGGCACGATGAACCCGGAAGAGGGCGATCTGCGCCCGCAGCTGTTGGATCGTTTCGCGCTCTCAGTTGATGTCGAAGGCATTCACGATGCCAACCGTAGAATTGAGATTCTTGAGCGCCACATAGCGTATGAAGATGATCCTGAAGGCTTCAAAGAGGAATGGCAGGGCAGCGAACAGAGCCTGTCTGATCGCATTGCCACCGCCCGCGATATGCTCGATACTGTGACCTATTCGCGCAACGATCTGCGCCTCATCGCCAACCAGATGAGCGAGATGCAGGTGGATGGTCATCGTGCCGATCTGGTGGTGCTGAAGGCCGCCCGCGCCCATGCCGCCTATGAGGGCCGCAATCACATCACGGTGCATGATATCGCGCTGGCGATTCGTCTGGCGATCCCGCACCGCCTCAAGCGCGGGCCGTTCGCTGATGCCACCGCCAAGATGGACAAGCTCGAAGAGAATCTCCAGCAGAAGCGCGACCAGATGGGCGATGATGGCGAAAACAGCGAAACGCAGGAAAATGGCGAGCCGCAAGAAGGACAAGCCGCAAGTAAAAAAAAAGCGATCAAATGACGGAAGGGGGTGAGCAAAAATCCCCCGAAACTGCGCCAACTTCTGAGCCATCTCACCAGTCACCGTTTCCGTCTGCGGATGCAAACTGGTGGGAGGGCGGCCAGAAGGTCAAGCCCGGTGAAGAATTCCAAACGAGAAAATTGAATACACAGTTAGATAAAATGACGCGGCGGCAGGCCGGACGGCGCTCGACGACGATCACGGATCGCAAACGTGGGCGCTACATCCGCGCTGTGCCTGCGGGCGACAACACCAGCGATATCGCCTTTGATGCCACGCTGCGGGCGGCGGCTCCCTTCCAGCTTGGCCGTGCCGAGCAAAAGAAGCAGACAGGCATGGCGTATGCGCTGCACAAGAACGATCTTCAGCGCAAAATCCGCGTCAAAAAAACCTCCAATCTCATCATGTTTGTGGTCGATGCCTCATGGAGCATGGCGGTGAGTGAGCGCATGAACGCCACCAAAGGCGCGATCATGTCGCTGCTGACGGATGCCTATCAGCGCCGTGATCGCGTGGGGCTGGTCGTCTTCCAGAAAGACCGCGCCTCGCTGATTCTGCCGCCGACCAATTCGATCATGCTGGCGAAAGAAGCGCTGGTCGATATCCCGGTGGGCGGCAAGACGCCGCTGTCGGCGGGGTTGCTGATGGCGTATGAGACCTTCCGCAAGGATATGAACATTCACAAAGACGTTATGCCGTTGATGATCCTGCTGACGGATGGGGCCGGGAATGTGTCGGTCAGTCCCGGTCTATCGCCGCAGGACGAGGCGCACGCGATTGCCCGCCTGATTCAAGAGGCGGATATTCGCACGGTGACGATCAATATGGAGCATGTGGCGTTCGATCAGGGATTGGCGAAGCGTCTGGCGGAGAGTCTGGGCGGGCCGTGCTACACATTGGCGCAGATTCGCGCTGAGAATTTGCTGGAGACGGTGCGCGGGGCGATGGACGGGCGGTAGGGGTGTTGATGGGTTGGATTGTAGGGGGAATGGGAGGCCATACCCTGGGTTTGGCACGCCAAACCCCTACAACAACCCCCTGTTCTCCCTTCGCTTCCGCAACTCTTTGCAACGTTTTGGCAGGAACTGGTCAATCCTTAAGTAGGCGTTCGATCAAAAGCAGGTATAATGCATGAAATGTGGCCCCACACGGGAGCATTTTAAACACCCTTTGCACGCAAGGATAAAAAGACGTATGGCCGATTTGCCTGTCGCAGTTTTTGAGATTCGTGAATATATGGCGATCTTCCGTCAGTTGGAAGAACGCGATTTCAGCGGCGTGCGTGCGAAAATTCGCGGCATCATTCGCTGCTCCGGTGTGGCCCCGAATACCGAAACACAGTACCGCCTGGATGTGTATTTTCTGGCGGCAGACAGCGCCATGCCCACGCCGCAGGTCGATCTGGCGAACAATACCGGGGCCATCTTCATGCCCTTTGTCGATATGCACACCCTGATTGATGTGCTGAGGAACGAAAAACCCATCTATGGTCATCTGCGTGCAGATCGCCCGGAATGGACGAGCATTACAACGGGCAATGAGCCGGTGGGTTCTGGCGAGGTCGAATAGGTGTTTCGCGTCTGTCTCTAGAAAATGACGCTGTATTGCGGCATAATTCGTTCAACTCAAGGGGTGTAAGAGAACCGCATGAGCAAACGCATCCTCTATATCGAAGATAATCATCAGAATATGCGGCTTGTGCGGAAGATTCTTGAGCATCAGGGATATACTGTAATCGAAGCCACTGATGGCTTAACAGGCATCTCAATGGCGCTTGAGCAGCAACCCGATCTTATTTTGATGGACGTGAACCTGCCAGACATTGATGGCCTGGAGGCGACGCGGCGTATCAAGCTGCAAACCAACCATATCCCGATCATTGCGCTCACGGCGAATGCCATGTTTGGGGATGAGCAGCGCTGTCTGGCCGCCGGATGTGATGGCTATATCTCGAAACCTGTGAGTAAAGCGCTGCTGTTGGACAAACTTCTGCGACTGCTGGGTGAGTAAGCCTTAATGCTTGAATGGTATCTTTGGTCTCTAAAATAAATGCATCCTTTGTTACCAGGGCGTCTAACACACGGGAAAGACTTATGAAACAGCGTATCCTCTATATCGAAGACAATCCCCATAACATGGATTTGGTCTGCCGCATCTTGAGTCACGTTGGCGGATACGAAGTCTCCGGGGCGGTTGATGGATTCTCAGGCGTGGCATCGGCGGAGCAGCTTCAGCCCGATCTGATCATCATGGACATCAATCTGCCCGATATCAACGGGCTTGAGGTGACACGGCGCATCAAGGCCAAGCCGCAGTTACAAAACATTCCTATCATTGCCTTCACCGCCGACACAGGCGAAAGTGACCGCCAGATTTATCTGGCCGCCGGATGCAACGGCTATATGGCGAAGCCTGCCAGTGCTAAAACCCTGCTGGATACCGTCCAACAGTTCCTTTAGGCCCTGTTAAACCCCCTCAAAAAACAAACAGGGCGCTCATACTGCGCCCTATCCTGTTTTTGATTATTAGCTGGCATTGCGCCGTCTCAAGCGAATGCGGCTCAAGCCCTCTTTCAAACCCTTAAACACCGCCGCTGGAATCAACCCGTGTGCAGCGTACCAAGCGAAGGTTTCGCGGACGCTCTGCTTCATATCCACTTGAGGTTCACCCAGTTCTTTCCACGCTTTCGCCGGATTGAAGTACACGCGCTGGCTGCCGAGCCGCACCTGATTTTCATCCAGCGGCAGCGACATCCCCAACCGATGCAGCAGCGACACCAGTCTCACAGCAGCGGGCAGCACAAAGTTCGGTACATAGATGCGCGGCTTGCTCACGCCGATGCTCTCGGCAATCAGGCTGAACCAGTCTTTGTAGGAATAATTGACGGTGCTGAGAATATACCGTTCTCCCATGCGACCTTTTTCAGCGGCCATCAGATGCCAACGGGCCACATCGCGCACATCCGTCACAGCGATGCCACCGGAGGTGAACGGCGTCAGGCCCTGGTAACGGGCTGTCTGCACGATGAATGTGCCTGAGATCATATTGAGATCGCCGGGGCCAATGATGACTGTCGGGTTGACCGTCACGACATCGAGGCCCTTAGACACCGCTTCGGCCACGACTTCTTCCGCTTTACATTTGCTGTAGCCGTAGGGGAACAGCTCAGGTTTCTGATTGAAGCGATCTTTTTCATCCGCGGGACGATCCGACATGAAGCCCACTGCCGCCGCGCTGCTGGTGAAGACGACGCGCTTCACGCCTGCTGCTTTTGCCGCCACCATGACATGATGCGTGCCATCGACATTCACTCTGTACATGTGTTTGGCATCAGCCCGCCAATAATCGGCGACGGCGGCCACATGATAGACAACATCACAGCCCTCGACAGCCTTCTTCACGGCTTCAAGATCGGTGACATCGCCCAGCGCCGATTCAAACACGACGCCTTGCAGCGCATCCATCTTCGAGTTGGCACGATGCAAAATACGGACTGTATGCCCTTGCTGCTGGAGCAGGCGGGCAATATGCGACCCCACGAAGCCCGTCCCCCCGGTCACAAGTGCGCGATAGGATGTGGGTAGGACAACAGCAGCCGGAGTAGCCAAGACAGTCCCTTTCATAAACGAGTTTAATGGATTGACTCTATTGTAGCCAGGGATGCTGGAAAATGCGTGATGTAAGAGAGGGAGATTGTCATAGGATGAATGGGGGATGCGCGGACATGAAACGAGACGATTCTCGGGATCGTCTCGTCATCATTGTGCATCATGTGTGATGCCAGATCATGCGCGTTCATGCCCCATGATGAGCGGAATCGGTGGTGGGGACACGGCACGCCGTGTCCAAAACTAAGGCCTCCCTTATCCACACATTCGGACACGGCGTGCCGTGTCCCTACGACTATGTTTTAGGGAGCGGTCATTCTGGGAATCGTCAGCGTCGGCCCCACCTGGGGAGCGTCCTGGGTCAGCGTGATCTGTGCAGGCGCTGTCTCCTCCGAGGCAGTCAGCGATTGCAAACTCTCCTCATGCTCATCCAGCCAGTGGATGGCGCTCATTGCGGCGGCTGTGCCCTGGCCGACAGAGGTTGCGACCTGACGCCACAACTGGTCGGCGATTTCACCAGCGGCAAACACACCCTCAACGCTGGTGCGGTGGCGCTCGTCGATGATGAGATAGCCTTCATCATTCATGGCGAGTTCTTGGCCGAGTAACGGGCTGTTTGGCGTGTGTCCGACGAAGATGAAGATGCCCTGGGTCGGCAGTGTCGAGGTTTCGCCCGTGACGGTATCTTTGAGCGAGACACTGTTGACGATGCCCGTTGGGTCTTTGTGAATTTCCTCAACGGCGCTGTTCCAGATGACCTTCGTCTTCTCATTCTCGAAGAAGCGCTTTTGCAACTGCACGCCGGCCCGCAGGCTGTCGCGGCGGTGGATGAGCGTCACGGCGGTGGCAAAGCGCGTGAGGAAAATCGCCTCGCTCACGGCACTGTCGCCGCCGCCCACCACGACGATATCTTTGCCGCGAAAGAAGAAGCCATCGCAGGTTCCGCAGTAGCTCACGCCGCGTCCAATGCCATCCAGTTCACCCGGCACATTCAGCTTGCGCGGGTCTGCGCCAATGGCGACGATGACGGTATCGGCGCTGTAGTCTTCCTGGGTAGTCTTGACAATGAACGGCGATCCATGACTGAAATCGACGCTTTGCACCATATCCCATTCGACCTTCGCGCCGAAGTGTTCAGCCTGTTCTTTCATCTTCTCCATCAATTCCGGGCCTGAGATGGACAGGAAGCCGGGATAATTCTCAATCTCGTGGGTGATGGCCGCCTGCCCGCCGAGTTGATTGCCGATGATGACGAGCGGATTGAGTTGAGCGCGAGCGGTATAGACAGCCGCTGCAAGACCTGCCGGGCCAGATCCGATGATGACAACACGTTCTTTCTGCATTTCGAGTCTCTCAGTGAGTGCGAACGATAGAGTACAGACAGCGTGGGAGCGACGTAGGACAACCAGACGGATTACGACTCAGACGATGATGACGGTGTGGGCTTGCAGCGCGAGGGCAGTTCGGGCATGGTCTCTGTGATTTCGGCTTTCAACACCGAGACGAGGGCCAAAAATTCCTCACGACAATCCCGCCAGTAGCGATGATAATTCTGCAAGGCTGGCAAGACCTCTTCGAGAGGCGCACCCTGCGCGACACGTTCTGCAAGACACGCCATATTTTCGCAGTGGTCATTGCAGTCCATAGCGATGATTTCGGGATTTTCAGGCGCATTGGCGAGAAAATCAATGATGATCTGTAAGTTCTGAAGAATACGCTGTTGGTCTGTCATGGTTCGATCCGTTATCCCACGTCTTATAGCTTGTAGACGTGGATACAACCCAAAATCTTACAGGAGGTGTGCTTTCGCATCAGTTTGTTTTCCAGATATTTACAATTATAATCATAGAAACGTATGTTCGCAGGCTTTCTCGATGCCATTCTCTCTATCATCACTTGCCTTTGAGTATCCGTCAACCGTGATGGGGGATTGTCTCGCCATTCATGCAGATTGTTTTGAGTGGCTGGCAAAACTGCCTGAAAACTCTCTTCACGCTGTTGTAACTGACCCTCCCTATGGCGTTAAAGAATATCAGGATGATCAACTGGATAAAAGAGAGCAGGGCACAGGCGGCGTGTGGCGTATTCCGCCCTCATTTGATGGTTCCCAACGCGCCCCCTTGCCGCGTTTTACCGCCCTCAATGCCAAAGAGATCACCCACTTGAAGACGTTTTTCAAAGACTGGGCGACCCAACTGCTGCGCGTCATGCGGCCTGGGGCGCATCTGTTCATCGCCAGCAACGCTTTTCTGTCGCTGCCAGTTTTCTCGTCTATTGGCGAGGCGGGGCTTGAATTTCGAGGCGAGATCATACGCACTGTGAGCACGCTCAGGGGCGGAGATCGGCCCAAAAATGCGGAGGAGGAATTTCCGTTTGTCTCCAGCCTGCCTCGCGGCAGCTATGAACCCTGGGGCTTATTTCGCAAGCCGCTGGATAAGGGCATGAAGGTCAGCGACTGCTTGCGTGAGTATGGAACGGGGGGCTTACGACGCCTACCGGACGGAAACCCCTTTCGTGATCTTGTGCCGAGTGAACGCACCTCACAAGCCGAACGCCAGATCGCGCCTCATCCGAGCTTAAAACCGCAGTCATTCTTACGTCAGCTTGTGTATGTCTCGCTGCCGCTGGGAGAAGGCTGTCTTTTAGACCCGTTTATGGGGTCAGGATCGACATTGGCGGCAGCCCAAGCGCTGTCCCTGAAAGCCATAGGCGTTGAGCGGCAGAACACGTATTATCAATTGGCCGTGAAAGCGATTCCGCAGCTTGCTCTGGTGAACACCCAACCTCTTTTAGGGATAGGCTTTTGAAGGAATCACAAAGACCTAAACCACGAGCGATAGCCACCGAAGGTTTTAATGCCATAGTAAAAAGAGTTTCAGGTCAAGAGAACACGATTTTAAGCCCTTCTTCGTGTTTTTCTTCGTGCCTTCGTGGTTCAAAACATAGCTTTCATCATCGTCTGGTCTAGCGCTCAAACAGCTTGAGCATATAGTCGATGGAGAGGCCCTGTTTTTCCAGCGCATCGCGCAAATTGCGCCGTGCATCATGAATGAGTTTATAGAGGGCGTTGCGATTTGTCCCCAGTTGATCGGCCACCACGTCCATCGGCACGCCTTGCAGCGCCACCGCCACCAGTGCCTTATACTGGCGTTCGGACAGAGCGCTGCGAAGCATCTGATCAATCTGTTCCTGCACATCGTCGCGTTCGGCGGCGGTCTCAGGGTTGGGTGGGGCTTCTCCCATCAGGCTTGACTCGGCGGGCAGAAAATCACCCAGGGCCGTCAGCTGATCCAGGCTGAAATCTTTGTAGCGTGAGCGCCGCAGGTCGCTAATGGCGAGGCGCACGGCGATTTTATTCGCCCAGGTGGTGAAGCGGCTCTCGCCACGAAAATGCTGCAAATTATCCATTACCCGCAGCGTGGCATCCTGCGCGAGGTCTTCCGCCATGTCTTCCAACTCTTGCGTGGAATAGCTGCGGAGATCGCTGCGTTCCTGACTGAGATAGTAGTAGAGACTGCGGTGCAAACGCACGCGCAAATCCGCCAGCGCATTTTGCTGCGTCTCAGATGGCCCCATAAGATCGGCCAACCATTGGGCATTCGTCCGTTCGTCGGCCATACGAAGATGGGCCTATTCCTTAATTCTGTACAACCCGAAACGTCACCCGTACCACGAGATGACCGAGACGCACATCGTCTCCGTCGCGTAAGATACGTGGTTGCTGGGCAACAAGCCGCTGACCGTTGAGATAAGTGCCATTTGCGCTGTTATTATCAACAATGTGCAGCGCCCCGTCTCGCCGTACAATCGTGGCGTGACGACGCGAAACACCCTTATTAATGGCGTCGCTTTGCGTTAAGTCGACTTCAGGGACATCGCTGTCTGGATTGCTGCGCCCTAGAATGACTTCCGTGACTTGGTTTGCATCGAAGCGGTAGGATGCACCGCTGTCCAGCACGTCCAGAACGAGATGCATGGTTCCATTAAAGCGAGCTGATCCCCACTTCGGGCTGCCCTCTTCAAAATCCGTATCCCCTAGAGACCGCGTGGACTGGTAGTGTTCATTGCTCAGCAACACCCCACATGTGACGCAAATTTTCTCGTTATCGGCATTTTCATGTCCACAATTGGTGCAGACAATCACCTTTTTCCTCCAGGGTGGGTCTTTTCTTTATAGCAGGTCATTATATGCCGTTGAGTCGCCATTGGCAAATCCCACACTTACTCAAAGTAAGGTGGCGGGCGATAACACAGAAGGGAAATACTAATGAACAACCGTCCACCGGTTGACCCCAGTCAAAAAGAGAAGCGCAGCGGAACAGGCGGCGATTCGCCGGATGGCAATACGCCATCACCCCTCTCGAACCCTAACGCGCAGCGTCTATGGTTGATGATTGGGTTCATCGTCCTGTTGATTTTCTTCTTCATGATGTTCAACAGTGGTCGTCCCGCCAGCACGGATCTGTCACTCAATGATGTGCAGGCGGCTGTCGCAAAAGGCGATGTTACCACGATCATCGAGCGCGGTGGGTCAGAACTCGAGATTGTCTACAAAGACAATCGTCATGCGCTGGCTTATAAATCGCCCGATACCGATTTGCTGAAGCTGTTAGGTTATGACAGCATTGAAAAGGTTCCCTTCGAGTATCGTGCGGAGCCGGGCGACAACACGACTGCGCTGCTGCTGAATGCTCTGTTCGTCATCGTGCCGATGCTGCTGGTGTTCTGGTTCGTGTGGCGCATGATGCGTTCGATGCGCAGCGGCCAGGATCAGGCGCTGAACTTTGGGCGCAGTCGTGCTCGTGTCAGCCGTGATATGGAACGCCCGCAGGTGACGTTTGGCGATGTCGCAGGTGCAGATGAGGCCAAAGAAGAACTCAAAGAGATTGTTGAGTTCCTGCGCGAACCGGAGAAATTCATTCAGTTAGGCGCACGAGTCCCCAAAGGCGTCCTGCTGGTTGGCCCTCCAGGAACGGGTAAAACCCTCATGGCGCGGGCTGTGGCGGGTGAGGCGGGTGTGCCGTTCTTCAGTATCTCCGGCTCGGAATTCGTGGAAATGTTCGTCGGCGTCGGAGCCTCGCGTGTGCGTGATCTGTTCGAACGGGCCAAAGCCGAAGCGCCCGCCATCATCTTCGTCGACGAAATCGATGCGGTGGGGCGTCAGCGTGGTGCAGGCTTGGGCGGCGGTCACGATGAGCGTGAACAGACGTTGAATCAAATTCTGGTCGAGATGGACGGGTTTGAGAATAACACCAACGTCATCATCATCGCCGCCACCAATCGCCCGGACATCCTTGATCCCGCGCTGCTGCGTCCAGGCCGTTTTGATCGTAAGGTCATCATGGACAACCCGGATGTGAAGGGCCGCGAAGATATTTTGCGCGTCCACACACGCGGCAAGCCTCTGGCTCCTGATGTCATGCTCGAAGCGCTGGCGAAGATCACCGCTGGTTTCAGCGGCGCGGATCTGGAAAACCTTGTCAATGAGGCGGCCATCCTTGCGGCGCGTCGTGGCAAGAAGAACATCAGTATGAGCGAGATGCAGGAGAGCATGGAGCGCGTGGTCATGGGGCCGGAACGCCGCAGCCGCGTCATCAGCCCCAGTGAAAAGCGCAAAATCGCCTATCACGAAGCGGGCCATGCGATTCTGTTCCATATGCTGGAACACACCAATCCGGTGCATAAGATCACGGTCATCCCACGCGGGCAGGCAGGTGGCTATGTTATGCCGCTGCCAGAGCAGGACGTGTTCCTGAAATCACGCGAACAGTTCCTGGATGATATCGTGGCGGCAATGGGTGGTCGTGCGGCAGAAGAAATCATCTTCAACCAGTTCACAACCGGGGCGAGTGGTGATTTGCAGCAGGCGACTCGTGCGGCGCGGATGATGGTGACGCAGTTTGGCATGAGCGAAAAACTGGGGCCGCGTTCGTATGGAGCCAATCATGGGCCAGTCTTCCTGGGCCGTGATATGGGCGAGACCCGCGACTACAGCGAACATTATGCCGAAGCGATTGATGATGAGGTTCGTAGTATCCTGACGACGGCCTACCAGCGGGCGAAGAATATCCTGTTGGAAAACCGCGACAAGATGGAAGACCTGGTGAAGGTTCTGCTTGAACGTGAGACGCTCGACAGCACCGAATTCGTCGAAATCATGGATCGCAACCCCAGTGTGGCGGCCAGCTTCACCGACTACACCGAATAAGCAAAATCGGCCCATAGGATCGTCCGTAAGGGCGCAGCATATCGCTGCGCCCTTACGGATTCAATGGCTGACCCCTCCCCTGCCCCTCCCCACGAAGTGGGGAGGGGCAGGGGAGGGGTTGATGGTAAATGATCGAGTTCTTGAAAGATTGTCATATGGTCATCCTTAAATTTGTGCCGCCCAGACCGGAACATGCCCGTGCGCTGCTCTTGTGGCGCTATCCGCCGCCCTATGACATCTACGATGAGCCAGAGGTCAGCGTGCAGGAGGGCGAAAATATCGTGCGCTTCATCTGCGATTCGTTTAATGGCTACAGCGCCATGCTCGATACGCAGGGGGCGCTCTTTGGCTTGTGCAGCTATGGCTATGATGCCCAGGTTGATGGCGGGGATTACGCGGAGAATCTGCTGGACGTGGGCCTGGGAGTGAAGCCGGATCGCAGCGGGCAGGGGATGGGCGCGGCAGTGGTGCGGCAGATTCTGACGAATTATCATCGCCAGTTTCAGCCCAGGGGCTTTCGGGCGACGATTGCCGCTTTCAACCGCCGCTCACAGCGCGTGTTTGAGAAGAATGGCTTTCAGCGCACGCAGATGTTTCAGCGGGCGGATGGCATGGATTTTTACGTGTATACACGCGGCCCGCTGACGATGGAAGAATTGACGACCTCACTTGATGGCGATGCGTCAGCCTCCTAAGATGCGCGTGACTTCAATCGCGGCCTGCTTGGTGGCATACAGCACATGGCCCATGTGGGCATCCTTCGAGACGAGCACCACAACGGCGGCGCGGCCTGCGGGATAGATGACCATCGTGCCTTCTTCGGCCTCCATCAACAGGCGTTCTAATGTCCCCTGCTTGAGGCGGCCAAACGTCTTCTCAGCCAACCCAAACAATGTGGCCGACATTGCTGCGACCTGCGGGCCGCCTGCGGGATTGGCATAGGGGTCTTCTTCATCTTCGGGCGGGTAGGCCGCGACCAGCAGACCGTCCATATTCACGATCACCGCTGCTTTAACGCCCGCGACGAGACCATGCAGTTTTTTCAGTTCGCCTTCAAGGGCTTCGCTGCGGAATTGTGTCTGCTGTTTTGGTGGCATACATCCCTGACCTGAACTCTGCTGTAACTCTGGTATCCGGAGGTCAACCCGCCCCTCATAATAGCACGAATCCTATAATTTGGGGAGATAGGCCCGCAATCCTTCATCTGTTTGCTATAAGCGGTCTATGAGGGCCTTAAATCGCCTGTGAGCCGCCGCGACTCGCCATCCTCCCAGGCCAATTCTGCCAGATAATAGGCATCGGCCTCGCTCAGTGGGGCGTGGCGCAGCAGTTCCGGGCGATTCTGCCAGGTGCGCTTGAGGGCCATTTGCCGCCGCCACTCATCGATTTTGCCATGATGCCCATTTTTGACGACCTCCGGCACGCCCAACCCACGAAACTCCGACGGGCGCGTGTAATGCGGGCCTTCGAGCAGGCCATCGGCATGACTTTCGGTGATAGTGCCATGCTCCGCGCCGAGTACGCCGGGAATCTGCCGCACCACCGCATCAATCACGACCATCGCCGCTAACTCGCCGCCCGTGAGCACATAATCGCCGATGCTGATCTCCTCGGTGATGACGAGATCACGCACACGCTCATCGAAGCCCTCGTAATGGCCGCACAGCAGAATCAGGCGCGGCAGCTTCGACAGCTCTACTGCCCGCGCATGGGTAAACACGCGGCCTGTCGGGGCCATCAGCATGACAGGGCAGTCAGGATCATCGCCGCGCACCGTCTCCACCGCCTTGACCACCACATCGACCTTCATGACCATGCCGCCGCCGCCGCCGTAGGGCGTGTCATCGACGGTGCGATGGCGATCCGTCGTATAGTCACGGATATCATATAAGTGGAGAGACAGGAGATTTCGATCCTGCGCTTTCCACATCATACTTTCGTTCAAGGGTGTAAACATCTGAGGAAAGAGCGTTAACACATCAATCTGCATGGGGTTGTCCGAGTATGAAACCAATTCCTAAGTCAATCACAGAGGACACAGGGCAATCTTGCGACATGCCACTGAACACAGAGTTTTTATAAATTCTCTGCGTCCTCCGTGTCCTCTGTGGTTCAAATTGTTGCGAGTATGGTATCGTTATGTGACTTTCTCGCTTGTATCCCCGCCTTGAGACGATGATAATGCGGGCCGCGAGAGACAATTATCAGGATACCTTGCTCATGCGATTTGCGATAGGACTTGTGGTGCTGCTGACCATCTTGTGCGGGTGCAATCTGCAATCCGCCGACAGCATCACCCCCATGCCCACCCCCGACCTGCCGCGCATCGAGATTCTTGCTCCGGCGAACAATGCCCGCATCATCGTCGGCACCGAATTTAACTTTGATATCGTGGCACGCGATGAGACGGCGGGCATCGGCAAGATTGAACTGCACATCAACGATCAGCTCATTCAATCAGCAGAGCCGCCCGAAGGCTCAGTCGGTGTGTTCCGCGTGCAGATGAATTGGGTCGCCAGTACCGAGGGCAGCGTCCTGGTGGAAGCGATCCCGTATCGCGCCAATGGTACACAGGGCGATCCGGCGCGTTTGGTGCTGGATGTGGTCAAGCAGTAGGGGCGACTCATGAGTCGCCCCATATACAGCAACTTAAGGATTTTTGTGCTCATTGTGAGCCAAAGACGCGGCAAAATCGCTTGTGCCAGGGACTGAAAGTCCCTGTCTCCCGTGTTGCGGGGTTGAAAACCCCGCCGAAACACGCCCAAAAAGATGGTTTCAGCGGGACTTTCAGTCCCGCAAAAGGCAAGGCAGGGGTTTTCAACCCCTGACGACAGGGCATAAGAGAGATCGAGAAGGTTCGATTTTCTTAAGTTGGTGCATATGGGGCGACACATGAGTCGCCCCTACATATGCAATCTCTATCCTTACTTACAAAATGGCGTTATGGCTCCTACGCAACACATAACATGATAGGCGCTCTCAGGGGGCAGCATGAATTTCCGAAAGTTGTTCGCCATGTTTTGCCGCCTCCTGCTTCTCATACTTCTCGCAGCCGTTTTGACACGCTGCACCCCCACGCCGACCAACTCATCAGCCACACCCACGCCGCCGATCACGCCCTGGGGCCTGATTCACACGCTGGCGCTGGCTGAGTCGTCAGCCGCTCCGCTGGGTGTCGATCAGGGTGTGATGATGTTCGCCTGGGCCGGGGCCGATGCACAGGAGGCTCGTCTCTATGCTCAATCCGCTGATGCCGCCGCCCCAACCATCCTCGCCCTGAAAGCCCATTCGCCGCTGGATGTGCAGATGCTACCTGCCGCAAACGGGCGCTTTCATCTGCTGTGGCGCGATGATGTGGAGGGGACGCCGCACCTGTTTTACGGCCTCTTCAATGATCAGGCGGTGGCTGAATTCGGGGCGTATGATCTGAGCGAAACATCGCTCTACAATTTTGCGGCGCTCCCGCAGAGCGATGGCAGCCTGCGTGTGGCCTACAGCGCGGGCTGGGTGGCCGAGCCGCGTTTGTTCCTTCAGGATATTGATGGCCGAGGCCGCTCACAGTTCCCGATGGACTTGAAGCAGGCAGGCGATTTCCCCGCCTTCCTGTCAGAGGGCAGTGCGATCTGGCTCTACTGGCAAACGGAGGATGGACGAACGTGGCAGGGCCATCTTGCGGGCAGCGCCCTGGTCGATCCGCAGGCCATCACCCAGGGGCCAATGCTGAATGTGGGCGATGCGATCATGTCGCTCACTGCTGCCGGCGATGCCACCTATCATTATCTGTTGTGGCAGGTGGTACGGGCGGATGGCACGCCGGAAACATGGTTTGCGGTGGGCGAAAAAACCCGCCTCACATGGTCGCCTGCGCTACGCCTCACCATTCCCACGCTTGGCACGAGCGCGATTGAGACGGGCTATCGCGTTGGCACTGTCACCGCCGCCGAGCGCGGCGCAGACGCGGTGGGCTGGGGCCGCGTGCTGGCAGGCATGCAGCCAATTGTGCCGATTGCGGTGCAGACGGGCGATACACTGGGCGTGGCCTATCTGGAAGCGGGCAATATCATCGGCTATCAGGCGCTGGTGTCGGTGCAGGGCCTGATCGCGCCGCCCGTCCTGGTGCTGCGGCCTGATCGCTCGCTGCTGGTGGCATGGTCAGAGCCGCGTGCCGATGCGGCGGCCTTGAGATGGATGGTGTCGCAGGGTTAATCCACAATAACCCGTAGGGGCGCAGCACGCTGCGCCCCTATGCACCAACTTAAGGATTTTGTGCTCATTGTGGTCGGGTTCGGCGGGCGCGTCGAAGGCTCAAGCCCCCGCCTTATCAAAACTAAGCCCCCTCAAGGGGGCTATTTTTAGCCTGCACACTTTGGAACAGCCCCTTTAGC